>Ga0181422_1000001_pt1 | contig 100475 bp, 105 predicted proteins | sample 45SPOviralmetaG_FD_130147 | JGI IMG/M metagenome (GOLD analysis project Ga0181422, IMG submission 130147) | Marine viral communities from the oligotrophic San Pedro Time Series (SPOT) site, San Pedro Channel, CA, USA - 45 SPOT_SRF_2013-07-18 | ecosystem: Environmental > Aquatic > Marine >...
AGAATCTAGATCCGTGCGAAGATGGTTAATGAGCCCTTCTTGAACAACGTTCGCCTCTTCTAAAGTAGTAACCCTAGAAGCGTTATCTGTCAAATCGTTCTCTACCACAGTGACCCTCTCAGCATTAGAATCTAAGTCGGTACGAAGGTGGTTAATAAGTCCTTCTTGTACCACGTTCGCCTCTTCCAACGTAGTAACCCTAGAAGCATTATCTGCAAGATCAGTCTTAAATTCCGTAATCCTTTGCGCATTAGAATCTAGATCCGTGCGAAGATCTACGATAAGCCCTTCTTGTACAATGTTAGCCTCTTCCAGAGTAGTAACCCTAGAAGCATTATCCGTGAGGTCAATCTCTAGAACTGAAACCCTTCCAGCGTTAGAATCCAAATCTGTACGAAGATAGTTAATGAGTCCTTCTTGTACAACATTCGCCTCTTCCAAAGTAGTAACCCTAGACGCATTATCCGTGAGGTCAGTCTCTAGAACCGAAACCCTTCCAGCGTTAGAATCTACATCTGTGCGAAGATCAGTGATTAAATTGGCTTGTATATCATTTGCATCTTCCAAAGTAGTAACTCTAGAAGCATTATCCGTGAGGTCAGCTTCTAGAATTGTAACCCTTCCATCATTAGAATCCAAATCTACGCGAAGATTAGTGATTAAATTGGCTTGTATACCATTCGCATCTTCCAAAGTAGTAACTCTAAGAGCATTATCCGTGAGGTCAGCTTCTAGAAATGTAACCCTTCCATCATTAGAATCCAAATCTGTGCGAAGATCAGTGATTAAATTGGCTTGTACACCGTTTGCTAGTTCTAAATTACTAACTCTATGTTCAAGACGGGTACCTATGTCTTGTTCAAGTAAAGTAACCCTAGCATCATTTGAAGCCAAGTCAATCTCTAAATTCGAAACCCGGAATGCATTATCAGTCGCATTCGTCTCAAGCGCTACACCAGTTAAATTTGTACCATCACCGTAATAGCTTCCACCCGATCCTACTGTAACACTATTTTGGGTCACCAAATTACCAATAATGTTTACAGTGATTTCATTACTTGTATCGGGTACTATATCGGTATCAATTAATGTACTTTGTGTATATCCTATGGTAAATTGATCGTCATATGAATTATCATTTATACCATGATGTATTAAAGAAACATTAGCACCCGGATGTTGCATAATAATACCTATATCTACGCTATTCAATGAATTGTTATTAGCGATTCCTATTATTGAATCATTAATCAACTTCGTATCAGATTCAACTATATATTTCTGACCTCTCATAATAATGTTACCCGTAACCTCTAAATTTGAAGTTATGACAGTTGTGTTATTTGTACTAGAAATGTATGAATCTTTTAACATTTTATCAGAATCTATAAACGGAATTCTATTCGGAGACAACTCCGTTATTTGTACATTAGATACGATAAGATCTCGTATTTTAGCACTTCCATCAACCTCTAAACGGTGTGATGTGTCACTAACACCTATACCTACATTTAGATCGGTGAACGTAGTCGATTGTTTTAAATCATATACCCGCGCATGTCCAGAATCTGAACTAGAACCGTCGTTAAGATACGCTCCTATTATAACACGAGAACCATCACCAGATATAGCTACAGATTTTCCGGAGTGGTCATTATAAACTTCACCGTCTATATCATTTAAAACCTTAACCCAATCCATTCCATTCCAATCATATACTCGTGTATGCCCGGAATCGGAACCACCGTCATCGTTGCCCGTTGCTCCGATTACTATCCTCTTACCATTTTCAGATAAATCAATAGAAATACCAGAATAATCATATGAATTTTCGCCGCGTATATCGGTTCCCATTTGAGACCATGCATTATTTAAGTATTCGTATACTCTTACATGACCGGAATCAGATCCCAAATCATCATTATTGAGTGCACCACCCGCAATTATATGACCGTCAGATGAAATAGAAACAGAAGAACCGAATTTATCATTGTTAGATATACCTTCTATAGGTATACCTACACGCGTCCATGTTAAAGGGCTACCCACAAAATCATAAACGCTAACACTTCCTTCACTATTAGAACCAGCATTTTGGGCACCAATTACAATACGAGAACCATCGCGTTTCATCGCTACAGCACTACCGAATTTATCTTCACTTAAATCTCCGTGTATAGAATCTCCTATTTTGTTCCACGAAGATCCATCCCAATCGTATACTTCGACTTCCCCCGAATTTAATCCATTAGAATCACTCGTTAAAGCTCCTGTAACAATACGAGATCCATCACTTGACATGTCGACCGACCATCCAAATTGATCATCGAAATTTGAACCATCTATATCCGACCCTATTTGTGACCATGAATCACTCTCTAATTCGTAAACTCGTACATGACCGGTATTGCTGTTATTACCTTTAGCACCAATTGCTATCTTAGAACCATCCATGTTCATCGCAATAGATGATCCGGAATAATCTACAGATGCTTCTCCGTCTATATCGTCACCTATTCTAACCCAGTCAGAACCATCCCATTCGTATACTCTAACATGACCTGAATCTATGTCAGTACCGTCATTAAATGTAGCTCCTATTGCAACTCTTGATCCGTCATTAGACATCGTTACAGATGTACCCGAGTAATCACCCGCCGACTCCCCGTCGATGTCTGTACCTAATTGTGTGTGAGCAATTAATGATCCTTTTTTAAATAATACACGTGTATAATTCTCTTGAATTATATCACCGGTAAGAATAATATTTTTACCCACCCCAATATTAGAAGAAGAAACAAGACCGATAGTAGAATTAGTAAACTGTACAACATTTGTAGTTGTATTTCCCAAATCTGTAACGGTTTGAAGAGTGCCATCTCCTACGATAGTTTCTAATTCTGTAATTCTTACATTATTATCTCCGAGATCCGTTTCTAAAACAGTAACCCTCCCATTATTAGATGTGATATCGTCACGCAATCTCGATATTAAATTTGACTGTATTACATTAGCAGACTCAAGATTAGAAATACGTATAACATTGTCAGTAACATCATCTTCGATTACGGTAACTCTAGAGTCATTCGAATCCATATCAATACGAAGACTATCTATAAAATCAGCTTGAATCGTATTTGCGGTTTCAAGATCAAAAACTCTTTGGTCTAAATCACCTGTTACCAGATCCTCGAGTACAGTGACTCTGGAATCGTTCGAATCAATGTCTACACGAAGAGTATCTATGAGAACTGATTGAATACTGTTTGCGAATTCCATATTAGAGATACGTAATATAGCATTACTTACGTTTATTTCGATATTTGAAATAAGTTCTGACTGAATTACATTTGCCTCCTCCAGTGTAGTAACGCGTAGCGTATTTGATTCCATATCACTTTCCAGAATTTCTATTCTAGAAGTATTTTCGGTAAGATCTGTGCGCAAGTCAGTTAATAATGTTGATTGTATATTATTTGCATCTTCTAATATAATAATACGTTCAGTATTATCGTTTAGATCTGTGCGTAAATTATTTATTAAATTTGATTGTATACTATTTACATTTTCTAGATTAGATACACGTACAGAATTATCACTTAAATCTAAACTGACTGTCTCTATCCGAGAAGAATTAGAAGCAATATCTTCCTTAGTAGCGTCAAGTCTGTTAACCTCTTCGGTTACTTTTACGTTTAATATAGATACACGGTTTGAATTATCATTTATATCGGTTCGTAAAGTATTTATTAAATTACGTTGAATAGTATTAGCGGATTCTAATGTAGATATACGTAAAGCGTTAGAAGTTGTATCTGTCTCCAATACAGAAACCCTTGTTGTATTATCATCCGTGTCTGTACGAAGATCTAGTATTAAACTAGATTGTATAGCATTTGCTTCTTCTAAAGTTGTTACTCTAAAAGCGTTAGATGTAACATCATTTTCAAGTAGATTCACCCTAGAATTATTAGAATCTAAATCTGTACGAAGGTGGTTGATGAGAGTTTCTTGTATAACATTCGCAGTTTCAAGATTAAAAATACGTACAACGTTATTCGTCACATCATCTTCGAGTACAGAAACCCTAGAATTATTGGAATTCACGTCCACACGAAGATCGTTTATAAGCTCAGATTGAACTATATTCGCTTGTTCTAAATCGGTAACCCGGAAGGCATTAGCATTCAAATCCGTGCGAATTGATATCCTAGCAAGTTCTAATACATTTATTCGATCCGTATTCGAATCTAAATCTCTTTCCAATACAAAAATTCTATCCGCATTATTGTTCAAATTATCTTCGGTAATGGTTATGAGATTTGCTTGAATAACGTTTGCTAATTCAAGATTTGCAATTCTAGAAACATTAGAGTTGAAATTTGGTTCGAGTACGACGTTAATATCATTAACCAATGTTCGAGTTGTACGTAATACACCGACGTTTGCACTACCGTGTACATCTAAATCAAATTCAGGGGAATCTGTTCGAATCCCTAACCTACCTGAAGTACCTACACTCGTCTCGACGTTTGTAAAATATACAGGTAATGAAATAGTATTACCATTATGAGCAGCATCTTCCAAAGTTGTCGGTAAATTTCGAACACGTCTACCATCACCGATAAAAGCATTTGCGTATACATCATCATCCACAAAAACACTGCCTTCAGCAATAAAAGATGTGTCTGAATTTGTAAATAAAACCGTACTATTTATCGTATTACCATTATCGGCCGCATCTTGTAACGTAGTTTGGATATTAGATAATTGACTTCCATCACCCACGAATCCATCTGCGTTTACTAAACCACCCGTTTCTATATTACCGGTGGCGCTGATAGATGTTTCTGGATTCGTGAACTGAATACTACTGGAAAGTGTATTTCCTTTAGAAGCTGCGTCTTCTAAAGAGCTTAATACACCAGTTAAAGAACTACCATTACCGAAATATTTATCCGCAGTTATGGTACCATGTCCTAGAACTATGCCTACTGTATCATCTATTTTGATATTGGACCCGACATCTAAATTACTTTCAACTTCCACTTTTCCTGAAAAAATATGTCGTGTCGTCCCTACCATTTATATTAACGTAGATAAAATGTGTATAGAATTCTTGCAAGGTGTGATTTAACCTCGAAAGAATTTTTTTATAATACAAATGCGTACAAAGCAGAAGAATCTAATACATGTGTACCTGCTGTAAAGGATTTTATATAAATCTTACAACCTCGTTTATGTGCACGTGGACTCCCATCCATGTTTAAAATATCTAAATATGTCCCCAATTCTTCCCAATTATCTGTATTAATCGAATTAATATCGATTAAAAAACCGGTGACAGAGCATTTTGTAGTGAGTGTAAAAGTCTCCGAATCAGAAGATGTATTTATATATTTAGTACCTAAAGCTCCTATAAGCCAATCGGGGACATTATTATATGTACCACAAACTCTTCCATATTCATTTGTAATTATATCTTCATCTTTATGAATTAAAATTTTTTCTTGTTTTGAATCCGTAATATTTATTATACTATCGAGTAAATTCCATCTAGATGTATTGATGAATGAACCATTTACATGTAAAGAGGCGGCGGGGTTAGAAATATTTATCCCGGTTTGTTTATTTGCACCGTCTACTGTTAATATATCATTACCACTTTCACAAACCCTAAAACGTTTACCTCCAGATTCACGTACACCTATACTCACGTCTCCACCGGTGTAATATATATCATTTTCTAAAGAAAGCCATTTTGAATCAGTTAAACCAGATAGCCCACTCCCATCCCCGTGAAATCGTGTAGCATACATATTTCCCGTAACATGAAAAACGTTCGAATTATCTTCGTCGTCCATTGGCAAACTCGCAGTATTTCCTATACCAACACGACCAGATAATTTATCTACGTGAAATGTTGGTATTTCTTCACCTGTAGATAAAATACCTGTAACGAGTTGAACGTTTCTTGAAGTCATCTACTATAAATAATATAAAAAACATATTTGCAAATAAGGACAACTTATTCGAAAAAATATTTAATAATCAAAATCCACAATATCTGTGAAACCCGGATGTATGCTTTCTACTCTACCATCTAGATTATGAGATAAATACTCTATAAAAATTGTATAATTACACTCTGCACCGGCCGTCTGAGATGGCTTTATAATAACTTCGGTTGTATTGGTAACTATGTCCGAATTCCATGGATTGGTATTATTCGCCGTACCAAATATAGATAAAGGACCTTGTGCTATATCCGAAGGGTCGTTATCACCGCCGCGTTCACCTCCTGCAACATCTATTGTTAACGTACTCACTTCATGATCTAGATCATCTATAAGTTGTGCAATTATTTTTGCATAAAAGACGTGTGTTGTAAATTTAATTTTTATTTTTGCGCCGTCGAAGGGTGTAGAAGATGGAATATCACCCGCGTAGCTATACGTTTTTTTATTTACACCACCCAAATTTGTTATAATCCCTCCGGAAATATACATATTACCCTTAGTGTATGTATCTCCGTTTGCTATTATAACATTTGATTCGGTGTTACTGTCTATAAATACACTATCACTTACAGAAAGAGAATGAACGGGTGAAGTGTTTATGACACCTATGTTAGATTCCGTAAATATTTTTCCATAAACGTGAACATTCATACTAGCCATTTCGTCTACGTGTGGAGTCACTTGAGTATGTTCCATTGCGCTACTAGATGTGTAAGCGATCGAAAATTCACTTTCACTCGCATCGTAATATAAAGCAACGTTGGATCCATTTGGTCCCCTATTATATACGTGACCCAAGTCAAACGTAGCTAAATCTGTGTTATTTGAGCCAATTTCTACCAATCCATCTTTAATCATAGTATTAGTGACATGAATATTCGCCACAGTTCCTATAGATGTTACGTTACCTTGTACGAATAAATCACCCGTCACAGTTACATCACCAGATGAATCTGTCTCGACAGCGGATGATATTCCCGTTAACGAAAGTGGTACTATCGTTCTGAACAGTTGATGTGTGTCTTGGTTATATACTACGAGTGTATTTGTAGAATTAAGAGAGCCATCATTTTCAAAATGGGTAGCTAGTTCTAGTGGCGTTATGTATACACCACTAGAGACAGTCGCATCTATTTTATCTTCACTCGCGTTAAATACTATAGAATTTTCCGCCTGATCCTCGCGACAATTCTTACCAAATCGAAGTTTTGTTGCACCACCGATGGTACTTAAATTCTTAGGCATTTAATATAGATATATATTTAATTTGCATAGACTAATCCCGCCATACCATTATTCACTCTGAGAATATTAAAATTTACTCCATAAATAGGGTCGATTATATGTTTATTCTGACTATGTATTTTTACAGATTCTACTCTACTAAAATTTAAGCTTCCAGATGGTTGGTAAGAACTAGTATTTAAACAGAAACAATATAAAAAGAAATCTGGAGATGTCACGTAATTTGTATGATAATAACTCATAATATCTACAAAATGAGGTTTAGCCCATTTAAATTGACAAATGTCGGTACCGTTAATACTTAACTTAATTTTATTGTCTATAGCTGTTAACGTACTCTCAGAATTTGTATTAGAACATGCAATATATTTTATTGGATGATTGAAAGTTAAATCTTGTGTAAATTCACCCGACGGAATACTTTTTTGAACCTGTGTTATAAGAATGTTATGAGGTCTTGATGACATAATACCCCTTTCTTCATTATCCAGATAGTAATAATTTGAATAAGCCTCGATATTATAATTACCTGCATCCGGTCCCCATTCAATACGTAATTCGACTGAATGATAATGTAACGCCACAAGTGGTATAGCCGATTGCGGTCCTTCACAAAAGAACATTCTCAATGGATAAAAATAAGAACGCGCAGAAGCTCCGGGATGTGTACCATTTGACCCTTTAGATACATTTGGAGCACAAGTATCGATAGCTATTTTTTCCGTAAAATCATGGTCTTGTGTGTCTATAACTTGACCTCCTATTAATAATTGTACGTTATCTATTATTCGACCCCAATCCTGAATATCAACGGATTGTGAATTATTGTCTATAGTAAAATATGTATATCCTAAAAGATCACCGTTTCTCTCAAAACGAATAGTCGACATGGAATTATCTTTTACAGCTCCTTGTATAGTTTGTTTTTCAACTGATTGTGAAAAATTACTATGTCGTTTAAATGTAGAAGAAAAAAATGATATTTCGGGTTCTCCTATTATATGTTCATCTTGTGCGCCAATAGAAAGTAATTGCACAATTCCAGATGACATATCTACTATAGTAGATGTATTTTTATTTATGAACGTATAACGCCCTGAAATTTATGAAAGATTCTTTTTCCTACATGTAACACGTAATATAAATGTAGAATCTCCTATAAATGCCGCCGATCCGTTTTGTTTATCTATGTTAAACGTTAAACGATTCAGTTTTCGTATGGGATTGTGATAACATTGAACAATCGGATATTCGTCTCGAAATAAAAAAACTTTAGCCCCAGTTTCACCGAGAGATACATGATTACCTAAGATTGTTCCAAAAACACCGTTAAGATGATTCTTTGTATCAATTGTGGTATCATCATCGCCAGAAAAATTTATTTCAGCTTGTGTCTGATGAGTAAAATATGTGCGAAGTTCTTCGATACCTATATGAAAAGCTGTTTGACTTACATCGTCTGTTGTGGTCATAGACGCAGAAACTAAACGAGCCTGTACAACATTTTCGAGAGGGGTAGGTAAAAAAGCTATAAAATCTGATTTAGAACTACGACCAAAATTATCAACAATTACGGTGTGAATTTCGTGATTGTAATCAGGTGTGTCGGGCTGAGTTGAAGCGAGTATGAGCGCCATTTATATACACGTAGAAATTTTCCACTTAAAAAAATATATATATATATTTTTAACTAGAAATTTTATTTTATATAGTTTTTATACAATTTTATAATTCGCGTGTGCGCGTACAAGATCCTGAGCACCACATACACCACCTAAACTAGTAGAATATACACCACCCGCACAATCCGAGCTACTTTTAAGACCACTGAATGGTTCCTCTGAAACAGCCTGTATATCTATAGAGGCGGGTTTATACATACTCACTTTAGAACTCATGAAAAAGTATTGAATGATAAATATAAGTAAAATTACCATAACAATCATTTTAAGATTCAAGCGATTTGTCGAATCAAGTCTCATTTGTTATGTACTGATATTTTTTTATAAAGTGCGTTAAAGAGAATAGATTAGTTTCAATATAGAGAGTAATGGACGGTGAAATTATTCTAGATCGGGGAAATGATTCCGTTATGAAATTAGATGCGAATGAGCAGGCTATGATGGACGAAATTCAAATTGATTTCGGACAACCACGTACACATGCACCTCCGGTCATTCAAAAAATGAAAGGTCATCGTGAACATACTGGTGTAAATTTTCAGGAAGATATCGATGCATTTGCAAATCCAAACAAACATAATACCCCGCAACCAGATCACAGGGAAGACACAATAGATCACGGTGAATATGTTGATGATACACCTTACGATGTGGGAGCATCTGCTGATATGAATTATGGACCGGGTATACAACAAGAAGATACCCCTTCAAATGGATATAAAACGATAGACGAAGAAAAGTCCGATTTACTTAATAAACTTGGACGTCTAGAAAAGAGAGGTTTTACTGTGAATAAAAGTTTAAACGCATATTCTCCAATAGACGAACTTCGTACAGAAGTAAAACGTATAACGTATAGCATAGAAGTGGATAAGTCTGTGAAATTTTCGCGTCGCATGCTTATAGCATGCGTTACAGGCTTAGAATACCTAAATAAACGATATAATCCGTTTGATATTCAACTTGAAGGATGGTCGGAGAATGTTATGGAGACACAGGATGACTACGATGAAGTGTTCGAAGAATTATTTGTTAAATATCGAACAAAAATGCACGTTGCACCGGAAGTTAAATTAATAATGATGTTAGGTGGCTCAGCTATGATGTTTCATCTTACGAATTCGATGATTAAACAAGTAATGCCCAATGTCAATGATGTCATGAAACAAAACCCAGATTTGATGAATAATATGATGAGCGCGGTTCAAAACACGATGGCAAATCAATCACCCGTGACAGAAGCTCGTGTAGGGTCAAGTGATAGGTATGAAATGAAAGGACCGGGTCTTGACATATCTAGTTTGATGGGTAATATAATGATGCCTCCCACACCTCCTATGAATACAACACCTATACCCTCGTCACGTGAATATTCACCTGATTTAGACGATGATGATGATATTTCGGATATAGTTTCTGAAGGCGGCGGTGACGCTACCGTACAGGTGGATGATGATATTAAGGAAGTTAAAGTTCCAGCAGGTAAATCCAAACGAGGTCGAAAGAAGAAGGTCGAAATTAATTTGTAGATTAATATAAATGATAGGGTACGCACCTTTTGATTCAGAAGAACATCTCGAAGTCGTACCCACTCAAAAAAAACGGGAAGTTGTTTCTAACGATTTTGTAAATCAAAGGAATAGAAAAATGCATCATCCGCGCACAATGCGAGATGATACAGAGTGTAACTACCTTGTTATGTTTTTTATAGCGGGAGTCGTTGCACTCGCCGCAATGGATGCAGTAAAAAGATAAATCATATTTTACTCATTTTAGACTACTTTCTCATAAAAGACGCGGTGACCGAGTGGTTAAGGTGTTCGCCTGCTAAGTGAATGGGTAATACCCGCGCGAGTTCGAATCTCGTCCGCGTCGATTGTATCTAAAATGCGCAAAATATTTAAAGTCCAACAAAATGTCCACCGAATGTACTCGTATTAATGGTTGCATTACTAGACATGGAATTATACGGAAATACACCTTCACCTTTTATTAATTTTATATGCGTAGACGACTGGTGTTGACGATGACTGCTCACCCCGTTGATAGACGTACAAGCTTCAAAATCTGTCCAAGCCTCTATTACATCGTTTACACGTTTTATATACCATTGCATTTTTTGATCATTAGTCGAATTTAAAACGTCGCATTTAGCATTTACAAAATATATTCCAGTTATGGGTGCAAAATAGATTCCTTTATCCGGACCAAATGTTCTAAAACCTTTAGTGGATACTTCTATACCCGGATATGAATCGAATTCAATTGTATTAGTAGTATTACTCAACATAGGAGTATTACTATCCCATATTCCACCCGTCCCATGAACAAAAAATGTAAATGCCTTTTGTAAAATATATTCATTTACATTTACATTTCCGTCAACTTGTAAATCTTTTTTTATTTTGACATCTCCTCCAATAACGAGTTTTTCTGATGGTGCACCGTAATTTAAAAAATCTATATACGTTGGATGGTTACATCTATTTTCGCTATTATCCACTGGATCTATCCAAGTAGGATCGCTTATATCTGGATCATACGTTTCAAAGCCGACCATTCCTATATAAGCGGTTTGTATACTATCACCAGATGTACTACCCAAAACCATCTTCGAATCACCCGCCCACGTTTGAACACCGACTGTAATAGCGTATGAATATACAGTTGTCGCACCCGAAAATTCACCGCCTATAGACGATAAACTAACACCTATAGCGACACGCTTACCATCACCCGAAATCGAAATATCAGAACCAAAAGATTCACCCGCTACTGTACCGACGAGTTCGTATCCCATTAAATCCCATGTTACACCATTCCAATCGTAGCCTCGCGCGTGTCCTATACCAAATTGGTTATTCGAACTGCCATCATATTCTTTCGTACTCACTACTATTCTATTTCCAGAATCTGCTATTGAGACTCTTTCACCAAATCTATCACCCGTTCTACCAGAACCATAAATGTCAGCCCCCCGTTTATCCCAAGTGTTTGAAGAAGAATTCCAATAATACACGGAAGCAGAGCCGGCAGAAGAAGCATTCGTATTTATATCCATCACCTTAGGTTGTCCAAATACTATAGTTTGACCATCAGCTGTGATATCTACACTAAATCCTATATCACTGTTATTTACATCAGTTATAGTGTTTCCTTGTTGCACCCAATCTGTACCCGACCATTTCCAGATTCCTATACTAGTATTTAAAGTCCCTATGATTATATAACTCCCATCACTAGACAATGCTACATTCGTACCAGCGCCTTGTGAAAATGACGCACCTTTTTTTACCCATAAAGCAGAAACTCCGTATAACCCATTCCATGTAAATACATCAGTTTTGGTACTTCTACCTATAGCTATAGTCGTACCATCTCGTGACATGGATATCGATTCACCTACATATTCATTAATATCAACACCTTCAAATGTTTGTCCTAATTGCACCCAATTTCCGTCGGAAGTTCCAGTTTCATTTATATCCCAGATATACACTTTTACGTATCCTTTATTAGAATCCCAATTTCTCGCAGAAACTGTTATTCTGGGATATTGACGCGGAGATGATTCTATTGGCAATAAATCTGATATGGATACATCGTATCCAAATGATTCATTTTTTAGTGTACCTTCTAATTTTGTACCCACTTGATTCCATTTACCACCCTGAAACTGGAAAATTCTAACCTGTCCAGATTGATATAATATAGGAGTTGAAGCTTTCCAAGCGCCTGAAATTAACCAATCACCCGTACTATTTATGTCTACAGCGTTTCCCTCTTTATCTCCACGTAATAAACCCGGTATACTTTCACCTACTATAGCATAAGACCCTGTGCCGCTCACGGTAGGACTTACACCGTTGCCGACGTGTGTCAAGTTTAACCGTGTCCCGTTTATCATAATTATTTGTTCATTGGATTCAAAAGTAGAATTTATAGTAGCGTGAATATGGTACCATTGATTAGGATTGAAACCTCCACTACCCACGTTTATATGCGATTCTAAATCACCCGCAAGTAAATATGTTCCGTAATTTAACAATAATGCGTATGTAGGAGCACCGGATGCGACGGGAGATGATGTTATCTGAATTTTAATCATAGAACCATTTGTTAATGTTCCATCAGTTCGTATACGTTCTACCATAGTTACTATCGATCCCCCTCCCAATGATGTCGTGATATCTTGTGTTTGTGTTAGTTTTAACCAAAATGAACATTTCCATGTTAATAGTTGATTCGCGGAAATTGTATCATTGTACGACATTGTGTTAAATCCAGATGTATATACACGGGAATGCGCATTAGCCAATTGTATCGCACATTCATCTGAATCAAATATAACATCTCCTTCAATTATACCCATAGTATCATATCTACCCCAACCCGGTCCAGGTGTCGTGTTTTGTGTATTAACATTAGAATATATAAAATCGCCGTTTGTTAAATTTGATACGAGTGTATTTTTTTTGATAATTTCTCTGTTTCTAGTATCATAAAATACTCTATACGGGAGTTTTTCTATACCTTTTATTTGATTTCCTAGATAATATCCGGCATTTAACCGTCTCCTAACATATGCATCACCTTCAATATCTACTTTTGATCTAATATTTGCAGAAGCGCATTCATGTGGCATAATAAACTCTGGGTTAAACTTAAAATCACCTAATGCATTTTTAGTCATGGCTGGGTGTTGTTGTAGTAACAGGTCATCAGGTATATATTCGTCAATATGAAATTCAGGCGCTTTAATTCTAACCTGATCTAAAGCCCCTTCGTTTGTAATAAGATTAGTAAAACGTTTACTGATTAATAACTCAGAGAATCCCTGTTGATCCGGATCTCGATTTGTAGAATCGTAATATATAGTTCTATTTTGTATCGTCGCACTCGCATAATTATCATCACTCGAATATGTACCACCGAACTGTATTTTTTTGCCGGTGGATACATTTGATGTATCTGTAGAACCGTCATTAGTACCTACATACACTGTATCAGCTGATAAATAACCACCTATAATTGTATTACCTTTTATAGATTGTGTTAATATAAATGAATGTGTATACACTTTACCGGTTACGGTACTTGAATTATATCCTGTACATCCAGTAGCTATAATCTCACCACTACATATTGCAACATCACCTAAACTATCATCAACATCATCAATATTAGGTAAAAATATCTGCGGAGAAACTTCATACCATTTATCTCCACTCCAATCAAAAATGTGAATTGCGCCACGTGATGGATTGATTTCGGGGTTTGAATATATATTTGGTGGATGTTTATAAAGAACTACCATTCGCTCTCCTCGATAATCTAAATTAAACACTTCACCCATTCTACCACCCGCATTAGGGCCAACCAACGCAGAAGAAATTTTATCCCACGTATCACCTTTTTCGTTCCAAAGCCAAGTTTCTATCTTGCCCAAATGCGTAGAAAACCCGGTTCCATCAACACTGTATCTAGGAGAACCCACCACAATTCTATCTCCGTCCGGTGCTATCCTAACACACGTTCCTAACGCTGTATAATCGAATGCAGAAACGTTATTTACATGCTTAGATAACGATGGATACGAATTTTCAATAAACGTATCTTCTGTATCCCCGTGTATATCATAACCTAATTGTATAACTGTCGTAGACCAATCGGCATTATCACATCGCAAAGTTCTCACCCAACCTAATGTTGCTATACTATTCATATAATCATCAAATCCAAATACCTCAAATCTTTTTATACCAGTTTCAGTAAAACTCCCCCTATCTATAAAAGTGTGGGGGAGTTCACTTATAGGAGGATTATTATTTGGCGCCGCCGGTCTAAAAGTATACGGTATTTGTGAACAATTGTCGTTATGGAGATAAGGTACTGTATTTCCTGGTGCACCCGCTATGATGTGCTTGGCATCTGAGGTAATATCTACCGAATAACCGTAATTGTTTTTGGATAAAGCACTCACGGGAAACGAATTACTTGAAGAAATCATATCATAAAATGTATTTGTATCGTATTTTATTCTTTGAACCGTCGAACCTTCCCCGTTTTCGTATACTTTATTCCATGTTCTAGACGAATTAATCTGATATACATAAATCTTATTTATACCCGGTGCTCCTATGACAATATCATTTCCGGTATCTTTAGATATAGATACACTGTATCCAAATTGATTATCCAGTCCCGGATCCGGTGATTCTATGACAGTGGACTTTACAGTGTCGACGCTCCATCTATTTTCACCCGTACCACTCGTAGTTATAATATGAACTTTATTACTACCAGGTTCACCTACTATCACGCGATTACCATTCCAGTTAACTTTTATCGAAGATCCTAATTTACTATCATTCGATGTACCTGTTAAAGTATATAAAGCAGAACTAAATGTATTCGCATTTATTTCCTGCAGGGGATCTATATATTTAAAAATTTCAATCTTTCCGGTATTAGAAGAATATTCGGAAGAGCCAATAAAATAATATTTTGAGTCAAATGAAATATCTATACTAGATCCCATGTTTTGATTTGATGAACCTATAAGATTTGGTCTACTTATGGTTCCTGTATCATATGACATCTAGTATAAATTGGGAATAAAATTTTATTCATGTAGCGCTATTAATCATTTTCAGTGATCATCACCTCATTTGATGAAGGTCGCGTAGATGTTACCACTGTACTTTTTACAATCAATTCTTGAGCTGCTGTAACCTTATTACAGAAAATTTCATCTATAACAGTTAAATTTTTTGAAATGTATATATTTCCGGAAACTAAAACTGTGTTAAGAGCTGAATCATTAACCACGACATTCGATCCAATTTGCAAAGTTTGTGTAGTTAATTCATTTACGTTAGAAATGCCAACAGGACCTTTGGTATAATAAAGTTTAGTTCCATCTGAAGACCAATCTTTAACCAGTTCAGGTTCCCAAGAAGGAAACCCGTCTACCACTTTTAACACGCGATCGGTACTTCCTATACTAAATCTGTTAAGAGTATTATCTCCACTCGCGTATATAAGATCTCCTGCTACAAAACCCGAGTTAATCCCTGAAGAGTTTGAGATTATAGCCATCGATTCTAATTCCGATACACGGGATGAGTTAGAGGTAATATTAATACCCATTTCTGCGTTAGTTTGTTCGATTGAGTTTACTCTAGAAGAATTATCTGTTACGCTTTGTTCTAGAGTGTCAATTCTTACAGCGTTGGATGAAAGGTCTGAACTCAGAGCCGTTCCAGTTAATTTCGTACCATCACCTAGAAATGAGAGAGCTGTAACGTTACCCTGTATTACCGCATTCGAAGATGTTCTAAAAGATGTACTAGGGTTAGCGAATATTATCTCGATATCTGTCGCCGCACCGTTATCCGTTACACCTTGCAAATTGCCTATAACAGCGCCAGGCGCCGAATTGACCGTTACATTTCGCCACCCAAGTGTACCCGGTGCTGTAATTGTTAAAACATCTCCTATAGTTGAACCTATAGTAGTAAGATTATCTGCATCAACGTTTGCGTCAGCGTATATTATGTCACCTTTTGATTCTAATATATCACTAAAATCTGCACCTCCACCACTTCGTGTATTTTTTTGAGTAGCTCTCCCAATTGAACATCGGGTCATTCTTATATATGTACGAGACATTTTCCAACTGAAAAATTATTCGGCTGCGTTTCTTCTGTATCTTGATCTGGAATGTTAAAACCGCCGTGTTTATATACCTTGCGTCGTTTATTGTACATCGCAAAAAATACAGACCACTTATCTACTATATCGTATATACGAGGATTGTTCTTTTTTCCGTCAGTTTCTCTCATAATCCTACCTATAGATTGCACTATATCAGATTTAGGGGTTGCTAATATAACTGTATCGAGACTAGGTATATCTAAACCTTCATGTGCTTGACTAAACGTAGCAAAAATAATTCGTTTTTTACTAGACTCGGTTAATTCATTTTCCTTCATACCACCCATGTACAGACCGGATGTTGTCTTGAACTTTTGATGCAAATATTCACAATGAAATCGCCTATCACTCAATACTAATACTTGTCGCGAAGTTTTTAGTAAACTGCGTAGTGTTGATAAAATGAGTATATTTCGATCAGGTATTTCTGTAATTTCGGTTATCATTGTAGGTAATGACAATTTACCATATCTTGTGCACGGTGGAGGATCTTCGTATCTATCGCAGGTAAAATCAAGTGGATACACATCTACTTGTGCTTGATTTTCGCGTTCAACTGAGAAAAATATAGGACCCATAAACCAATTTAAAACTTTTGTGAGTCCATCCTTTCTATTCGGTGTAGCAGATAAACCGAATATATGTTTAGGACACAATTTAAATAATGATTGCGAAAAAACTTTAGCACAAATATGATGCGCTTCATCTACTATAACAGTGCCTATGCTATCAAAATCATTAAATGAATATTCCTTAAGAGAAAGAGATTGAAGCATAGCAATAACAAAATCACACTCAACCTCCTTTTTATTTTGTTGTACCATACCTATAGAAGCACCCGGACAAAACTGTTGAATACGTTCCTTCCACTGGTTGGCTAAAAATTCCTTATGGACAATAATCATTGTTTTATAGCCCAATTTACAAGCTATGGCCAGGGATACGGTCGTCTTCCCGAACCCGCATGGTAATGACAAGATTCCATGACCAACTTCAATAGCTTTAGATAATGCTTCATTTTGATGTGTTTCATCTCGCAATTTTCCTTTAAATAATATTTTAATTTCTTCTGGTTTAGGTCGTATATCTTCGTTCGGATTTCCAAATTTATGCTCTGCGTAATATCTCGGTACACATATACCCGATTTACATTTCCTGAAAACTTTAAACGAAGGAGGTTGTACACCATAATCCCCGTGTACTACGGGTCTGACCGTTAATTCCTTTTTAATAATAGAATCATCCGATATTACACAACCAGATCTCGTAAGTTTCATACGATAATCGTGTCTAGAAGCTTTATATTACTCAACTTCCATGTATATCCACTATGATTACCTACGTTCCAGACTCCCGTAAAATCTGTAGTCATTTCTACCTTATCGGATTTTTTAAGTGATTGGACGGGGGCACCTTCGTACGAACACATCACGCGGCGGTACCTAAAAGGAACTTTCACAGTGAGGACGTTACCATCTAAAGGGTTATCGATGTTAGGATTTTTTGGAAAAACGCGTGAATGCGCCGAGCGCACACTATATGAGGTACCATCGGGTATGGTCAACCGTATATATTTTTTGTTATTAAACTCAAACATGGGTGTATGAACATGACATACACAATTGATTCTTTTAAGTGATATATTTGGAAGTGGCATACATATTACTACGAAGTTTTCTTTATTTTACTTACATCGAAATAAAACACCTCGAGAAAAAATATAAATTAGAGAGATAAAATTATTCGTATGTATTAAGATGGCACTATGTTTGGGAATAAATGTGCCGAGCACAACTTCCAGGAAAGTGAAAACGTGGAAGTTTGCGAGTAAGTTTTTATGGAAAAATGCCACTGTACAAAATAAATCAGAGCTTGGTAGATGGGTGAAGCAAGAACTTCTCGATCTTGGACCGACATTTGTAAAATTAGGACAAATCGCTTCGACGAGAGCGGACCTGTATCCACCAGAGTTTACAAAAGAACTGGAATCCCTGCAAGATGATGTTCCTCCCGTAGAAATTGACCTAGATGTAAAATATGATATTTTTAAAGAATTTGACCCTGTACCATTTAAATCTGCGAGTATCGGCCAGGTCCATATGGCTGTACTTCAAAACGGTCAAAAAGTTGTTGTAAAAATAAAACGTCCCAGAATTCTGGATATAATGATTGAGGATACGGATACTATACGGGGTATAGTACATTTTTTAGAGCGCGTTGGTATAGACACGGGGAATAGTTCTGGTTCCGTTCTAAATGAGTCAATAGAATATCTCTTGGGAGAAGCGAATTATAATCAGGAGATTAATAATGCTATAAAATTTCGGAAAAGTATGAAAGATGTCGACTGGGTGAAAGTTCCGAAAATGTATAAAAAGTATTCGAACGATGAAATGATCGTCATGGAATATGTACCATCAGTAAAACTAACCGAGATTACGGATAAGAGGGTGAATAAGAAGAAGATATGCGAAGCCCTGATAAATGCTTACGTCATCCAAACGATGGATAACGGTCTATTTCACGCCGACCCACATCCAGGTAACTTGGGGTTTTCGTCGAAGGGGAAGCTTGTATTTTATGATTTCGGATTACTCGTACCATTGTCAGACGAATTAAGAGACGGATTTACAAAACTTTTTGGGTTTATAATCATGCGTGATACCGCTGGCATAGTCGATACACTCGTTAAATTAGGTGTGATTGTCCCGACTTCTTCTGATGTTTCGGACATTGAATTATTCTTCGAGACCATCTTAGGATACTTAGAGACCCTCGACGGTTCTGGGATCGTGAACGATGATCTCGCTGCACAACTCGCGATTGAAAAACCATTCGTCGTGCCGAGTAGTTTCGTGTACCTCGCAAAAGCCTTCTCAACTATAGAGGGTATATGTCTGAAACTAGATCCAGACTTTAACTATTTCACATATTTAGAGCCCCTGATTCAACAGCAGATAATAGAATCAGTGGATGTTGGTGATATATTCATGAAAACGACGGAGATTCCTGGTACGATAGGTAAAATAAGTACGGCTGTGTCAGGGCTTCAAAAATCAAGGGGGTCTATGAAACGTACTATGATCAAAACGAGACAGGAAATTAAGATCGTCCAATACAGCGTGGTGTGCGCTCTATTGGCTGAGAAATTTGGGGACAACCTACCTTTAGCTATGTTTTTTGTTTTGTGTACCTTATGGTTTACTTTTCGTAAAAATCAATAGATTTCTTACCATTCTTCTTGGGCTTATCCGATTTTTTAATGAGCTTGTTATGTTCCTCGAGGTATCCCTTCATACGATTCTGTTCATCACGGAAAATATCAGAGACCTTCTCTTTGATCTTATCCACGTCAGTACCACGTTCCTTTTGTATCTTCTTACTAAGCCTCTTGAATCCCTTATTTTTCTTGTCAGCGGCGAATACGGTCATTGTATTTGTGATGGCGAGCATTTTACTTTGTATCGATATTTAAATTTAAACGTTCTAACTTCGCCTCAAATTCCCTGCGCTCTCCGGGAGATTTGATGATCTCCCCGTGTCTGAGAGCCCTAATTTCCGGACCCGTGAGCTGAATAGCGTCTACCCTGAAATCCTTAAACGCCCTCATGGTGATAGGTACGAGGGGCTCTATGAGATCATAGATAGCTCGTGCGTAATCCTGGATCTCTTTCTGGGCATGGGAATCCATTCGAAGGTGGAGATAATGCATGAGATTATGAAGGTTAATCTTCCAATAGAACTCTGTGTAAGTCGATTGAGGGAGATTTCCTCTGGCCTGCTCCCGGCAGCATCCATCTTCCAGAAGTTTCTCATAAATATCGAACGAATTTTCCAGATGCGAATGCATATCATTTTGATCAATGTTCACTACACCTTCTGATCCCTGATGGTTTATCTCAGACTGACCCCTAAGTTCGGAAGGTTCGTAATACTCTTTGGGGACGATTGAATACCGAGCTGACATTTCATTTACACTCGCGGTACGATGGCGAAGATGTTGACGTGCGATATAAATGGGCATCTTAATGTGAAACTTAAACTCTACCATCTCGAAAGGTGTCGTGTGCCAGTGCCGCATCAGGTATCTAATGAGTCCAGTATCTCCACGAGAAGTCTTCGTTCCATCCCCGTAAGAGACTCGAGCTGCCTGAACAATTGAGTTGTCGAGGTTTTCTCTAGGCATGGAGTCAACCAATCGAACAAAACCGTGATCCAACACTTTATGTTCCATTTTACTTTTTAACGGTCTATTTCTTTAATCAAGTCGTCTATAGATTTATAATACCGTTTAAGATCTTTCATGAATCTTTTATTACTTTCCAATTCTTCGCATATAGGTTTATTCTTATATATCCACGCCAAGTTTGATTTTGAATATCTTGTTCGTTTTTGGTTTTCGTTTGGTTTTCTCGGTGTGAGTTTTTTATCTAAAGCCTTCTTTGATTTAGGCAAGGGTTCTATGCGTTTTGTATAGCTTATAGCTTGCATGACTGTATCAGCCAAATCATCTTTTTTAAGAGATGCATCAAACGTAGGTAACCAGTGTCTATTTGATTCACTCGTCTCTAAAAATTTTCGACACCTTTCAATAGAAACCTTTTTCCTCTTCTGATATTGCGCCTTACCCGCACCACATACATCGGGTATCTTAAACCGTGCATCATAAACTATAGTATCTGCACTCGGACATTTAATTACAAAATACGCGTGTAAAAAGTGTTCAACCATTTTCATTCGTCTATTACGATCTGGTTGTTTTTCTATTAAAATTGTATCAGCTGTAAGAACCCACGTTCTTTCGTCTAGATGTTTGCGCAAAGATACGTATATACCATCTTTATGCTCAGGTGGTATCCCTGATACGTCCCACTGAATTACCGTGTTAGACGTATCATCGAATTGACACATCGCTAAATTTCTTATTCCAACGTCTATACTCAGTAACATATAATTATATAAAGAGTATATCACTTTAAGCTATTCTTTATCACACAATTCTACTTACACCTCTTTTTAAGAATTGTTTACCTATAATAAATATAATTATGAATACGATAATACCCATGACCATGTTTCGCATAAAATCACTGATACCCAAATCAGGTAGTGGCGGTACAAGATCTTTACCAAGATCCTGTATGAGATTACTCGCCTCATCTACAACCTCTTGTCCTAAATCGACCGCCTCATCGACAACGTCTCCTAAAGTTTCACCTATACCAGAATCACCCGTTGCTGCATCCACACCTTCTTCAAGTTTACCCAGTAGACCTTTATCATGAGCTTTTTCACATCCCTGTTCACAAAAACCACCGGAGTTCCATTCATTAAATCGCCCACCGCATATATTACTCGATACCTGAGGTATTCTGTTTTCTAGACTAGTTTCCGATAATTCTGCAAAACAAATAGGTTGTTCGACCGTAGATTGTACATCTTTATAGTCTATCTCAAAAAGTGCCGAACCATCGTCGTGGCCTGTTGTAGTGTCAGAAGCTAGATTGCTTAAATATTCATCCCAGTTTAAAGGTATACATTCATTTTTACATTTTTTCATTTTCTTTTTTACCTCCTGATTTCCCAACGCGTAAGCCGTACCAACTCCAACGACAAGCCCGGCCTTCGCAAACTTCTTGCCGAGATTTTTGGCTCCGATTTTATACACAGCCCTTTTAGCTGCGTTTCTAGCCGCGTTTTGGGCGGCCTCTTTCGCAGTCTTTGTCATACCTTCTTTCACGGCCTCTTTCGCAGCCTTTTCACCAGCTTCTCTCGCAGCAGTTCGCAAACCTTTTGCGGCAATCTCACTGGCCGCATTTTTGGCAGCTTTCTGAGCAGCTGCCTGGGCAGCTTCTCTCACTGCCTTCTTCGCCGCTGCCTCTGCCACCGCTGCAACGGGCGCCATTTATATACTATGACATTTTTAATTCTTAATATTCTTATTACATGTCCAACCATCATCCCTATATCCTGGTGGACATTTAGCCCAACAGTTCACCAGGTCACCTGGATGACGTTTCATGTCTGGATCTGAGCAATATAAACGTTTTGAAAGTGGTATTACACGTCTACCACCGTGCGCGAGACCGAGCCCTGCATTTTTTTCCACGTTAGTCATTTCAGCTAATTCTGCCGACTCCTCTGCATCTGCGTAATCTTGAGGATTCGACTCGTAAGCTCTAGTGCCGAGTGGTGAGCATGTCAACTGTAAATCTTTGTAACCGAGACTAAAATCTTTACGGAAGGTATCCAATTCTTGATTATATTTTGTATTTAACTCGTCGAATGTATTACGTGCATCCGTAAGTACTTCACTTCTATTTTCAAGTTCTTTTGTTCGCTCTAACGATCCCATCGCTTGATACTCCGCTAATACACCTTCTGAACGTCTGGGTATAAGACCTGTTAGGTCGGGGTTTTCTGGATGTGGTTGATCGCTCCATCCCATCGTATCTACATCGATATAATTACCTATATCCCACACACCTTTCCAGTCATCGTATTGTTTTTGTCTAAGAGTTGCGATATCTTGTGATACATTTTTAGCTGCTTTGACCATTTTAAGTGTATTTTTATTGTCAGGGTTTAAGTTGCTACGCGGACATGTATCCCAACATCTTCCGAGTTGATATTTCCTCATTTTAGGACAACCGAGTGCTTCGTTTATTTTTTGTGTATTATCATCAGTAAACCCGTTTTCATTTAGATCGCTCACAAGGCCACCTTCCCCTATATTTTCAAGATTTGTGAGCGTTTTAGTAACATTTTTTTGCTCCACGTATTCACATTTTTTAGGTTGATACGATGAAATTCCGCATTCTCGTCTACGGTCAACTTCCCATACTCTTATACCAGCTCCACCTTCCGGGAAACAAAATGGTCCTCCTCCAGCGTCATCAAATTTTACACCCAAACCACCGTCTTCTCGCTTTTCTGGTGGACATTTATCCCAACATACTCCTCCTACATTTTTTCTTAAACACCCCAATTTTTCTTGAACTATCCATACATTTTGTGGTGTAATTCCATTTTCTCTTATATGTTGTATTAACGAAACACCTAACTGCCAACTCGTTCCATCGTATTCATTCGGCATCCAATCTTCGTTTATATCTTTAGCTTTCAAAGCTTTGATAACTTCATCTATGTTATTATCATCTACGTATTGACATTGTGTAGGTGGATTCGTAAGCGTTCCACACAATTGACGCGATCCATCGAGCCACGTCTTTTTGATACCAGCACCTATTTTAGGTACACAAAACGCGTTATGGTCAGCATCACCGGGTCTACACGTATCCCAGCATACACCTGCCACATTCGTTCGTAAATCGGGGCAGTCTAATAAATATTCAACTTCCTTCTTAAATTCTTCGGTTCCCGCACTGGTCACCAATTTTTTTACACCTTCTATAACACTTATATCTGCTGCGCCAGAGAGACGAACTCGTCGACGATGGCCAGTCATACGTAACGGTGCATTTTCATCCTCCAACATCTTTACAAGTTCTTCAACCGCTATTTTTTTATCTTTATCACTGGAATTAGTAGAAAAAGCTGTATCTATAATTTTACATTTATCCGATTGGTAACGCGACGGCCCACATTTATAACGATCGAATACAGTTTTTTTGATCTCGGCGATACCGTTTTTGCGAAGACACCACGGCCCTACACCTGTGTATTTTGTAACTTCTTCACCCGTTTCCTCACTTTTAGGTTGACTACACCTTTTATAACAAAGACCAGAATCATTCGTTCTATCAGGTGGACATGTTGTCGTAAAATCACCTGAATCACGTGTAAACGAATCTATAACCTCTTGGTCTCGTTTGGGGTACGACATGGGTGACCACTTACCTGTAGCAAAATTTTCAAAACCCTTCAATATTTGTGTACCAGCATTACCTCCACCATCAGCGGGCACACAACCTGCCCCCTTTCCTCCGAGATCGCGTTTTTTACCCGGCGGACATCTGCCACAATTTATCAAGGATAAATTATACCGATTAGGAATTTCGTTACCATTTTCGTCTTTACGGCAATCTTCGTAACAAATTAAACCTCTTTTTAAAGGTTTTTTCGGTGGACAATTCTTAGCATAACACACCGGCCCTATACCTTGATATTCCCGACCGTCTTTTGCGCGGTTTTTATATCCAGCGTCGTCGCATTTAGTATAACAAAACAATCCATCTTTTTCTTTACCTTCGGGACAACCGGGTAATTTTCCCACGCCACGCCATTTAGGTGGGTATTTCCAACAACTCGTACCATCATCTTCTAGTTTTATACCATCTTCCTGATGCGTCCACTCGTACATTTGTTTACCGTTATCATATTTCTTTAGTTTACCTGTCTTATTATCCCGCATTTCCGGTCCTTTGCAACTATATTTTTCCGCGGGGGCGGCTCTCTTAAAATATATATGCTTCCAACAACTGGTACCATCTTCCGTTAATTTTCCGTATGCATTTTTCCACCCTTTATCAATTATTACATTACCATTTCCATCACGAATTGTTCCATCGCATTTTAATTTATCAGCCATTCTCGTTTTTTTAACTATCATATCTCGCCAACACGACGATCCATCGTCTCTCAATTTGTCTCCATATTTATCACTCCAATCATCACACGGTTTCAGTTTCTTTTGACTAGACTTTTTTACTCCAGTATTCAACCAACAATCTGTACCTGTATCGGTGTATCTAGAGTTATACCATTTACAACTTCGTTTCTTTAAAGGTTTACTTTTTTTGTGTACGGTGTTGCTGATTTCTCTAACTGCCACGTTACCAATCGCCCAAGCAGCTAAAAGAGCAGGATTAGAGGTAAAAACTACAGCCCCGGCAATTTTTAAAGGGTCGCCGGAAGTATAATAATCGTATACATAATCCTTATACGTTCTAACCACACCCCTACTTACCGTTTTACCGAAAATCATTTCTGCGAAATCCATACCTTCATACGACTGACAGTCGTTCCCCTTGAATTCCATCCCATACCTATCACAATACTTTTCCGTAAATGTGCATCTAAGTGTATTATAATCAAACCTGACACCGAGACCATAGGGATCAACTCCACCAGAACTCTCCGATGTTTGTCGCGGCTTCTCGCAATATGCGAGAAGAGGTGCATACGCACCGGATAATACAGTTTTCTTAAGATTTCCATTTTTGTCTTTTATTTTCATTTCTATCATATTAGGGTTATTTTCATCACCAGCTGGTTCACCATATGCAGCGGCCGGAACATAAAACGTGTCGGTGAATACTGCCATGTGTTTGTCTTCCATTGTCTCCCGTAAAGTTCTATCTGGTGGATTAAACATGTCATTATCGGCTATCCATTTTTCCTTATTTAAATTATTTATTGTAAGTGCCGCGTCTTCGGTTATTGTTATACCAACACGATTAGGTAAACTCATATGAGGTACGAGTTCAATTTGATCGGCCCTGCTGTCGTCGGCTAATGTTAGTGATCGTTTTAAATGGTTAAAAATATACGTATCACGTTCTTCGTGATATATATCGGGTATAGTCATTTGCCAATCAAGTAAAGCTTCAGGCATCTCTGGTTCAGGTGGTATCTCGTTTGTGCTAAGTTGTCGCGCTATTTCCGCATCGGTGGCGGCGGTCCATGGAAACTCGTCTCCAGTCGATATATTCGGAAAGTGACGATTTTTTATATATTCCAACATGAACATCATTTCACCAGGTTCTATACCATTCCATGTATCAGTTTCTGACATATTATAAATCATAGGAGGCATATAGAGATACTCACCATATGTATCCGATTCAGTATCCGAATCCAAACTCCAAAGACCGGGTGGTCTCACAATATACAAGTTCCATTTCAAATACGGATTACCCAACGTGGGTGTGTTTATCAGGTCTTTAGTAGCGTCATCGGGAATTCCATCAACCTCGATGACTTCGTGTACTTCCAACGATAGAATTGGCTTGCCGGCGTCGTCGAGACCGTTTTGTTTTATTTCAACGCGACGCTTACCGTCGGTCGGTGAAGCATCGGGGCTAGCCATTCGAGAAGGATATTTTGATTCATCATCACCGAACGCGTTAAAACCACGATCTTCATAATACTTTTTAGCTTGCTTTTCTTCTATTTCTGTTACTTTACGTAAGTAATCTCCAAATGATTTTGTATACGCCTCATTTTGCGCCAAAAGAGCACTCGGAGGTCGAGCTTCCGAGTCGCCGTCCGTATTATCCAATTCGACTTCACCCGATAACGCTGGCTGTATATATTTTTCACTCATTTCGGTAAACATGTGTATATGCGCCGCTTCATAATGATCTTTCACAAATCCATTCTCACCTTGCATTGGATACAAATATGGGTAAGCGGTTTGTTGACTCACGGCCGCTCTATAACCAGCTAAATCAATTTTATTTCTGATACGACTCAAGTGGTCTTGAAATATACCCGAACCATAACCATCTACATCTACAAAATCGAGTGCAAATATTATTACCTCAAAAGCTATCATAAGAGCAAAAGCTGCCCAACCTGCGGGACCACCCGAAGCACACACGGCTCCTCTAGTAGCCGCTTTCGCTGCTAATTTAGCTCCTAACTTAGCTCCAATCTTAGCACCAGATTTACCCGCAGATAAACCTAATCGTTTACCCGCTCTCGCGAGTACCCTATTAGATGCCATCACTTGACGAGTACTCATTGCATATCGACCAACAACCGCTGCACGCGTTCGTCCAGCAGCCGCTACATTAACTTTAGGCGCTACAACCTTTATACTAGGTCTAGTTACCTTAACGGGTACTTTGGGATTCACGGCACCCGACGTAACAGGTTTTACCACTTTATTAGCCACACCCGGTTTCACGGGGCCCGACGTAGTTGGTTTTACCCCTTTATTAGCCACACCCGGTTTCACGGGGCCCGACGTAGTTGGTTTTACCCCTTTATTAGCCACACCTGGTTTCACGGGGCCCGACGTAGTTGGTTTTACCCCTTTATTAGCCACACCTGGTTTCACGGGGCCCGACGTAGTTGGTTTTACCCCTTTATTAGCCACACCCGGTTTCACGGGACCCGACGTAACAGGTTTTACCCCTTTATTAGCCACACCTGGTTTCACAGGGCCCGACGTAGTTGGTTTTAGGCGCGTTGAAGTTTCCCAATAGACCGGTTTCATGGGAACCGTCTTAACAGGTTTTACTACTTTATTAGCCACACCTGGTTTCACGGGACCCGTCGTACCAGGTTTTACTCCTTTAGTAGTCACTGCAGGTTTCACGGGACCCGATGTAACCGGCTTTACTTTATTCACGGGAAGTTTAGCTGAAGTCGCAGATGATTTAATTATATGTTTAAGTCCACCTTGCATCATCTCAAAGAGTATCAATTGTGAAGTGAGTGCAATCGCTTCGATTGTTTTATCAGTTTTTTTACATCCTAAATCATACTGTCCCAAAGTCGAAGTCGTATCATCTGATAAAACCTGCCACCATTCCTTCTTATCACAGCCATTGTTTTCAAAAACACAACAATTTTCACGACCCTCGGTCAAAACATTTTGTATCATACCGGGTGGACAACCTTCTACCCCATTCATATTAGCAGGGAATTCACAAGTTTTATCAACTATCAAGGAGTTATCATCCGGTGGTTTATCAGGGTCATCAGATCCCTGTGAAGATGTGGGGCCCGTTGGAGAAGTGGGGTTAGTAGAGCCCGTTGGGGAAGTGGGGTTAGTAGAGCCCGTTGGGGAAGTGGGGTTAGTAGATCCATCATTTATGATTTCTGTCAGCGGACCAAGCCCAAATTCGGGTGGTAAGTCTTCCTCTAATCTTTCAGATTTATCCTTTGGATCTTCAAAATCATCAATACTTCCTGATACAGGGTCATTAACAATTTGTTGCCTGAGAATGTAGATCAAAATAAGTAATGTTACTAACACTACGGCCGATGTAACTTTTTCATCGGCCATTGGTCTTATTATACAAATATAAAAAAATACTACTTAAAGATTAATACCCGACTATATACATGTCGTGGTGTTGGTGGTGTTGTCATGATTTTACTAATGAACCATTATCATTACCATTAAAATATAACGATAGAACTAATAAATTTGTAACATCCGGAAGATTTTGTTCTTGGAGTTGTATTAAAGCATATGCCATAGACGAGTTTGGGTTATCGAGGGGAGGAATAATATGTGGAAATGTCGTCATGATGCGTAAGCAATTATATAATAAAAGAGGAACTATACTCTGTGCTCCTAAGAGACAGACTTTAAAGGAGTTCGGTGGAAATTTAACAATAGAGGAATTCAGAAAAAATATGGTCATAGATGAAGAACCTGTTAACACCATCATAGAAGAACGAGAAACTAATATAATTGTACCCGTAACCGCTAATACGAATAAAATGTACGAAATAAAAGGCGCTGTGGGAGTTAATGAACCACTACGACTTAAACGCGCAAAACCACTTAAAAGAGATCAAAATAATTTAGAATCTGTGTTAGGATTAGTTATTAAACCAAAGAAGAATGACAATTAAGACATACGTCACCAGAGTAAACGAATGAACAACATTTACATTCATTCAAGGGAATAATATTACGTTTTTTCAATTTATTATGACTAAAATGTATAAGATCTTTTATAGTATAAATACCATAGGAAATCATTGTTTCGAGTGACGGAAATTTCATATATCCTATACACAACTACAGGCCTTATTTACCTTTAACATGACAGAAAAACTATCGATCATGGGAGGTACCATAGTCTTTAAAACTATTTCAAGTTCGGAATCCTGATCACCTGCGTCTATTTGTTCTATCACGGAATATATCAAATCGATCACAAGATCTTTCTTTTCAGGTCCAGTAATTGTCTTAATATTTTTAACTTCCATCATCAGTGTAGAAACAATTCCACACAAGTTTTCCTTATTTACACCGGTTTTACCATACTTAGAAACTAAACGTTCAATCTTTTGAATTATAGCGGCACTGTCTTTAGATTTTGTCGCGTAAGAATGTAAAATGGTTTTTATGTCCATTTATATATTCTAAGAATATTTTCTTTAATTATATAAATGGTTGGTACACAAACAAATGATTTATTAGCGGGTTCGGCTATAATACTAGGTACGAGTCAGATGATAATTAATATGTATAACGCAAAAAACTATACTATAGATAAACATACATATACATATTTATATTTAGGTATAGTAGCCAGCTTTTTATGGGTAACATACCAATATAAAAACGGATCTAACTATTCTGCAATGTACTCCACCGTAGCTTTGTTTTCACAAATATACATCTTATATAAGGTATCTTCGAAGGATCGTGAAATCTCAGAAATGAAATAAAGAATTTGTATTTTTTTTTCGAATGAAATTTTACCGACGTTTTTTAAAACGTAAACGATAAGCATACAAACTATATACGTAGCTTCATCTAGTCGCATAGTTTGTATGATTATTTATTTTTTAATTATAGTTACGATTTCCAAATCGTATTCTTGACCGTTTTTGATACTAGACGCTATTCACCCAGTAACGGGGGTTGCGGCTTTCACCGCCTCGGCGACGGCTTTGGCAGCCTTATTAGCAGCCTCCTCCCTACGCCCCTTCCAAATAATATACATCCCACCAAGAACTAGACACCAACAGAGTATCATCGCAACGACAGTGATCCACCAATTCGGTGAAAACTTTTCGCTTGAAGATTTACCACATTTAGCATCGACGACTTCTACGTCGGTTGTCTTAACGAACTCTTCTGATGGCGGCAAATCGGGGTGAAATTCCCCCCCCTCGTATTCCCACCCTTGATCCAAGTAGAGGTTGAGATTCTTCACGAAGCCCTTAACTTCGTTGGTGTCACTCTCGAGGGCGGTAGCGCCGTCGAATACGATGTCGAGTGCCCTCTGTTTTGTCCCGTTCGAAGCGTCGCTCCACCCCGGTATCACCGCCCCGAACTCAAGCACCTCGCGCTGAGTTTCTATTACATTTTTCTCCTTCGTAACAATCTCGAACGTAAAATACGAACCAACAAAAGATAACACTCCTAAAGCCACGAAAAACATAGGCAAAGCACTCGTATATTCACCCGTTAGGGAATCAAAAACCCTTTGTCCAAATAAAGTAGCCGGAACTATTATAGCTATTGTAAGTATGGTAGTGATATAATCTTTCTTCTTTTGTAATTCTGCGTCACCTTTATGACATGACTCAAATTTACTAATACCTATCGACATTATATAAACAAAACATATAGCAAATGTAACGAATACAATCGTCTGTACCGTGTCAGGTTTAGGTGAATACATGGCGTTTATTTAATAGTACACGAGAAATTATTCGGCTAAAAATTCTATAAGATCATCTCGCGTTTTCTTCTGGAACCATCCAAGTTTTTTCAATTTATCGCCGCATATCAAGTACCTTTGGTCATTGAAAGGTCTATCATCTGTATAGGTTATCCATTTATCGTATTCTGTAGTTCCCTTCACATATTTAATCAATAAATGTGTAATTTCTTCTACTGATAATTCGTAATCTGATGCGATGTTATAAATCTCGCCACTTTCACCTCTTTTCCACACGAGGTTAACAGCATCAACCACATCATAAACATGTATAAATCCCCGTTTAACTTTAGCTGCACACGAACCGTGTATCGTACACTTTTTATTTTCGTTCAGTAACCTTTTAAATTTAGGTATAAGCTTTTCTGGATACTGACTCGGACCGTACACGTTATTACATCGTATAACTTTTATATCCATGTTAAACGACTTAATATACGAATACGCGATCATTTCCGCAGCAGCTTTTGAACCGGAATATGGATTAGTCGGATTTAACATACTTTTTTCTGTGTACGGAATATCAGTGGTAGATTCTCCATATACTTCATCTGTACTAAAATGAATAATTTCGACGTTTGGTATATGTTTTCTACACGATTCAAGTAAAACGTGTGTACCGTACGTGTTATCTATGGTAAAACTGGTAGGGTCTTCGAATGAATTATCTACATGACTTTGTGCTGCGAAGTGAAATATGGTTTCAAATTTATATTGTTTTATTACATTTTCGACAAATTCAGGATGACAAATATTACCCTGTATAAAGGTAGCAACACCCTCGTCTACACTGTGTATATTAGAACAATAATCAAGTTTATCTATATTTACAAAATGTAACATTGGGTATCTTCGTTTCATGACATTAAGAAAGTTAGATGCTATGAAACCACACCCGCCTGTAACAAGTATACTCATTTACTTAGTATCAGCAAATTTCTTTAATAAATTACACACATGATCCACATCTTCGATCGTCATTCCGTGATGTGCGCCTAGTAAAAATCCATCCTTCATTATAGTATCGGCATTTTCGAAGGTATTCATATATTTTCTAAATGCAGGATGCCTCGTGATATTTCCCGCAAAAGTAACTCGCGTTTGTACGTTATTATTTTCCATAAAATTAACCAATTCTAACCGATCTGAACACTGTAAGGGCATAGCGAGCCAATTCGGAATTTCGGAATCATCTGGTAACGTATAATACGAACAATCCTTTAGATTTTCTATGTAACGTTCTATATTCTTTCTTCGAATTTGTAGAAATTTGTCGAGTTTATCCAACTGAACAAGACCAAATGCAGAATTCATTTCACAGGCTTTTAGATGATAGCCAGCCACACCGTATAAAAATTTCCAATCGTATGGGATGTCATCCACCAAATGGTTAAAGCGTTCACTGGGTTCTTCTATATTATCACCTATCCTTCCCCAATCTCGAAACATTATAGCTCTCTTATACTGATCCTCGTCATTAAACATTACCATACCTCCTATTCCACCCGCAGTTATGACATGACTCGCGTAAAAACTCGTAGTACTTATATCAGAATACGGTGTATGTGTAATAGTATCCGCAGAATCTTCAAAAAGTATTAAATCTGGAAACGCTTCTCGGATTTCTTTCCATTTAGGCAAATTTCCTATGAGATTTGGTAATATCAAACACTTTACATCAGGTGTCATAACTTCGTGTATTTGCTTCACAGATGGAACGTACGTATTTAGCCCGACATCACAAAATATAGGTTCCAATCCAAGTTGCATAAGTGGTGCTACAGTTGTCGAAAATCCACACGCAGGTGTTATCACTTTAGAACCTTTAGGTAAATTAAGTGCACATAGACCTAACAGTATTGCACTACTCCCCGAATTTACAAATAAACCATACCTTTTCCCAAATAGGTCGGCAGTTCTCTTTTCAAATTCAGTCGTTCTTTTACCAAAACCGGCAAGCCATCCATCTCGTAAACACTCTTCTACCGCTTTTATTTCTTCTTCCCCGTATGCTTCGAATTTGTTTGGAGCGTACCAAATTTTTTTTGACATTGTACTCTAATATCTTCTAATACTTTTAAGTAATCAGTATTAGGGTTAATGTGAAAAACATTGTCGGTAACTTTTGATATAGCGTCGATTCCTTCCTTCGAATTTTCAAACCCTATTATGGTTTCTTCGTCACCTGTTCCATATCTATTTATAGCGAGTTTATAACACTCGGGGTCGGGTTTAGGTCTAATATAATCTTCTCTAACAACCCAATTTTTTAATTTGTTAAGAATCGGAAGACGCGTTTTGAAATGTTCTACCACCGTTTTATCGGTATTAGTTACGACGACGTGATTTATATCATTATCTACTATATAATTAATAAACATAGACGCATTGCGTACCAATTCAATATCTTCGAACTTCAACATCTCTTTAATTTTATACCGTCTTAATGAAGATGGATTTGGGTAGTCTATTAAAATCTGATTAATCGTGTGATTCGTGACAATTTTTTTAATATAAGATGCAGGTAAATCTAATACCTTAGACCAAGCTTCGTAATGAAGATGATCTGTATTTGTGAGCGTTCCATCCAAATCTATAAGAAATAACATCTTATTTAAAGTATTCTATAAACTTTATATTAATGAAGCGCGTTTGTGTTTTAGGAGCCGGTGGTTTTATAGGAAAAAATTTAATTAACCAACATTCAGATTGGGTCGGGGTAACTCGTACAGATTTAGATTTAATGGATCAACGGGCAGTCGAAGAATATTTTAAAACTAATAAATACGATATCGTAATTCATTGCGCAGTTGTAGGTGGAAGCAGACTTCAAGAAGACGGGAGTGATGTATTTTATCAAAATGTTCTCATGTTTGAAAATGTTGTTCGAGTTTTTAAAGGGAAAATTATATACTTTTCAAGTGGAGCCGCGTTGCGGGGAGATCCACCAACAGATCCATATGGATTTTCTAAATGGCTCATAGATAAACGTATAGAATCATTACCAAATGTATACTCTTTACGTATATGGGGTTGTTACGGAACTTACGAACCTTCTACAAGATTTAGTTATATATGTAAAAATAAAGGACATGTCATGATAGAACAAGATCGTTATTTTGATTTTGTAAGTATTTCATTCGTAAACGAAATAGTGGATAAATATGTAAATAGTAATAAAAGTCTAGTCAAATTCTGTGATTTGGTGTATCCTAAAAAGATGTTACTTTCCCAATGGGCAGAATTTTTCGGTGCTACGTGGGAAATAAAAATTCCTACTTTAGGTAAAAGTTATATAAAAGAAAGATAATACTTTAAATATATGAAACTTTTTGATTGTTCTATGCGCGACGGTGGGTATGTGAATAATTGGTATTTTACAAAGGAACATGCTAGATCTTGTTACACTGCTGTAAAAGATTGTGGTATCGAATATTGTGAAGTCGGGTTTAGACGAAAAGAACACATAAACGGTCCTTGGTTTTATACACCCGAGAATTTAATTAACGAAACTTTTGGTGATATAGTCGTACCCGAGTGTAAACTTGCTCTCATGGCACAAATGGGAACCTTTACGATTGAAGATTTTTTACCGAAATCAGAATCACACATTTCTATGATTCGTGTCCTAATTGCGTATCATTGTAAAAACAAGGACGATTCGGTACTCGACGTAGAACTTATTCACGAAACCGTCGAGATGTGTAAAAAGCTAAAAGATCTAGGATACGAAGTGTGTATAAATATTGGCCGAATTGATAAAATACCCGATGATCAAGTTAAACAAACATGCGAAATTATAAATGATGCACCTATTGAATATTTTTATATCGCAGATACCTATGGTGCTCTAGGAATTTATAAAACAAGACAATCAATCGAAACTGTAAAAAAATATTTCAACGGAAAGATAGGGTTTCACGCACACGATAATCTTAAAAACGCTTCTGTAAAAGCTATAGATGCACTTTACAATGGAGCGAGTATTGTCGATATAACGTTCGGTGGTTTTGGAAGAGGATCCGGTAATGCGATTTCTGAATACGTTCTCGCTCACATGTACCATAAATCGAGAACTTCACATTTTCACTACAACCTCCTACCGTCACTGATATACTCAGATAAATGGATCGAATCATATAAAAAATCCGGAATACCGTACCTATTATCGGGAATGAATTCCATGCATGTCAATTACGCTATTGAAGTGATAGAAAAACATGAAAATGCCACTATTCTACAGGTTTGGGACGTATTTAACAAAATCGTGCATCTCAAAAAACACAACTTTTATTCATCGGATATTATCACACAGTATATATAAATATCATACCTAAGTCGTTTAAAGATATGCTACTATAATCACTTGCAATGAATGTCCGTGATATCACAGATGCACTATTCCCGATTATCGAAAAATATAAAAATAATGAACACATCGAACTCGAACTGAGATTGGGTAAATTTAACGGTTCTATGTTTGACACAAATGTAGGAAAACAAATTTTTGAAAAACTTCAAATCGGATTTACAAAATATCCCGGTTGGGATAAAGTTATATGCGAAGAGCATGAGGTATTTTATAGAGACTCTGATGGTCTTCGTATATCTACAGATCAAGCTACTGGGGATGAGACTATCATAAGAAAAGAGCGCGTGTTAAATAAAGATTTTAAAATGGGAAGTAACATCCCATTTGACCTCCGATTCAGCGTCTCTAAAGAAATTCCTGTGTCAGATGATGTTAATAGAGATATGGATAAAAAGAAAATTAAACAGCGATTATCATTCATTCGCAAAAACGTTACCATTGATATAACTATTGTTACCGGAGATACACATGATCTCGATTCGGAAGATCCCATGTCATATCAAGTCGAATTTGAGATTATAAACCCTTCCAACATTACGTCTAAAGACGATTTATTTAAAATTTTACACAAAATCAATGATGTTTTTATTATGTTGAATAACAATAGATGATAGTGATATTAGCATTTTTAATCATAATATTTATTTTAATACAAAATGTCAATCAAAATCAAGGGGATGAAGTCAGTATGTTGGGATATAAAACTAAATTTTTTCATATTTCAGAAGGACTCTCTAAAAAGATGTTCGAAAATATGAAAATAGATCGTTTATCACCGGAGTTATTGAAACAGTTTATCGTTATGGAAGACGCATTCCTCAAACTTGTTCAAGTCGCTGTATGTAATTCAATTTCTCTAAGAAACGAAGGTTTTACGATATCAGATAAGATAAAAGATATATACACAGATTATGATTTCTCGTATCATGTACATCATATCAAACAAATGTCAGAACCTTATAAAATCATAAATCAAAATATAACATGTTAAGTAAATACAAAAGTGCGCGTCTATGTTTACCGGCTTTCATGCTATATATGTTATCAAATATAAACATTATTAACTCATTATCATCGTTTTGAGGATTTTGTTCTATCCACTTCTTTTCGTTTTCGGCTTCTATAAATTCATCTGAACATAAGTATGCCCGCTCGAGTCGTCCCATACCCCATTCACTGTCAGAATCTCTCTCTTGTCGAATATATGCACATATCAAGTAGAATATACATTCGAGAAGTGGTGTACGAAAATCTATATTCCACGATGTTACATCGTCTATAATGGTTTTACCGTTTTTATTTACTACCCTAATAAAGAGCTCCCTTGAGTCGTCCATTGAATTGTTATATATTGAAATCTTTATATTTCTTCAACTTTTGTACCCGGTGGATATTTGTATTTTTTCGGAGAATTTTTTTTACTATTCGGAGAATTTTTTTTATTAAAAATATTATTAAGTTCTTTTGCAAAATTATTATTTAATTTATTTAATTTATTATTTAAATTTTTTTCTCGAATAAATTTCCAGGTTCGTACAGAATTTTTTTTAATTTTATTTACCGCGGATTTAAATGGAACACCGGCTTTATTTTTATTTTTAGATGATAAAGCGTTTATACGTTTTTTGATTTCCGTTACATCCGTGTTCAAAGAAGGCATCAAATTCTTATACTTTTTCATCCATCGTTTTCCATATTCCTTTTCGATATCCTGCTTTATAGCGGTGTCAGATAAACGCCTTTTATTTATACGCTGTTTTACCTTTTCGTTAAGTACAGCTTTTCGCTTTTTCGCAATTTCCAGTGATCGTGATTCTTTCTTTGTTACAGTCTTACGTTTAGGTATTTTTAGTTTCTCACATAACGTATCCACCGTGTCAGTATCAGATATAGCTACTCCCCGAGCTACAGCTAATGTTGCGAGTTTCTCTTTTGTATACGCTCGGCACGGTATATTGTTTACCTTAAATGTACCGAATGTTTTATCTTTTATTTTCGTGCAAATTTGTGGTTTAGTAGTCTTTCTAGTTATATCGACTATACCCAATTTTTCCGCTACAGATATTAATCGAGGACGGTCGATTGTTCCACATTTACGGCCACCTATACGCACACCGTTAGTACCATTCTTATTTTTATTAAGATATGTCACGTTATTCGATTTGGTGGTTGTCTTTTTTTTATCGACTTTGGTATTAACCCTCGTTTTAATCTGTGGTTTATTAGGTGTGTTTATAAATCCGGGTTTAAAAAGACCCATAACTCTGAGCGATTTAACTAAATCATAACCTATCGGATTATACGCATCGTGTAAAGCTTTCACGGTTTTAGAACCCATAATTTGTATTTTACCAGATGTAAAGAGTTGAAATTTATTTCCGTAATATGTCATTTTCAACGCGGGTCTAAGTTCTGGTTCATAGTCGACATTACCCGATCTTACAAATGCACGGGCTACACCATCCAAGTTTATAGCGCCGTTAGTTTGAAAAGTGCCAACTAAAGTTACGTATTGAATCGGATTATATAAAAATTTGTATTTGGATGCATATTTGTCTATGACAAATTTCCGTATCATCTCTGGATGTCTAGAATTATTATTTATCATACCACCCGCAATCTGCATCTTACCATTTGCATAAATTTTGAATAGGAACTTCCTTTTTTCACCGTTCTCAAAACTATAACCATCTATCTGAGCCGCGAAATATCGATGCTTGTTCACGGTATTAGCGTTTGGAGTTACAGTGAATGTGTGTTTAGCTCCTATTTGCATTCGACCATATAATAATTTTATAGATTCTACTTGGATCTCAAAATTAGAATTTGGTGAAACGGACTGTCTTTTAAATGGTTTTTTGTAAATAAGTTCTTTTACGTTTACGTTATAATTACCCTTTTTAGAATCTCCGTTGACAAAACCATTAAATATAGACATCTGGAGAGGTGATATTTTCATTCTCGATAAGTTTGTGCGTTTGATTTTATTACCTACCATCTTCGTAATCCGTGCATTTATATTACCCAAATTTAATCTCGTATTACTCCGTAGATTATTTCTTTCTTGATTCGTCAAATAAGGGGCCTGTCGTATTAGGTTATTTTTGGTGGTCGGAGAAACTCCGAGATTGTTATTTTCAAACTCGTTGAATAAACCCATATAATATGTAAAGATTTTAATCGGTTCCGGTAGACATTACAGGTTTTGCTGACATGTCTATTATGTCCAACCCAAAAATAAATTCTGTACCATTTTGTTCCATTACTGGCATAGTATCATCACAACTCTTATACTTTGTAGGCTCGGTTACTCTCTTAACCTTAATTTCACGCGAACTAAATGGACCCGCCCATATATCTTGATTAAGCGATTTGTTCGTAACACCATGAAACTCTGAATACTTCTTTTTGAAAAATTTTAGTGGGCATTTCTTGTTTAGATCAAAATCAATACATGGTTCGGATAAGAACATTTCTAGAGGACTACACGCAGACCTGATCTGATTTTGAACCACTTCAAAATATTTTGGCACAATCTTCCATATATCCTTTTCTGGCCACTTTTGAGCGAATTCAAGATATGCACGTACACATTTTTGCAAAATAGCGGGAATTTCGCTTTCTAATTTACTTTCCAGTGTAGGATCCGCGTCGCGTACTTGTCTCGTGAAATCAGCCGTAAGTACACGACGAACTATACTACCAGATGTATCGTTCCAATTAGGTACTTCATTCCCACCGAGTATACCGGGTATATTCCATACAAATGATCGAGCTTTTTCATGTTTCACTGCGATAGAAACATCTTCACCACTCACGATAGACTGAAATTCAGCTTGTTCTAATGCAAGATCTCCTTTAATTTCTGGTGCGATAAACACAAAACCATCCATAATAGCAGATAAACCAAATTTTCTCTCTACGTTATTAGATAACGTTTTCACATCCTCTGTACAATAGAATTTTCTAAACACTTTCGTAATCAGTGTCGATTTACCTGAACGAGCTACACCCTTAAAAAATGGGATACATTGCCATTTATCGATCTCGTTTACATCATAACATAAACGGCCACCCAACGCGAAAATCCATTCATATACGGATGTTTTAGGTCGATCTTGATCCAAATGTGGTGTACGACTAAATTTCTGGTAATCTAATACTGAATCGAAATGAGGTGTAGGGATATCACGCCAATCCGTCTTAGTATAATCTGGGAAGTTTTGATCAAAATATTTACAGCTCACTACAGTATGATCTAAATTTTTAAATTCTGTAGATTCGTATGTGTAAAAATTTGATCGATATACGGCACGAACAACCTTCTTTTCGGGGTCTATATCAGATCTTTCAGAATCAAACTCTTTACCCAAAAATATACCATTTTTAAATGACCACACGTGACGATCTTTCTTAATCTCTGGGAATTGCATATCTTTTGTATTTTCGAGATGTCTAATAAGATCATTATGACTAGAGGCGCGTGTCGTTAGATTCTTCCATAGATCAAATTGAATCTCCTTTTTAGCGACACTGTACACATATTCTTTTATACTCTCAAACGCTTTCCACGCCCTCGTTCCAGCACCGTCTTCGGTCTTAATCTGAATACAACAATACCCCTTGTATCGTTTAATTCCTCTATCGTATAAATCTTTTAATGTTTGTAATAGTGCCTGTTGATAAGGTTGCAGTTCTTCCACGTTTGATATTGTGGACATCCTAAAAATAGATGGATCGGTTTCGGGGTTAATTGGAACATATGTAGGTTTATTTACGCGTTCTATCATACGTGCATATCGAAATACCATGTGCCAACCGTCGTCAACCTGATCTATCAGGCGATTGATTCTTACAGACAATTTCATATCATTATCGTCTTCGATATCCATCATGTTAAGTGTATGGGCTCTATGATAAATTTCACATAATCTTTCTTTGATACGTTTAGATTTTGCTTCAACGTTGGTTATATCTATGTTTATAGGCAATCCGTCTTCGGTTAATTCACTAGGTGTGAAAAAATTTTTCCGAATACCTGGTCCTAGTGGTAAATATGGATTATTACGTTCGTTAATTTTCCACATATCTTCCAATTGTACGAGAAGTCTAATAACCTCATCGTGAGAATAATTTTGAATTTCATTAGACCACATGGCACTCATCGCATCATCTTCGTTCGGTGTTTCTCCGATGAAGTGAGTAGTAGCCACTGTCATTTCTAAAGTATGGGGTTGTTTTTTTAAGCGGTATTATTTTTTCTGGAGGGTTGATAAAAGTTTTACCAAAATTTTGTTTTGGATTTCTAGTTGATAGCCCATATTTACTAAAGCGCTACATATAGTATCACCTTCTGGCGTGGTAAGAGTAGTTGCGAGTATATTTTCTACAGGGGCTGTGTCATCGTCCTCATCATCGTATTGATCTATGTTATATTCATCGATATCCATCGGCTGAACATCTGACACTGACTCAGACTCGGATTGAGACTCTTCAATTTGATCATTCTGTGTAGGTTCGGACATTATGAATTATGTTCAGGAAAAATCGATACGTTTTTTTCGCACATTAACCCTAAATTATTTTCTTGGTATATAGTACAACAACACACAAAAATGGCGGGCGGTTTAATGCAACTCGTGGCATACGGCGCCCAGGATGTCTATCTGACTGGCAACCCTAAGGTTACATTTTTTCAGGCGGTTTACCGTCGTCACACTAACTTCGCTATGGAGAATATTGAGCAAACCGTAAATGGTACTGCTGCCAACTCCGGTCGCGTATCTGTTACCATCGCTCGTAACGGTGATCTCGTTTCCGAGATGTATGTCGAGCTTAAGTCTAAGTCCGGTCTTGCTACTAGCACTGCGGACCCCAGTACCGAGGATGCTTGCTGGGTCGCTGAGCGTGCTATCAAGGACGTAGAATTATCCGTGGGTGGACAGCGTATTGACAAGACTTATCAGAAATTCTGGCGTCTCTATTCCGAGCTTTACCTTGACGAGTCTAAGAAGGCGTCTTGGGGTAAGATGACCACCGCCGTTGACGGTCAGGTTTTCCTTCCTTTAATTTTCTTCTTTAACCGCAATCCTGGGCTCGCCCTCCCACTAATTGCCCTGCAGTACCACGAAGTAAGACTGGATTTCGATTTATCTGACCAGTTTGATAGTCACACTGACGGTAGTACGTTTAAGGTATTTGCTAATTACATCTACCTCGACACTGAGGAGCGTAGGCGTTTTGCCCAGAAAGGACACGAATACCTCATTGAGCAGGTTCAGCACACCGGTGTTGATTCTGTCACTGCCTCCGGTGGTACAAAACAGGTAAGGCTTTCTTACAATCACCCCGTTAAGGAGCTCGTATGGGCTCTTAGTACGGGTGATACTCAACAGGGTCTCTGGAACTTCACCAAGCACAAGACTGCGGGTGAGATTGTTCTCGAGTCTAACGCGTCTGCTATGGTCTCCGACGTACTCGTCCCCACTGCGCTCTCCGGCGCGCCCATGCTTTCCACCGCCGGAACCGTGCCTTTAACTGAGGAGGCGGCCGGTACCATCGATACCTTCAAGCTTGTACTCAATGGTCAGGATCGTATGAAGGAACAGTCTGGTAAATATTTTAACCAGCTTCAGCCTTACCAGCATCACACCGGTTCCCCATACGCGGGTATTTACTCATACTCGTTCGCCCTTAAGCCCGAGGAGCATCAACCGACCGGGAGCTGTAATTTTTCTCGTATAGACAATGCGCAGGTGGCTATTAAGACTAAGGCTGGTAACGCCGATGCGACCAATCTTCACATGTTCGCTATCAACTATAACGTCCTTCGTATCCAATCGGGTATGGGTGGTCTCGCCTTCTCTAACTAAGCATACAAATCAAATTTGTATTTGCTATTAAAAATAATTAATTAAATCTTCATTTTTAAAATGCACCGGTCGGACACTTGTCGATCAATGCATTTTAAAAATGATTATCAAGCCTAAGTCGATCTATGTTTTTAAATTCGAGAAACTTGCTAGGAAGCCATCCCTACACCGATCGGTACGAATAGCAAATAACGTACTTAAATATAAGCCTCTCATTTAGATAATGATTAAGAAAATATTTGAACTTTTTCTTAAAGTGGATAAACCAATACTCGGCCGATGGGGTGTCAAAACATGTAACGATATATCCGCAAATATCAATTCGATTTATCAAAACAGGGATCATTGCGGTGATACGATTTGTAAAACACCTAAAAAAGCATCTGAATACCCTATCAACACGTCGCAACGGTATTGTCAAACGAATATAAAAAATATAAAAAATAAACAAACATGATAGATATCTACACAGATGGAAGTTGTATCGGTAATCCAGGACCAGGTGGATGGGGTGTTATCAGTGAAACTTTTATTATGAGTGGTCATGAACCACACACCACAAATAATATCATGGAAATGCGAGCTGTAATAGAAGCTTTAAAACGATGTATTAGAGATTCTGAATACAATATCCGTATTCACACCGATAGTACATATGTAAAAAACGGAATAACGCAATGGATACATAATTGGAAACGTAATGGTTGGAAAACTTCGTCAGGTGGCGATGTAAAAAATAAAGATACGTGGATTGAAATGGATAAGTTTAATCAGTTTATGAATACAGTGGAATGGGTATGGGTCAAAGCACATAACGGAGATCCTAAAAATGAAGAAGTTGATAAATTGGCTAGGATGTCAGCGTCGCCTAAAATTGCCATCACCCGTTAGATTTTTCTATGTATATATAAATGTATAATAAAAAATATATAATTTATACATCAATAATTTGTATATTGGTTATCCTCATATTATATATTTACTATTTCAGGGAAAAATACGACACGCGAGAAGGTGTATTCGCGAGTATAGTCACAGAGCAATCAGGAGAAGATGGAGATGTAAATCGGGTAGCCACACATTATGAAGGTATACTGAATGATGACGGGTGGACTGTGAATCCGGTAGAAGAAGGTATAATAAGTACAACAGAACTTCAATTTATAGATAATTTCTATAGAGATGCAGAAGGACGAAAATATATAAATAAATATACATCAGATCCGGTATCGTATCCAGAACCAACCATTCTTAAAAAATTCACGACATCGTCATCGTTATTTTCCGAATTAGATGCTGGGGTAAGTGAAGCGGAACAACGCGCTGCACAAGCTGAAGCTAAAATTATAAGTATCAGCGGTCAATTGGAAACAGCGAAACTGGGCATTTTACCTATACAATCAGGGAATCTAACAAACCGAGAACGTATAAGCGATCTTGAAAATCAATTAGAAATGGCGAGGGTAGAAGCTGAAAAAATTCAAGCTGAATCTATTCTAAAACAAAACACTCATCGGAATGAAACACTTAAATTAAATTCAACTAATTTCTTATCGGGATTAATGAGTGATGTTTACCAATTGGACGAAACTCGAAGAGATATAACACCTGGTGTAGACTTAATGTCTATAGTCTCCGACGAGTTTGGTTCAACGAAAACTGGTCGCAGATTCCGTGACACTGATTTAGCTGGGGAGACAAGAAAAATCTTGAAATATTTTTTCGCAGATGGGAACGTAGATTATAATACTATAATACCTCATATTGGATTACTTTCGGAAGCGACAAGCTGGAAAAACGGTGAGTATTCCCTACGCTTTGAAAAACCTTGGACTAACACGTCAGCTCTTAAAAACTTGCGGGATCGACCGACAGAACAACAGTGGATCGACTGGGGGGTGCAAACTCGCGGTCAGTCCGAAGCTTGGGGAAAGAATTTGTGGAACCTACGAGTCCAAAACTTATCGGGAACTTTTATATACGTTCTATACCCTGTTATAAATGCCTATTATCGATGGAAATGGGGTATTGATTTTGCACATGGAAATACTACCGCATTTTCACTGGATAAACTAGTTAAAGATCTGGGTATCTCGAAAGAAGATACCATTACTATCGAAGATGATTCACCGTTTAAGTTTGATCGTGGAGAGACGTATAAGATTAATGATGAAACTCATTTAAATGCTATATCTTTTGATTTACAGAAGCGTTGGGATAATCAATTTAACCAAGTGCGCGGTCTTCCGGTAGAAGAACTTTTATCAGAACTAAATATACAAGAAGATGCGGAAGCACCCGACGACGTATTTGTATATCTTGAAAATATCAACAAGGGTCGCGAAAACATGTTCTTACCTGCGGTAGGTGACTCAGATATCGCCCTTCATTACATGTCAGGATTTGGTCCGACCATATGCGTACCCAACGAAAAGAAAATCCGTAATCCGGAAGTGCACGCGAGCCCATTCGGAGAGTGTAGCAGCGCAGTAGGTGAACAGGAAAGAATCGCTGAGATCGGACAGAAATGTAAACGCAATCAGACTCAACAATCCGACGTCGTCGATCAGATGTTGCAAATGAAAGCAGAAAATTTTCGCATGGATGGGTACAAGGGTTCGTTCCAGGAAGCCGAAGCAGCTCGAATCGCAGATGCATGTCTGGACTCATTAGACGTCCAAGTTTTCGGTGCATCTCCTAATCAGATACAAGGACCCGATCACGAGCGCGACCCTATAAAGTCAAACGTTATCCGGATCGACCCTGATATCATACCCGGCCCCCATCACATTGTTTTTAACGATCAGTTCGGTCGGATTACGGCCAACACGTCACAAAGACTGGGATACAACTTCGCGGGTAGGAACCCCTTCGCAATTTTACGCGCTGAATCAGGACTCACAAGCCTTCCGGGTTATGGTTATTTCATGGACCATTTTGGAGCAAGGTTATCAAATAGGCTATGGACATGGAAATATTTGACCAGTTCTAAGGATATAGAGTTTTGGGGAAGAGGGGTACACGATAAGGAGGCCAATAAACGACATTTGTACAGTAGGACACCTACCATTGATAATATGGGTAGCGTTGAAAATTTTACCTCGTCAGTTAAAGACATATATAAGACACTTTTCAAGACTTATTTGTTACATAAATATAAAAAAGGCGACGATGCCAGCGTCCCTAGTGGAATCCAGACGGATGGTCGTACTTTTGAAACGCTGACTTCGCTCGGCGGCAATGCCGACGGCCTCGATACCGCCTGAGACGTGGCTAATAAAGGGGTAAAACCGGTTACATCGGGCCCATGAAACCGTGTGTGGTTTAAGAATATATGAGAAGTAATAATTATATGTGAATATAGTATATGAAAAAAATATGTATGATAATAATCATTTTCATATTTATTGGATTAGTATATAAATATACATTTTTAACTGAAATGTATGATAAACGTGAAGGATTCTTCGCATCTATAATGACACAGAACACACGTTCAGATGGAAATGTCGATAGACTAGCTTCACATTATAAAGGTGAATATTTATCAGACTCGGCTACATGGTCTATTGATGAAATAGAGGAAGGTGTAATTAATTTAAACGAAGTTCAATTCATAAACACGTTTTATAACGATGAAGATGGAGTAAATAATATAATTAAATATAATTCAAACCCTGAGTTATATCCAAACCCTAGTACCATTAAAAAATTAAGCGAGGAATCGTCACACGAGATACATGAATACAATACAGTTAAAAATAAGATACTGACACTCCAACAAGAATTACGTGAATTAACTGACGGATTTACATCTGCACAAATAACAAATTCTGATCACAGAGATTATGTTACAATGCTACAATCCAAACTCGATATTGCACAGGAAGATCTGCAAAAGAAACGAGAAAGTCTTTCATACTCGCAACAGAAAAGCAGATTTTATAATCTTCTTTCACCATTATTCGATTCATTAAAAGAATCGTCTAATTCGAATAACTCAAATATAGACGAATCTACTACACGTTCTTACGAAATTTACGACCAAGCAGACGACGAAATTCCTACATCATGACACAATAAAATGGATCCTTTACGTTTGACATTTTCTTTTATAGATCGGTTTATTATATAGTTTTTTCTTGGTATATAATAAATGTTAAAAAAGCATAAAATATTTTTAACATTTATTATAATACTCATCATCGTATACGTATGCAAACGGATATTATTTAACGAGGATTATTTAACTGCGAGTATAGTCACTCAGCATCAGGGTAAAGAAGGTGTTGTCAAGCGTCGAATGATATCACATTTTAAAGGAGAACAGGATGATCAGGATAGATGGAACATAGAGCCAATTGATGAAGGTATTTTCGATGAAAGGGATATAGTTTTTATGGCAAATCATTATAAATCTGACGAAGGTAAAGAGGTTATGAATAATTTTTTAGAAAACCCGGATTCTTTTCCCACACACATGGATATAGAAAGAGCGAAAACACAGGATTTCGATGAATTTGGTACTCTTATAGCAGATGCAGAAAATCGATTTGTAAACGCGAATGCGGAGGTTGATAGATTGAATATTGAAATACAGGATGCGAAAACCGCTGCCGACAACGAGATGGGTATATCTACGACATTAACGCAGAAAGTTGACGAACTCGAAACTGAACTACGAGAGGCAGAACGGGAATTGATGAAAGCTGATGAAGCGCTGGATCAAAAAATTAATGAAATAGATTCATCTACCAGCGCTAATTTAGCGGCATGGTTAAATGCGAGTCAGAGTGCTAACGACACCATCGCCGAGCCAACATCAAAACCAACTACATTCGGTCCCCTGAAACCGGGAGTGACTACTAAAGCGTCGATGTAAATATTTGTATACTATAAGATGGAAGATAGTTCTCCAGAGGTTTCAGACTGTTTATGGTGTGAGAAACAAGAGAAACTTTTATTACGTTGGGCAGAAAAGGCCGCGGGGTACAGGTGGCTGCATAATCATGCACGTTTATTATACAAGAAACAAAACGATTATTTAGCATATCCTAGCATAGTCATAGCCAGTATAACAGGCGTCGGTGGGTTTGCCGTATTAAATCCGAGTGGTAATGAAGGTGTATCACAAGATACTAAAAATAAAATAATGATAATCCAATATTTCTTTGCTTTCCTTAATGTTTTAGGGGGTATTTTAACGAGTATATCAAAATTTAGTCAAAGTTTAAGTCTGTCAGAATCACACTCGGTTATGTGTATTCAATGGTCTAAATTTTACAGGAATGTTGATATGGAATTGTCATTGGATGTAAAACATAGAGCAAATGTGGTAGAATTTGTGTTAAAATGTAGAGAAGAATATGACAAACTTCTTGACGACGCTCCAGACATACCAGCTTTATCAATAGAAGCATTTCATATTCAGTTTCCTGATCGCGAAAATAAACCCGATGTATGCAACGGATTAAGTATAGTAGTCAACGACGATGCAAATTCTGTCATATCATCTAAAAGGTCTGTAACGAGATGGTTAAATGCGTTGAGTAATGTAAAAGAAAAAAATAGACGAAAAAGTATAGCCGATTTAGATCACGTTTAAACATTTACTTCGTTCTCGTATGAATTTAAAATTGTCTTGGTTTTTTCATACATTCGTTTACCGTAAAATGTCTTATCTTTCAATTCATCCCATATCTCGAGTCGGTGTTCAAGAAATTTCATGAACTTTCCCGCATCGCGATCTGATTTGTATATATATTTTTCGCGTTTTTCCGCCTGTTCTATCGCCTTCTTTTTATCGTTCGCGTATATAACCTGCCGTTCTTCAAATGAAAGTCGTGGACCGGTATCTTCTTCCTTTTTCTTATCCATATGCAAAGATCATGCTTAAAATCTTTATATCAATATATTATATGAATATAGTATCTTATTCTTCCAATGATTCATATAAATATAGATTAGCTAAGACGCGTCAGAATGTATTGAAAGGTATTTATAAAAAAAGTAGTGCGGGGTTTGTTCAACCTAGCCATACGAAAAAAGAAAATATGAGACTTCGTTTACGTTTTAGAGAAGCGATAAAAGAAGCTCAAGATATATGTCAAGACAATGGCAAAAAATCAAAGGAGTGTCAACTTGCGTGGTACGAAGTAGACGAATTAGAAGATTCTATGAATCGATATTATCCCGATCGATAATTATATGAGGTGATTTATCTGTATACGCATAATATCGTATAGATATACCAAAAATATTTTCTAAATGTTGATTAAGTTCAAGGTTTATTATACGTTTCCATTCGTATAAGTTTGTATTATAATATTCTAATCCTTCTTCACCAAATACACGTTCACGTAAATGTGACCTTTTCCTGAAGTCATCCATCGCTTTAAATACCATACTCGGTACAGGAATCTTTTCGTGTTCGACTGCGTGAATCATATCGATAATATAATAGCCGTGTGCGTCGCATATGATATTAGTTTGAATACCCGGAAACCCTAAAATACACACCTCTATATCTGAATTACTGGGAAGAGTCGTAAATATTTTATCACTGTCGTGTTGTATATTTTGTGGTTGAACTATAGCTGGATGTGTATGATACGCGATTAAAGAGGGCCAGACCGTCTCTATTTCTTTTAATTTCACTGTACGTCGATTTTTAGATGTGACGAACGACGGCTTACTAAATGTTGCAAATTTCCCTTTAATTTTACACCCGATACCCCCCGCATATTCCCATTTTTTTCTAGATGACAAATCACTTATATGTTTTAAATCACGTATAACTTCGTGTGGAATTTGTACACGTTGAGGTTTAAAAGCTACGATGTTCATCCCTGATTCATAATAACATTTTTATCTAGTAAAGTTATCTTACCTAACTCGTTCCAACTGTAATATTTTATAGATATACCAAATTGGCGTCGCATAATAGGATCTATATATCTATTAATAAAACGTTTCCAATTACTTGAATTCGTTTCAACATACGCTAAACCTCTATATCCAGTTCTCACATTTGCAAAACCACTTTCGTTTATGAGTCCTATAAAAAATGGGTTCACAACCGAAGGGTTAGGTATTCTCATGTCAGTTTCTAACAAATCTATTATATAATACCCATTATTTTCTAAAATTAAATTTGCTTGTAATTGTGGATAATTTCCTATATATGCTCTGATGTCACCGGGACTCGGATACGTGAATAGATTTCTGTTATTGTTTGGGGGTACAGTGTGTGTGTGATACATTATATATTGTTTAAATTCGTTCATTGTTGGTTGTACAACGGTGTAATTATGATTTGTGCGTGCTGTAGGTGAATGGAATTTTACATAATTTCTTGTATTTTTTAGAGTAAATTGTATTACACCTACATATTCTGCTTGATTTCTCAACGATTTATTGACATATATATCTTTCAAGTTGTCAACCAATTTTCTACTCATTCGAACCGATAAATAACGATTATTAACATTAGTCACCGTTCCAAGATTGTAGGTATTCTTTGGAATATGTATTTTTTTAAAGTTTTTGTATAATCTATTGATTGAAGTGTACGGGTCCTTCCTCGCATCTCCTAGTGTCACACTTCTATTTTTTGTCTGTCTTTTAAGTGTTTCAGCTCGCCGTTTAGATCTACCCGGTGTTTTAATTTTTTTTATAGGTGTTCTGTCTACCATATCTTAATATTCCATGACATTTTTATCTACCGTGACCCTGTTTAGTTACTTTAAACTGTGGAGCTACTCTTCCTTTTATATTTTTGGGGTCTAGTTTTGATATATTTTGTTTAGGGTTAAATAACTTTTTATGCGCTTGCCAATATTCCGGCGCCCCTACTTTAAAATTTTTATGCATACGAGCCTTATACCAAAATACACAGTCCTCAATGCGATTAGACTTACTAGTATTATCTAAAACAATACATTCATAATTCTCGGTACAAGCATCCATCACCTTGTTAAACATATCAAAATTTGGAAAAATACCAAAAAAGCTCTTGTATAACTTTTCTCGATTCTGAATTATGTTCTCACGAAGGATAAACACGTAATCCACGTTAGCTCTTAGCGCTGGTGGAAGATCCATACAATACTGCATCGTCAACATGAAAAAGATTTTCCAGTGACGGCCGTTCATAAAGCATTGTCGAATACACGTGTCACGCATAAATTTACTATCGTACATGCAATCATCGAGTAACAAAAAAGCTCCACAATTTTGTTTACCTGCACCCACCAATTTCCTCTGTCTATCCATCACTCGTTCGATAGCATCTTTATCATAATCTCCATATATAAACAAATCTGGTACGTACTGTTGATAATAGTGATTACCTTCTTCTGTTGCTGACAGTACTATACCGGCTGGTAAATGTTTTTTATGCCATAAAATATCAGTTACCAGTGTAGATTTACCTGTGTTACGTTTGCCTATAAATACACATACTTTATCATCAGCAATTTTAGCGGGGTTAAATTTTCGTAAACGTAAATCCATCTATAATACCGCCCCGTTTTAATTCATAAAATTTTACTCACATCTAATAAGAATGGCAGGTCGCGTGCAGCTTGCCATCAGGGGTATTCAGGACCAATGGCTGAACGGTGATCCACAATTTTCGTATTTTGTTACAATATTCAAAAAACATACAAAGTTTTCTACAGAATCTGTAGAAGTACCCTTGACTGGTGATATTTCTTTTGGTAAATCTGTTCACTGTAGAATACCAAACAATATAGGAGATTTATTACGCAACGTAATTTTAAAAGTAAAATTAGGAAATTTAACTGATCATGATACAGAAGGAACACCCGCACATTACTATTTTTATAATCCACCGTTAGCTAAGAATATAATAAAATACGCCGACTTGATAATAGGTGGACAAATTATTCAACGATTAACTGGTGATTATATTAACATGTATGATCAATTATATAGTAACAAAGATGATATAAAACAAACGATGTATTTCTTAAACGGTCATGGTAATCATTTAACAGTTTCTGACTCATATAACACGTTTTATATTAATTTACCGTTTTATTTTTTTAGGCATCCGAGTTTAGCTATACCCATATGTGCTATAACTCGGCAATTGGTAGAAATTAAGATAACTTTCAAGGATGTATACGAGGATATAAGCTTTAAATACACTCTTGAAAATGATGGGACTGTGCGACGTGAAAAAACGACGGATGGATCTATCATAAGTGCATCACTCATACCAGATTTTTATTTTATAACGGACGAAGAAAAGCGCTTCTTTTTAACACAGCCTATGGAGTATGTTATAACTCAGTTACAAAAATCTACTATATCATTCAAACCAAATGATATAACTAAGTCCGCATTATTAAAATTTAAAAACCCTGTGAAAGAATTGTTATTGATAGCAAAAGAATCTACGGATCCAATAGAAGGAGAAGTTTATGATTTATTACTAGACACAAAATCAAACGATCAAGCGTTTTCTACTACTGTTATAGGTTCAGGGTCTAAATATAAAAGATCCGATCATAGACTAATTAAAAACGTGAAATTCACATGTAATGGTTCGACTGTATTTAATAAAAGTGGTACTGAACTCTCTTATCACAATTCTTTAAAAACACACACCGGGTGCCCAGATCCCGCTTACGAATTTTATGTACATTCATTTTCTCTTTATCCCGAAAAATACTATTCAACTGGTCAATTAAATATGAGTAGAATTATTCACAAACATATAAATATAGAAATGGAAGATGTATCATCTACACGTAACACCAAGGTTGATATTTACGCTAAGAATCTTAATGTACTAAGCATAAGAAATGGTTTAGTGGGGTTAAAATTTTAAAACGTATAATAGTAATGGCCGGTCGTGTTCAACTTGCTACAACCGGTTCTCAGGATGTATTTTTTACAGAAAAACCTGAATACACCCATTTTATAAAAAATTTCAGGAAACACACAAACTTTGCTATATACGATGTGAAACATGAATTGACAGGTGAGGTTACATACGGAAGTACATTAAAATGTACTATACCCATAGATTCAGGCGATTTAATTAAATCCATTAGATTACATATAAATTTATCCCCGTTGGAAAGAGATGGTGTATATTATAAATATATAGAATCGATAGGTCACGCCATTATAGACCACATCGATTTGGTGATAGGGGGTCAACTCATACAAAGAATTCCGCGTGACTGGTTACAAATACACAGCGAACATTACACGACTCAAACAAAACAATTAAACTTATCTAAATTGATAGGTAAAAATCCCAATGAATTATCCGGATATCCTGTATCTACATCTATAGATAACTATCTAGATGATGCTACTAAATCTAGAACGTTTATTGTCGATATTCCTTTTTATTTTCATAATAATCCCGAATTATATATTCCATTACACGCCCTTGATTCACATGAATGTGAATTAGAGATTCAATTAAACGAGAAAAAATTTTGTATATATGATTATTTAAATATAATTAACGAGGGGTTCGATGAATCTACAGCAATAATCAATTCTATAGATCTTCGTACAGAAATGGTGTTACTCGATTCTCCCGAACGGAAGATTCTAGAAAAATTAAACCGTGATTATGTAATTACTCAAATTCAGTGTAACACTTTTAGAATACCCGTTTCTACAGGGGATGGCATCGATACTGTAAAATGTCGATTAAATTTTACAAACCCGGTAAAGGAATTATATTTCGCAATTTCCCGTGTAAGTAACGAAAACGTGATATACAGTTGCTTTGATTATGATCATCCTTCACAAATATATCCTACAAATGGTAGATATATTAATTACGAGAATCTTGTGAGTTTAGAAATGACATTAGATAAAGATGTCATTCTTGATAACGTGACTGGAAATTTAATAAATATCAGGGCAGTTCAAAGTGGAATACATCACTCTAGAACTCAACTGTTTAGAAGATTTTATTCGTATAGTTTTGCGTTAGAGCCAGAAAAATGGTATCCTACAGGTCACGTAAATTTTAGTACTATTAAAGATCAAAATATAGTACTAAAATTAAATAATAATACATCCGACATAAGAGAACTTAGAGTTTATGCACTCAGTAATAATATACTCCGTATTAAAGATGGAAGAGGACAACTTCTCTTCCCAAATGGTCCAATCGGCAATTGATATAGTTACACCCGTATTTGAGAATGCGGTAGTATTATCAGGTCAATACGCAAAAGCGTGTGGAAGAAGTACAATTCTCGCTAAAGATATGGAATATTGTATGAAATACTGTGCGATGAATACAGTAGGTGATCAAATTGGGTCTTATTTTCCAGAAATATATACAGAAGAAGAATCTGACAACGAAGACGAATTAGTTGAAGTCGTCGACGATGAAGATGAAATGTTCGAACCTTACTCGGGTAATGAAGAACTTTTTAAAAGTATAAATGATGCATATGATGCATGGGAAGCATGGAAACCTACGAATCCGTCGGAAGAGATGATAAAAAATGCTATTGATAGTAATGAAAACATGTGACACTCCAGAGGGTTGGAGTAAGCGTAACTATAAATTATTTAAGAGTAGTGATTATTCGGAATCGAGTTCAGACTCGGAGTCGGAGTCAGGGTCCGGAGATGACGAAAATAAGAAGCACATCAGGGGATATCAAAAAAAAGTATATAAAAAAATACTGATTGAAGAAGAATTGTTACCAGAATAAAAAATATTTATATAATATAAATGTCTGCAGAAGCTGCTAGTGACACCCTCGTGGCTATCTCCAATGAACTCGAGACCCAGTCTCTAAACGCGGTTGTCGCCGGTTTCTCTTTTGCCGCCGCACTTTCTTGGATGGATCTCGTTCGCTGGAGTATTCATCAAGTTGTACGTGTTCAAAAGAATGGTGGTCTTAACTACAGTCTTACCGCACTTTTCACAACCCTACTTTCTGTTCTAGTTTATATGGTTATTTCTCGATTATCCAAACGCGTCAGGAAGCCCACTGCTCCTATGTACGCGGTTACTCGTTAATCTTCTTAGGTTTTGTAAGTATGATAAAAAATATACCTGTTAGTACTATCAAAAATATATATATAAATGCATTCCATTTATTCAGATCCTCTATATCGGGTATGTGAATAGGTTTAGGAAGAGAATAATCCTTTATTACGTTAGGTATAGTTTTAAGTTTATCCGTAGTACACGTTATATTTAATTTTAATATATGATTTGCATTTCTGAAATCATACGGAATCAGACGATTATTACTACTATAATAAAACTGTATACGTAATTTACTTATATTTTGTGAACCTGTATCGAAATTATGTTCCACCACGTCATCGTGTCCAGAATAATTAATTACATCACCACACATTAAAATACGACCAGTATAAAAAGGTGTATCAGAATATACCATTTTGTTTAGTTCTTCTGCACCACTACTTATTTTTATAACGAGTGCATCTGGTCCCTGTAAATTAAGACTTCCAGTGGTTAAATTTCCATTTACAGAAGATATGTTATTCGCAGAAAATCCTATAATATCATGTGGTGTTGTTTTATTAATTACGACTGGATTCGAACTGTATCCGTTAGTACCGTCATAGAAATTGAACGTAAATTCGTTTTCACCGGTTAATATAATGTCATTTTTTTCTTTATCATATACGGCACTTGTTATCACGTGATTCAATTTTTCTGCCAATTCGATTGCTAATGTTTTACCACTATAATTTCCATTATCTAATGTAACGTTTGATGTCAAATTACCACTCGATATAGAAAATGTGTTATTATTATCATTTATGAGTAGTTGACTCGCATGAATACGACCAGAGACTATAGATATTTTTTTTACATCGTAAATCGGGTTTTTTAATTCGACTACATAATCACCTGGATTTGGGTATAGAATAGGATCACGTTCGCTACTATCTATATCTAACGTGTATACACTCATTAAAATACATGAACAATATTTTAATGGATGTTATTACTCAAAAAAAATGCTTATAATACCTGCTGAGCTATGGGATTATTTCTAATCTGTTGTTTGGCTATATTTAGACTTGCGGAAGATGAATTGGGATTCAAATTACCCTTATAAGCATTAAATTTATGGTACATATTATTTACATATTGTTGTGTCCATCCACCGTTAGTAGGTCCTATACGACCATCTATCCGCGTAGAATCACCTCTCGCACTGGTGATTAAACCACCTTGATTAAGAGGCCCGGCGCGAACATTCATTCTTCCAGCGTTTCCGGATCTATTTGCTTTACCACGTCGATCATCTGGACGAAATCCATACTGAAATAATTTATCATTTGAATGGGGGGCCGAATTACCAATCATCACACCAGGTGATGTTGTATAACCATGTGAATACATATTTATGTTAGGTGCAACTTGGTTATTATAAGTATATTGTTCTATATTACCATCCTTTTTGTTTCTAGTTGGATCTGAATTTGAGGTTAAATTGGAAATTATACGTTTAGGACCGGAAAAATTTAATCCATCATTTCGTACACCAGTCTGCGACCTATTTGTTAATCGTTTACCGTTAACATGTGTTCCTCTAACAACGTGACCACCGAACCCTTGCGACTTTCCACCGGCGGATGGTCGACGCTGGGGTAAGAATGCAGTTTTCTCGGGACGATTATTCGCAATTTCGCCCATTTTACCACGACGACCACCAAATATATCATACGCGGGACCACTTCTACCGGGTAATGTGGTAAGTTTATAAGATCCTACATTTTCTGGATTGATTCTCACCATTTGATGATAACCACCAGTAGCTGGGACATCTGGACCCACACCTATACCCGGACCGACGAGTTGTTTTTCTATCGGAGATAAGTTATTCATACGCCCATTATCAAACATCCTGTTTCGCATATCTAATACTTCATCACCACTTGAACGCATTTGTGGAACAACATCTCCAAAACTCTCCTGCTCCTTCTTAGGTGGAGGGTATCCAAGCCAACCTGGTGCATCTTCTGGGTCGGGTTTGTATATATCTGGCACTTCTCTCGGAGTTTGTGGTACAAACGGGGAAGGAGCTTCTGTAGTCTTCGGACCATTTATGTATTTTTCGGGTTTAGGATCGCTTAACTTTTTACCCATGTAGGCTAATCCTGCAATTGCTATTATAGAAACAGGGTCTGCCATTCTTACAAGTTATAAATATTTTTATTGACGAGGATATCTCATATCAAACATCTGATTTTGGGTCTCGGCGCGTGTACTACTCGGTTCATATCCCATACTTTGTAATGGAAGTTTACAACTAACATTTTGAAGAGGAAATAAATTTTGTTCGTATGTACGTGCCACTATTTTATTAAATCGTGATGTCGATTGGGGGCGTAACTCATCACTCGTTTCTATATATTGTGCAGGAGCACCTTTACCGGCCTTAAATGGAGCAGTTCCATATAACATTGTATTTGGGCGACTAGAAGCGTAATTTAAGGTGCTGGGCTGAGGATAAGAAAAAACCTCTTCTGTTGCACATTTAGTTGGGTGTGCGGGATTTTCTACTAAGTTTAATCCGGGTTGAAGCTGATATGCCATTTATTATTACATGAGAATATTATCTAACTAAGCTGAACCATTACCCCCTCCGAACATACCACTTCTCTTATCATTATTAGTGGCTAATCCACCAAATGCATCCAATTGAACCCCCCGTGCATTCGGATCACATAACAATGGATTTGTTTTGCATATATCACCACCTTTTTCGCCGTATAACCATTCCGCAAATTCAGTTTGAGCACCTGGTATTGATGTTACCGGCCCTGATACAAATTGTCTTGAATATATATTTCGTTGATACTCTGGCATCGGGGATCTGGATTTTTGTGGGCCATATGGTATACTACCAGAAAGCATATGATTAACTTCATCCCTAACTGAATGATATTCACAAGCTGAGGGGCGATCTGGACGACCATCATAATCACTTATCAACACATTTGCCATCGGGTTATCTATACTTGGTCGTTGACATGATGAATACATTTCAGTGTCAGACTGGTTTGATACAGTACCCTTGATCATATTGGAACTCTCCATTACATATAAAACACCCAAACATGTGGAACCTAATATAAATACTCTAATGTCACGGCGAATTATATATAATATACAAGTAGCATAAATTATAAAACGGGCTGTTGCATTAACTCGTTCTTCTGCTGTATGATTCTTTATTGGCCAGAATTCTGTAACTTTATCAGTTCTAATTATTTGCTTAGGATCATCAAATAGGGAAACCATTTATATTATACGGTTTTTATTTTTTCATCATGCCACTAAGCAGACCCTGCATAGATTTCATAAGAGCATTTTCATCGATATCTATATCACCATCATCATTCTGAAGTTTATCTGCACACTGTTTAGCAACAGTCTCGATCATACTGAGCGTTTCTGCTGGAATAGCGGTAATAGTAGTTCCCAACATGTAAAGTGTCTGGATGTATTGCCAAATGGCTTCTCGTGTCGCATCTGATGCAGTAGGCCAACAATCCGTGATATTAATTTCTTTGAGAAAATCGATATCTTTTGCATTTTCGAGAAAAAAAGATTCATCCCGTGTATTAATTTTATCTACATATTGAGCTATACCATTCATAAATCCATCCACAATAAGTTTTCCATTAGCAGACCTCATAAGCTCAAAAGCGGCCATGTATTTTTTTAAATTTTTTTCTTCTGGAAAAGCTGAATGCAGTTCCGTAAGAAATTGTCCCATCATATCGTTAAATGCGACGATGGAAGTCATTAATATTTACAACACGTGATTTATCTTTAAGTTAATCAAAATGGATCAGTTGATATAGTTTCACGTTTACCCAATCCGTTGGATACTATAAAATAAACTAATATACCTACTAATGCAGCAGGTTTTGCATATGAACTCGTTGTAAGAGCCCCTTCATCGTTTAAGCGGGCTTTGCCGTGTATGTACATAGCTGTTATACCAGCTGCAATAATTGCAGCTGATCCAGGTTCTCTGAGATACTCGTCCATATTTAATAACCAATTTTTTTACTTCGTGAATCGGCGGCATCTGGAAATAATTCCTCACCTGCATCCAAACCTTCCTCCTGTAATTGCTCGTCCGGAACAGACCTGATAGTCTTAAATTCATTTTGAAAAGGATTTGTAGCTTGTTGGGGAACTTCATCATATTGATGATCTTGTATGTCCTGATTTTGGTATTGTTGATCTTCCATACCATCTTCCATACCATCTTCCATACCATCTTCCATACCATCTTCCACATGTTCATCACCTATATGCTGTTGGTCATTTTCATCGTACTCTCCTATATCTTCGTCTTGTAAGTTTGGTTCTTCGCCGTCTACGTATTCATCTGCGTCAGCTGACATGTATGTTTGTAGTATTTGTTGAACAGGGATAAGTTCTTTTACAGATGATTCTACGCATACAGAAAATCGCTCGTATAACTTATCATTTCGACTGTGTTCGGATTGTGTCTCGCTAAATATATAAGGATCTCGATACAAATCCTTTGCAGCGTTTTTATAACACGTATGAATAAAAATTTCATTCGATGGTAATTTTACAGACATTTTTTTGGAATCTTTACTTAAACGGACAGCTGAAAGAATTTTTACTGAACTAACAAATACAGCTGCAACGAGATCCTTAAACCATGAACACCTGTCAGCTATGTTATCTGTATGTTGTTTAGACATGGTTTCATTCCATTCCGGAACATCTTTTAATAGTTTTTGAAACATGATTAAATGTTGACGTCCCTTAGAAAGTTTATGAGCTTCTTGATACATATCATCAAATACATCAATCATAACTGGACAGATAAGTATGGAAAGCTGTTCAAGATATTCACGTTTAGCTTCTACTAAAACATTTAAGTTATCCATTTATGATTAATCGTTCTTTTTTTATTAGATGTTTTGCGCATTTCTCCTGTATTGATTCGCTGCCTTTTTTAAATTCATAAGAGTGGGATATTCGTTTATAGAAGACAATGTAGAATCTCTATTCAGTTTTTTTACTTTCCATGTTATATTAAGATCGTAATCTCCAACAACAAATACATCAAATCCAGCTAATTCCAACTGTCGTTTTATATATGTTAGGGCTTTCATTCTATTAAACGTGGGATAACCAATAACAATTACTGGAATTTGTGTAATTACATTCTTATGATTTGTATCAACCGCGCGCCGTATTTTACGAGTTATTTGTTTATATAATTCAATATACGTTTCCTTTTTCATCCGATTTCTGTTATTCACAATATTAGAGATTTCATCGATGTTTATCATTATTAATAACTATGCTATTTTTTTACGACATCTAACTCACTATTTTTTATATCTTCATAGAGAATATATTCAGAACCTTCTATACCGCTTTCGAACGGGGTTTTGTCTGAAGGGGGTTTTATCTCGAGTTCTTGAGAATGAACTCCTATAACATGTGAAGGGTTATTGTCTATTACTATTATATCAGATACTACAGAAAATCCGAAAGCAAATCCACTGGGTTTGACACACATGAAGTTACATTTATATAGATGATGATTCTTATTTCTGTGCTTATATTGTTTAACATCTTTGGTTTCTATTATATAATTATGAATACCAACATGTTCGTATAAATATTTGTTAGTTAATATCACAAATTTCTCTATTAAATCATTATTGATTGTAATTTTCTCAACTTTTATATATTCATCTATCTTGGGTTCTGGATCGTTTAATGTAATTCCATGAATAGGTTCATATGCACCAGAGTACCCAAACTTTTCCGTCCTGGAATCGAATAATAAGTAAATTAGTATAAGAACAAGTATCACGTTATACATTATTATACTTTACAAAAAAACGTGTCAAATTATTTTATTTTTTTTGATAAAATATTATAGATGTCTCTTTTAATATTCAGTCCTAAGTGTAAACACAGTGTAGAAGTTATGAATTTTATAAGTAAACATCAACAACTAAAACAAATCGTTCAATATCATAACGTAACAGAATTTGGAATACCACAAGAATTTAAAGACAAAATAACCCGAGTACCCACCATGTTAACAAAAAATGGGAAAATATTAATTGGACGAGAAATACAAAATTGGCTTGAATCTTTATTACCTGTACAGGAAATGGAAACATGTGATTTCGGTGGAATTAACTCAACTACACTCAATGGAGAACCTACAGGGGATATGTTTGGTCTCGATGAATATGGGCGATCTTTACAACCCCCAATGACAAAAGAATTACAAGAAAAAATTAGCCGAAAGGTAGAAGATACCCCGTATAGTGATATAAAGAATTAAATCATCGATTAAATATATGAAACTGGTAACAGTTCAAGCCGCGGCCATAAAATCCACGTTTGAAGTGCTTAAAGATATTTTAAACGACGTTAATATATATTTTAAACCGACAGGTGTGGATATAGTTACTCTTGATACTGCGCGTACATCTTTAATTGACATGCATCTTCCAGCTGAAAACTTTGAAGAATATAATTGTATAGAACCGATTGATTGTGGAGTCAATATGACCAATGTATACAAATTACTAAAAACTATTACAGTTAATGACGTTTTGGTGATAAGTATAAATTCTAAAGAATATATGAATATCGAAATTCACAGTGAGCAGAAAAAAACATCTACAAAATTTGCATTAAAATTGCTAGATATAAATGAAAATCAAATAGAAGTACCCGAAATGCACATGACGGTAAATACACCCATTCCTTCGGTAGATTTTCAACGAATATGTAGAGATATGGCAAATATAGGAGATGAGATAGAGATTTCTAGAGGGGGTAAAATTTTACGCTTAACTTGTAAAGGTGATTTTGCAGACCAGGAAACAGAAATACAATGTGTAGACGAATGTTCTTTAATGTCTGGTATATATTCGTTAAGATATATGAACATATTTACTAAAGCTACAAGTATGTGTTCTACAGTACAAATAATGCAGGAAGAGCAAAACAGGTTTTTAATTTTAAAATATAACGTCGCGAATTTGGGTGATTTGAAATTTTATTTAGCTACTAAGGTAAACGAAGATCAGTGAGATAACCGGTAGCCGTATCGACTGATTTAATCATACCGAAAAAATTTTTTATTTTAATTTTAGGATATGTTGTAGCCAAAAATGAATCGGTGTAATAAAACATATCACTGATTTTTATTTTTTCTCCATAAAAATCTCCACGAGGACCTCCATACCTTCGAATTTTTTCGAGAATATCTTTAACGGGTTTATCATCGTTATCCATTAATTGAGCGCTGCTTAACGGTATATGAAAGAAAATGGATGTTGGTTTAGGTGGAGGCCAATCATAATTTGGATTATTTGTTATATATTTGTAAATCTTACTATTATACCAGTATTTGATTCGTATTATCATTTTATCTACTGCATCTGGAACTTTAGGTATCGCGTTACTATTTTCGGTATTAATTAAATAATATTCCGTGTTTTGGTCATGTTCACGTGCACATTTATTCCAGAAAGGTTCATTTGTTTTGAATTCATGGTCATGTTTTACACTATACTCGATAACTCGTTCAACAATAGAATAATCACATTTCTTAAACATTAGATTGATAATATTACGAAATGTGTAAATTGTGTTAATTAAAAACGAACAAAGTATTTTAATCATTTATATAGATGGAGGGTAATTTTTTAAGCAGGTACAATAATAAAATAGACCGCTGGTTAGAGTTAATAAATAGCGATTCATCTAATAAAATACAACACGAATCGGAAATGGCTGCGTATATAGGAAAATGTATGCCATATATACAACAGTATAATAACACGGATTCTGTAAATGAAGTGAATACAGATAATATATTTAATTGTAAAGAAACTACGGGTTTACAAAAGAAAGACATATACACAGACTATCTCGTAGATGTAGAAAAGAAAGCAATTGATCGCCCAATAGAACGCAAAATTATCGACACGTGTCCACGATGTCCAAATAGTAACGTGTATAAAACGACTGAAAGTGAAATGGTGTGTGATTCGTGTGGTATAGTATTGGAAATATTAATAAGCGAAGAACTCACTTATAAAGAAGAGCAAGAGACCTCAGAAAAAATTATAAATTATTCTTATAAAAGGGATAATCATTTTAATGAATGGTTATCACAGTTTCAAGCGCAAGAAATAACAACCATTCCTAAAGAAGTCATAGAGGAGTTACGAAATGAATTCAAAAAAATGAAAATTAAATCACTCACCGAAATAACACATGCAAAAGTTCGTTTATTATTAAAAAAACTTAAACTAAATAAGTTTTATGAACATGTACCTTATATTACGAATATATTAAGCGGAATTAAACCACCCAAAATGCCAGTTGAACTGGAAGAACAATTACGCATGATGTTCCGTGATATTCAAAAACCGTTTGACGACAATTGTCCAGTAGATCGAAAGAATTTTTTGAGTTATTCATACGTATTGTTTAAATTTTGTGAACTGTTATCCGAAGATTCGTATCTTCAATACTTTCCATTACTAAAATCTAAAGAGAAACTTCATCAACAAGATATTATATGGAAAGCTATTTGCACGGATCTCAAATGGGAATTTATATCTACAATCTAATTTCTACGATTTCAGCTTTACAATTTTCACCGGACGGAAAATTAATTAAATACCCAATATTAATCTTTAACTGATGTAAATATTTACGAGCTTGAGCTATCATAATATCGTTCAGTGTTTTTACAGATTTAAGCTCCAAAACCGTTGTTCTTCCTATTATGATGTCAGCGCGAGCCATTCCTACAACATGATCTTTGTAATATATAGGAACATGACGCTCAGACTCGTATGGTATATTTAATCCGCGTAGACTCACTTCCATAGCGTTATGATATACACGTTCACTATGCCCAGAACCAAGTGTATCGTAAACTTCGTGGACTATTTGATTAATGTGTTTCCGTATGATATTTTCTGTATCATCTAAATGTTTATCGAATATATCTTGATAATATTCACTCGCACAGGAAACGTTATTCCCTTTACTTTCCATTTACCATGATTAAGTGTTTATTCTTTATACACTTAAAGATTGTTCGCTTAGTATAAGAGGGAAACCTATCTACAGAAATGTACATGTTCCCATAGCTCAGTTGGTTAGAGCGTGGTGCTTATACTACGTATATACAATGAAGTTACATTCATATAAGGCACGCCAAGGTCGTGGGTTCGAACCCCTCTGGGAACATCTTTTAGATACATGTCCTGTATGTAAAAGATGCGATATTCAATTATCTAAAAAAACTAAACTATTATAAATGTCAGATTCAATTGTAACTCTCAATTTATCAGACGACGCAGGTGGTATGGTTCCGATCGATAGATTTTCAAAGACTACGACACTCGTGCCAGAAATGTCTGAAAAAAATGTAAATGAATATAAAGATACCATGGACTCGACGCCCATTGCCGATGTTATGACTTACCAACAGGATCAGGGATTTGAATCGCCTATGATGGGTAGCGATCCTCGCGCAGTTCAAATGGCTCAACAACAGGTTATGATCCCGACACCACAAAATTCAATATCTAATGAATCTAATAAAAAAAAGAAAAATCCATTTGACTTAACCGACGAACAACTTGATGCACTCATTGTAGTTTTCGCTGCCGGTGTATCTGTATCTAAACCTATACAAGAAAAGCTCGCTAGCTCGATCCCTAAATTTTTAAATAGTCAGGGGAACCGTAGTCTGGTAGGTTTAGCTTCGACTGGAGCTGTTGCAGCTGTTGTATTTTACGTCGCTCGTAAATACTTCTAATAAAGATCGAGTACAGTACCACCTAATATTACGTAACTGCTTAATACTCCCACTACTAAAGCTACCATTGTCATAAATAATGGTAGCCACGCTGTTTGAATATCCTTACCGTAATTTTTGTAACTATCTCTTAACTGCTTGGAAAATACCTCGATAGTGGGTACTTTAGAAAATCCTTCAGTTAAGAGAATTAAAAACAATATAGAAATCATCAACGCAACTGCAACCGCCGTTGGTTGCATACTAATGATTAAACTTGTATTACCGAGATACCATATAATAAATGGAAAAATTAATGTCATTGTAGTCATATTGATCCAATAAGGTGCTGGTAATCTTGTAAGAAATGCACCTATCATTAACAGAAACCACATTAACAATGAAAGAAAGATCCTATCAATAGAAGGTTGTCTGATATTAAACTCCATATATTTAACTAACATTATTAATCAGAAATTGTTTTTCCACAAAAAGGCGTTTCGCCTTGTATGTTTTCATATATACCTATTTTTATAGCTTCGTTTTTTAGATCGGTATAGTTCTTCCAATACCCCGCGCTATGTGAATACTCTTCTACTGTACAGTGCGCCAATTCGTGAAGGAGTACATGAAAGACGTGATTAGGTGTACCGTCTATACATAAACCAATCTCTTCACCTTTATTTGTATTATACCCTATACCCGATAAAAACGACCCCCTGTAGGCGATTATACTAATTTCCTTGTGAAGTATATTAAATTTAGGATCATTCGTTTCTATAAGATGTTCCCTGAGCGTTTTATACTTTTCCTTTACTTCCATAAGTACGGGATCATCACGATAACTCGTATATAAATACACGTTAAGTATTACTAGTAAAAGTAGAGTTATCATTATTATATACAAATATAAATTTACTGTATAGCTCTGATATACAGTTTCCATTTAAAGATTCCCATTTTGTCATCGAAAATCCACTTTTTTCTAATTGTGTTATGAGAAGATCTTTGTGTGCAAGTGGTTCGGATTTTGGTCCTTCTGCATAATATGGTGTGTCAATTAGATGAACAAATAACTTTTCTCCAAAATTTCCATTACTTGTATCTTTTAATTTAAAAAAATTTCCAAGTGAATCGTTTAACGGTGTTTTAAAAATTATTTTTTCGGAATCGGGAATAATTCCCATAAAAATACCACCGGGTTTTATTCTTTTTTTTATTTCACGTAATGTCCCAAAAAATAATTCACGCGTTTGAAAAATATAATGTAAAGAAAAATTATAACAAATAATATCATATTTTATATTTGGGCATTTAAATATATCACCGTGATAAAACTTCACAGGTATTTTCATATTTGACGCACGCCCTTTAGCTTCTTGTAAAGCCGTGAGAGATGGTTCACACATGTTTATGTTAACACCCATTTTCACCCACTTTTGAAGATCGCCACCGAAACCACACCCCACATCGAGAATATTTGCACCTTTGAAAGTGTAACCTTCGATGAGTGAGCGTTTCTCGTCGTTATGTAAACGACGCAAATCTTCCATTTTTTAGTTAAGTATAAAAACTTTAATTATAGATTCGACTTAAGTTATATAGCTTAAAGTTTAAATCATACTAATACGTACAATGTCGTTGGAACAAGATTATACTACTGTACCAGGTCAACTTTATGCATGCATGTCTGTGGTGGGACCTGAAGCACCACAAAAAAATGACAAATTCGGTGTAAAAATACGAGGCGCTTTTTCTACCCGTGATGAAGCTGCTAGTCACGCTAAAAGACTTCAAAAAGAAGACGCGACGTTTGACATATACGTTGTCGATTTATACAAATGGCTACTGATCCCACCAGACCCGACTAAAATTGAAGATTCACATTACACTAACGAAAAACTTGAAGAACTAATGACAGGTTACAAGGAGAATCAGGCTATGGCTGCAAAAATGTTTAACGAACGTAAGACAGATATGCAAAATAATAAACAAGTTGACGGTAAATCCAATTATTTCAAAGCCGGTGACGAAAATTCAAAATATTATAATAAACCCGACGAAAGTCCAATCAGTCATCCAGCTGAAGTAATCGAACGTCTGCAAAGGGAAAAGCCTGATAGTCCTATGGAAGAATTGGTAAAAGAAGCCGATCTCATTGTGGCTAAAGAAATTGAAGAGCGTCGTAAACAGCGTGAAGCTGATATGTCTATACCTGAGGAAGCTGAGGAACACGATGAATCTGTCGATGCAACGATAAAAAATGATGAAAATGTAGAAGAAGGAGAAGAAGTAACATCTAATTAATTTAAAATAATTATATAATAATCCGTCATATTATTAAAATATACACTTTTAATAATACAATGAACTTTAGTTATATGCCAATCAATAAACATGGGAAAAATTTTGTTATTACCGATATAGACTTATTGGACGACGAAGATAAGAAAGCGTCTGAAGTAATTATTGACGGGGTTGTCCGTCCAGTAATTACCAGTAGAAATATTAAAAAAACAAAAGACCCCATAAAAACATTTATACCATTTTCACCCAGTTCTAAGTATCACGGGTTGAAGGGTTTTTCCCATAAAGAACCCTAATATAAAAGCTACGAATATTACTATATATGCAACCTTATCTAAAGATGCAAAAACATCCGTCGATTTATGTGGAGCCGAGTCATGTGTCATAATATAAGGTGGTTGGTGAGGATAATAATATTGTTGTTGATCGTTTGGTACATGATCTTGTATGGGTTCGCTATCATTTCGTACCTCTTTATCTAAAATTTGAGGATTATATTCGATAGGATTACCTAATTCGGTTTCCATGTAAATATTTAATACTTTATTTTTTTAAGCTTCGTATTCATCATCTGAATCTTCATTATCACTCACAACAAACCCTTTTAAGTTTCCATTTTCATCTTCATCACTATCGACACATTCATCTTCGCTATCAGTTTCACATAAATCGTCTTCATCCGTTGCATCATAATCTGTATCGTATTCATCATCATCAAAGTCATCTTCTACATTACGTTCAGTTGGTTCCATTCGTTCGGGTACTTTAGTTTTTCTTCCAGAACGAGTATATGAGGTATTTATAGTCATGTTTTATTAACGGTGTTAATTCTTTTTAAATATATTTAGACCTGTAGTTTTCACCTTTAATAAGACTTTTTTGCATTAATATGCGCTCGAATGTAATTCCTAATCTGTCACCTATTTCTGCGATTTCGTCTATTAAATCAACATCGGTTAAAATCATGTAATGCCCTATGTCGTTTAGATTATTAACGGCGTTAATCAGTGCAGTTTGTGATCTATTAAATTTTTCTTCTTTCATATATTCGGTAGCTAAAGTCATATTAGCTTGAAAAGTTTTATATAATCTTGGATATATACCCGAATATTTGTGCGTTTCTTTTACAATTTTATCAACTTCGTTATTTTCCGTGTTATATGATGCCAGTTTTGAAAACATGAATACCACCATTCCTATTAATAATACCTGTAACATCTTTACAGTAAACGTACTATTTTATCTGATAAATTATGTTCTCTGGAATTACACGAACATGTTTGAATTATACGATTTTTAGTAATCTTAAATTGAACTTTTTTCTTTTTGCACACTGAACATGTATAATCAGTATTAACTATTCTAATAGTTTTGGATTTATTCGTTATGTTATTAATTTTTGTAGATTCACCAATCAATACATTTTTATTAATAAATTTTTGCAATTCTTCACAAATTAAAATCGAATCAGTTTTTTTTTCTTCTGGACATGGCATACATACGTTTTGTGGTGTAGAAATGATCGGTGGAGAATAACCATCTGGATACAACCCTTTATATATTGAGTCTGGTAATTTATGTTTTCTTCCATAAAAATCCTTACAATATCCATAACGCCGCCCTTTCATCGTTTCGCATGTACAAAAACAACGCTGCTGAATAGTTCTACCTTCCACACGAAACCAAACATGATTTGATGCATGGGACTGTCCTCTATTCTCACAATATCTAGAATCAGAAGATACTAAAAATGTGTGTTTATTAGAGAAAATCTTACGCACTTGTGCGTATCTTTGACCTTCTATTTCTTTCTGAATAAATAATTCAAGATCACTCGATACCGTTTCATTATGAAATTCATTTTTCATTTCGGTTGAAGTAAATGAACCTTCATCGCGACTTGAACCTTCTACTATATTGATAGCAGTACTCAAAGTTCTAACTGTTGACATGTGCATAACTTCAACCGATGGACTTCTATCAAATATACGAGTTAATTCACCGTTTTTATGTCTATAAATCAGTACAGGTTTATATTCACCCTGAATTTCACCTTTTACATATTTATGTGACCATGGCATTCTAAAACCACTACCTTTCACATTTTTTCGACCCCCACCGTATACAGCGGTATCTACTATATCACCCCACGATTTACCTGGAAACATAATGGATAATGCAGATACTATATGAGAATGTAGAGCCATAGCCGAACCATGATCCACTACAAATCCCGGCCAATTCATGTGGATTCCGTATTTCTTTAAATTGTTACCACAATCTTTAGGACTTGCCGCAGAAATGAGTACATCTTTACCGTTGAAATGTGTAACACGATCGCATATAGTACGGATATATTCTTCTAATCTTTCAAATGGAATATCTTCTTCGTCTTTATAATCTAAATCAACGAAAAAATTAAATGTATCAGTTTTTTGTTCGACAACAAATATTTTTTCACCTGATTGCACAGCTTTTATATATATTTCATAGAATTCATTCAATCTTTCATATGGAACAGATAAAACGCCACCGTCCATGAGCACATGTGAAAGATTGGAGCTATTAACAAATCCTTGTTTACGGCACCAGGATTTAAACATACTTACATTATATTGTTTTCTTCTTTTTAATTTTCTTCTTCGAACCAAATCGATGATCTACAAGATACATCTATGAACTCTTCTTTTTCTAAAGATAATTCCTTTTTAAGAACTAATAATTCATAAACCGTCTTAGTTTTTAATTCTTCTATGTATTGATCAGCCCTCTCTTCCCTGTACGACTTTCGCTCCATGAGAATATCTTTTATTTGTTTAAGAATATAGTTTTTAGACTTCATTATTTAATAGAGAATGTTTTTCTATTTAAAGAAGTTACGCACGCGTAAAACTCTGGATTTTCTAATACGTTATGTATTATCCGTTCCCATCGCCGTCTCAAATTAAATTCTGGTAATGTATCAAAACTCATAAAATCATTTTCATCATAGGTTCTTTTCATTGTTATTTTTTTACTATACATTTTATATTTTTCTTCATTAAACCTTCTAACCAATTCAAGTTGTTCTATTTTTGAAAAATTTACAAAAAATATGAACACTGTATACTCGAGGTCTACATTAGAACTTTCTTTAACATTAAAAGTATAACTCGTATATTCACCTTTTTTTAAAGATAATACCCCACGTGTTTCTTCTTCGAGTTCGCGTAATGCTGTACGTAGGGGTTGGCAAATTTCTCGCCTCCTACATCCACCGGTTACGAATATCCACTCTTTGAATCTTTTATCCCTAACCGTGAGAAAACGAGGTGTATCTCCGGCAAACGTAACTGGCACAGCAATAGCTTTGTGTTTTTTCATCGCTCATTAGCTTCTACGATCCCCTGATAAGTTTATTTGGGAGAATTCTGTACACTAGTATTTGTCACGGTATCAGATGAAGGAACTTCTTGTTGAGATTGAACCTGAACTGCGGCACTTGGAGGTGCACCTCGCATAATCATGTCAGGTGGTGGTTCAGATGTAACACTATCTAAAAATTTTGTGATTTTTGTGATATCCTCCTTAGACTTTCTAAGATCGGTGTAAATGTAATACGAAGCTACTGCGCATGCCACGAGGGCTACTATAATAGCGGTTTCGCGATCAAGACCAAACATGTATTTTATAAAGACCCTTTGTTTTTAAGTAGATACAATCGCACCCATATTAGATGTTTCACGCGTGGGACAATTGTGCCCATATTTTCCAAATTGGACTTCCTGATAACGCCCATCCTTACAAGGTGCATTCTGAGAAGGTATATATTTATTGAGTGTTCCGGATTTAGGATTGTAGGTGATCATAAAAACGAAAAATACGAGGAATAGAAATATCCACATTTATTATTATATAGGATTTAATTACTGTACATTAATCCGCCCATACCCGATTCTATGCGTAAAATATTGAGGTTTACGGCATAAATCGTATCCGCATGTACTTCAGTTTCACTGACTAAACGCGCGCTGTCAAGACGACTAAAATTTAAACTCCCTGTAGGTTGAATTTTTCCAGTCTCTAAACAGAATGGGTAAATGAACCGCTTTTTATTATTACCATCAGCATCCGGTGTAGAAGCAACCGTATGGTAATATTCAGAAACGGATGTATAATGTGGATCCGTGTACTTAAAATCAGTCACATCGGTTCCATTGATCTGAAGTTTAATCTTATTACCGTTTCCAGCAATAGTTAAATCGCTGCCATCAGCTGCACATAAATACTTAACCGGGTGATTAAATGTGAGGTCCTGTATGGTATTCAAAGAAGGAGTAGATACTTGTGTTTGTGTTATAAGCATATTTTGAGCAGTTTGGGAAAGTACCGAACGCTCATCGGAGTCAAGATATACGAAATGTGCAAAACATTCCCAACTATGACTAGATGCAGTGTAATCGGGCCCCCATGTAATACGGAATTCCACATCATGGAATTGTAGAGCTACTAAAGGTAAAGCAGACTGCCAATTCTCACAAAAAGAGAAACGACAGGGATAAAAACGAGACTTGCGTGTAGACGATGCAGCGTCTGCTCCATGCCCGGAAGCAGATTTAGTGAAATTAGAGGCACTGAGAGTTGGGGCTACAAACTGAGAGAAGTTAGAATCTTGTGTGTCTATAACCTGACCTCCGCAGAGAAGCTCGATTTTAGAAATTTGTCCAGTCCACTCTTCGGCGGTGTACATTGCGGTCCCACTGCGAGGAGCTAAATACACAAAACCGAGTAAGTCTCCTTTACGCTCAAAGCGAATCGTAGACATACCGTTTGGAGTGGGGTTACCCTGAATAACCTGCTTTTCGACGGTTTGCGAAAAATTTGTATGACGTTTATAGGTAGAGCGAAAAAAGCTCACTTCTGGCTGGCCAACGATATGCGCATCTTGCGCGCCGATGGCCACTAATTGGGCAATTCCACCTGACATGTTTTATATTATAATACGGTTTTATTTTTTTAAGCTCAGAATAGAGGAACTTGTGGGTGAATAGATTCTGTAAGTAGCAATGATAGTATTCCAATCATAGCAAATCTACCGTTAATAAGTTCCGTTTCAGGCTTCCAGAATCCCTGAATATAACCTTCATCTTTGGGATTGGATGCCGTACCGAGAAATGCGAGAGCGGTGACGGCTACAGAAAGTCCGATGTTCTCCTGAAACTGTGTGCTGATGGAATGACCTGTCATAACTTCGTCGACTACCGCTGAAGTAAATCCAACCATAGCAGCACGGCCATTAATACGTTCAGCTACAGATAGATAATCATTTGAACGATTGAGAGACGTGAGAGGTGGTCGTGTCGCGACCCTTTTAGAACTCGATGTAGTTTGATTGTTCTTTGTTTGTGTATTTGTGTTCACGATGGGTCTGAGAATAGCTGTGCAAGACATTTGTACTTGTTATACAAACTTTATCTTTAATCTTATCCATTTGTAATAATTCCATCAACATCATATCTAAGCATATATTCAAGTTCTCGTGGTTCTTTATGTGTATACGTAAAGACATTTATATTTTTATTCTTACAAAAAGCGATAAACTCGTTATCTAAACATGTCCAATGAATAATTACACACGTTAAACCTTTCGTAATGAAATCATATTCAGCTCTCAGATATGTAGTTTCAAATGTAGTACCTATATTAAATCGTATAGACAGTTGATTTGTAAGTTTACGATTAAAACTTGAAAAATAAATTTTACTCGTATCTTCTTTTTCGTAAAATTTATTTAGCGCGTTTGTGACGTTTTTATCATACCCTTTAATATCTATTATAATTAGAATATCACGTATACGCGGAAGTTGGTCGTATACATCCTTTAGCGAACATATACCCATTTTTTTTAAATCTATAAATTCCAATTCGTCTATAAACCCACTCGATGTATATACATCATGATATAATACAATTTCACCCGATTTACATAATTGTACATCAATTTCAACTCCGTAATAATTTTGTGATAAAGCCTCACCTATAGCCTCTATACTGTTATCTTTGTGAATCTTGGAAAGTCCCCTGTGAGCTATATACTTCATCGCTATTATTACAAAACATCTTTTACAAATGTGATTAATTTGTAAAAAATGTGGATCTCCTCCGGCCGGGTTCGAACCGACGACCTACAGGTTAACAGCCTGTCGCTCTACCAACTGAGCTACAGAGGAATGGTCCTCTCTACTAGAATCGAACTAGTGACCATTGGAACTACAGTCCACTGCTCTACCAACTGAGCTAAGAGAGGGTATAAAGGCCATCACATATGCTTGTTCTGGGAGCCTCGTTAAGGTGAACAGTCTTAAAAGTCTCCCACATATGATCCGGTTTTGTGATTACTGGGTACGAAGTGTGGGACGTCCTGAAAAGGCACTCGTCGACCAGATAATCACGATTATTCGAATGTTGAGTTAGAGTTGGCCTTTGCCGATGCCCGTATTTCAATAGCTGGTCCCAAAAGTTCGGACACCGACCCCCCTCTCCACCCGAATAAGCTCCCACCAGGACTCGAACCTGGGGTAGTGGATTCAAAGTCCACTGTGTTGACCAACTACACTATAGGAGCGATGATATTTTATATACTGTCTAAATCTTTAAGCTTTGTTTTTAGCACGCTTAAGCTGTATTATACTTAAATCTATATCAGTTATACGCTTTTCAAGTTTAACCATTTTTGCGCGTAATTGTGTATTTTCTGTTATGAGTTGCTTAATTTCGAAATTTTCATTTATATTTGAACATTCACCTTTAACAATTTCAGGTTTTGATGGCCATTTTACTTGTTGTGGATCTTGTGTCATAGAAGGTATGTCTCTTAAACACTGACGATATTTAATCCATTCTTTGTAATTATCATCTTCTAGATGATAATCTTCTGTGAATAACCAATCAGATTCACTTAGCAGTTTATCACGCTTTTTGCGAACTATTTTGAAAAGCTCGGCATTTAAATTTTGTGTAAAGGTGTATTCGTATATTTCTTTAGTCGGTTTACTGTAACCGTTAGGAAATTGTACATCTTCATATTTACATCCAGACACCGGAAAATTGTCATTACATAAATTGTATACAGTTAAAGATGCTACATAAGATTCTAGAGCCATTTAAATAACTGTATATTATATTCTAGTAACTAAATATCCACTAAAAAATACAGAATTGCCTGTTGTATAACAATCTATGTTAGTCACGTACACTTTTATGATATCACCTTTATTTAATTTAATTGTGGTAGATGAAGTTAAACTCTCTTCTTCGGGCATGTTATTTTTTCTATTATATCCAAACCCATTCGTTACTCCGTTAACATTTCCGTTTACTGAAAAAAATATTTCAGATATACCCGTTCTCGTATCTGGATAGTTTAATACCGATGTATCTAAATGATAAATACCGTCAATCGGTGTGGTATAATATCCACCGGATGTAGTCGTACCCGTCGTAAAATGAGAAGATCCAGATGACACGGAACTCCATGGAACAAATCCACTGTAATCATTAAAATATCCAGATCCACCAGAAGTTCCGTTGTATGCATAAAACCATGCAGAGTCGTATTTAATGTAATTTGTTATACTTACGTTTCCGCTAGTAGTAACGTCCTTATTTATAGTTATTTCTTTGAAAACAGTGACGTTTCCATTCACTACTAAATCAGATGCAACATATGCATTTCCGTTAACAGTTAATTCTTGGTTTGTTATTACACTTTCTAATGTAACATTCCCGGATACAGATAAATTAGAAGAAATGTCTACATCCCCTGTGACCGATAAATCTGATGAAATATCTGTATTACCAAATATAGACGTATCTGACAAAATATCTACATTCCCCGTTACGTTTAAATCTCCCGATGCCAATATATTACCCGTTACATTAAGATTTCGACCAATTTCAGCATTAGACGTAGTTATAAAAGCTGTAGTTGAATCCGCAAATTGTAACGTTGTATATGCAACATTACCGGTAGCCGTTACGGCCTCTAATCCATGTGTAGTATCTATATTTATCCCACCTATATTCATTGCCTGTGCGTACACGTTGCCTGAAACCACACGTAGGTGGGAATCTTTCACGTTCAAGAATGTGCTTAAGGTCGTGAGAGACATCTAATATAATATAAGAAATGATTTATACCGAATATTGCAGACCTATACCTCCTTGTTGATATTTGAATCTAAAATATTCTTGTAAAAATTTAACTTGCGACTGACTTATTACACCTCTGTTACGTTTAAAAACAATCATTTCTGCATGGAAAAAATTATTAGCGTTATGCATGTCGTGTGAATATTTATTACCCCAAACGATGGCGTCGGATGTATTTGTACCCGCGTTATTAGTAACGGTGGCTAAATTGGTTGTTAATGTACCCCTAGATAACGTAGCTATGCTGATATGATTATTAATACCCTTAGCTTGCGTTGTTTGATTTCGGTCGAATGCGTTATTCGCTTTAGATATAACACAATGAACTGCGCGTTGCGTATCAGAAGAACCATTTCTTCCTAAAATTCCACCGGCGGTATTCGTATTACCGTCACTGTAACCGTACCCATTTCCATTATACAATAATAATTCTCCACCATCAAACCCTGTTACGTAATTATCCCATGTAACAGAGTTTCGATCATCACTAGTAACTGAATCATGATAATAACTATTACTTATTTGATTTGGGGATGTACACGCAACATGAAATACAGATGTTAAATCTCCTATATTTTCACTTATACCACCACCAAAAAGATCTTTATCTCTACTAACCATACGTCCCGAAGAATTAATTCCGGTCCAAAATCTTCTCCCATTTATGTATCTAGTAACACAATTTGTCGCACTCAAATAATTATCTACCCAATTTCCACTTTTATTGTGAACGTAGTTTATCGTATCACCTTCATTAAGTCCCCCCTCTAGATAATAGTCATCGTTCATATCCCACCAATAATGAGGGTTCCAACTACGTATGGTATCTTCCATGTAATTTAAATTACATATCATCCCTGCATAATATAGATCTCCACGAACATCTAGTTTATGTGATAAAGTTAAAGTACCATTATCAATTGTAGACTGCTCTTCTTCGCGAGCGGCGAATATATTCCATTGATCTATTCCCGCACGGGAATCGCCACTTCCCAATTTTTCTATAACGAGTCTAATATATTTAAAATACTCTGTAACTGGAGTCGATGGTTTATACGCGACAAAATCTGTACTGTTAGATCTAATTTTATTCGAAAAGTCGTCTATAACCGCCCATACACCGTTTAAATCGTTACTTCCTACAATACAACCCGTATTAGGCTGACGTCCTATATGATCGTTCGGTGCTTGTATATTAGAATAACTGTATTTAACTTTATACGGAAATTCTATTTGAAGCCAGTGTCCATATCTATTGATATTTTCTACATTTGTAGTGGTAACAGAATTAGTATACCCACCATTCCAATCCCCATTTGAAATATCATAATCACCCGAACCATCCTGTGACCAGTGTAGGTGATTTATCCCAGTTGTACTTGTCAAGTCATTAAAAGCGTTATATGTTGTCGTATTAGAATGTGTTGAACTTGCACTCGTTTTAAATTGTTCATCGTAAGCGGATAATGGTTTTGGGGGAAATTTTTCTATAATACACGGATCGTCTAATACACTGAAACGACTTTTCGGAATATCCGTACCTAACCCCAGTTTTCCCCGATGAACCGTAAATTGGGATTTTGCACGCCCAAAGTAATCTTTATACGCGTCCCATATTTCCATAACTCTATTTTGATCAATAAAATTGTCATAAACCCTGAAGTTTGCGAGTTTGTCTATATTTCCACCACCAATTTGAATTTGGATACTATCTGTGTTTGTAGGTAAATTTACAAGGGTCTCTACATTTGAAACCAATTTCCCATCTAAGTAAATAATTTGAGATCCGCCTAAACCTTCGTATGTATATGTAAGATTATGCCAAGTATTTGATTGAATATTTACATTAGTTGTATTTAGATTAATCACTGACGCAACTGAAACAATACACGTATTAGATACGTTTGCTTCTATGTTAGACGAGTTAAACCACACCGACACGGAATGGGCGTCATCGTTTTCTATAAACGTATTCGCTTCAACAGATATATTAGACGTATTACTTCCATTAAGAATCCAATATTTACCTTCGGAATCGTATGTAGTTTGATTTCCGTGTGGATCTGGGCCGCCTATAATATGATTGATACCATTTCCAGTTGAACCATCAACAAGAACTTGAACATCCGTTATCTGAGGATCTATAAATTTGGATATAATAGATGTATCTATTGAATGATCACCGGTTAAAATATCAAGAATTACATTAGAATTATACTGAAATCCATTTGTTTGAATTCGGCCTGTGATCGTATCAATTATAGTATTTGATGTACCAACGAATGTAATTTTATCAGCGTTCCGAATCTGAAAATTATCCGTTGTTGATTCATACGCCATTACTAGTATGTATAAAGTTTATTTTCTTACAAAGTGGGACTCGACCACTTTGTAAGAATAGTATTTATAAATTTTCGAGAGCTGTAATTCGTGCCTCGAGAGCATCATTTCTAGACTTTTCGATTTCAAGCTTTGATTCTAAATCCTTGATTAAATCTTCAGATATAGATGTAGATTCAAAATCTATATCGTTATCCCTGAAAATATCAGAAATTTCCATTGCGGGATTTTTTGTTTTCGCGTATGCTATCCAATCTTCTAGTTTCATATCACTCACAGCCTCTTTTTTGCTAAACTGTAAAGCCTCTACTTCACTTGCACCGTATAATTCTAATATAGCCGGAGGTGTTATACCCTTTTTACGTCTCCTAAACGTAACCTGATTATTTGAAAATGACAATTTTGATTCATCCCCTAACCATAGAGAGTTATCACTCAAAAATAAGTGTCTAATTTTATATTCAGCAGAACCTAAATCATATTGTGCGTTGACTGTAGGAAGAATATGTCCACTCAGATTCACCGCGTTTATATTTGAAATACCATCTACGGTTAATTCCGTAGAAACATAAGCATTTCCATTAACAAATAAATTAGATGAAATGTCATTGGAAGTAACACCAATACCCAAACTCCCTGTATCGGTTCTAACGACTGTATTCGAACTTAAACCATGAAATGTAACTCGATTTACACTTTTGAAATCGAGTTTACCTTGTGGTGTTTCTACTGGCATATCTAACATTAGTCTAGGTTATTTTTTATTTAATATGTACCTATGTACTGTCCACTGAATGTGGTTGAACTTATACTACTGTCCGTACCATCACCGCGAGGGAATATGGCTTCGCCTTGTACCAATTTGACAACTGTAGTACTTGTACTTGCGTGAAGACCGCTACCGGGTGTTACGAATAACTCAAATTCCTCGTATACTTCTTCAGTACCACCAACCCTTCTAATGTACCATTTTATTGTCTGACTAGACGATACATAGTCGGTTAAACGAACCCTGCAAGATACCTGATAAACACCTGTTGCGGGTGCAACATACATACCCCTAGTAGCACCGGGTGTAGCTATAAATCCGGCAGAGGCGTTACTCTCATCGATGCTATGATCAAAGCCAATGGTTAGAGTGGTATTTGTATCATTCATGACCGCCTTAGTATCTAACATTTGTCCATTGACACCTTCTATGTGGAACGCGAACGCCGCGAGTCCACTACCATCACCTACAAACTTTGTAGCTGTGATAGTATCTTGTGTGATAAGATCACCCAAAATGTTAACTGTGATGTCATTTCCAGTGTCGACTGTTATTTCAGAAGCTTCTAAAGAATCTTGTGTATAACCGATAGTGAACTCACCCGCATTCGTGGCAGACGTAGATCCATGATGAATAAGTGCTACATTCGCTGTAGGACGTTGCATCACGAAACCTATATCAGTCGAGCTTAATGTATTATTATTCGCTAAACCCATTATAGGATCCGTAATAACCTTCGTTTCGGAATCGACGATGAAACGGTCACCACGGAAGAAAATATTACCGGTGACATCTAAATTAGAGGCAATCACAGTCGTTTCAGGTGTAGATGTAATATAAGTTACGCGCTCGGCGTTAGAATCTACATCAATTCGAAGACCAGAAACATCGGTTTCTAAAACACCTATCCTCGAAGCGTTATCCGCGAGATTAAGTGCGGTATCACCACCAGTTTGAGTCGTCGCAACTTCAAGATTATCGACATCAATAATTAATTGGTCAATCCTCGAAGAATTATCCGAAAGATCTGTCTCAAAAGCGAAATCAGGAAGTGTTAATTGAGTACCGTCTCCGGTGAAGTAATTAGCTTCAACGTTTCCGTGTACCTTGAGAGTGGTAGCTGCTAACATTTGAAGTGGCAGCTCCGTGATGGCAGTACCCTCTTGAGACCCGTTAGCGAATGTTACAATAGTTGGATCGGCACTAGACGTAGCCGACGAATATTGGCCTCCTACGGTGGCTGCGAGTAATCGAGTACCTCCATCGGCGAGAGCGATAGATTTACCTAACTCGGCGCGATTTTTGTCCTGAATTATTTCGGGGAAATCGGTTCTAGATATTTTATGATCGAATAAGGTCCAATTACCAGCATCGTATTTGAATGCGTACACATACCCTCCAGAAGTGTGGAATGGGAAAGAAATCGCGACCAAATCTCCTGTCGAAGACATCTCTGTTCCAATCATCGCTTTTGAGGAATCCATTCCATACGCCGAGGCTGCGCTCGTAGAGCTCCAGCCAGCCGCTTCGGGTGTCGTTATCTCATCGCCTAACGTGGAATAACTATCACTACCCGCATCATAAGAGAATACGCGAATAGAACCGAGACCGTTGGTGAAACCTTGACGCGTTCCACCGTTTCCGTCCGGCGACGGATTTTGGATGAAACGACGTGGCGAACCAACAGCCAAAATCGTACCATCCGAAGATAACCTAACTTTACTACCAAACTCAGAATCTTGCTCTGCGGAAATAATACTCTTGTACTGCCCCGCATTCGCCGTACCAGCACCACCGTCGGTACCGTTATTACTTCCGTCTAAATTGCGCTGATTCCATGTACTTCCATCCCAGTCAAATACATTGACAAATCCTAATGTAGAACTGTTCTGGTCGAACGCGGACCGACCAGGAGCTCCCATAGCAATCGTATTACCATCAGCGGATATATCTACACTCGTACCAAGGTGCTCACCATCTGAAGTAGACTCGAAGGTTGTACCAACTTGACTCCATTGAGATCCATCCCAATCGTATACAAAAACATCACCGTCCCAACCCGCGACATTATTATTGATATCCGTTTGTGTCTGAAATCGGGGATTACGAGGAGAACCGACTATCATTCGATTACCATCCGCAGAAAGAGAGACCGCGGCACCGAAACCACCGTATTTATTATTGGAAGTTAGGGAGCCGTTGACCGTGATTCCGCCTTCTAAACGCGTCCACGTGCCACCTATTAACCTATACACAATAACATAACCCGGATCTACAGGAGTGATACCGGGTTGTCCTCGATACGCACCGATAGCAACTGTATTGCCATCAGTAGAAATAGCGGCAGTGTCCCAACCGGAATCAGTAGGCCATGCACCCTGACCGAGCTTATCACCGCTCCCTAAACCTGTTATATTCGCACCGTTCTGGACCCAACTAGACGTGCTGTCATTCCAATCATATATCTTTGCTACACCTGAATCAGACCCATTGGCATCCGCGCCCAGTGCTGTGGCTACCATACGAGTGCCATCGGGTGTTATGGTTAGACCACCTCCGAAACCATCCGCCACAGTTGTAAATCCACCGTTGAACGAATTTTCAAATTCCCACTCGGTACCAGGTATGTTGATGACCGTTTCGGAAACGAAAGCGACATTACCAGACACTGCGAGAGATGTATCTGTATTTGTAAGTTCAATAGTTTGACCAGTTGTATTACTTACAGTAGACACAGCATCGAGAGTTAAAGCATTCACATCAGCTGGGAAAGCTACACCCGTGAGTTGAGTACCACTACCAATAAAAGCGGTTGCTTCTACAGTTCCGGAAACGATAAGTTCAGCCGAATCTACAATAGTGAGATCACTTCCCATACCCGAATGGCTGGTACAATAATAAGATACGGTGGATGTCCCTGTGGTAGGAACTACAAATGTTATTATCGCCCCAGCGGTTCCGGCAAATCGTGCCACTGGCTGCTGCCAAGATAAAGTGAGACCATCAGAATAAGCTGAACCGGCTCCATCTGTACCACCCGTAGAAAATGCTATGGCGTGATTCGATAGAGTTGACGAAGATACATCAAATATGTAAGTTTGACCTTGAGACAGGGTAAGAGCCGCTTGTGTTACACCGTCTATCAAATAATAACCCCCATCCGCAGTTACAGTGAATGTCTTAGTTGCACCGATTGTCGCAGCGTTACTTACAAAAGAAGACGTGGAAGTAATAGTTTTACCTACTACGATATCACCACTCGTTACGAGTCCGGTATCCGCATTCGTTAATTGAATGGTATTAGAAGATACGTTACTTACGTCAACTACATCACCGAACGTTAATTCGGCGATTCGAGTAGAATTATCCGCGAGATCATCTTCTAAAGTGGTAATCCTCGCAGCGTTATTCAACAAATTACCCGCAGTATCACCGCCCGCAGCTGTGGTCGCAGCTTCGAGATCGGCGATATCACTTTCTAAGGTTCCAATCCTCGAAGTATTATCAGCGAGATCTGTCTGTAAAGCTACACCCGTGAGTTGGGTGCCATCACCTAAGAATGTGGCGGCTGTTATAGTATCTTGTGTAATGAGATTACCTAAGATGTTAACTGTGATGACATTCCCGGTGTCGACAGTTACTTCAGAATCTTCTATGGAACTTTGTGTATATCCTATAGTAAACTGGTCAGGGTTTGTAGCATCCGAACTTCCATGATGAACAAGTGCTACATTTGCTTCGGGGCGTTGCATTATAAGACCAATATCGGTAGTAGATAATGTATTGTTATTAGCTAAGCCCATGATGGGATCGCTGATGACCTTGGTTTCAGAATCGACGACGAAACGTTCACCGCGGAAGAAAATATTACCAGTGACATCTAAATTAGAAGCGATAACGGTTGTGTCACCAGCTGCGCTTATAAAAGATACACGATTAGCGTTAGAATCCACATCCGTTCGAAGATCGTCAATAAGACCCGATTGGACGGTGTTCGCATCTTCTTCAAGAGCGATTAAATCGTCGAGACGAGAAGAATTATCCGCAACATCTGTTTCTAGGACAGTAATCCTGGCCGCATTATCAGCGAGATTCAACGATTGATCACCACCCGCAGCCTGTTGAGCCACAACAAAATTGTCAACATCAGTTCGAAGATTGTCGATAAGCCCTTCTTGTACAATATTAGCCTGTTCCAATGTAGTGATCCTAGAAGCATTATCCCCAAGATCTACTTCTAAGACTGTAATCCTAGCTGCGTTATCTGTGACATCGGTATTCGTGTTAACAATCCTAGAAGAGTTATCTATGAGATTAAGACGTAAAGTATTAATCCTAGAAGAATTATCGGCGAGTTCGGTCGCGAGATTGGAGCGCGCGAGGGCAGATTCAATATCGAGATTATCAATCTCATTCGATAAATCGGTAATCCTTGAAGAGTTATCCGCAAGATCCGTAGCAAGAGCTACACCGGTAAGTTTTGTACCGTCACCTAAGAACGAAGTAGCTTGAAGATTTCCGTGTACTGTAAGAGTGGTGGACACCATTTCAACTGGAATCTCACCTGTAATAGCCGCTTGATAACCGTTAGTTACTGTGATAATCTGTCCGGGTCCCGTCGAATCGTTTTTAGTACCCATGACTATCTTAGAACCTCCATCAGCCAGTGCGAGGCTTCTGCCTAAATAGTAGTCGTACGCATTATTCTGGCTATCGGGTATCTCAGTGAAATCGGTCGATGATATACGATGATCGTATAATGTCCATGTATCGCCTATAAGTTGGTATACGTAGACAGAGCCCGACCCTATACCCGACGTGGGTCGGTGCAGAGGATAACCAAGCGCAACATAGTCTCCAGTCGAAGACATATCTATCTGCATGGTAACGCTGCTGCTGCTCATTGTTACCGATGAATCCAGCGTCACACCGTCGTGTGCGAGTTCCGCCGCTTTTCCATCGATGACACCTACTACGGAATAACGATCGGTGGATGCGTTGTATGTGAACACACGTGCACTACCCGTACGATTCGGGAAAGTTAACTGATTAGTGATGGCCGCACCACCGCGCTTAGTAGCACTGGCAGCAACAATTGTACCATCCGCAGATAACTTAACGACCGTACCGAAAAGAGATTGGTATTGAACACCATAAATACTCACACCAGTCAGGGTAAACCCCGTGCCAGCGCCACCGTCGTTACCTTTACCCGCTCCACCAGACCCGATATTACGTTTATTCCATTGACTTCCATCCCAATCAAGTACATCAATATAACCATTATGTATGGGCGAGGAATCTCGCATACCACCTGGTGCACCAACTGCAATAGTTGAACCAGAATCCGATATAGCTACAGACATTCCATAACGATCACCGGAATACAGACCAATAAGATCGGCACCAGCTTGGACCCAGTTAGATCCATCCCAATCAAATACTTGGACTCGTCCGTTTTCGCCCACGATGGCCGGTGACGAGTGACCATAAGCACCAATTACTACTCGAGTACCATCTGCGGAAATATCAACTGCGTGGCCATATCTTTCATACTGCGCCGAACCGTACAATTCTCCTACAATGGGACCGTTACCCCCACCCGTACCTACAGGTTGTGCAATACCAACTATTCGTGTCCACGTGCCAGATATTAACTTATATACGACAGCATATCCGGTTTGGCCGCCTGCACTAGATGACCATGAACTGGCGCCGGCAATAATTGTAGTACCATCCGCAGAAATTTCAGCCGCACCACCACCACCAGAATAGTGATTTGGTGAACTCCATGCGAGTCTATCGTATGAATTTATACCTTCTATGTCGTTGCCAACCTGATTCCAAGTAGACGTACCGGCATCCCAATCGTATACTCTAACTTGTCCAGCGTTGGATGACGAGCCGCCACTGCCTATACCTACGAGAATACGATTACCGTCCGGTGTCGAAGATAAAGCGGTGCTAAATTCATGATTTACACTGACCGGATTTGTATCTGTTGATCCGTCATGTTCATCTGCATATGTCCACTGAGTACCGGGTGAGGCCGCTTGTATCTCCGACTTAAATATAAGTTGAGAGCTGTCAAGCTCGACATTACCGGAAGCTTCGAGAGCTGTAGTAGTGTTTGTAAGTTGAATAGTTTCATCGGTAGAACTATTTACACCGGCGACTGTATCGAGAGTTAACGCCGCTACGTCAGCCGGAAATGCTACACCTGTGAGCAAACTACCATCACCGAGAAATTTATCACCAGCTACATTACCTAAAGTTGTTAAACCCGCGGTAATGTGAGCGTTACCCACAATTTGTAAATTTGATTTTAATAAATCATCTGTTACGAGACCTATTCCTAGGCTCGCATTAACTGTATCAAGAACGATATTCGAGGTAGAACCCACGAATCGTACTTTATCTGTGCTTTGAAAATCGAGAATGCCGTTTTGACTCATCCCCAATCTTATTATACCTCAAGGTTTTTTCTTGCGGAATGCGATTTATCCAGTCTGAAAGAAAAAATTTAATTATAATATCCTCGTATGTGTATATACACCCAACCACTGCTATTATTGTTTCCGTAATTTGAATAGTAAATTTCGTTATTTTCTAACGGTATGATTACAGATGTATACCAAATTCCGTTATGATGGGTAAATCCATCGCTATCACCGGGCATCATAACCGAAGCCACTTGTCGGGATCCGATAGAACTCCCGAAATACGTAGATGGGGCGTTTGCTGTGTATCCAGAGTTCCAATTTACGCCTGTAGTATGATTTTTTCCTAATACATGAATTTGGTGATCTCCATTTGTCGAGATACTGTCTCTGGATAAATATACATCCGCCAAAATTGCATTTGATCCACTCGGTATTTCGGTTGATGCATTAAATGAGACTTTAACACTCGGTGAAACATAATTGGTATACTGCCATTCTTTATAAAATGTCGTATTAAGTAGATATAAAATTGCACTCGAGCCGTGTAACGCCCCATCTGGGTGACCGCGTGCTGAGAAAGTTCCAAATATTTCTAAATTAGATGAAATCGTCGTATTACTGGTTGTAGACGTAATATGTGAAACTTTGTTTAGATTTGAATCTAAATCTAAACGAATTGTATCTATTCGTGACGAATTATCTGTTAAATTTGTATTTAATTCCGTAAGTAATTCATCTTGTGTAGTATTAGAAGACGCTAAAGCCACCGCAAGAGCATAATTCATATCCACATCCGTGCGTAAACCTGAGAGTAAAGATGAATGACTCGTCGTCGACGTCTCTACTGAAGCTAATCTAGAAGAATTATCCGAAAGATCCTCTGAATGTGCGACACCTGATAATGTCGTCCCATCACCGGAGAGAGTGAGAAATGAAAGGGTATCAACATTAATAGATCCGTGAACATCGAGTGAATATTCTGGTTTATCTGTATTTATACCAATATATGATGTAGTTGTATCAACAAATAAATTTGCTTGACCGACTTCAATATTAGAACGAGCAGTAAATGCTTTTGTATCGTTAAGAAAATCTATACTAGACCCTGTACTATCAGTAGTAACTATAGATATCTGATCAAGTATAAAGCCACTGGCGTGAACGTTACCACTTGTTACCCTGAGATGAGCATCGTTAATATTGAGATAGGTATCATTACCGTTCATTATATTTTACCGAGTTTATTTTCTTGCAAAGTAAGATACAATTACTTTGAAGGAATTAATTAAGGATTTTCTAAAGCGAGTACACGGGCTTCTAGACTTGCTATTATCGTTTCTAACGTAGCAATTCTCGATGCGTTTGAAAATATATTATCTGTAACCGTATCTATACGAGCGTTATTAGATGTTTGAAACGTCGACAAGGACGTAATTCTAGCATCATTTGAGGCTAAATCATTCGCTAAAGCTACCCCTGTAAGTTTTGTCCCGTTACCATAAAAGGCACTCGCGTGAACATTTCCACTCGAATCAATACCTGTAGTAGCGTTTGTGATTACTATGGGATTTGAGGTTATATTACCTGAGGGAATTCCTGTTATATTTTGAAGAGTATAATCGAGAGATGCTCCAATCTCAATACCGTTGAGTATAAGTGTTCCTTGTACATCAAGATTAGACGTGGTTACTAACCCAGAATGTGTATTAGAAAATCTAACCGTTTCAGTGTATTTCGGAGCACCCGGATTAAATTCGACTGCACCTACATGAACTGTATCCGCGTGAACATTTCCAGCTACACGTAAATGTGCATTTTTTATGTCAAGGAATGAATTATCGTGTGTTACATAATACGACATGTCTATTATGTAACGAGGTTATTTTCTTGAGTTTTTGTATCTACATTTAAATTTTCGACAACTTCCCTATACCTGTTATAAGAATCAAATGAAATAAACGACGTGTCATTCAAAATATCCTTTACATTTTCATATCCTATGTATTCTTTTTTCATATCTTCGGTTATATCATGTTCATTTCTATCCTGATACACTGACGGTGGTCCAAATACGACGTTAAAACCCTTTTTCTGTAACAGGTAAGAACCGAAAATGTCATCCATTCTACCAACCTTATCAAACATGAAGTAATGTTTTAATGCATCTTGTGTTAAAATTGTATTTTGACTGTTAAAAGGCATTGCACAATCACTCGTATACCACGCTCTGGTTACGTGTCTAATTGTTCCGAGTCTGGTGTTATCGAACTCACATGTTGGTGCGTAAATCATCCTACACATTGCATCTATATCAGGATCACCGTTCCACAGGTTTGCTTGTACGTCAAATTTCTCGAAAAATTTCTTCGATTTTGTCACGTTATTTTTTTTATGGACATGTTGGATAGGAAACCCCCTATGCCACAGATGCTTATAGTTTGTAACGCTAAGCGGGTCAAAAAAACCGAAATCGGTTGAATACATATCAATTTCTTTGCATTCCGGTTTACTTTCATTAAAAAGTGTACCCCAATTTTTTAATGGGATATTATCGTCATCTACAGTTGCTATGTATTTATATCCATGTTTAAGAGCATACACAAAACCCATATTGCGCCGCTGTATACAACCCCAACCAATCATATCCGATAAATTTTTATCTAATTTCTCCTGGTCTCGTGGATGAAGATATTTATATTTTTTGTATTCTTTGTGTGGTGTTTTTTTATCGCCAACAACCAAAAAGTCCCATCCATTTAATTTAGCGTATTCCTTCGTAGCTTCAGTAGGTTTGTTAATTGTTGTCGTAACTATAAGCTTATCATTCATTTAAAGATAGTAAACATTTTTCTTTAAATGACTATCTCGGCTATTATTTGTGGAAGGAATGACAATTACGGTGGACGTCTTATCGAAAGAGCCACGTATTCTATAAATTCGTTACTCGAAACATTTGATGAAGTTGTATACGTCGATTGGAATACCGAACACGACAAAAAAATATTAACAGATGAATTAAAAATTAAAGATAGGAGTAAACTTAAAGTTATTACGGTACCACCGGATAAAGTAAAAGAATTAACAAACGGTGAAAAAATTCAACCCATGTGCGAGGTATTATCACGAAACATAGCTATACGTAAAGCTACCGGTGACATAATAGTAAGCACTAATATAGATATAATAGCTCCTTCACGTAATCAATTAGATTTAGTAATCTCGAATTTAAAACCGATGGAAATGATAACAGTTACTAGGAAAGACTTGGAATTAAATGATGTAGATAAAGCATTCAGTGAATTACCTTTTACAAACGAAAGAGTGTCACTTTTATTCGGTGTAGACTCTATACATACTAAATTAATGAGTCCGTATTTAAAAATAACAAAAGATATAATCGATAAGTTTCCGGGTAAAAATCACCATACACTTGCGAGTGTTATTTGTGGTTGCGGCGATTTTCAAATAGCTCATAGAGAAACGTGGTATAAAATTAAAGGTTTTGAAGAAAGTATGAAAAAAAGACAATTTTCGGATACAACCGTACAATATAAAGTGATTATGGAAAATGGCACAGTTCGAGCTTCTAATTTTCCTCCTATATATCATTTAGAACATGAACGCGATAATAATGCGAATATACTAAATTCAATAGATATGTCAAAATTCACAACAAATACAGATACATGGGGATTTTTACATGAGAATATCGTATAAATTATCCGAAGGAGCGGAGAATGTAGTACCGTCTTTTTCGTCGCTAGGTTTCCATCGACTTAGTTGTTTTTCCATTGATTTAATGTGCCACATAGCAAACTTGGGATCTGCGGGGAACGCTATATTTTTATCACTGCCCCGTATTTTAGTGTGAAGTTCTTGTGTTGACTTAATATGATCACATTTTTTATAAATACGCGACTGGTAATCCGGCCAATTAACCCACCCTAGTTCGTTTATTTTTAAATTATAACGATCTATAAATTCTTGTGTAATACCCGGATGAATATTTATACGAGGTATAGTTAAAATTTCAGCATCATTTTTTTCAATTACATTTTTTATATTTTTTATAAGTAATTCTTGTGGCATTTCATCGGCATCGATCCCAAACACGTAATCACCCGTTGCGTTATCGGTGTGAAATTCGGCATTTACATGAAAATTGTCAAAAGGTCTTCTATATATTTTTATATCTTTATCAAAAAAATCCAATACTTTATTTACTTTGTCCGTACAATTAGTAGAATCTACGACAACGTTAATATTATCTTCATCATCTTTGACCTTTAATAAAAAATTTAACAAGGAACACAATTCTCTAGATTCGTTACATACTTGGATAGAGTAGGTTATTTTCACCATATTGGTAATTAAAGGTACATATCTTTAAGCATATATGAAGGTATCAGATTTTATAACTAATTTTCTTATAAATAAAAACATACAAAAATGCTTTTCTGTGACTGGTGGTTTTGCTATGCATTTAAACGATTCTTTCGGCGAAAAAATGGATGTAACATATACACACGGAGAACAATCAGCTGGATACGCAGCTCTTGGATGGTCGTCGTATGAACATAACCCAAGTGTATGTTGTGTAACATCGGGGTGTGGTGCTACAAATGCAATTACACCGTGTCTTATAGCATACCAAGATAGCGTACCCGTATTTTTCATTAGTGGACAGGTTCATAAAAACGATAATATAAGAAGTTATAATGGTAAAATTCGTGGATATTTTGGATCGGATTGTGATATAATCGAATCTGTAAAACCATTAACGAAGTACGCAAATGAAATCGTAAACCCAGATGAAATTTTTAAAGTACTAGAAGAGTGTTATCATCATCTAACAACTGGACGTTTAGGACCTGTTTGGTTATCTATACCAATTGACGTACAATCTATGCAAGTCCCGGAGATACTTCAGAAATATACAATACAACCGTACACGTACCAGACACAATTTCCGAAGAAGTTTATAGACGTGTGGAGAGATTCAAAAAGACCTATAATTTTAGCTGGTAATGGTATTCATTTATCAAAAACAAAAGATAAATTCGAGAAATTTATAAAATACCACAACGTACCGTATGTAGTTACATTTTTTGGAAGTGATTTAGGTGATGATTATACCGGTAAAGTGGGGTTAATTGGTAATAGATCCGGCAATTTTGCTATTCAAAACGCGGATCTTGTACTATGCTTAGGTACTAGATTATGTAAAAGTATAACTGGTTATAAAAGAGAATTATTCGCTAGACACGCGACGGTTGTTTATTTAGACGTTGATGAAAGCGAGTTTTTAAGTGAAAAGAAATTGGATATTCAAATTAAAATGGATCTCAAAACATTTTTTAATACACCTTTACCTATTAGTTCTATACATCCCGTTTGGGTAAGTAAAAATAGAGAATGGAAAGAATTGTGGTGTGAAGAGCTTCCAATAAAAGATGGAAATCTGGTATGCCCGTATAGGCATTTAAATAACTTTTTTAAATCGAAGAGTGGCAATTCTATAGTCACCATGTCATCCGGTTCTATATATTGCGTTGGCTGGCACATGTATCGTTATAAAACCGGTGATAGATTTATAACCAGTGGTCACGGTGATATGGGTTACGAAATAGCATCGGCGATGGGGGCATCATTTCACAAAAAACGAACGTGGGTGATAGTTGGCGACGGATCATTTCAATACAATATACAAGATTTACAAACTTTAAAACATCACAATTTACCTATCACCGTTCTCGTATTTAACAACGATGGTTACGGTGCAATTAAAATAACACAAAACGCAGTTTTCAAAAGAGAATACGGTACAAGTTCCAAAAGTGATATAACATTTTGTAATATAGAAAAAATATCAAATGCATATGATATTCCTTATTATAAAGTTACAAACGAGAATGATATGGGATATATTAATCACAATGAAGGACCTATGATCGTTGAAATTATATGCAATACACAGGGTCGCTATCCCCGCTTATCTAATAAGCCTCAACCCGATGGAACATTTAAAAACATGCCATACGAAGAAATGGCCCCGTTTTTAGATGAAGACTTTCTAGAAAATAACTTGTTTGTTAATAGAGTTTAAAGGATAAAAACGTGTGCAAATGAGTATGACATTTATAGATAGGAATAATAATCCAGTTAATGTAGAATTTGAAGCTGATGAACAGTATTTAGTTCGAAAATACATTCCTAAAGATGCTACTGTATTAGAAATGGGTGCGCGATATGGAACGGTTTCATGTGTACTATCACAAACATTAGATGATCCCACAAAACACTTAGCAGTTGAACCAGACTGCACTGTAATCGAAGCACTCATTAAAAACCGTGACACCAATGGTGGTAAGTTTCATATTTTCGAAGGTGTAGTCTCTAATAAAGGGTATGAAATGGGTTATATAGACCCTAAATTCGATTTTTATGAATATGGAACGTATACCAAAGAGACTGAAACCCCAACGATAAAGAATTTATCTCTGGAATCTCTTTCAAAAGAATACGATTTAAATTTCGATTGTATTGTAGCGGATTGTGAAGGATTTTTTTGTACTTTTGTAGAAGAAAATCCCGAAGCTATAAAAAATATGCGAGTAATAATTTATGAACAAGATGGAACACCTTGGCATGAATTTACAAAAAAATACGATCAATTAAATATAACCCTCGAAAATTACGGGTTTCAGAGAATTCATACTATTCCTCACCCAGATTATGAAAATAATCCAAATCTACATAACGTGTGGATAAAAAAATAATTTACATATTTAAAGTTAAAGTGCATTCGTAATACATGCGTGGTTTTGTAAACGAAGGAACCGTTTGTTATTTTAACACAGCGATTCAATGCTTATTTAATATACCCATATTAACTAATCATTTTTTAAGAGAGCCGTATAATAAAAGTGAAGGAAAGTGTATGTTTACGATATTTTATCAAGAAATGATAAAAAAATATTGGACCGCAGATAAGACACCCATCGATTTGAGTCCATTACATTTTGCGTTTCAAAAACAATTTCCGCGTTTCAAGACGGATGAACAACATGATGTACAAGAAACTATATTATGTATTGTAGACATCTTAGAAAAAAGTCAACCGATCATAAAGGAATGGTTTTACGGTAAAAAGAAACAAGAAACTATATGGCCTAATGGTAAAACAGTAAATGAAGAAGATTTCAGTATTCATTTAATGACTTATAGCGGTAATTCTGATTTAACTCAAATGATTCGAGATAGTACGGGTTGGAATACGCTAGAAAATTTTAAAGATGAAAATGGTATAAAACACAACGTGGCTACGACAAGAATGTCATTTTCTAAAATTCCACCTATCTTTATGATTTCATTTGATTCAAAAAGTCACATTAAAATACTAGAAGAATTAAATGTAAACGATGTAGAGTATAAATTAATATCATGCGCAATTCACGCGGGTAATCAATACGATGGCCATTATATATCTTACATTCGACGAAAAGATAAATGGTTTTTCATAAACGACGAACGCGTATCAGAAACCGAATTACCAGATGAAGGAAGTTGTTATCTCATGGTATACAATCCAAAAAATCGTTCATAGATATATCTTCTTTGATATTCACCAATGTTCGATAAAACGTTCGTCTGCTATTTGGAAACGTTTTATCATACCTACGGGCAACGGGTTTCCACCACATAGGGACGTCGTTAAACATGTATTGACATTCAATTATTGCATCTTCTTCCATCCATGACTGTGCATATTCTGGAACCATATGTTCGTAAAATTCCGATTCGTAGATTAAATTTCCTCTTTCTTGTACGTATAATCGCCATATATCCCCCTTTTTCTTTAGTTGGAAATCTATAGTATTTTTATCTCTCGGTTTCCATTTAAACATTGTTTCATGTGTACCTGTTTTGATACCATCTCTCACGGGTGTAAATATGAGTCCATCGATTTTTTCTGTAATTGTAGGTAAATATTCATCTAGAAATTTTTGATACTCGGACATGACGTGAAATGTTTTTATTTTTATTTTTATAGGATCGTATTTTAAACACGTTAACATTTTTTTTATTTTTTCAATATTTTCAAGTCTTGTCAAAAAATCTTTATCACCTATATATTTTCCAGAATTAATTATTATATCATAAATCATAAAAGTGTCGTTGTACATTTCGCCTTCTAATACAGTGCCATCGTAAACCATTTTTTTGAAATTAAGAGGACATGTATACATATCTAAAGCCCTGTTAAGAAAAACACACTGCTTTCGGTTATTATACATAAACGCGAGCATCATAAACCTGACACCGTCTGTTTTTTCACATACAACATACGGATTAGATTTCAGTATATTGAAATGTTTATATTCAATGGAAACGGGTTGACTGCCGGGAAAAATATTCTTTCCGCGCGTACCCCATACATTTTCCATATATTGGATCGCATATTTGTAAAGAGGATCGTCTCTATTTACAGATAGACGTTGCATTGTATACGAGTATTTAGTTTAATCTTTAATTAGCTTTAATTCCGGCAGAATTTAAAATATTACTAATACACTCGTGTGGATATGTAAGAGTGAGTTTAGATGCTGTATAAGCGACGACCTTAACACCGCTTTCTTTAAATTTTTGAAACATCGTGATTGACTTAGGAGCAATTTTTACGTTACCCGTACGTCTACATTTAATATGTCTAAGAGTAGGTTTACACATCATGACCCAAGATTTTGCGCTAGAAGATTTTATATTATAAAAATCGGTATCGACTTTGTTTGTAATATCCGTGTCAAAATTCAACCCCATTTGATTTGTTGGTTCGGTGCTTTCAGCTTTTACTTTTTCTTTGAACATATTCCAGTCTATACCTTCTGTTACAGCTGGAAAAATGATTACATTGTAGTTGTCATTTGGGTTAAAAATCGTAGACATACTTCCATCGTCCACATGGATACCAAAGTCAATAAAAAAAATACGATCACTCGATGTGATACATTTTTCAATTGCGTTAGACTTTTCGTATGGATCATCATTTACAAAACTAATTTCATTTTGAACACCCGCACGTCGTAAACATTGAATATTAAATCTGAGTAACGTGTGAAGAGTTTTAACGTGACACGATCCACTACGAGTAACGACGATCGTCGTGACCTTCATGTTTTTATTAATTAGTCTCCAAAGCCTTAAGCCTTTCATTTAAGCAGCCAGAAAACGGAAGATTACCAACATGTCCTAATGTCGTGTTACAATCGGCGAATATTTGTCCACCCATTTGTTGCCATCTACGACAGAATGCGTAATCTTCGGATAAATAACGTCTATTATCAGGATCTATCATACAATCAAACAACGCACAATAATCGTCAAAATCTCGATTTTGATGATCATTTTTACATGTAAGTGTAGATGCGTAGTGTTCATGCATACGTGTTAAAGCATCTCTGGATATCATCATAAAACCGGTCGGTCCATCTAAAACCTCGACAAAACCATTAACAACGGATCTCTTTTTGGCGCCTATATTAGCGACGAGACTCGATGAAAGAAGACTCATTTCGCGTGTATCACCGTCTTCGAGTGCTTTGCGAGCTTGATCCCACATAACTACCTTTTTTGGATATACAGCAACCGAGATATCGTGACCAGATCTTAGTAATCTAAGAACGGCTTTGGGGTCAAATTCGATATCTGCATCTATAAATAGAAAAAAATCGGCATCCGTTTTTTGCATAAATCTACCTATGGAAACATTACGCGCGCGATGAACCAAACTTTCATTCTCAGTAGTATCGATCATAAGTTGTACTCCTTCTTTAACAAGAAGAAGCTGAAGCTGTATTACACTTTTAACATATTTTTCTAAACACAAACCACCGTAACAAGGTGTACTTAAAAATAACTTTGTCATCTATATTTATATTACAACTTATCCTCTAAGTGTCGTTTAGTGATAATAACTATTTTATTAAGCGTCGGAACTGATACCGAACATTTTTCACAAATTTCAGTTTTAGATACACGTTCGTTAAGTACCGTAAAAATCACCGCGGTAGCCACACTGTTTGGTGATTTGGACATCAATTGAACACAATCTTCTAATTCTGAGCATATTTTGTTACATTTCAACCTTTCTTCCCGAGAAACATCAAATGAATTTAATAACCTCGATAATAAATTATGTGGTTTAGTTACATAATTTTTATCAGTTTTTTCATTTTGAACTGTATCGGTGAATATAGACGTAGTTCTACTTATATCTTTACATTGAATACCGAACATTGTTGCGATTTCTTTTGTAGTGCGAGGAATATTTGCCAATCTACATGCATATAAAACGCAATTTGCTTTGACACCTGATCGAACCGCGCCACGTGTGAGTTTTCCTTCGTTGAATTTTTTATACAAAGTTTTAGCGTCTTTTAATACTCCTTCCGGAAGATTCATACACGCTTCATCTATATCTCGGTATGCATGATAAAGTGATCTGTCTTTATGGTTCATGGAACTGTGAAAGTTAATCTTTGCCATTCGCTTCGTTTCATATTTGGACGAATTTTTAACAGAAATCACAGTCCCCTTTCCCCAAGAATCTGAAAATAGTTCTTGATTCGCCGAAGGAAACATACAACGCGAAGGGTCTGATACTCGACCATCATCTGTTACCCCACTCGTCCATTCAGCCGTGTCGTCAATATAAATTGCATCAACTGCACCGCAACTGGTACATACCATTCCTTCTCTCACCAAAGTTTTGTACATAGAACATCCGGTGCAAAATCTATTATCCAATGGCTTTAGTGTGGGTGTTTTATCTGTTTTTAGTTGATCTACAACAGACCATATAGTAGCCAATGTTTGATTGTCCATTAGTTTAAATCTGTTTTTTTAAAAATAAAATCGACGCACTTAAGTTAAAAATTATGATTATCCATCATAATTTTTGCACGTTCTTCTATCCTGTTTACAACTTCCTTAAAACGAGACGAACCTGGACTGGATGGTTGCCATTCGCGCCAAGCTTTATCGATACTATCATGATCTGGTGGAAGCTCTATTCTTCCTTCTACATCTGTATCAGATACGATGAAACTGTCGTATTCACCGTCACTAGAAGAATCGTTACATATAACACTGTCTAAATCGGAATCCTGATCGTTTGTTAATGTATACATTTTATCTTCGTGACTAATACATGAAAATAGAGTTTCACCGTCTGGAAAATGTTCACATACACTTTCCTCTCTTAACAAATTAGTTTCATCGTCTAAAATGTAGATATAAGCTCCTTTAAAAATCATAGACGTTTCCGTAAAATATTTTACTACGAGGTAATCTTTGCCATGTTCTTCTACGATTGCGTACATTTCATCTTCAACATCATCGGTATTTACTAAAACTTTAATTAGATCTCCAGGCTGGATTTCTGAAAAATCAAACATCCCGTTTAAAGATTTAAGACAAAAAATTTGTAAGATAATAACACACGTTATGGGGGTTGAAATTTTCTCGAAGATGGACTGTAAATACTGTACTTATGCGGAAAACCTATGCATTGACATGCATCTTGATTATAAAAAAGTTATTGTTGATAAAAATGAACTTAAAAAACAATGTGGTCCACGTGCTGTTACGTATCCTCAAATCAAAGTGAACGATGAATATATAGGAGACTATTTCGCTTTTCAGGATTATATTGAAGAATCCGAGCCTATGCTTCTACCAACTATGAATAGATTTACAGTATTTCCTATCGAACACGAAAACCTATGGTCGCTATATAAAAAGGCTCAGATGAGTAATTGGACGGCTGAAGAAGTAGATGTGAGCGCTGATATAGAAGATTGGAAATCGTTAAGTGATAACGAACGTCATTTTATCAAATATGTCTTAGCTTTTTTTGCCGGTTCGGATGGTATTGTTTTTGAAAATATAAATAATAATTTTGCAGATGAAGTACAGTATACAGAAGCGCGTTCATTTTACGCGTATCAAGTCCATAATGAGATGGTACACGGAGAAACGTATAGCAAACTTATCGATAAATATATCCGAGATAATTCGGAAAAGAATAAATTATTTGATGCTATAACTACCATTGACCCCATAAAGCGAAAGGCGGATTGGGCACTTAAATGGTTCGATAAATCAAGACCATTCGCCGAGCGTCTATTAGCGTTTGCGTGTGTGGAAGGTATTTTCTTTTCTGGAAGTTTTTGTGCGATTTTTTGGTTAAAAAAGCGTGGATTAATGCCAGGTCTATGTTTCAGTAACGAATTGATTAGTAGGGATGAAGGATTGCATCTCGAATTCGCACTCGAATTATTTAAAATGTTAAAGAATAAACCATCGAAAGATACAATTTATAAAATCGTTCAAGAAGCAGTTGAAATCGAAAAAAGTTTTATTATAGAAGCTTTGCCGTGTAGTTTAATAGGAATGAACAGTGGTAAAATGTCGGAATATATCGAATACGTAGCAGATAGACTTTTAAAACAAGCGGGTTTCAATAAAATCTGGAACACGCAAAATTCCTTTGATTTTATGGAAAATATATCACTCGATGGAAAAACTAATTTTTTTGAAAAACGTGTAGGAGACTATGGTAAAATAGATGAAACGACCGATTTAACATTTGACGAAGAATTTTAATTTGTGATGGGTTTACTCCCATCGCTACAAGAAATGTTAAGTGCATTTCTTTTCGCATCATAATTTATAGAAGAAGGTTCCGTGTCTCCATAAATATTCGCGGGGCCAAATACCATACCACTATCATAAAGACCGATAGGTTCTTCACTCATACCAGGTAAAGGTAGTTCTACATCAGCCATACGTGTAGGAACTAAACCAGGTCGAGAAGGATCACCATTTGTCTTTTGTGTAGTAGATATAGGTGGGGGGATCATATCCATTTGAAATTGATCCGTTTTTGTTTGAGTTTGTTGCATCTCCGTTTGAGCGCGTTGCATATCTAACTGAGCTTGATGCATCTTCATCGCAGCCTGCTCCATCTTCATTTGAGATTCTGGTGTAACACCGTCGGGTAAGGGTATACTTTCGACTGGAATTTCATCTTCAACATCCGGTTCAGTCTCAGATAATTCTTCTTCTAAAACGTCATCTACGAGGTCGGAATCGTTATTCATTGATTCCGGTTCATAGCCTTCGTTTTTGACATTCATTAATCCCCATGTAACTAACAAAAATACGATAGTGTGTAAAATTAATCCACTGTGTGTGGGACATCCTGTAGGACTAGATACCCATTTACCGAGTATACTACGCATAATACGAAACGTTTCTGGGCTGGCGATTATAAAAAATGTCAAAGCCGCCATCAACGAAATCAATAGCTTTTTTTCCTGCTTTTTACCATCACAACCACAACCGCAATCTGCGAAGAGACCCATTTCTATTATAATACATCAAGAAAAAAAAGATGCTTAAAGTTTGAAGTTCTATATAGAATATAAGCAACTAAAATGTCAAATTCTATCATTCAGCGTTATGAAAATCTTAATCCTTCTTCTGTAGTTCTTTCTTCTGTAAAGAAGAACAAGAGTGGAGGCAAAACCGTATACATTAACGCACCAGATAACAAGAAACTTTACCTTCAACTCCCTTTTATGCGTTCCCCATACGGACTTAGTTCGTACACGGATGAAGCAACCGGTAGAACCTCATTCTCGCTAGATCTTTCGTTTGACCGCGATAATGAAGAAGCCTCTGCTCTGAAAGAAAAGCTTCAAGAACTCGACCAAATGATTCTGCAGACAGTCGCTGATAACTCGAAGGAGTGGCTCGGTAAGCCTTATAATATTGAGGTGATCCGGGAAGCTCTGTATAAGCCACTCGTTCGACCCGGTAAGGATGATTGGCCGGATTCTCTTAAGTTGAAGGTCATGACAAAGCCTAGTGGCGACTTCGTTCCGGAAGCATACGATATGTCTCAAAAGCCTCTTCCTATGGATAGTATTGAAAAGGGACAAAAATGTATGTGTATTTGTGACTTTAATCAGATTTGGTTTGTTGATAACAAGTTTGGAGTGAGTGTTCGTCTTTCTCAAGTTCTATGTGAACGATCACAAAAGCTTCCATCTTTCGCCTTTCAGGGTGTAGATACTGAAGTTTCTTCGATCGGAAACGACGATTGCGAGATTGACGAGTAATCCGTTAATAAAAAATCTGCAAATCTTTGCACTTTACCATCAAGTATAGATTTATGAAAAAATATTTCATCATCGCGTAGTAAATAAAGGTTAATCTTAGCTTTCTTATATATCATGTCTAACGGTAAATTCATCTTATCAAAATGAAGGAGGAGTCGATTCGCTGAATACGGATGAATTTCTTGTAAAAGTGTATTAAATCTAGATATTGAAAAAGTAGTCTTATTTAATAAAATAGTATCCCTTATATATTTCTCAACATCACACGTCGGGTTTTTTGAAATTCGCTCTAAATTACCTGTTTTTATGAGTAGTTCGTTTAGAGTTGGTGTAAGCATAGCAAGAAATCTCCTTTTCTCTCCTGTAAGTGACATTTATATACCACGTACTTAAAAATTTAAGGTGTAAATATATAAATGTCAAATATATCCCGTGATATTCGTTCTCGTATGGATATAGGTAAAGTAAGGTACGGACACGGTGTTAGAGTAGAGTACGATACAACAACATGGGGGACGGAAACAAATTCATGGGTTGCGATGGCACGAGAAGAACTTCTAGATGCTATTATTTATATTATCGCAGACTATATGCGCGAATATAATATAAAACGTGATTCTTCTGAACCTGACGATAACTCTAAAATCTTAGAATATATCGAAGACCCGGAACTGTTAGGTGATTCAATACACAAACTCAATATTTATACATTAAAAACATTACTTAATCTAAAACTATTCATCACTTGATTCAAATGCATTTTCACCGTACAATTCTTCTATTAAATTAAATAGTTCTTCTATAGTTTCTGTATTCGTTTCAGGTTTACATGCATTCACTTTTGCAAATGTTTTAAGACGTGCGTTCGCGTGTTTATACGTATCTATTTCCTTTTCCATATTACAAATACGAATACGATCCTTCGTCACCTGTCTTTGCATGACTTCAAACTCGTTCATATGAGTTCTGTTATGCTGGCGCCAATGTCGCGATTTTTTAGGATTGGCTACATTTGTAATATGTAAAGTTCGGATAAGAACACTCATATATTCATTTTAAGAATGAATACTTTAATTACTTTTTTACCTCGCGCTTCTGCCCGGTTCCCTGAACAAGATGCGATGGCGGGCGCTTGGAGCCCCCGAATAGACCAGACTCGACCCGAGCGCGCCCCCGATCCAACGCAGCGCAGGTTGCACGGCCGAAAATCGGGATGCAGTTATTTGCTTCGTTTTTTTTCCGCGTTTCGTTTCCAGCCGGACCTGAATACCTCGGCCTATTCCTTCTCGGCGTGGATCCTATCCGGTTTGTCGTTTGCGGCACGAAGGTACTGGCGTTATGGGTAGTCCACCCCTTTGAGGCCTTTCGAGGCTGCAGGGGTGAAGAACTGCTTGAAGCGTACCCCCCCCTGCTGGGCGTCGAACTCGGGGTGTAATCCGCCATTGACCCCTCGTTATTTCCTGCCTGCTTCCGCTCTGCGGCATAGGCTTTTCGCATTGATACAAATGCTTTTTTGTCGCTCTTGTTCAGCGTTGCAGTTTTATCATTTCCTCCCAACAATACATTCTTGCCATTCTGACCCTTAATTGCCTTTTTGGACGGTACATAATATTCTCCATCAGGTCCACTTCGTTTCCAGTATTTTAGACGTGTCGCTACGTTTTCGAGTGTCTGATTTGATACTACCTTACCACTTCGACCTATATATTTTTTTCCGTTAAGAAAGTTTCTATACCTCTTTGCATTTATTGGATGTAATTTCTTATTTTTGACGGCTCTTTCTATTTTGCTTCTGAAGGTGAGAGTTACAGTGTTCTCGGCGGCACTCATCGCTTTTGTCCTTCCGATGCCGACGGCCGGCCGGTTACCTTTATTAGCCGCAGTCTTTTTAGCCGCACCGTTATTAGCCGCACCGTTATTAGCCGCAGCGTTATTAGCCGCACCGTTATTAGCCGCAGCGTTATTAGCCGCAGTCTTTTTAGCCGCACCGTTATTAGCCGCAGTCTTTTTAGCCGCACCGTTATTAGCCGCACCGTTATTAGCCGCAGTCTTTTTAGCCGCACCGTTATTAGCCGCACCGTTATTAGCC
>Ga0181422_1000002_pt1 | contig 95839 bp, 97 predicted proteins | sample 45SPOviralmetaG_FD_130147 | JGI IMG/M metagenome (GOLD analysis project Ga0181422, IMG submission 130147) | Marine viral communities from the oligotrophic San Pedro Time Series (SPOT) site, San Pedro Channel, CA, USA - 45 SPOT_SRF_2013-07-18 | ecosystem: Environmental > Aquatic > Marine > Strait...
CACCATCTGTAATACTATGGAATGTATCACGCATCATGTCTACATCGCAACTACGTTCTGCACTACCTATTGTTTCCATACCGCCTAGTATAACATCTATCTTCTTTGCAGTCTTGCCATCAGCATTCCTACTCATGTTCCAAAATGGACTTGTTAGTTCTGGGAAGTCTGTGATCATTGTAGTACCAAACTCTTCGTGCATCTTAGTTTCTTCATCAGCAGTCATTTCATAATCATCTGCTAGTCCGTAGTGTTGTTGCCATTCAGCATAAGTCTTTTCAGTAGGCATCTTAAATCCCAAGTGTTGGCATAGTTCATATTCCATCTTCTTAAGATCATCTATGTCACCTGGCATCTCAAATTCAAACATAGGAAATATAATATCATGTCTACCTGGGATTGCATTTGGCTCTTGTCTATAGGAAGTTGAGATACAAAAAAAGCCCTTTGCATCGGGCTTGGAAAGTAATTCATGTTCTAACCACATTTGGCCTGTCTGTGGCAAGGGCCATACTTGGCCTGCGTAGTTATATGTAGCTACGTTAAATGGATCTTCACACGCCGCTAGTATTGATAGTCTGTTCTGGGTATGGACTTCTTCAAATCCTTTATCCAAAAAAAATGACCTAAGAAGGCCAGTGGAGTGGGTGAACTTGGTCGGGTTGATTAGTTGTGTCATTTCTTTTTCCTTTTTTTATGAAATACAAATTCGTCAGACTTCTTGTTATACTTGTAAACAAGTTTATCCCAATGAGGTATTGTATTGATGTGATCGGTCCACAATAATTTATATTGTAGATCCCAACGTTGATTGTCGACTTTAACTTTATATGTGGAGGACGAAGGTTGCTTTAAGGCCTTATCCATTATTGCTACCAGCTCTACGTCTGGCATGGAAGACCCGTTTATTGTGAACTTTTTAGTAACACGTCTCTGCATACTAAAAGTATATTTATCATTTGCCGAGCCAATGCTTGATGCCTTTGGGCTGATCTTGGTAAAGTTTTTTATGTGTTTCTACTAACTGAGGACCTATATGTTTAGTAGCTGTCATACGTTCATGTCCTCTTAGAACGTGTCGCTCAAAGCCTGTTGCTAGATCTAATGTGTTGCCTGTTAGTATACTGTTAACACACTTGTCAGCCATTATCTCGTGATTGCTTTTTATCATATGATTGTAACGTGTATCAATGCCATCGCTATACCATTGCTCATCATCTTTCTGTGATACAAACTCTGCGTTACTAACACTACCAGTCATATCGCCATACACTTTTATAATGTCTGTGTAGTCTATGTCTACTGTAAAGCCTGGTACCAACAGTAGTGTAAACCCTATGTTACGTTTAAGTTCTTTAAGCCAAGCTACCTGTTGCTCCACTCTAAATGAATCTAGTTCGTCTCTTTGTAAGTAATTCACATAACCCATAACAGCATCTACGTGACCCTTTTCGTTCTCTGAGGCGAAGTTATCCCAATTAGCAATACGGTAGTTGGATAGTTCAGGCTTGTCTTTGAAGAACCAATATCTATATGGGCTTGTTAATACAACTACAACTATATCATCTTTAGTAAGTTTCTCACGTTGCTCTTTAACCTTGTGCATGATCCATTCGTTGCTACAGCCAATGATACTATCATTAAGCATAGCATCTACTCGTAGCTTACTTGCTAGTTGCCTAGTCCAAGTCCAATCAGTCTTGTAGTCTACTGTAAATGAATCACCAAATATATATAATGTTCTCATTACCACCAACCTAATACTTTGCCGTTACCAGCTATAATAAAAATACAAGTTACTATATGTAACACAATCCAAAACGTTCTCGCCGCTAGTGCCTTCTTTACATCTTTCATTGGTACTGGTAAAAATTCGGGAGTGTCTTCATCGTTGATACCTATTGGCATACCAACTGTACGAGCCCACGTTTTTAGAAAACGCCGCTGACCGCTCATGTTATTCCTCCTCGTCGTTACCTAGGTTTGCTAAGAATGATCTCAATTTAGTTGAGTCAGTTTCAGCTCTTATAGGCTTTACTATTTCCCCCTGTGAAGGATCTTTTGGAGTGTCAGGTTCTTTGTCTTGTGTAACACTACTAGTTCTTTTTAGTCCTGCCATAACACTTGCAGTTGTTGACTGTCCGTAACTGTTGTCTTCATCTTCTGCAAGATCAGTAATACGCAAACAGTCTATATCAAATTCTAAATCTATCTTTGCACCTACACCACTACTGCTTCTAGTCTTCATTAACTGTATCTGATACCTACCACGTTCACGCATAGCTCTACTTGTAAAGATACCAATCACGTTATCTGCTGTTTGTATCTTACTCAAGCCTCCTGCAATATGCGAATGATCAAATTCAATCTCTTCAACACTAGCTCTGTTCAACTGCGATGCAGTTACAAATATACATTGTAGTTCCATTGCCAAGTTTCTAAGTTCTTCAGATACAAACTTATCCTTAACAAATAAATCACTTGGACTTACTTTCTTACTCATTGGCATCAACAAGTCTAAGTAGTCAATCAATAATACATCAATCTTTCTATTGTTCTTTACTTCATATTCTTTTACAAAACTTCTAATATCATTTGTAGTCTTACCACTTGGCATATATTTGATCTGTAAACTACCTGCCTTCTTGCCTACCATCTTAACTTTCATTTCAACAGTATCAAGATCTCTAAATATTTCTCTGCTTGGAATGTCAGTCATCATACTATCCATTCTCATAGCAACTAGATTCTCACTTAACTCTAATGTTAAGTATACAACGTTCATTCCGTTCAATGCCCAGTTGCAACCTAAGTTAGCAAGGAATAAACTCTTACCTGCACCCGAACCACCTGCAAATATGTTTAGCTCTCCTTTGTTAAATCCACCAAACAGTTTCTTATCTAAACTCTCCCAACCTGTGCTTACTTGTCCATTGTTATCTTTCAATCCCATAAGTCTACCTTTAGGATCTGCAAAGTAATCTATACCTAGGTCTTTCTGTAAACCTATCTGTACTGCATCTTTAATTTTAGTTTCAACTGGACCATACTCACCCTTTTCAAGTAAGTCTGCACTTTCTAATATTGCACGTTCTAATGCTTTGTGTCTACTAAATGTTTCAAAGTCATTAAGCAACCAATCATAGTGTTGCTCATTAAGTCCTTTAGGAATCTCTAGCTTTGTACCTGGACAAGCACTATTAACAATCTGTTCTGTAGGAAGTGTATTGTGTTCTTCAACAAATTCTTTTAGAAACTCAGCCGCAGGTTGTAGCTTACGATCAAAGCTCTGCGGATCAAATACTGCTTGGCAACGCACATAAGTCTGTGCATCGCTTAACATTATTTCTAAATATGTTTTTTGGATATCAAATCCATAATCAGTATTTTGTTTCATTATGTTTTATTATACCATATTTTATCATTAAAGTCAATGTGTTTCTCGTCCATTGCCAAAACTGCACCAATGCAACTTCCAGGATCACCTGGATTCTTTGGAACATATATTGTATCCCAATTCTTTTTAATTTGTTTTACTGCTACACTATTTAAAGCACAGCCGCCTGTAAGTATTAAATTGCGACTTGGTAAATTTTGTCTACACCATTTACTATTACTTTTGAGTATAAGTTCAAAAGCAAATTGAGTAGCATTCGCTAATCTTTTCATATCGCTTTCAGTTGTAAGGTCGGGCTTGTACCAACTACAACCTTTGTGTAGATTGTGTTTGAACTTAACACCTGGCTTTGTTCCATCTAATGGTGTATCAATAAACGTACCAATAACATCATTAACAAGATGTAAGTTTTCCTGTGTGCTTATGTTTTCACCTGCTGGTGCAACTTTATATTCTTCTGCATTAGGTTTAAACCCGCAACGTTGCGTCATAGCACTATAAAATAATCCTACACTATGTGGATAGCTTTGTGAGTACACTTGTTTTAATCCTGCACCAGGTACATATGAATCAGCTTTCCATATAGTAAACGTTTCAAACTCTCCTATTGAATCCAAGCACATGATTGTTGCATGAGGTAATCCACTAGTATACCAACCATATGCGGCGTGTGACTTATGATGTTTAGCATACACTATAGGACAATGAATGTCCCACTTCTTAAGATATTCTTTAATGTTGTTTTCTTTATGAAGCCAACCTTGTCCTGCTCTCCATTGTCTTAGAGTTTTTAGGAAAGGCTTTTCATACCATACTACCCTGTCAGGTGGGCCATAGCTTTGCCTTGCGGCTTCTATCTGTGTCCAACTAAAGTCTGGATCGTTGGGAACATCTGAAAAGTCTTTACTCTGACAAGCCCATACAAGTTTGTCATCGATGAATACTGCCAATGCCGCATCATGACTGTTTCCTACCATTCCCCAAGTAACCACTATCTTGTCTCCTTGATCTTATCTGCTAATCCGTATGCTACTGCTTCTTCGGCAGTCATAAACTTATCACGATCCATATCACGTTCAAAGTCTTCAAACGTTTTACCTGCCGTGTTATGTTTAACATACAGTCTTGTTAAATGTTCTTTTAGGTATTGTATTTCTTTGTAACGTATTTCAATATCACTTGCCATACCCTGAGCACCACCACTTGGTTGATGAATCATTGTACGTGCATTAGGTAACAGTATACGTTTACCTGGAGCACCTGCTTGAGCTAGGAATGATCCCATTGAACAAGCCTGTCCTAAAACTATTGTACTTACATCACACTTAACAAATTGCATTGTATCGTAAATACTCATTCCACTTGTAATTACTCCTCCTGGACTATTAATATAAAAATTAATATCCTTGTCTGAGCTTTGACTTTCTAAGAAAAGCATTTGTGCTACTACTACGTTTGCACTATGATCTTCTACAGGGCCATTCAACATCACAATCCTATCTTTTAATAGTCGACTGTATATGTCGTATGCTCTTTCCCCTTTGTTGGTAGACTCTACTACCATTGGTATCAATCCTGACATTTATTGTTTCTCCTTAATACTTTTATATATTTTGTGCAGTACGAAAAACCAAACTCCATTTATTGCTGGTTCAACTAAAGCGACTGTTCCTGCTTCAAACAAACTTGCTCCGGTGAATGTAGTTACTACTACCATCGCTATACATATATGTCCTAGTGTATAGACCAATGCAAGTGCTAAACTACTTTCTACAAATATTGTTTGTATGCCTCTAGTAAATTCAGTCATCTCTATCTCCTTTCCTAGTTTATACCCATCACGTTAAAGCTCATGCTAGTTCTAGTAACGTCACTTCTAAACGGATATACTGTGTGTTTAAGTCCTGCTTGGAATAGCAAGAAGTCTCCTGTTTGAGGAATTATCTTATGCGTTCCTGTTGCTCCAAGAACATCTGGACCATGTAAAAATTCTATTTGTCCAGCACATTTCATATTGGTATCTTCTGTGTATGTCTCTGTTGCTATAACGTCTGGCACATTGATATACACTACTGCACTAATCATTCCTGAATGGCTATGTACAGGATTGAACTCGTTTGCAATTTGGTAATTGATCCAAGGTCCAGTTCCTAGATTAAAATTTAGATTATCGTAAGACTCTTGACTCTTTTCTGGTTCCTTGTTTATTAAAAGACTGTTTGCACGTTTGTCTTCGTATTGTATAAACTTTCTTAGATGCGGTTGTATGATATTCATAAAAGGTTCTTGATCATCAACAACTATACCTAGTTGGTCTTTTATGTTACCTGCAAGATCGTTACCAACATTTTGTCTTGCTTTGTATGTAGCATCAGCAACTTCCTGTAGGTAATCTATCTGCTTTGCAGTAAGTTTACCTTGGTATATCGTTGGACCAAAAGGTCTTATAAAATCAGATTGGTACATCAGTGTTTCGTAGGTCCTTTTATTTCTTGTACATCATTGCGACCTAAAAATATAGCCTCCATGATGTCTTCGTAGTCATCTGGTTTAAGTGCAGTCTTGTAGATTTTAATTGCTTGAGCACACATTACTCCTGCAATTTCAAGTGGATCGTATTCTCCAGATTCAATTAGCTTGTTAGCTTCTGCTTCTAGTATACGATAACATTCTTCTGTTTTATCTTTTTCTACTACCATAATATTCCTATTTGTAAATGAATGGGTCCTTCTTTTGTAGCTCTTTGATTCTCTTCTTGAACTTTCTACGTTCCTTCCAATCTTCAAAGAAGCCTTTTATTTTGGCCCATAAGTTTTTTAACCAAACCATTTCTTGCTCCTTAATTTAATTTTTAGTTCTGAATCTTCTGTACTAGATACTAGTGTGTGAAGTGTGTACATTCTACCATACTTGATTACTGCGTCATTAACATCTTTGACGTCATCGGACCAATCCGGCATACTAACTGACCAACCTAATTCTATTGCTTGTTCCATTAATTTATGTCCGTTATCATCACGATCCGGAACTAGTATTACTTTTTTATTTAACGCATTTATGGCCAAGGCCTGTTGATCTTTGACTTCACTTCCTAGTAGTGCAATACCGTCTACACCAATAGCATCAAACGGTCCTTCTACTACAATACAAAATATTCTTTGCCAATTCTGTGCATCTAAATTGAATACATATCCAGGCTGTTGCTCACTCATGTATTTCGGACTTCCTTCGTTTATTTTACGTGCAGTCCAACCTACAATCCTACGTTCACTATTATATTCCTTATGATAGAAAGGCATAATCAATCTATCCTTATAACCTAGTTTAGGTGTCCAATGGAAATCATAGTCATCAACATTAAGTTGTCTTGACTTCATATATTGTAAAATGTTGTCTGGTGTGTTTTCATCAATTGGTTGTGCACCATCTGGTAATGGCTTGTCGACGAACTTTGGAAGCTCTACTATTGTTTGTTGAAACCCTTGAGTCTCATTAAACTGTAAAACTGCCAAAGCCAATTTAGTAATTGTATCGTCTGAAGCGCCTAGCCATTGTAACAGTAATTTCATCTTGCCGGATAGCTTACGGCCTGTCTGCCAAGAAGCTTTAAATCCACAGTTGAAACAATGATAGCTTACTCCATCTTGTGTTTGGTTCTTTATCAATCCACCACGTTGTCTTGAGTCTTGAGTAGTCCCATTGTGGTGACAACAAGGTGCATTGAAAGATGTCCAACCAGACGGAGTTGTTTTCCGTTTACTGGGAAGGTGGGTAATTACTGTATCATAAACTAGACTACTCATACTATTATTATAGTATAAAACGTCTACAAAGTCAACTAGTTTCTTACTAAAACTTTATCGATTGTTCCGTTTTGTTTATGGTATTGGATACGTATGTGACTGTACACACCGTTGAAGTTTATATACTTTGGTTGTGTTGAAACAGTATCAAAAGATAACGTTCCTACGTTGCCCCAATATGTACTTCCTGTTATAGTGTTATCCAATGTTGCTTGGACATGAACATCACCAGTAAAGTCTGTTGTATATACTGCCGCAGTATGTAATGCTTCATTACCATTCTTAGCCGGCTCGGCTGTGATTGTTTCACTGTAGTAGATGTCTGTACCTGCACCTGTTTCAGTAAACGTTGTAATGTTGTAAGTGTCTGCTGGACCAGGGAAAGCATCACCTTCAACTTTAATCGTACCTTGTGCACCATATTGACTATCTGCATAGGTAAGTGTTTTGTCTCCACTTGTCGCAACCATGTAAACATTGTAGCTACAAAACTGTCCTTGCACGTTTAAAAGATCGTTCTCAGTTACTGTTACTGTGAACTGTCCTTTAAAACTTGGTGTTGATGTTTCTTTAATAGTTCCGTCACGTTCAACGATCATCTTATTGTTTGCGTCGAACATAACAAACTTAGGCGTGTAAGTGTTTAATATACTCACAGGCTTCTGGTCTGGATTCTTAATCTCAAAGGTCAAGACATTATCTATTCCTCTGTAGACTTTCATTGTTCTCTGGTACACTGGTCTATACTCCGTTATGTTGTTAGTCAGATCTGCTATGAGTACTGACTTATTGGTTGCTAAATATCGATATGTTAACTGCATACACATATTTATCGAGATCATGTTACTAAAAGATATAGAAACAAATTTCCCCTTTTTAAGCATCGTACAGTACGGTGGTAATGAATACGTTGGTATTATAAACAACCAGGATAACTTCGTTACTAGTATGTACGTATATACTATGCTACGATCAGATGAGGAAAAGAAACACTTCATAGACATGGGTGAAGTATGGTGGTTTGAAAGCAACCGTACAATACCTATCAGCATATTCCTTCCTAAAGAGTTTGACCACTTTAGACATTGCCTAGTTACGATGAACAGCAAGGACGTTAAGGTTACAACCGGTCCTGTAGTAAACATAGGTAACTTGTCAATTAAACGTATCAAACGCAAGAGTGTACAATTGATGAGAAAGCCAAAAGACAAATGAAATTAGTAGTAGCAGGTTGTAGCTTTTCAGATTACTTAGAAAAAAATAGCTATACATACGGAGAACAGTTAGCCGCGTTCTTAGGTAGGGAGTATGTACACGAGGGTGCTGGCTCAGGATCTAATTGGCGTATATGGCGTACAGTTGGAACCATGATGCACAACAATACACTTGGTCCAGATGACATAGTGATAATACAATATACTAATACTGAAAGACAAGAGTTTTGGTCACAACATCCACCAGACAGACCTAATGTGTACAATGGAAAGAAACGTAGACCGTTGCGTGAAGAAGGTCCAGAAGGCGGTAGCATCATTAGATACAAAAGCCAGGCACACACTTGGTTAAACAAACCATTTCCTAAAGAAGGTAGATTTGTAAGAAACTATGAAGAAAGACACGTGTCAGAAGAGTTTGGCAAACAACAATTCCTAGCACACCATACAATGTTTATGAGTGCGTTACGTGATAAGAAAATTAAAACTGTGTTCTTACGCAGTCGTATAAATCCTTTCTTTGACTTAGATCAGGATCATGAGTTTAATAGTTACAAAGAAGCAGATGACGATTTATTTAATGAAGCACACTATTATGAAGAGGGCGATTCAAGTCATCTAAATGACAAGGGTCATTATAATCTTGCAAGAAAACTTAACAAGCATATTAAAAACTTAGGTTGGAAATAATTACTTACGTAGTTTTTTAACTAGCAGTGGTAAGTAAACGCATACTGCAACCATACCCCAAAAGATTCCTAATACTGTTGCATATAATTTCCAATTAGAAAAATCTAACAGTATTCCTAAACTGACACCACCTATCCATACGTAGTCAAGTGTTGCGTGAAACTTCTTCCACTTCGCACCATACGTTGCAATAAGTTGATCTCTTTTGTTAGCGAACCAAGGGTGTACGTGTCGCATTATGACGAAACCTTCATTCAACACCATCACGGTGAATCCTATCCAGAATATCATTTGTACCTTTTCGGACTTAACTTGGGTCTATAGTGTTGTGCCTTGAACAGGCTGTTGTGAATAAACTGAGTCACTTTGTTGTGCATTGATCGATGGTCGCCTACCAACACTTCCATTTCATAATCTTCTCTCTTGAAAGGAATCACTTGACATATAGGCATACCGTATTCAAATGTTATTTCTTCACCCATTGGTGCAGTAAAGAAACTATTAATATGTGCTTCATGATATAAATCTGTATCTATTATACCATTCATTATTTCTAAATTCTTATGCTTGTTATAGTAAGGTGCAACAAACATACAACTATACCCTGGAGGTGTTTTAACAAACCAAGGATTCATAAACTTAAAGCTACCGTTAAAAGTATCAGCTTCAAACGGAAACGCATTCATCTGTTCCATAGGGTGCGTACTTGCACCAAACATACTTTGTTGTCCACCTGGCATTCTCCATCTGATACCTTGTGGTTGTTCTTGTGTTTCAGGTACACGTACTACTTTGTAGTCACACCATAAAGGAATAACGTAACCTTGATTAAGAACATCTAGTATACCAGGGCAACTCTTTACAGTCTTAGGTCCGCCTCTGTCTTCAAGTTCTTGTGACATAGGCACTTCAGGAGTCTTTTGTTTCTTAAACCATTCAGGCCAAAACTTACTCGCTGGTACGGGTGGCAAACTTTCTTTAAGTTCTTCGTAGTTTGTAAAAAATGTTACTTTAGTTGGATTCATATAGTTGTTCGCATATTAGATTCATCTGCACGACTATTGCGTGTGCGTATGCAACTGCGTGTGCTTTCTTAAAGAAGTACTCACCACTAGTTGGCTTTGTCCATACTTCCTTGTGTATCACTTCCCAAGAGCTGTTTTGCAGATATCTTTTTGCGGGTCTTATTATCGCTAGTGTCGCCGCTAGTTCTAATATCGTCTTGGGCTTCAGTTGTTTTAGCAGGGAACTGTGTTCTCCTACGTGAAATAATTTGTTTGTGAATTCTGCTTCTGTGAGTAAATCCCATAATGGTTCCTTCGTCATAAGTTTAGTAAGATGCGATTCATCTTTTATATCTTTATATAGCGAAACATTAAGAAAGTCTAATTTGAAATATCCTCTATCTTCTGCTGTCTTATGATCTAATGTAGATAACATATCAACAGGATTGTGCGGACATTCCGTTACATATACTCCTGTGTTGTGCTTCTTATTTTTGTCTAACCTTGCGACACGGTGCGTTAACTTATCAAGCACTACATCTCTATTTGCAAAGTCAATATCAATATCTGGCATTATAGTCCTGCTTCTTTAACGATCTCTTTCACTAGTTCAACATCTGCTACGCCTCTTTTAAAACGCATAGCCCAATGATTAGGATTCATAACATGATACACTATTTGTAATTGTTCATCATTCATTTTACCTAACATCTCTTTTCCGCTCTTACAATTTAATACTAACCATGGACTTACTTTTCCATCTTTAATATCTTGGCATACTCTATTCAAACTTGCATAGTTGAAGTAATCTTGCCAACGTGCTTCTTTGTCATCACCCCAATCCATCATAGTTTTTACACTACGTTCTAGTGCAGTTTCTACACTTTCTTTTAATATTAGTTCTAGTGCATAACGTTCATACATCTCTTCTCTGCACCAATGATCTAATCTTACTCCGCTTGTAACAACATAGTCAACATACTTCTCTGGATACAAAGGACGTACATTGTTTACGAATGATCCAAACTTTACAAATGCGTTGTAGTATGGGCTATCACAAAACTGTTCATACGTTTTATTCTCCTTTGCTTTCTGACATAGCTTATAGAATCTATTGAATGTCAAGTAGCCAAGTTGTACACGTTTCTCATCTTTCTGTAGATGTCTACGTTTCTTTTCGCACATATGAACTGCTAGAGTTTTCTCTCTTGTAAAACTCGCTCCACAGTATCCGCAAGTATAAGGTTTAGAGTTTGACATCTTTCTTATCCATCCCGAGGTCTTCGGCGTACTGTTTAAGTTCTTTTGTTGTAGATAATTTAGCAAGTAGTTCTACCTCATCTTCTTTCATGTTAGGGAACATTCCCTTTAAGAATTTAATTATTTTTACGTCACCGCTTTTTTGTTTTAGTCCTTGCCACACATGATGTTTGCTAGAACTCTTTGCATTGTGTAGTGTACACAACAACTGCCATTGTAGTTTTGGATGCCTAGTACCTAGTACATTCCAATTCTTGTTGTAGTTTTCATTTGTCAAAACCACAGCCAATTCCTTTGCTTCTCTTGAACCCGAAACGGAACTAGCATATCGATTTAATAACCAATAGTTAATTTCTTTTCGTTCTTCTTCAGACCATTCATTGAACGCACTCTTGCCGTTCATGTCCATGGCCATAAAGATCTCATTCAGTGGCAGTTTTCTCTTTTGCTTCATCTCTTATAGTATACCATATTGTTTGCAATTTGTCAAGTTGTTTTTTGAGTGTTGGATAATGTTTGGACGCTTCAATTATATCTTCGTACTCTTGTCCGTAAAACATATCCATTTGTTTTGGATTTCCACCTACTACCCATCTTGGTATAGTATTGTGTGGAGCATCTCGGTATCGTGCATATACCACTTCGTCAACCCTTTCGTAAATAAGTGCCTCTCCAGGTATTAATGTCCCCATTGGACTCTCCGTAGTTATGTAGGCCCCGAAGGGCCTACATTAATTGATATTACTTAACTCTCTTTTTGAGATAAGATAGTAAAACTCCGTATGCTGGTAGGAACACAATTAGTCCTACAGCAATCTTAGTTAGTGTGTTGTTCTGTGCTACGATGTGCCAGTTCTCACCTATCCAAGTCAAGTTGCCTTCTGCGTCTGTCGATCCTGCAAATGCAGTAAAGAAAAATGCGTAAGTGTCAATGACGTTTGCCGCGACAGTTGAAATTGCCGGAGCCGCCCACCACATATCAGTATACTTTTCTCTAATATGTTGAAACACATACACGTCTAACATCGTACCAATTGCGTATGCAGTACCTGATGCAAGGCCAACTCTATATGCGTGTTCGTCACCTAGTGCAAGTAATACAAGCACCGATGCAACGATAGCCGGAATAATTGCCATTGCAACAACGGCCCTTCCTGCTTCTTTACCAACTAACCTAACTGTTAAGTCAGTTGCAACAACTACGATCGGAAAAGTAAAAGCCGCCGCCGCTAATGGAAAGCTACCAAACAATGGTAGTTCTGCGCCGGGGAATAAATCAAATCTAATTGTTACGAGGTAATTAGACACAGCAATAACCAATGTGTGTAAAATTACAAGTTTTGTGACAAGTGCTTTATCAACACCGTCAAGTAGTTTTGAGAACATTCGTTCCTCCTTCTATTTTTGTTTTTCTACTTCTGTACCAACCGTACGTCTAACAATGTCATCATGGTTAAACTCCGCCCAGTACAATTCAAAGGCAACACCGTCTTCGATACCTTCAAACTGATGAATCTTACCAGGCTTAACCTGAGTAAACTCACCAGGACCAAGAATAGTTTCATCAACTAGTCCTTGGTCATCTTGCCAAACTCGAACAAGCATCTTGCCCGACTCAACAAAGAATCCGTTCCATTTATATTGATGTTCATGCTCTGAACATTTGAATCCTTTTTTAAATTCTATTCTGTGAAACTCAAGAACACCATTTGCATGGATAAGTTCTGTTTGTCCCCATATTTTTCCTGCTTTCATTATTACTCCTAATCTTGAAACGCAAATAACTTCTCAACAATATGTCCGTCAATGTTAACATAACGTCTTATATGTGTTGGTTCATTTCTTGGTGTAACACCGTGTAGACTATCAACAGAGTTTAAAAAGCAAACCATTGTGTTGCGTTTGTAAGGTACATGATCTACAACTTCAATGTCGTCTGCTACTGCTTCACGACCAGTTACCCTTCTCCATTGTTTACCTGCTGTGTTTCTATAAATGTTTAGTCCGCCATCTTCTTTAGTATCTTCTGGCTTCTTAAAATAAAACAAACAAGCAAATAATTCTTTTGATTGATCTACGTGTGGTGTACGTATGTGTTTGTGATCTATTGCGTTCATTACAAATTGTAATTCCATTCTTACTGTTGAACCTACAGGTGCTTTTCTAGGACTAGTATCTGACCTTATATACTTTGTGTATAGGTCTTCTGCGAATCTACCCTTAGGATATAGCTGTGTCATAGGCTCTCTAAATGCACGTATAAGCTCGTCTTTATATTCTTTGCTTGTATGATATGCGGCAAAGTCACGCCATAAAGGAGTTACTACGTTCTCGTAATCAAACTCGTGTTGTTGGTAACGCATAGTACCAAAGCCTGTTGTTTGACCTTTAGTACAATGCTGTTCAGGATACTCTGCTTCTAGTCTTTCATATAAGTCCCAAGGTAAAACTTCTGGAATGTATATGTAAGGAAACGGATCCGTCTTCAGGTTTTCTGGTTTAAAATTTTGTAATACACTTAACTGATTGTTCATTTATATCTGTCACTTATCTCATCGCTGGTGATGTTATCTCCCGCATACAACTCCTGCTGTGGGATCTGAAATTTGTTGTTATTTTTCTTCTTCATAATAGCAACAACCATAGGGTCACGTTCCCAAGTATCTAATTGGAAGTCGTGTCTATAACCTTTGTATCTTCTTAATGCAGTAACTTTGCACTTCTCAATCTTCTGTCCATCACTAGTTCCTATCCATAGTCCTAACAAATCGTAATCGTTTTGATTTGCTAAACAAGGATACAAGTTAGGCTGTGTGTTAAAGAAGCCATGATCAACCCAACGATAAAAAGGAAGTACATGAATCATATACCCTCCTACCTTTGTTAGATCGTGCATATTTTTATATACTGTATATTGATTGAATACGTGTTCGCCTGTACCGTTGTTAGTGACTAGATCAAACTGTTTATTATAATTGTATTGTTTACTGATATCTGTATTAAGATCCATTGCTATTGCATCTTTCTCTGTGTTAACATCGATAGCAACATACTCTTTGAATCCTATTGCAAGGAAAAAGTCTTTGGTAGAAGTAATAGTTTGATTGTGAATGTTTAGTCTATTAAACATTACAGCTCTTGATTTATTATTTTTTATACGTTGGTTACCTAGTTCGCAAACACTAGGATTACCTTTAGCACGTAAGTCATCTACTACAGTATCAATCGCATTAGTAATTAAATTAGTAAACGACATCTACTTCCCCAATACTACAATATACTTGTTGTTTGGGTGAACCTTACCTTGTTTATCTGTTCTTGTTTTTTCTACAAACTCATGATGAATAATTTTAATGCCAGGCATATTTTGTTCAATCTTGTCTTTCCACCAACCTGGTGTTTCAACAATCAAGTGTGCATTACGTCCGTCTGGTAGAAACTTCTTAGCAGGACTTGTAGCAATAATAAGGAATGCGTTTCTGGCAAATGTTTCGTGCATATCTTTTAGCACGTTGTCTAGGAACACAGGTTCGATATGTTCTAGAACGTCAGTACTAATAAGCATATCAAATGGTCCTGGTTGTCTTTCTTGAAACTCTGGGTGCCCTGGATCCCAACCTACTGCATTAATGTCTTTGTAATTTTCTCTGAGTGCTTGTACCACTCCGCCCTTACCACAACCGTAATCAAAAATTGATTGAGGTTTAAATTCTTTTAACCATTTTTCAATAGCCTTTAATCCTTTTGCATCTCCGAAAGATGCTTTTGCATCATGCAGTTGTGACAACTGATGAACATATTCTTCACTAATCGTTTTCATTTAATCTACCTTCCTGACGTTTTTTATTCCTAATTGACTTGCCATAACTTCCAACAGAACTTATGTTAGTAGTATTTAATCTATTCATTTCTGTATCACTCACGAGCTGGCATTTGACCTCAATTGGCTTTTCTGACATTGGAATTAATTGCAACCAAGGATCTCCAGTATTGATTTTTACTTCTGTACCGTGTTTAACCATTATGTTGTTAAGTACTGCGTGTTGGTGTTTGTATTCAACAATACCAGGTACACCCCAATATGCAGTTGGGTCTTTTTGATGCCATTCAGGTTTTATCCACAACCATTTTACACCTGTGGATTCTTTTATTAACCAAGGACTACCAACCTTAACATGAGAGTAGTCTGGCTTATGGAAAGTCCAATCTTGTTCATCATGTGGTATCATTGCAGTATGTTCTGGAAACACTCTTTGATCTAGTCTACCCATCTTATCAGCTTTAAGATGTAGTTCACACCAACTAGGAAATATAACACCTTGCTTTAGTATTTCATTAATAGCAGGACATTGTTTCATGCTACTAATTGGTACAGGACTTCCGCCTGTATGTAAATTCGTATGTGTTCTCTGAGCTGGTAAGCTCTTCCACCACTCAGGTATAAAGTTCTTTGCCAACGTGGGTTGACACTGATCCATTACGTATTGTTGGTTAGTGTATACTTCTAGTACTATTTTATCAGATGAGTAATCCATAATCTATCATTTCACTTTGTCTACTAATATCTTTAATGAACCAAGCACATAAAGGCTTAGGTCCGTCCGTAATTGGTACACCTAATAGTTGTCCGTTTTTAGTTTTAGGAAAATACCATTTCATATCATTGTAGAAGTTTGTAATTTTTACTTCTCCCCAATTCATTGTATAGCTTGTTAATGGATTAAAAAGAAATGCTTCAAAGCCTCTATCATTTAAACTTGTTAAAGGCAACACTTCTATATCTCCACCTCCTTCACTATCTCCTACTGCTAGGTTCCAATCAACTGGCATTGTGATTTCTTTACCGTTTATCTCTAGTACCATTGCTGGTGAATTAAAACTTTCTAGAAATATTAAAGGCATAAAAAAGAAATCAGGTTCTTTAGGATTGCTATTATCTAGCACACTAAAGCGGACGTCTTCTGTTAGTTCCTCTGGTAAGTTATTCAGATGAAACGTTTCGTTTTCTAATGTTAATATTCTCATTTACTTTTCTTATCCATTATTTGTTTTGGCGTTAAGTTGCCTGTATCGGGATCAAGTTTTGCTAGTCTACAACTAAACAAATTCTTAGGCCCTTTACTAGTTACTATGACGGGTTGACCTTTTGCATCTATCTGTATGTCTTTAATTTTAGCACTAACGTTTCTAAAACGTCCTACTTGTACTTCGTCTCCAACTTTTATTTCTACAGTAAACTTCTTCATGACCAGTCAACCTTCTCTATTGTGAAAGGATACTCTGCTTCTTTATAAAACTTTTTACGAGATGTGAGATGCCTCTTCGCATATTTGCATGAACTAGTTAAGTCCCAAATTTGTACGAAGTCCTTGTCTTCGGCTTTTCTAATGCCTCTACCTATTGATTGAATTACTCTTACAAAAGATTTGCCAGGCTCGATAAGTACGAGATTGAAAATCCTAGGAATGTTAATGCCCACACTAGCGACTCCATATGTCGCGATAAGTACTTTGTTAGTTGCTTCTTTAATTTCATCATATTGCTCTTTACGGTCTTTTAGTTTAACATCACCTTTAATAAAAACAGAATCGGGTATTGCTTCGCAGAGTTGTTCTCCTGCACTAATTCTATCTACAAGTATTAGGGTGTTGCCACTATCCTTAATGTTGCTACACATCTTGGCCAAGTATTTAACTCTATCTTTATTTGTTACAAGATATTTGAGTTCTTCTTGATAAGAGTTGTATACATTAGTATCAAGCAGTTGTACAACGTTTACATGACACTTGGATAATACACCTTTGTCTTGTAATTCCTTTGCACTGATTTGATTAATCACAGGACCAATACTTGCAAGTATACTTTGGAATTCAAACTGTTCCTTGGGTATAGTTCCTGTTAAGCCCCAACGTATGGGTGCATTTCTTAAGTTTTGTGTTAGTAATTTCTTTAATACGTCTGCCTTTGCTTGATGAACTTCATCAATAATAATTGTTTGCACACCATCTAAAAATTCAGCTAGTGTTAGTTTTGCCTCTCCATCTTTTGTTTTCTTGTCTAGTATGTTTAAACTTTGCCAAGTACAAATTGTATGTGTTCTGCCTAGTTCTTTTCTATCGCCAAAGTAAACGCCTACGTCTAGTCCGACATTTACATAATCTTCTTCTGTTTGTGTTACAAGTGATTTGTTTGGTACAATAACAAGTGTTCTACCTACCTTCTCGCATAAGTGCGATAGTGTAGCAGTAATAATTGTTTTACCTGCACCAGTTGCCACCTCTTGTAAACATTGTGGAGTTTCTATAAATTTGTTAACAGTCTCCACTTGGTAATCTCTTAATATGATTGGTTGTCCTTCAGCTGGATGTCCTTTAGGCCAATTCTTATGAGCCCAATAGTTTTCATCTATCTCATCAAATGTAAGATCATGTTTGTCTCTATGATCAACAATGTCTGCAATTTCAACACCTGCTTCTACAAGTGTGTTTACAATGATATCCAAATGATTAACGTAACCAGTACCACCAATTCCGAAAAAAGCCACAGTTCCATCCCATCTCCCTAGTTTATATTGAGGAAGGTAACGTGCATAGGGCACCTGGAACTTCAGCTTGTTAGCTATCTTACGTCTGTATTCAACAGGTAAATTTTCTACCTTGACGTTAACTTCATCTTGTATTATTATTCTACAACTTATCATTATATTATATCTGCCTTCATATATCCGTAACTATAATGAGGACTTGCGTCATCATCATACTGCATAACAAGATCATGAGCACTCACATAACTGTCGATGTTATTAGCAATTTTTTTACTGCCTATTGTGAGAATGCCTTTTGGTCTAAACCCTTGTTTCATTAAAGGTTTAGGAATCTTATTATTACTAATATACACTATTTTTGTGTTCTTGTCAACTATATTATTTAATCCCTGAGTCTTGATGTATTGGTTAAATTGTATAGCTTCATTGCCTAACTTGTTATCCAATCTAAACATAACGGACATTTGTTCCTTTGGTATGTAGTATCTAAGCAAGTTGTGATACAGAGTAACTTCACTGTAACCTTGTTTGGCATCAATAAGAATTAAAAGAGGATATCTTTCTAATTCGTCAACGGCTTTGAGTACTGTTGCCATGTCCCATTTAGTTTTATCTACGCAAATAAGACTTGAATTACGATTAATGATTGCTTTAGTTAACGTTTCTCTGCCACTAATACTTTCTACTAATGCACGATCATCAAAGTAATTTAATCCGTAATAATATCTTCTATCGTAATACTTGTACAAGTTATTATAGTTAGGCTCACCTAATTCTTCAAACATATTGTCAACTGCTTTGACAGGTAAGTTTTTAAATTTAAAATTGTATATGCCTGGTATGTAGTCTTGTGGATTTTTTTCAAACACTTCTAACTGCTTGTATAATTCCAAAATCTCATCTTGTATTTCAAACTTTGCATCTGCAAACTGTTTGCTAATGTTGACAATCTTCCATATGTATTTTTCTTTTTGTGGAAAGTAATGTGTGTGCTTGTCATAAAAATATTCTTTGTCAGATGAATTTTTTAATTCTTCAAGATGCTTTATAACTTTTTTATTAAAAGGAAATCTAATAGCTAACATCTTTTCGCCTTTGTAATCTACAAACTTGATCCAATGGCTACCGTCTATTTCACGTAATGGAAATCTTAATTTTTCTACTGCTACTTTTAAATCTATTTCATGTGCATCAAATTGATCTGTGTAGTATTCTAGCAACAGTTTTTTAGCTAGTGTATATTGCTTTGCAGTAAGAGCCGTGCCTCTAAATACTTGTTTAGCAAAACTAAACATGATATTAGCATTGTCTTCATGCAGTTTAAAGTTTTGGACCTTCTCCAATTCTTCGTCACCACTATACTTTAGCTCACTGATACCAGCAACTATTTCTAGGCAGTCTTCTGTGTTTAATGCTTTTTTAGATATAGGTCTATTGTACATCGTATTATTATACGATATTATAGGTAAGAAGTCAAGCGATTTAGTGGTTTTCCTTGTGCGATTTCTTCCAATGTCCACTCAGTGTATGCAATATCGTTGAGCCATTGTGTTCTATCGGGACGTTTTGGCATACCTAATGTAGTAAAGTCTGGGTTAGCAACAGGCCAAGCTAAACTGCTAGGACCTGTAAACACTGGTACACCTTCTATTACTGCCTGGGTGGCAGGGTTACTTGAAAAGTTAATTACAGCATACGCACCTTCACAATCAAAGTCAAAGTCGTCATATGTATCTTTTATTTGTGTAGGTTGTTGTCTGTGTACGTTCTTATGGTCATGTTCTATCATAGGCACAGGACACCTTGGGTGAGGTCGCCAATATATAGGCATATCTGTAACTTCTCTGATAGAGTTGATTGTATTTCCTAACCATGCAGTTAGGTTGGGTTGGTTGCGCCATTGATGACTCTTGTCATGCTGTCCGCAAATTATAATTCTGTCACCGCCTAGTGACCAAGGTTTTAATTTGAGGCCCAGTAAATTAGCACGATCACTGCCATTGCCATCAGGACCAAACGCGGCGTCTCGATTAATTCCATTGATTGCTACCTTCCATGTGGTGCCTCGTTTCAGGCCGCCTACTTCTAATACGATTACTTTTTTGTTGTGTGCGTGGAAGTCATCCCAAACTTTTTTGTTTCCAGCCATTCTGCCATGCCAAAGGACAGACCAAATAACAGCAACATCACTGCTATAGTCATTATCAACAACGGTATGCCCAGCATCCACAAGACTGTCTGCAAAAGCGTCAAACACGGGTTTACTATTTTGTGCACCATACTCTCTAAATAAACTAACTTTCATTCCAATAATTCTCGCTACGTGGTTGCAGTAGGTCTCTCTTTCTACTACGTCCCTCCGATTTTCGTACACCCTTCAAATGATCAAAGTATTTGCCAAGCTCACAGTTGATCAACGGGTGCCCTTCTCCATTCACTAAATGTCCACTAAAGTCTTTTACGTTCGGGTATTGAACTTGTATCTTTTTTAATACTTCCCAGAACACATAACTATCGTGCCATTCCTCCATTAAAAATATTCCTTGTTCAGCTTCATCATATACACGTTGAAACTCTTTAAGGAAAGCATCGCAACCTGGACTACGTAATGTAAGACCATAGAAGCCACACTCAGGCCATTTTCTATTTCTACCTAAGTAATGCAACCAAGCCTGTGGCGGCACTAGTAATCTAAACTCTCCGTATGTAATAGGACTGTGTACATAAGTATCTGCATCCATCCATACAAGTATATCTGTATCGTCTTTCTTTGCTTCGTGGAATACAGCATAAACTTTGTTTGCAAATCTTACTGCGTCCCATTTAAATTCTTTATGATTATCTCTTGGTCTTCTTTCAGGCCAAGGACATTTGCCGTTAGCTTTAGGAACTTGTCCCCAAATGCTTTTAAACTTTTGTAAGTCTGGTAGTGTTGCGTCAGCATCGTGTATTGTTATTCTGCTTTCATCTGGATTAACAGGAATGCACTTTTCTGCATACACAACCAATTTAATTTTTGGATCAACTTTTTCACTAAATGAATTAATAAAACGTTGTCCGTATTGTTCTAAGCCAGGTTGATGAAATGTTGTTACTACTGTGATGTTCATACTTCCAAATACCTTTTCATGTGTTGCCATGCAACACCATCACGTAAGTCTTTAAAACTCCAATGGCATTGTGCAATCTTTTTAATCCATATGTCTCTATCAAATGGTTTTAGTCTTGCTATGTCGCTTATTTCTTTATGGCAAACTTCTTCTACTTGACTAGCTTGGTAGTCTTCACAAATAATTGGTACACCTTCTATAACACTTGCTACCAAAGGACTACTGTTAAAGCCAATAGTTACACAACTTTTTGCTAGGTCGTGTTCTATCATAGGCTCGAAACTAATGCGTACATCTGGTCCTGTGATACCTTTTATGTAGTCTGGTGCCTTCTTATCACCCGGGTGTGGTCTTACAATAATTGGTCTAGTTGTGTATCGTCTAATCTCTGCAATCTTATGATTAGCCCAAGCTACAACATCTTTACCTTTCATACTCCAACCACCATTACGTTGTAAACATAATAGTACGTGTTCACGTTCATTAATTGACCACTGCTTAACAGTAACACCTAAGTCACGTGAAATCTTTTTCCATTGTTCGTCACCTGGATTATCGTTACAGTATGTTCCTGTGTTATTAAACACACCATTGATACTGTATCTTAAATAATGAAAGGGTGCGTTTTGCTTTGCTTTATATAAAAAAAGATTACTGTCTGCGGTAATAAATGCTTTGTTACGTGTGTTCATTGTAATGTTTCTCCGCAAGTTAATGTGTGGTACATGAGCACTTCTGTCATGTACAAAGCCTTGCATGATTGCAACATCACAATCCATCATTTCAAATCCGTTGTATACCAATCCCGTATCACCTGCCATACGCACACCCTCAATAAAATTTTTAATAATATCAAGTTTGTGATTTTCTTTGTTCGGCTTTAATGCTTTTCCGGGTGGTATAACTTTTGTGTATCCTACTACTCGCACGTTAATTTCCTCCAAGCATACCCATTTAACATCTCTTCGTATGTAAACTGATTATTACTTAGGTATCTACAAAGGTAAGTTAAGTTTTTTCTTCCTGGGTGTTTTACAAATTCAATTCTATGTAAACTATCTTCGGCAATGTCTCCAGCACAGTTTGGCCCTAATACTATTGCAGGTTTGCCATATACCATAGCTTCTAATGATGCTATACTGTTGTATGTAACTAAACAATGTACATCATCTTCCAATGCTTGTTCCATTGTGCTACTACTAACACGAGCTTCTCTGCTAGGCTTCTTACGAACTTCAACTGGTCTGTTTGTGTGCTTCTTAACTTCTATTAATGTGTTCTTGATCCATTCTTCTAAATCTTCTTCAAAGTATTTCATTACTTTTTCACTTGGTGGAACAATTAAAACTTTTCTACCTGCGGTGTGTTCTTTGAATCCTATTCCTAATTGTTTAAAACGTTCTCCACCAAACGCATTTGGATTTTCTTCTCTGTCTGGCATATGAAGATTTTGTAATGCGTTCTTTACAATTCTATGATAAGTTTTCTTACCGTTAGGATTACGTGGGCTAGGATTGTTACCTAAGTAACCTGTGTCCATAAAGTAAAAGTCTTTACCACGTGCAATACATTCTTTGATAATTTTTTGTTTACCTAATCCACGTACAAGAAAAGGAGCAGGATGATCCCAATAGTCTGCTACGTTATCTGCCCTAATATATTTTCCACCACTACCTAATGCCATTCCCATAACAAAGGAATCAACAATACCAAAGGTGCCCTTAACTTTCTTTTCTACTTTTTTAATACCGCTGTCGATACATATTAGTTTAGGATTTTTTACTTGGTCGTCAAATACTTTTTGTATAGCTTCAATGGCGTGTCTATTGCTACCTATTGCTACTCCGTATAATATTGAATCAACTAATTCTTTCATCTCTGGTGTCAAGTTCCTAGGATCCCACTCTCCATGAGTTTCACTCATCCTTATTCTCCATCATGCTAGAAAGAACGTCCTTCCATTCCTGGTGGTAATCGCAATTTCTATAATTTTTAAACCATGGTCCACCTTCCGTGTAGTGTAATGCTCTTGGGGTTCCGTCTGTATACCAACCAACTAGATAGTTCCAGTCCTTAGGTATCTCACCAATTTCACTATCATCTAACCAACTAAATCTATGAAAATATTTTCCATCGTAGTTGGGATTGTTAACCATGTCCACTGTAATTTTTTGATTACTAGGATGTCCGCAGTTCCATAATACTACACTTGACCAATTCTTTCTTGGGTATTGTGTTTGTACTTGTCCGTCCATCTTAGTTCCTGGTTTAGGTGTGTAGTCATGATGTACACACATAACAGCCTTGCTGTCATCTGCTAATGCAAATAAGTTGTCTACGTCTTCTAAAAAGATAATGTCGCTGTCAACAAACAATGCCCAGCCTTTGTAATCACAAAGATGAGGAATAAGAAAACGTGTAAACGTAAACTCTGTACTTGCAAGTTTATCTTCACCTCTCCAATACAACTTGGTATCTCTCATATCCTTTTGTACTAAAGGAATGACTTCTGCATCTTTGTTATGCTGTAAGATACTGTGTTCGCATACTTGGTATGCTATATCTTCTCTTGTGTCATATCCGACAAATACTTTATTACTCATTCTTTATCTTTCTTAATATAAACAGCTTTACCGTCAATATTATGTATCTCGAGACTATCTCCAAACACCTCATGAAAGGCTTTTTTACTGCCTTGCCAACTTCCATAATCGTCTAGTACCATGTATCCGCCTACAACCAATTTAGGCCAAAGCACTTGTAATTCTTTTAATGTTGACTCATACCAATCTGTATCTAGTCTTAACAATGCAATCTTATTTGGTACGTTGCTTGGATCGTTTAGTGTTTGTACTATGTCGCCTTTAACAAATGTTGTTTGTTCCATTGGCATATTAAACTTTGATAAATTCTGTTGCACTTCTTGTATTTCTGATCTACACCATTGGTCGAAACCACGTTTTGCTTTGCCACTGTCCTTGGCATAGCCTCTAGTAACTCCGTCTGCTTGTAATCTAAAATCGTGTTCTGTTGGTTGTGTCATTCCTTCAAACGTATCAAACAACCAAAACTTTCTTTTAGTTTGTGTGTTTGCAAGGTAGGCACTAATGATTTGTCCACCTTTCCATACACCACATTCTACTATGTCACCCTCAATGTTATTGGCGTCTAGCTCTTGCACAGTTACGTATGTATGCGCCAAACGTCTTCCGCTAGTCATACTGTAGTCTGCAGATTTTAAAACCGCGTCTTTAACGTCCTGTGTAGGATTTTTAAAAGTTTCAAACTCCATTACTTTCTTTCTATGTCTTCTTCAACACAGTTCTCACCATATTGTATTTCTACAATCTTAACTGGCTTGTCTGTTTCATTTGCTAACTGATGCCAATCACCTTCATCAATTCTTAAGGACTGATGTTTTTCGTATACACCTTGTATTTCAAAATCTGTTGAAGTTCTGTTAATTGTATAAACTGTTGCAGTACCTTCTGTTACTAACCAATACTCGGCACGTTTTTGATGGCGTTGCATTGATAATCTTTTGCCTGGGTCAACAGTTAATTCTTTGACTTTAGTTGTAGGGCCGTCTTCGTGTAGCACTCTGTAGTACCCCCATTGTCTTGTTGTTTTAGGGTATTTATACTCTTGCAAAATCCAACTGCTAGAATTCTTCTTATCAGTACCACCAACGCCGAAAACAAATTCAACCTTATCGTGCCAAGTAGACATTTCAGGTATGTTCTTATCTGTTCTATCTCCACCATTAGCAAATATTACATCGTGTCCATACCCTGATGTAGCCATTAGTTTAAATATTGCACCAGAGGCAGAATCATCACTGTCGTCCCAAGTAAGAACGTCATCTACCATTTTTAAGTTTCTGATTATTTCTACACGTTCTTTGATTGGCATGAAAGGTTGTCCTTTCTTACGTGTAAGCCATTCGTCGCTATTAAGCCCGACTACTAGTTTGTCGCCGAGCTTCTTCGCTTCTTTAAAATAAGAAATGTGTCCTGAATGTAACGGATCAAAGCCGCCGGTGACCAATACTACTTTCATAGTAGTATTTAGATATTACCTGGCGTCTGCTTCTATGATTTGGATCATTGTCTCTGGATCTGTACAAGTGTAAGGATCGTCGTCCTCATCTTTGTGATTAAATCCAGGTTCAATAAATGCTTCTTGAACGATTCCATTAACTGCATACAACGAATATCTCCAACTTCTATTAGCAAAACCTTTTGCTCTTTTAGTACAAAGCATACCCATTGAATCAGTGAAGTCGGCATTCCCGTCAGCTAATAGTTTTACTTTTTCAACGCCTAGTTCTTTAGCCCAAGCATTCATTACAAAACCATCATTTACTGATACACAATACACCTCGTCTACTCCAGCTTGTTTAAACCTGTCATACATTTCTTCGTATGCAGGTAATTGCTGTTCTGAACAAGTAGGTGTAAACGCACCTGGTAAACTGAACACAACAACTTTCTTACCTTTGAAAAGATCATCTGATGTTTGTCTAACAAACTCTCCAGCTACCCTTTGTACAAAATCTGCAGATGGAATCATATCCCATTTCTGAATTGATTGTCGTGCACCAGGTAAGTCAGTTCTTTCCGCATGGTTTACAGTTTCTCTAACGTTACCACCATATTGTTTGGCAATGTTAGTTGGTTGAGTTTCACTCATCTTCATAAAGTTTTATTTCCTTGTTATGTTAATCTGGAACTTACAGACTTGCGTCTTCCATTCCTGCAACCCTTAACTTAACTATGTTAGTAAGTTGCCATTGTTTTTGATCTAGTGCCTTTGTTACGCCTAACCATTTATTACGCATTAATGCAAACTCGTTAATTATTTTTTCATAATCAACAACGTCAGCTTCGCCGTCTACATATTTTTCAACGTCTCTGCTAGATAATGCTCGTGCATAATTCTCTAAATACTTCTTAAAGAAACTACTACGAAGTCTTCGAAGCTCAATGTTTAGATATTCTAAAATTGCTTCAAGCTCTTGTAGTTGATTGAAACGTTGTTCAACAAGACCTGGCATCTCTGCCGCCGCACGTTCTACGTTACCCTTAATACGAATTTGACCTTTTGCTTCAGCCAATTCATCTTCAAAGTATTGTATAGCGTCAGGTATCTTACCTACGTCTTTTGCAATATCAGAATACCAACCCATTAATAATCCTCGTCAACATCGTTGTAGTTGTCTTCTAAGTCGTCTACGTCTTCTTCTAAATAATACCCAATAGCTTGGTCAAGGTCACCATCTGAACCTAAAGCATCTCTAAATGCTTCATCTTCTGTACCAAAGTCTGCACATAAATCTACAAACTTTTCTGCTACAGTTTCAATATGCTTTTTGTCCAAATACTCTTTAAATACTTGCCAAGTCTCTACTATCTGTGTACCATCCATATCAGTTTACTCCTCAGGGTTAATAGTTTCCTCTTCGACAGTTGGCTCTGTGGATAACTTATCGAAGTCACTCATAATTATGTCTAGTTTATCACCCGACCAGTCTTTTCGATATTCTAAGTTTTCCTTACCTTTACTGTCCACGTATTTAAGTCTATTACCTTGTTGAGTTAACAGTCCTTTTTTCTCAAACAAGTCAACCAATCCACTGTATGGATTCATACCTGTTTCATAAGGAATCTTAACCTGTACGCCTTCAAACGGTTTTGCATATCTAGTCTTCATGACCTTACAACCCGCTCTAATACCACGTACATCTGTTACTTTCTTACCATCTTCGTCCTCTTTTAGTTTCAATTTCTTCATTGCTACTACAATAGAACTTGCATAGATAAATCCTTGTCCACCTGATATTTTATCATCTGGATCAAACATATCTTGTGATGCGTAAGTGTGGTTAGTACATACTAGTCCTACGTTGTGTGCACCAATCATATTAACTGTGTTACGAACAAGTGAAGTCAATGCCTTAGGCTTACGACCCATATCACCCTTCATATCACCTTTATTAAACTGATCAACATCTGTAGGTGTTAGTAACATACCCAAACTATCAATAACAAACAACACCTTAGGTCGGTCTTCGTCTGTCATTTCTCTGTATTCTGACATGAATGTACTAATAGTTTTAGCAACATCGTCAATCATACTCATGTTTAGTTTAAGTAGTTTCTCTGGCGTAGTGTCTACGTCAAGTGCTTGTAACCAAGCTTCATCAAGTGCATTCTCTGAGTCAATTAATACTACAAAGATACCTTGATCCTGTGCCGCCTTTACAATGTTACCTGCACAGATATAACTTTTACCTGCACCAGATTCTCCTGCAAAAACAGTTACCTTACCTAGCGGAACACCTTTGTTAAAGTCGCCACTAATAAGATAGTTTAAGGCATAGTTACCTGTCGAAATCCAATCAGTCGGATCGTTAAATCCACTACTCATGCCTGTGATAGATTTTGTTAAGTTTTTTCGAAACTTAGAAACGTCAAATGCTTTATTAGCCATTATATCTCCTTAATCCATATACTTGGGGTGTGCCTGTTACAACACACCCCTAATATAATTACTGTTGTCTGTTGCGGATCATTGCAAGAATGTCTTCCGCTTTATTATTGTCTGCTGGTGCAGTTGCTGACTCAGTAGTTGCCGCTGGTGTCACTGGAGCCGTTGCAGTAGCTTCTACTACTGGTGCCGCCTGTGCTGGAGCCGCCGCTGGAGTTGGAGTACTTGCTTTTACAGGATCACCTGTTCTTGCACTTACGCCTGCTGGTCTAAAGTATTGACCAAACTGTTCCATGTCGTATGCTTCACCGTCAACTGATGCTTCAAACATCTTTTTAATTACGCCAACTTGAACCTCATCTGGTTTCTTAGGCAAGTAATCACTTAGATTAAACAAACCGCTATCTTCAATAGCTTTGTACTCTGCTTCATCTAATGGTCTCTCTCTACGAGCCCAATTTGATGTTGAGTAGTCTGCATAACCACCTTTTGATGTTTTAGCAATCCTAAAGTCTACACCTGCTGTATAATCAGTAGGTAGTTCGTTCATATCCGGATCCATTAATGCTCCTTTAATAATTTGGAATATTTGTGGACCAATTATGAAACGTCTAATTGGATTTGCTGGAGTTGTATCCTCTTTTAAAGGATTGTCTGTAACAAAGCCTTGGAATACATATGAACGTTTTTTCCAATACTTACGTCCCATGTCTTCTAAGTTCTTGTCTTTAAACCAACCACGTACTTCTGAAAGTACTGGGCAAGTTTCCCCATACATTTCCATACAAGGTACTTGTACCTGTACAGGGCGAGAGTCTGTCTCACCTTTGATTCCAGCAAATGGAAGTTTGATCATCAAACGTTCTTGCCAGAAAAATGTATTGTTTTCGTCACCGTCAGGTAAGAAACGAACAGTTGATGTTTCGCCTTCCTTTAAGTTCCAAAATGGGTAAATGGCGTTGTCGCCGCCTGTGGATTGACCCGATGAGCGGGTTTCCTGTTCTTTTAGTTTTGCACGAATTTCTGCTAATGTAGCCATAATATAAGCCTCCTATAATTTTTAAGCCTTCGTTGCTTGTTGTTGTATTGCCTTGATTGTGCAGTACATTTACTATAATACACAAACTTACTTATAAAGTCAACCTTTATGATGCCAAAAAAGTGGCTTTATAAATTCTTATACACCTGCTAGGTGTTTAATTCTTTCCATCTCGCGATCTTTACCGCCTTTAAGTCTTTCGATCATTTTAACAGCAAATGGTATTGCCTTATCGCCAAACTCTTTTTCACAAGCAGTTACGATAGCAGTTTCACCTTTTGGAAATGAATTAGAAGTGTAGTCGTAATGTGACTTAACCAATTCTTCTAACTTCTCACCTGGTGTTCTATCGTCTTCTTTGTTCATCGCTTTGTCATCTTTTTCAAGACTACCATCTGGTCCAATTTTAACATCAATAGTGTCATCATCTTCCTTGTAGCCTTTGTCTTTTGCCGCTGAGTCCAAATCTGCTTTCTTACGCATAAGTTCTTTCTTTAACTTTTCGTCTTTGTGCGTGTTTGGATCCATTTGGATATCTTGTAATGCTTTTTTCTTTGCTTTGTAATCTTCCTTGTCTTTCAAGTCCATTGACTCTTCTGTAGGAGCTTCCATATCACCTGAATCAATTTTAGATGAAATAGTAGGTGCTTTCGCTTTTACGTATTTTACTACTAAAGGTCTTATGCACTGGTCTGCATCTTTTTGTCCTACTTTCTTAAACATATCGAGTAGCATCGGGTCATCTATGATGCCCTTCAAACTTTGAACAGCATTGTTACCATTAACACCAGCCGGGAAATGCTGTGCCATTAAGCCATTTAGTTTTTTAATTGCGGCTTCTTGGTCTTTACCTTCACCGTTAATTAAAGCATCTTCTGTCTCTCCCACTATCATGGATAATTCATTTTCGAATTCTGCTTCTGGATGTAGGTCGCTGTCCTCATTGACAGAATAACCTTCTTTGTCCAAAGCATCTATTACTGCATCACGTGGTGCCATTGTGTGTACAATAACTCCACCTTGGCTCATTTCATCTGGCTCGCATTTACATTTGATACCAGCTTTTCCACAAGCATATTCCATTTCTTCACAATCTTTTTCGCTAATGCCTCTGTCTTCATCATAGTCACCATCGATATCAATCTTGTGTGCGTGTGCTTCTGATCCACCTTCGTGTCCCATAGCTTCGTCTTGAATTAATTCTTCTTGATGTTTTGCAAGTTCTTCCATTGAATCAAATGGTCCACCTGTTTCTTTTCCATCTCTGTAAGAATAAAATTTTCCGCCCTTGTGTACTGCTGACAAACCGTATTTGTTCATGCCCATATCACTTGGACCTACTTCTTCAATTTTATTCTTTTCACTTACTAACTTGTTAATGTATGGGAATACACTTTTTAGTTCTTCGTTAAAAGTTCTAATAGTTAGTTCGTCAATCCAACTGTTTTGTAATTCTTCTGGAACTTCTTCCATCACAGCTGGTTTAAAATCTTTAACTGTTTCTGCGTAATGTCCTGCACGTTGCAATTTCAATACTTCAGTTTTAATTGTGTCTAGTCTTTCGTTAACTAGATCCATGTAACCTGATAAACCTTCTGCCATTACAGCTGAACGATTCATGTAAGTTTTAAATTGACGTAGCTTTGATAATTCTTCGCTGAGTGAAACGATATGTTTACCAAAGTCATCATATAAATTTCCGCCTTCGCTTACGTGTCTAGCTAAAGCTCTTGCACCATTCAAGTGTCTAAATGGATATTTAAATCTTTCGCCACTGTCACTTTCAATATAAATGCTGTGTACGTGTTGTGTTCTTGCTCCAGGTAACTCTTGGTTAACTGGTTGTGTATGTTTAAGTACTAGCCTAGCTTTGTCTACATCTTCGTAACTTGTTCTACTAGTGCCGTACATTTTTGATTCACTCATTGTTTTGTCTCCGGCAGTATCGTTCTGTTTAGTTAAGTGTGAGTAATCTCTTTTATCAAGATTACTTTTTGTTATATCACGTGTATCAAAGTTAAGCATATTTCTTTTGGAAAACGATCTTAATTCTTTTAGAAAATCGTACCACTGTCCTTTGATGCTATCTGGCTGTTCGCTTACAAAAGTGTTGTTGTATGTTACAGCAACTTCTTTTTCAGTAAGTGACACACTTACTTTACCTAATGAATCTTCGCCTACTTTGTAGTCAAAGTCAAAATAACGTGCTAACTTAGGCTCGTCTGTTACAACTCCGTTTTCGTCACCGATTGTAACTGATGGAAATCTGCCTCTAATCTTAGCAAATAGCTGATCTGATATATTGTTCATATTGCTCATATAACTATTTATCTTATGTTTGTTGAAACAAATATAGGCATGGGCGGTGTTGCATCGTCGCCTGTATCCGCTTGATTGAAGGTTTCATACACTCTAGGATCCCAATCTTTTAATACTGCCATGATACGCATACTCAGTAAACAAGCACTCACTAGATCGTCTGTTTCACCTGGTTTTGCTTTAAAACTACTACCACTAGCAACAAAAGCCTTAAGTTCACTTATTAATACTTTGCTGTTTATTGTTAGCTTGTCGTTTTCAACCATGTTTTTTAATCTAGTACAAGCACTTATCTTTGTGCTGTGTGTAGTGTTAAATCCTTTTCTAAACTTACGTACATGACCTTTTCTAATGGGTTCTGATACACACATACCTGGTATATTCTCTTCGCCCATGTCTCTAATAACTATCAATGCACCTTCTCCGATGCTGTTGTTTTCTACTGACCAATAGATGTTTTGTCCATCATTTTGACAGCATTCTTTTATATAATTACAAATGTCTTTTAATATTCTTATCTGTGCAGGTATTGGTGTAGTGTTGTGTCGCCATTCAGCAACTTGTTTATATGTTGGCAATTCAAATACTTCAATAGCGGCAAAGTCGCCACCTGTTCCCATAGCAGGATCTAGTGCAACAACATAAGTGCTATTACCTTCTGGCTTACCATACCAACGTGTTTGCCCCATATTCATTGTAGGCTCGGTACCTTCTAAACTAGAAAGTTTAATACTGTTAATAAGTGTTTCGTCATAAACTAAGAATTCACAACCATACTCACGTCTAAATCTTTCTTCACCAATTCTACCTACTTCTACTTTAGCCCAGTCTTCATCTCTATCAGGATGTTCGTCCCATTTAGCAGTAAAGCCATGAAAGCCGTTAGTACCTATTAAACTTTCGTTGCCACTTTCATCAAACTTGTTTTGTGATTCTTTCCATATGATAGCAAACGTATCTTCATCTGAGTTAGGTGTGCTTGTGATAATTGCACGACCACCTGTTGCTAGTGTTGGAGATATCGAAGTCCAAAATTCATCTGCAATACTTGGATTAACAAATGCAAACTCATCACAGTATAGTAAAGATATTGACATACCTCTTCCTGTGTTACCTGTTGTAGTAGCACTAACTATTCTACTACCATTCTCAAATTCCATTGAACCTTTGTTGTAGTTTGTTACACCTGCCCTAATACTATCAGGACATAATTCATATCCGTATCTAATACGTTGCATGATCTCTTGAGCACCTGTGTATTTGTGTGCGGCAATTAGTATTGTTTGATCTGGATGAAACATAGCATACCATAACAAGTATGCCGCGGCAGTAGTTGTCTTGCCACTTTGTCTTGGCAACATATTAATATTAAATCTGTGATTGTGATAACTTTCTAGTAAACGTTCTTGATACTGAAAAGGATCAAACATAACCTTTCCGTCAACAGGATGTTGTATATGAAAAAACTTTTGACAAAAATATAGATACCCTGTATCAGGATCTATACATTTCTTTAGTTCCTCAATTCCTGCTTCATTAAACTTTTCACGTTGGTGTGCTTTTTTGGTTAGAACACCGTCTAGACTTTTTGTAGTTGCCATACTAGTATTTATAGGTGAAAATAGCGTCCGAAGACGCTATTTGGTTTTACTAATTGGGAGGAAATTAGTTAATTAACCGCAATGACTTGCGTATAGTTTTTCAAACTTCTTACTATCGCAACCATACTCAGCAGTTATTTTTTTCTTCATTTCGTTTTTTGTACAGCCACTTGCGTTAAGTTTTTTCATTTTCTTTCCACAACCAGCTTCGTCAAATTTAGCTTCTTTATCTTCTTTCATTACTTCTGAAAGTTTTGCGTGTAGCTCAGCTCTAATTTCATCTTCAAGTGCCATTGGATTATCTCCGCCTGCAACTTTTGGATAAGATTTTTTCTGTCTGTTTAATCCACCTGCTAAATCATTTTGCATATAAGCTGTGTCTTGGTGTTGCTCATCTGGTGAATTGTCCCATTCGCCTTCGCCTTCTTGTGCTACTTCATCTTCGCAACCTGGCTCCATGTCGCCCATCTCTGGACCATCTTTTGGTGGCATAGGTAAATCCATTACCTTTAAACTTTTTTCTATGTCATCTCTTGGTGACAGTTTCGGCATAGGCGCCATTATCTCTGGCTTACCGCCTGCGTCCTTTACCATCTTCATTAATGTTGCTACGTCATCAGCAGTTTCACCTGACATCGAAATGCTCATGTTTACAGCTTCATTTAATGAATCAATTTTTTTGTAAATATCTTTTGCTTTCATTATTTGCTCCCTACTGGACTAGTTGTACTAACTTCACCCATGTCGTGTTTTTGTTCTTTATCTGGCTCACTTGCTACACTTGGATCGTTTGCACGATCTTTTCTAGTAGCTTCAAGCTCTTTAAGTAAGTCCATCACTCTATTACCTGCTACTTGTTTTTGTGCATCTGGATCAGCTGATTCCATCTCTGAACCTAACTTAGGCTCGTAAATTTGTTTGTAATCTTTGTCTTGGTATTCTTCTTGTGGTGCTTCTGCATCACGTAAACAAATATAAGCTGGATCAACTCCTGTTACTTGTGAAATATATTCACCTAGTATTTGTGCAGTAGTTGGATATGACAATTCCACTTCAAAGTAGTGAGTCTCTACATTTTGTAATTTAGGAAAGTCTAATGGACGTTCTTGAATTGGAGTCTTCTTAGGTGGCGTCATGTTAACAAGGCCAAATTTTTGCATACAGCTTTCGCAACTGTCTGTAAAACCTTCTGGTAAGTCCCCAGCAATACCAAACTTAAACTTATAAGTCTTTTTTGCTTCAGTTAGATATGTTTCAAAGTTCTTCATTGTATTTCCTTATATGTTTATTTATCCATGTTTTTCAATTTATCAAGCAAAGAGTTACGGTCAGTTACTACGTATCCTTCGCCATTTACAAGTGACTCGCCATCAATTCCACCTTCTTTATCCTGCTTTTCTTTCTTTAATTGCAGTTCAACCATCTTAAGTTTGTTCTGTAGCTTTACAGTTTTGGCGTCTAAATTAGTTTTAAGCATCTGTCCTGCAACCTCAAATACACGACCACTATAACGTGATTCTACGTTCATACCCAAATCCATAAGATCATCATATGCAGTCATGGCCTTGTCTGCTACTTCGTTTAGCTCTTTGTCAGCTAGTTCACCCAGACCCTTAACTTGTGGTAGTGCCGCACTAATTTTATCTAGTTCAGCTATTTCACGGAAGTCTTCTTTTTGCTCAACTACTGCTTTCTCCTTGGAGTCAGCCTTTTCCTTATCAGCCTTTATTATATCCTGGCTTTCAGGTAAGTTAAGTAGTTCTTCTAATTTTTTGGTCATATTTTTAAATCCATTATATGCTACTATTATTTAGTCCATTTAATGATCGTAAACTAACGTCTTTGAATCGTCAACACTTGTTGGTTTGCAGTATGCAGTTATACGATCTTTTGCAGGAACCAAATGTTTATTACCGTAATTTCCGTATTGTCTAGGTATGCGTCGAGCATAATACTGACATACATCTATACTTCTAAAGTACATTGGATTTGGTTGTTCCCTACGATCGTCTCCTGTTCCCAAAACTACAACTAACACGAATGCGTGGATTATCATTTACCCTCATTTTCTCTTCCCCTGATGGAAGATATCTTTTTCTGTAATTACTCTGAAAAAGATCTTTTTATTCTTACACCAATGTCTGGCGGCTTCCCACTTTGCAACATTCTGTACGTACTGTGCCTGTCTAAATTTATCTCTACCTACTTCCTTTAACTTCATTTGGTTTTCAGGTTTAACTTCTATAAGCTCTGCGTGTTGTTTACCTTTTGCATCTGTATACTGTATCATAAAGTCTGGAACGTAAACAGTCATCTTACCTGTTAAAGGATTTTTGTAAGGAATCTTTACTGCCTCACTTGCCCACTTGCTTACACTAGGTGACTCATCACAGAACTTCATAAAAGCAAATTCCCAACTTGATCTATACAAAGGAGTCTTGTTACCCAAGTACTTGTCTGGGTGCTTCATGCTGTATCTACCTTGTGCAAACTTACTTGCCATGAGCTTATACCAGTATGTTTCTAGTTTCTAATTTATTTTGTGATTGGTCTACTTTGTAGCCTAGTGAACTAATTTTTTGTCTATTGTAATTTAATGTTTCTGTTACTACTGACGACAGTTGTATTTCATCGAAACCTTTTAGTGTGTCAAGCAATTCAAAAACTTTTATATCGTCTATCTTTGCTTGTCTCATTAGTACTGCACCTATTGTTTGTGCAGATAATCTTTCAAAGCCTCTTGTTTCAAAAAAACCTACTACAGCATCAACTTCGTTTGAAGGAAATTCTAAAGGTGCTGAGTAATATTCGCTAAAAAACTTTTTAACTTTTTCTGTAGTTCCTAATTTCTTTGCTGGAATGTTTGGCATTATGTATAAGTGCCTCCGTCTTTAATATTGTATGTATTCTTATTAGATATTGAATTCAAGTTACCTTTAGTTACCGCATTGTAGGCCTCCTTGGCTGATGAAGTGGCACTATTCCATGCACTTGAAATTGCATCTGGAGTTGCATCACCACCTGAAGCTAGGTGTGCCTTTTTAAATCCTTCTGCTTTAGTAATGCTGTCTAGTATACCTGGATTGCTACTAACTAAAGACGTTACACTACTTAATGATCCACCTTTAAGTTGACTTACCACTGCCGCACCTGCCGCCATACCTGCAACTGCTGTAGTAACATCAAAGTTGCCTGCACTTATTCCTTTAGGAAATGCTGTGTTGGCAACACCACTTACGTCAATGCCTCCTGCCTTACCTATTTGATCTTTTAATATACCAAAGCCTTCTTCACGCAATCCTTCTTTACTTAATTGTTTTGCGTTACCTATAACACTTCCAGTTTTTAAAACTGTACCTAAGAAACTTGCTGGAGAACTAAATGCTTGTCCACTTGTAATGTCTCCAAACACATCTGCCGCCCCTGCGGCTATACCACCTTGGCCAAACAAGTTAGCCGCACCGCCACCTGCTAATGAATTAGGCGATGGCATCTTATCATAGTGTCCACTTGCCGCTCCAAATGACTTAGGTGAAGCTCCTTCTTCAACTCCGCCTCTTGCATACCATACAGTTTCATATTGTACCTGCATAGTGTTCTGCACAGGATCACTTGAACTGTTTTCCATTGTATCGTGACCCCATTCACTAATGATAGGGTTAACTAAAGTAAAACAAGTATATCTATGTCTGTGTAGTTGATAAATTTGTATGCTTTCAAAGAAGTGTGAATGACTGTCGTTGTCTAGTCCGTATCTATAATGATTACCTTCAGCTTGATATGTATTTGATCTTTGATATGCACCTGATGTCGTAACAGGATCTGAACTTCCGTTTAATGAAGCATAGTTACCATCTTTGTAATAATAACGATAGTAGGCTTCCCACATAGCAGTAACCTGTCCATAGTTATCATCATGGAATACTATATTAATTGGATCGTAATCTAATCTTGTTTGTAAGTTTGCTTTCTTATTGTACTGATGTTTAAGTGTAGTACTAATAGAATACTTAGGTAAGTCAACACTCTTTACGAGCATATTAATTTCTCTTGTTTCTAGTTGCGGAATAATTTTCACTGCAACAGGATTCAAGTTAAAACTTACGTGATATAAAAATTTATGTTTGGGAGATAACCTGTGTGCGTCATCTACATATAGTCTGGCACCGTGAGCAAAGTCACCAAGGTTACCTTTTGGGCTTAAAGCACCACTAACTACATTATCCAAAAAACCGTTTAATTTATTTGCCATACTAATATTTATCTAAAAAATAAAGTACGCAGATAATAAAAAAGGAGCTCTTAATAAAAAGAGCCCCCTTTAAATATTCAGGAAATATTACTTAATTATAGATCTTATGTAGATCCACCACCTGTAATTAACGTATTAACAGTTCTACCTACTGCTGTACCTACGCCAGTTCCTTGTGGACTTTGTATTGCATTATCGTATCTGATAGCTAATGCTACAGTTACTGGATCGTTAGTTGCGTATGCTAATGTATTGTAGTTAGCACTTTCTAAGTAACAACCATACAATTCAAATGTTTCTAAAACGTTTGCTGTATTGATTCCGTTACCACCATCAAGTATTTCGATTCTTGTAACGAATTTGTAATCGCTACCTGAAGCCGCACTTGATTGTTCAAAGAAATCAAATTGTTTCTGTAGTTGTTCACCAACTAGTTTTTGTACGTTGTTTGAAACATCTTCTCTTAAGTTTAATGTAATTGGTTCCCAAGTATGTTTACCTGCTAGGTATACTCTTGAGTTGTATACATCAACTGTAATCTGTTCGAAACTTACGTTTGGTCTAGTTACGTCTACAACTTGTTTTGTTAGTTCTGTTGTTGGTGTTGAAACTCCAAAATTTTCCAGGCTCACTCTAAAGCGATACTGGAGTTTGGGCATCAACAAGCCCTGATTAGAACTAGATGCACTAGAATCTAATGGGACTGTAATTTTTGATAGTGTTGAAATTGCCATTGTTAATATCTCCTGTTTAAACTATTTATCCTTTTATAGTTGTGCTATTTCACCTGTGTTTTTGAGTCTCAACGGAATGTAAATAAACTCAACTGCTTTCACCGGCTCAATCGCTATATCCAAGTAAAGCTCATTTCTATCAATTCTTGAAGGTGTGTTGTTTGATTCATCACACACTACTAAGAAGTCATATAATGCTCTTTGACCTACTAGTTCTAACATTAAGCTATCTGCTTGAGCTTTGATTTCATCTCTTGTGATTTTATCATTTGGCTCAAAGATATATGGTTTAGCAAGTTTATCTAACTGTCCTCTTAGGTAAATTACTAGTCTAGCAACGTTAATTCTATCTAACGCACTAGCATTTTTGGCTCTAGTTTTTTGACCGTAGTTGACAAGTCCCGCACCTGTTAAGAATGTTATCGGGTTAATTTTATTGCTGTACAATGTATCACGTTGTCCAGTATTTAAAGCAACTGCTTTAAATTCACCTTCTGCATCAATGTATCCTGCACTTGAGGCGTTAGTAATTCCACCACGTCTTGTTCCTGCTGGAGCAAACCATGGAAATGAAACACTATCACTTAATGCTATTGTTCTAAGTATACCATGTGATGCTGGAACAACAATGTTTTTACCTGCATTATCACTTGTGAATAAGCTAGGATAAAAAGTTCCCATATACTCATCACTTGTTACTAATCCATCATCGTTATCTTCAACTGCAAGGTTTACGTTAGTTGCATAGTTGTTAATTGTTGTAGCATCAGCAGTTAATCTAAATGGTAAGTCACCAACAACAAATGCTGTTAAGCCTCTGTCTGTGTTTAGTGTAACCATTTCACCAATTAACTCTGAGTAACCTGGGCAAGCCATTAAGTTAAAGATTCTTGATTGATCGTCTCTAATGTCTTGGTTGCTGTTAACCATTGCTTGTAATGATTGTATAACAACTTTACGTTGAGCTTTTCTACCAAATGAACCTGAACCGTTTGCCTGGTTAGCTGATTCAGTTACCCATCTATGAGCATAGTAACCTGCCATTGACTCACCTGCGCCACTACCAAATCTTAGGTTGTTGCCTGATGTGTCAACTTGGTTTCTAACAAATTTCTTAACATTAAATCCAGAACGTCTTAAGTTCCAAAGCAACATACCTTTTGGATATAGTGCTGGATCTGGAGCGTCTGTGTCTAAGAAGTTTGAACTTAAAAGTGCTTCAATTGAACCTGCTGTTGAACTGTTTGCACCTGCTGTGTTGTATCTTGCATCAGCAAATAAAATACCATCTTCAGTAGTTTGATCACCGTTATCAACAAGTACCCACTTTAAAGTAGTTGCGTTGTACTTGTAAATCTTAGGATAGTTTTCTAAGTCTGCTGTTGAAATCCATAAGTCACCATTTTTAAGTGCAGTACTGTCTGACTGTAAAGTTGGCTCAGTAGCACTTACGATTGGACCTTTTGGATCTGTTTTATCACCAGCCGCCGCCGCAAAGTACGGAGCAGTTGAATCTTGATAACCTACCCAAGTAGTTCCATTGTGTATCATCATGTCTACTTCGTCAACAACTGAACTGTACCATAAAGTTTTATCAGCTGTTAAAGCCGTTACTGCTGTTGCACTTGCAGTATAAGTTAATACCTGCCAGTTACTTGCAACAAAGTCATGTGTACTATCACCTGTTGGTGCTGTGTATAAGTTTGGTGTACCTGAGTTTGCATCAACATAAGCACTAAATCCTGCTAATGCTAATACGCCTCCAGTGTCTTTAATTCTAAAGTCACCACCGTCATTGTGTGAAATAACAACTCTGTTACTTGCATCAACACTTGCACCTACATTTACAAAACCTGCACTATTAATAGCACCTGCAATAACATCAGCATCACTTGACGCACCAGTAGTTGTTACACTAATAGTTTTGTCAGCTTGTAAAGCCGCGTTATTAACTAAAGTTTCTTGAATGTTAAATGCGTATGTTCCTGCTGTAACCTGTGCCGCAACAATACTTGAAGTAATTGATGTTGCACCTGTTGCCACACGTCTGTGAATTTTAAAGTCACCTACAATAGTGTCCTCTGCATTATTATAGTTAATGTAAAGAGCACCTACTGCCAAGTTAGCACCGCCACCAGTTTTATCTAAACCGTATAACGCCGCTTGGTTAGTTGAGTAAATTGGAGCCGCCGCTGTTTCCCATAATTGAGTTGTGTTGTTCCATTTCTTAACTGACCATTTAGCACCCAAGTTAGGTTCTGTAGTTTTAATCCATAAAGAACCTGTTGGTTTTGGAGCTGTGTCTGTTGACTTGTATTCTGGAACTGATGTGTGCGGAGCAATAGTTAATGCTGGTGCTTTGAAAGTACCTGCTGTTAAACCAATCTCTGCTAATAGTGTAGAAGCATTTGCCGCCAATACAATATCTGCACCAGTTGAATAAATTTCTAATTTACCATCTACTACTGCTGAAGTTACACCAGCAATACCAGCCGCTGTAATTCCTGTTACTACATCTGAAAGTGCAGTACCGCCTGAAGTTACAACAGAACCGTTTAAGCTCATTGTAGCACCATTACTAATAGTTGGATTGCTTTCAGTTCCTGTTACAGTTGCCCATGAACTAATCCATGCACTTGAACCTACTTGTACCCAAGTACCACTTGCGTTTTTGTAGAAGAATTTATTTAAAGTTGTAGTTGCAACAATGGCATAGTCACCTACTGCGCCAACAGAAGTTTTAGGTGTTCCGCCTGTTACCTTAGTTGCATCTGTAATTACTGTTGGAAGTTTATTGCTAAAGCTCTGACCACCAGTTGTCGATGCTGAAGCACTATTCCATTCAAAGATTCCAAATACACTATTAGCAGTATCAAACCAGTATGTTCCGTCTGCTGGGTTTGCCGCTGGAGCCGTTGCAGTTGCAATTAGCTCTGTAGTGTTTAAATCTGCTCTAACTACGTAAGCTCTATTTGCCACTCCTAAGTATGAGTAAGCCGCTTGTAATCCGTATTCGTTAAGCTCGTTACCATGTAACGCATTGTTGTTAGAATCTGTATAGAAAGTTGGATCTCCAAACAATTCTGTTAATTCTCTTTGTGAAGTAATCAAATACGGTACTCCCGCATTTTTACTTTGTGTTCCTGTTGCTGTACCTGTTCCTGATGCGTTCTGTTTATCCTGTGCAGACGCAACGAAAATCATTAGTACTGTTCCTGGTTCCGCCGGCGTGTAAAAACTTTCGTCGATTACGGAAACCTGTACTCCTGGTGATGTTAAAGCCATTTTAGTTCTCCTGTTAGCATATTACAAGTATTTATACCAAAACGCATAAACCTATGGTATAACTACGGTGAAAAAGGGATCAAAAAGGGCAGGTAAATACATATATGAGACCTTTATGTGAATGTGGACAGAAACCTGTAGCAATCAACTACTACAAGAAGGGCAAACCTTTCTATCGAAGCAAGTGTGAGTCATGTGTTAGGCATGGCAAGCCACGTACCGCATATTCCAAGTACAAACAGTCAGGCTATACTAAAAAGAACGAGTGTGACAAGTGTGGGTATAAAAGCAAACACAAGGAACAATTTTCAGTCTACTATGTAGACGGTGACATGAACAACATCAGGTTTAGTAATCTAAAGACCGTGTGTGCTAATTGTAGTAAAATTATATATAAGGAAGGGTTTAAGTGGAAACAAGGAGATCTCGTACCTGATCTGTAAGATCGTTAACGGTCTTGTTATTCTCAATAATCTGTGTAAATTTAGTTTGTGCCCAAGCCCATTCACTAGGGTGTACTTCTTTAGGCTCTGTTCCATAGTCCCTGTAGTCTACAAACCATTGCGGATCATCACCACGTTTTACACGCCATACTTGACCTTTGATCTCATATAGCATTTTAGCTTCATTAGGGAAACGTACATCTGGTATAACAAAGTTCTTGCCGGGATTGTCTAGTATCTTCTTCTTTGTTAGGCTTACCCATATACCATCGTAAAATCCATCACGCATACATTCGGTACCAAACAGTTGTAATACTAGCCTAGGTGTAATTGTTTCACCAGTTTCTTTTGACCAATACTCGTCAACTTCTTCTCTCCATGCTCTGCTTTCATCGGTTTTGCCATCTAGTAGCTCACGGTCCCAATCAAACATAACACTCACAGAGTCTTTAAGTTTGTCAGCAAAGCTGATCTTTTCAAAATCATGTTTTCTAATCAAATAATCAGCAATAGTATCTTTGCCCGATCCAATAAGTCCGCAGATTCCTACGATCATAGAAGTTTCCTTTCTTTAAGTATTAATATATGTATGTTACTATAGATTTATCTAAAAGTCAAGCAGTTATTAGCCAATTGTGAAACCGTAGCCAACACCACCTGCAATCTGAGTCTGAAGCTCAGTATCAAGTTTTTCCATTTCAGCAATGGCTTCATTCTTAAGTGCATCACCGTTTAGTGTTGATCCACCCTGTGGTCCTGCTATAGTGGCAAATTTGCTTCTTGCTTCTCCAAGCATATACTTACAAGTAGCGAGTGCATAATCTTTGATCCACTGTTGGGCTAGGTAATCTTTTAATAATTCTGAATCTGGTCTATAGTTGTAGCAGTAAAGTAGTAATTCTTCTTCTGCTCTAGGGCGTTGTAGTACCATAAGTTCTTTTGTAGTAGTGTTCCATTTGAATTCAATAAATGAACCAAACATTCTTCCTACCAATTCTTGGTACTGACTGAACATATCATAAGTTGCTAATCCACCCATGTTAGTACTTGCTAAAAGATATGTGTTTGTGTATGCCAGGTTGAATGGTTCAAACAATGTACCACCATCTCCTCCACCTGATCTAGAACCAATTGATCTACGGAATATTTTTCTTACTTCAACTACTTCTTGAGGTAAAATGTATGTATTCTGATCAATGATTGTAGGAAGGAATATATACGACTCTTCTACAGAATTATCTGATCTTTGTCTAAATTTTGATAGTGATTTTTTCAATGCTGTTTCGTAGTGTGCTGGATCCAGCTCTACGTCCACCATACCACCGCCTAAACTTAGGTTAATGTAATCAAATACTTCTTGTTTCTGTGTTGTCAAATCTGCCATAATCTTTCGTCTCCATATGTATTTATACGTTCGATAAATACTAATGTTATGCCAAGACTCAGTTTATACAAACCCGAAAAGGGCAAAGATTACGATTTCCTAGATAAGACCATCCAGGAGATGTTCACTATAGGTGGTACAGACGTATTTGTCCACAAGTATTTAGGACCAGTTAATCCTGATGAAGCCGATGCGACACCGGCTCAACCTAGGTATAATGCTGTTAAGGAAACTAATATACAAGATATGCTATTCCTTGAAAACAGGGATAGAAAGTATGATCCAGACATTTATGTAATACGTGGTATTTACAACGTTGCAGATATTGACTTTGATATGAGTCAATTTGGATTGTTCCTACAGAATGATGTATTGTTTATGACAATACCTATCAACTATAGTGTAAAAACACTCGGACGTAAGATTATGCCAGGTGACGTAATAGAGCTACCACACTTAAAAGACGAGTATGCTCTTAATGATTACCAAGTAGCACTAAAACGTTTTTACGTAGTTGAAGATGTAAACAGAGCGGCAGAAGGATTTACACAGACTTGGTATCCACATTTATACAGAGTCAAGATGAAACAAATTGTTGACTCACAAGAATTCAAAGAAATACTTGATTTACCAGCAGAAGAAGGAAGTACAAATACATTACGTGATGTTCTTTCTACATATGAAAAAGAAATGCAAATTAACAATGCTGTTGTTCAACAAGCAGAAGCAGACGCAGGTAAGTCAGGATACGAAACAAGTCAGCTATACACATTACAAGTTGACAAATCAGGTAAACCTGAAATGGTTACAACTGATATAAACAATTTAGATATTTCACAACAAGGTTTACTTGCAGATAGAGTTAACCAAACACCAGAAAGATCAGGTTACGATGGTTACTTGTTAGGTGATGGTATTGCACCAAATGGTGAAGCATTTGGTCATGGTGGAAGTTTTCCACTTAATCAAATCAAAGGTGATTACTTTTTAAGGACAGACTTTATGCCAAATAGATTGTTTAGGTTTGACGGACAACGTTGGACCAAAATGGAAGATAATGTAAGAGTTGATATGTCTAACACTGATACTAAGAATACACAAAAAGGTACATTTATAAACAATTCAACAACTACTAATATTGGCGGAGAAACAGTTAAAGAACGACAACCTGTCAGTAAGGCATTAAAGCCAAGGAGCGATAATTAATGAGACATAAATTTGCAGGATTGCTATTTTTAATTTTAGGTGTTATATTTTTAAATAATGACATGGGACATATGAACCACGGGCCTAGCTTACTTGGTGTAGGTGAAATGACATGGATGTGGTTTACAATGGCAGTTGTGCATTTCTTTATTAGAGATTGTGGGTGTAAAAGATAATGCAACATTTTTACGACGGACAAATTAGAAGATACATTACGCAGATTATTCGCCTAATGAGTAACTTCTCTTATGCTGATGGTAAAGGTGCGTTAGTACAGGTTCCTGTTATGTATGGTGACATTACTAGACAAGTAGGACATTTGATTAGAGATAATTCAGAAAACAAAATTCCAAGTGCTCCTCGTATAGGTGTACACGTTACTGGTATGGAGATGGATAGAACAAGAACTGCTGACTCTACATACACAGGTAAGATACATTTAAGAGAACGTGAATATGATAATACAGGTAAAGAATATTTAAACACACAAGGTAAGAATTACACAGTAGAACGTTTAATGCCTACGCCTTATACTTTGCAATTATCAGCAGATATTTGGTCAACAAACACAGAACAAAAATTACAAATCATGGAACAGATATTAATGCTGTTCAATCCAAGTTTAGAAATACAAACAACAGACAACTATGTAGACTGGACTTCTTTATCAGTTGTTAATTTAGAAAACATTAACTTTAGTTCAAGAAGTATTCCTGTAGGAACTGAATCAGACATTGATGTTGCTACACTAGGATTTAGCACACCAATTTATATTAGTCCACCTGCTAAAGTTAAAAAGCTAGGTGTTATAACAAATGTTATAATGAGCATATTTGATGAAAGCAAAGGTACTGTTGACCTAAGTAGCAGTATGCCTGAACTACAAGCATATGACGATAGTTATGATAACACCATGAAAGGTTCTGATACTAGCACAGTAAGTAAACCTGGTACAGGTAAACAAAGCAAGTCTACTGCACACTTGGCAGTTTCAACTGCGGCTGGTTATGATGCAATAGTAATTAACAATGTTGTACAGCTTGGTAAGAACGGTGTGTCAGGTGACATACAATGGAGTACAGTATTAGATGCAGAGCCAGGTATTTACAGAGCTTCATTAAGTAAAATTTATTTAGACAGAGAAGGATTTACTGCACCAGTAGTAGGAACTTTTGCTGTTAACAGCTTAGACGAAACACAAATTATAGTTAATTGGGACGAAGATACTATACCTACAAACACAGTTATAGTTGGTCCTGTTTCTACAAAAGGTACTATTGATGCAATCATAGATCCTTTAAAAACTAATCCAACAAATATCAAAGGTGACGGTGTTAGAGTATTGTTACTAGGAGATGTAGGTTCTAAAGAAAATGCAGACGGACCAGATGCTTGGAAAGGTGCAGGTGGCGATCTAATAGCTAACGAAAATGATATAATTGAGTGGAATGGTAATGACTGGGAAATAGTATTTGATGCTAGTGCAAACAGTGGTCAAGATTCAACAGTACCAGAAGTAACATATACAACCAATTTAAATACAGGTATCCAATACAAATGGAACGGAGCAGAATGGTTGCTTACGTTTGAAGGCGAGTATCGAAAAGGAACCTGGCGCCTAGTACTCTAAATAAGTAGTTATATGAGTAAGATTATTTGTAGTGGTGCCCTCTTCTATACCTTAGATACCCAAAGGTTTTTGTTTCTGCATAGATCACAAAGCAGACAAGCCAATGTTTGGGGACTAGTAGGTGGAACTAATGAATCAGAAGAGATTCCATATCAGGCATTGTTGAGAGAAATAAAAGAAGAAGTTGGAAAAACTCCTGAAATTATTAAATCAATTCCACTAGAAACTTTTGTAAGTAACGATGAAAAATTTAATTTCCATACGTATCTTTGTGTTATAAAAGAAGAATTTATTCCAACACTAAATGGTGAACATAATGGATATGCTTGGGTAAGTTTTGGTAATTGGCCAAAGCCATTACACCAAGGATTGCGTAACACATTACAAAGCAAATCAAACTTAACAAAATTACAAACTGTATTCCAATTAGTATCATTAATGGAGAAGTAAATGATAAAAGTCTACGGCGACATAATGTTAGATCGATGGATAGTCGGTGAAGCAAATAGAATGTCACCAGAAGCACCTGTACCTGTGTTATTAGAAGATCATCAAGAATGGTCAATAGGTGGTGCAGGAAATTTAGCACTCAATATAAAAAGTTTAGGATCAACCGTAACATTAATAAGTGTTACAGGACATGACAAAGAAGGTTATAAGTTACAAGAACTTTTATTAAACCAAAACTTAGAATGTCAAATGGCTGGCGACCAAGATGTTACAACAACAAAAACAAGACTAGTTGCAAAAGGTGGACAGCATATTGTACGTTGGGATAGAGAAGTTCAGTACACTGGTGATCAAGCAAACGATAGACTAGAAACATACATTAAGAAAAATGATATTATCTGCGTAAGTGATTATGCAAAGGGTACTGTAAGACGAGATACAGTAGCAAACTTATTAAGCAAAGAAGCAAAGATTTTAGTTGATCCAAAACAAGATGCAAACTTTTATCATGGAGCATATCTTGTTAAACCAAACATGGCAGAATACGAAGCATGGTTTGGTAAATGGAATCAAGCAGATGCTCTTAGACAAATGCAAAGACATAGCTGGACTTGGTTAGTTGTTACTGATGGTGCTAATGGTATGCACGTACTAAACATACTAGACGAGTACAAACATTTTAGTGAACCTGTAAAAGAAGTTGCAGATGTAACTGGTGCAGGAGATACTGTAATGGCAGTTATTGCCTATGGTATTGATAAGGGTATGGACATATTTGATGCCTGTAAATTGGCTTGTTATGCCGCGGCTAGAATCGTTGAAAAACGGGGTGTTGCTATAATACAACAAGACGATTTGGAACGCAATATCGTATGGGCTAATGGGGTGTTTGATATACTGCATACTGGCCATTTAAAGCTACTTAGACACGCACACACGCTAGGAAAACGCCTTGTGGTGGGCATTAATAGTGATTCTTCTGTTAAGCGTTTAAAAGGCGATTTAAGACCCATTAACGGTCAAGAGAAACGCAAAGAAGCATTGTTAGAATTAGGGTTTGTAGATGATGTAGTTATATTTGAAGAAGATACACCATACAATGTTATAAAGGAAATACAACCTGACGTAATAGTAAAAGGTGGTGATTATACAACTGATACAGTGGTAGGAAATGACATTGCCAAAGTAGAAATTTTTCCTATTATTGAAGGCTATAGCACAACAGAATCAATAGAAAAAATTAGACAGCAACAAGATCCAAGACATAATCAAGTAGCATTCAAGGGACACAGATGAAAGTATTAGTAACAGGACACCAAGGATTTATTGGAAAGAACCTATGTTCATATTTACAACACATGGGTCATGAAGTAGAAGGCTTTGAATGGGAACCAAACAAGGTACCTGATCCTGCACCTTATGATAGAGTTGTACATCTTGGAGCAATAAGTTCAACTACAGAAAGAGATGTAGAAAAAGTTTTAACACAGAACCTAGAATTTAGTCAAAGACTTTTACAGTTATGTAATGACAATGGCACAACTTTTATGTATGCCTCAAGTGCTAGTGTATATGGAGATACACAAAGCCATTACCAAGTCGAAAAAATAAAAGAGACTGACAACATATATCCAATGAATGCTTATGCTTGGAGCAAGTATCTATTTGATAAACTTGTAATGGAAATACCCGAGTACATGATTAACGTGCAAGGATTTAGAATCTTTAATGCGTATGGAGAAGGCGAACAACACAAGGGTGAACAACAAAGTGTCTTTGGTAAGTTTGACTTACAAGCTAAAAATTTAAAAAAGATTTCACTGTTTGAAGGCAGTGATAGAATACATAGAGATTTTATTTGGGTTGGAGATATTTGTCAAATCATTGAAAAGTTTTTCCATGTAGATGAAACAGGAATTTGGAATCTAGGAACAGGAACAGCACCTAGTTTTAGTGACATAGCTAAAGGGTATGCAAAGAAACACAAAGCAGAAATTGAATATGTTCCTATGCCTGCAAACTTAATTGGACAGTATCAGTTCTATACGTGTGCAGACAATTCAAAACTAATTAATAGTATAGGTGACTATAAGTTTAAGACTATACAGGAGTATATAGATGCCAGCAAGACATAGTGGTAAGGTAGATAAAGGTTGGGGATACGAATTAATTTGGGCAACCAATGACTTATACTGTGGAAAAATTATGGTTTTTGAAAAGCCAGGATCCAAAATGTCTATGCACTTTCATAAAGAGAAAGATGAAAGTTGGTTTGTAAACCAAGGTAGTTTTAAGTTAAGATATATCGATACTGCTAAGGCACAACCCATGGAAGTTGTTATCAAGGCAGGTGATACTTGGAGGAATCCTCCGTTAATGCCACATCAATTAGAAGCCATTGAAGCAGGCAGTTCAATTACAGAAGTAAGTACACCTGACTCAATCGAAGACAACTATAGAATACTACCTGGTGACAGCCAAGACGTGAAAGAACCAGATGTTAGTATACAAGAAACAGCTCAGCCACAACAAGGATAGTTTTGTCCATACCTCAAAGTTCTTAGCAAATCAAATTGCTAACGAGATTGCTATACCTAATGGATTAGCAAACGCACCACACCCTAGCTTATGTACTGCTTGTAGCCCACATTATAATTTATTCTCAAGCACAATGCCTGACATATTTAATTTGTATAAAGATATACAAATGTTCTTTAAAGAAGAAGTACTTCATGATTCAAGAAAAGGGTATTGGATAGTAGGTTGGTTAAACTATTGGCCTAACAAAGGTGAAGTATTAAATTGGCATGGTCATGATTATGGTGGCGGTGTTGATTGCTTTCATGGCATATTAGGTATCAACTGTGAACCAAGTTATGCTGAATACAGAGAAGTAGGAACGGAAGACGTGGCCGAGAAGGTAGAAAACAAAGACGGACAATTATTAATTACACATTCAACAAACATTGAACATAGAATAAGTGAGTGGCATGAAGAAGAACCACGTATTACCGTCGCATTTAATATTCAACCTATTGATACTATGCTACAACATATCCAGACACCTAAAGTTAATCCGGCACCTAAGGTCGGTTTACAATTACATCAAGACAATATAAGAACAAACCAACCTGGGAACTTTATGCCAGGCGGTAACCCATTAAACTATTACGTGCCACTATAATGAAATACGAAAATATATTTCCAACCGGTATACTTGTACATGATGTTGCTCCTTCTATAGCTGACCATGTAGAAAAACTTGTAGAAGAACGTGTAGATAAATTACAAAGACCAGATGAGAACGCACCTCATGCCACTGACTATTTTGAAAAAGATAAAGTTATAGATCTAAAATACGACACACCTGAATTAAAATCAGAAATAGATATGTGTGTTAGAGATTATCAAAATAAAAATGCAATGAATAGAATACAAGAAGGCTATTCATATAATTGGTGGACACAAGATTATAAAGAAGGTGACATTCATAATGAACATCATCACAACGTAGGACAGATTAGTGGTGTGTATTATGTACGTGCAAATGAAAGTGCAGGCGGAATAATGTTTAGAAATCCAAATCCTTTTGTTGAATACGGACACACAATGAGAGAAAATTCACCTTACTCTTGGCAAGAATATGTATACCAACCTATTAAAGGAAGAATACTAATGTTTCCTAGTTACTTGAAACATACTGTTTTACCTAGTAGAAAAGATTGTATTAGAACTGTTATTGCCTTCAACGTAAAATAATTACGCCTGAGCTTCACCCCAACGTATAATAATATTCGCATTGGTATCTGCACCAGCCGCCTTATAAACGTTAATTGCTAAAACGTCTGGACCATTTGGAAAAGTACCTCTACCACCTAGTGTAGTATTAGTCAACTCTTTCAATGTACCTAAGTCTAGTGCTGAACTTGAACCTGGCGTAGCAATAAATGAAAATACTGTTTCACCTGGCTGTGCATATGGAGGTTGTCCAAATAAGAATCCTATACTTGTACCTGCTGTAATGTTACCCAATGAACTCTGTGTAAATGTAATTCTATAATAATCAACACCACCAAATGCTCCTGCCTGTACACCAGAAACGTATGTTCCACCTGGGAAGTTACTGTCACTTACCTCAGTACCTGCAATAGCACCTGTTGATTCCCAACTTGCTTTTGTAAAGTAAAGGAAGTTAGTACCGCTTAATGCACCTGTTGGGTTAATAGACATAGTAATAGTTTCATTGTTACTAACCTGACCGCCACTGTTTCTATTATTAAATCTTAAGTATGGAGGATTGTACCAATCTAAAATTTCTGTTAGTGTTGTACCACTTGGGAAGTCGGATGGTGATCCGTTACCAGTTGCTGTAACTGTTAAACCTGTAGTTAGTCCATTTGCAATCGCTGTAGTATACGAAGCATTTGTAATTCTGTGATAAATCCAGTTATTTGTATTACCAGTCTTTATAACATCTAATGTCATCTCTGCAACAGTGGTTGCATTTTTAATAATCTGAGTTGCACCTGTTGACCATACAACAGATCCACCCGGGGCAATCTGTGCAAAACTTGGCTGTCCACCAGCCGCTGAACCCGTTAATGGTGCCCAACCAACGTCACCTGGATCAGTTGGATAGTTTTGCGGATTTAAAATTCCTTCAACAACAATACCACCTGTAATTGGTGTACCACCTGATGATCCATCTGATGTAATTTCAATACCTTCAAGTAGCAACTGGGCTCTGTTTAATAGTTCTCTTTCACCTAAGTCACCAACGATTGCGTTTGATACACTAGGTGCTAATCTTAACATGAACACAGTATTTCTTGTTGATGAAATAACGTTACCTGTGGAAGTATATGAAAAGATATAACCTCTATCACTATCAAATCCACCATCTGTTTGGAAAGCTGATCCCCAGTGTGATATGATTGGTGTAATAGTATTACTAATCAATATAACCCCAGTACGTGTTGTGTGCGTTGCGGCAACACCTGCCGTATATGTTCTTGTTGCACCCGCGGCATAGTTTGTTAATGGAGCACTTCTAGTACAACCTGTTAACGTATCTCCGTTAACACCTGTGTACTGAATCATCTCATTATCAATTATAACTGTACCTGTGCTTGGGAAGAATGAAGCATCTTCCAATGGTATAGTAGATTGTGTATCGTCCATATTAGCCGCTAACTTATCATTAGGACCTTCATTGGATACTTCATATCTAACCGGCATATTACCTGTACGCATATATGCTTCTGTGTTAATGTTTGAGTTTCTCATTCTGTGATAGAAAATAAAGTTACCATCATCACCACGTAGCATCCAGTCAATAAATCCAGCACCGTACCAACTGTACTGAATCCCAATCATCTGCATCTTAGAGATGTCCATGATATAACCTGACGAACCTGTACCGTCTAATTTATCTTTGTTAAAGTCTGCTTGTTTTGTTTTCTTATCAAATACTAAACATAACTTGGCACCACTTGCTGGTGTTACACCTCTAAAGTCTGGAGTTACGTTCATTGCTGTTTGACTTGCTACCTGTGATACAACGTGTGTCATACCTTTAATAACAATTCTGTCACCTGCTTTTACTTGATCTCTAAATCTTGTTCCTATACCTGTGATTGCGTTTGAATCTACACCAATACTGATTGTACCTGATAGCTGTAATGTTGAAGTTCTTTGTACAGCATTAAAGTTAGTACCATCGTATTCCTGGAAAATACCATTCTGGTCATCAAATGCACCTGAACGTACAGTTGCACCATGCCAGTATAATAATGAAACTTGAGCCTTTGGACTTAACACAGGAGTTACACTACCTAAGTCTGTAGTTGCAATAACTCTAAATGTACGTTCACTTGTTATACTTGCGATTGTGTATGGTCCGTTATATCCTGGTGTTTCAATACCAATCAATTTAATTTGTCCACCAACCTGTAGTCCGTGGTCAACATCATCTGTAGTTACATTAATAAATGAACCTATTGCAGTTGCATCTGCTGTAACTTCTAATAAATCATAACTTGGTGCAAACAAGGCACCCGTTGTATACATGATACCTTTACCTGACTGGTATCTAATATATTTTTTACTCTGTCTAATTGCCTGTGCACCGTGTTGTGGTCCACCTGTTCCTAGCATAACACCACCATCATATGGTCTGTGTACAAAGAATGAATCTGGTCTTGGATATAAAATAGCAGTAATGTCACCAACAGCACCAATGGCTCCCGCCGCTCTACACTGATATCTCAATGTTGTTAGAGTTGGAACTTGCTGTGCAAAGAATGGTCCTTCTAGTAACGTGTGATTGTTTGCACCATCGTCGGAACTTACTGTTACCAGGAATGAATCTCCTGGAACTAATCCGTGTGCAGTTGTAAATGTAACTTCAACAGTTGCCAATGCCGCAAAACTTATTGTAGTGTTTGCTGGAATTCCCGCTGTCATAACCTCTGACATAGTTACTGTACTGTATGTTTTAACAACTGTACCATTAATGGCCGTACCTGCACTTGTTACTGAAACTATACCACCGTCTGTTGCAACTTCTGTAATAGTAACAACTGCATCGTTAGTTGGAGTTTGTCCACCTAAGTCTGTACCTGATAATTTAATCTTGTTTCCTACTTGATAGTTAATACCATCATTGGAAACTGTTGCTGTTGAATATGCACCTGCATTTCTTGTAACGTTGAACGTTGCATTTGATCCGTTGTTTTGTAAGTTTTGTCCACCTATCTGTGTGTAACTTCCTGTACCTGAAGGTCCTGTACCTGAACCACTAATACCTGTAATGTCACCACCTGTTCCTACACTTGTGATATTGATTGTGATATCGTTAGTTGGACTTACACCACCTACTTGGTTACCTTGGATCTTAATGTTTTGATCTGCATAGTAACCTGTACCTGGAGTGTTTACAGCATAACTATAAACTCCGCCTGTAATTGTAATATCAAATGATGCAGTACTACCTTGTAAGTTTGTTGCTTCTCCATCAAACTGACTTAAATCTGTAATTGTTTTTGTGTCTAAGGCTGTACCTGCTACTGTTATTGTTAATATTTCACCAGTACTACCGTCAACTGTTGCAACTAGGATTGTACAATCGTTAGTACTGCTTACACCACCTAATTGTGCACCATCAATAACAAATTCTTCACCAACCTGGTAACCTGTACCACCAACTGGAGCAGTTGCACTATAGGCCGTATCTAATCTTGTTACGTTAAATTCTGCACTTGCACCACCAACTGTGTTTGTAGTGTAAGTTGGATTGTTATAACTTTCAGTGGCATCTGGTGCTGTACCAGTTACACTAATTGTATTAATTCTTCCTGTTCCGCTTACAGCGTCAACTTTTACAATAGCATCGTTAACTGGACTTGAACCACCTATATTTGTTCCTTCAATTCTTAATCTATCACCAGCCGCGTATCCTGTTGTTGCATCTGGAGCCGTACCAGAACTGTTAAATCCTGTAATACCACCTGCGCCATTAACGCCTGTGATTGTTAATAATAAATCGTTTGTAGAAGTTAGACCACCAAATGTTGTACCATCAAATAATATTTGATTTCCTACAGCATAGTTTGTTCCTACTTCATTACCTTGCGTAACTGTATAACTGTTATTGTAGTTTACAGTAACGTTGAATGATGCCGCCGCTCCAATTATATTTGTAGCTGAAGTTATATTTGTAAATGCTCTGCTGTTACTTGCTGTACCTGTAATGCTAATTGCAGTAATAACACCACTACCGTCAACACTATCTATTTGTATTACAGCATCGTTTGTTGAACTAGTACCACCAATGTTTGCACCATCAATTGTTAAAGTTTCACTTGCACTATATCCTGATCCAGGACTTACAACGTTAGCAGTATAAGTTGTTCCATTGTAACCAACACCAAACGAAGCACCACTACCAATACCACTGTATGTGTAAGCTGGCTCAGTAAAGTTATTCTGTGCATCTGGTCCTAAACCACTTGATGTAAATGATGTAATACCACCACTACCGTCAACGCCTGTTACGGAAATTGTTAAATCGTTTGATATATCACCACCAAATTGTGTACCATTAATTTTTAATGCGTCACCTACGGCAAATCCAGTTTCAGTCGCCGCCGCGTTTTCTGTCACGGTGTAGTTGTTATTTGTTAATGTGACATCCCAAGCTGAGCCGTTACCTATTCCACCCTGTGTTACACCTGATGCATTATTGGCATACGTTGGTTGTGCTAAACTTACTGTGAAAGCATTGTTTGTATATGCTAAATCAAATATTGCACCTAAACCATTACCGTTCATGTTTTGACCAACTTGGTTGGTATAACTTCCGTTACCATCAAAAGCTGAACCTACTGCTGTAAATGATGTAACTGATCCGCTTGAATCAACTGAGTCTACTGTAATTCTACAATCGTTAGTAGGTGTTTGACCACCTAATTGGTTACCAAGTACAACAATAACATCGTCTACTTCGTATTGATCACCACCTGTACCATTTAGTACAACTGTATAGTTTCCACCTGCTCTGTCAATATCAAATGTTGCACTAAAACCTGTGCTGTTATAATTTGTTCCTGCAACTGCATTGTACTGAACGTTGTTACCAACGATAGCTGAAGTTGTGTTTCCATCTAGGTTAACTGTATTTCCAACAACAGAACTAACATGGATAGCAGTTCCATCTCCTCTGTCAATGGCCTGTCCTGCTAAAATTCCTGAAACGTCGCTAACTTCAATTGAGTTAACTCCGCCGGCATAGTCACCTGCTGTTGATAGTGTAGCAATTTCTCCACCTGTACCTGTAACAACAGTAACCTGTGCACCACTGTCAATACCTGTTCCGTCTGTAATACTTGCAATTAGGAACGTTAAATCTGCTCCACCGCCGCCACCTAAGAAAGAATCCCCAACAGTGATAGTATCGCCAACTGCGTTATTTCTACCACCTTTAAAGTTACTTGCTATCGCGGCACCTGTTCCGTCAACAGTAATATCAAATGTACCAACAATTAATTCTGTAGCAATACTGCTTGAGTTACCTGTTATTGCTGTGTAAGTTCCTGCTGTTCTACTTGCGTCAGCGGCCGAATATGTGTTTACTGTTGTAATCTGACCGTTAACGTTTTGCATCGGAGCACCAATCTCTGGTGTGTTACCTATCCATGTAACTTTATCTCCACCAACTGTTGCACCTAATGGGTTAGTAAATACACCTGCTGTACCTTGTGATAGAATTGAAAATGTTGGAGTACCAATCGCCGCTCCTGTATAAAATCCACCCTGTCTTAACTGTGTATAATAAGTTGAAAGTATCTGATTATTTGCTGTACCAACTTTTGATTTAGCAAAATATGTAAATGTACTTGCAGTAGGAACAGTTGATACAACAAACGATCCTTCTGCTCTACTTGCCCCTTGAATACTATTTTCTAAGGCTTTAATTGTAATAGGTGTACCAGCTTCAATACCGTGAGCACCAACTGTAGTTACAGTAATTAAACTTTGACCAACTCCACCTGTACCTTCTGAAGCATCTGTTTTAACACTTGAAACAACTTTATCAGTACCTGGTAATTCGTAAATACTTGGATAACCTCTTTGCATACCAATGGCCTGCCACTTCGTAGGCTGTAGCCCGTATTCAAAGTCAGCATCAAGCATGGATATGGAGTTTGAAACTCTCATACGTTCAATAGCATCAACACCAAAGTCGAATGGTTTGGTTCTCATCTCACCTTGATCAATAAAGATCTGTAAGTCATCTGTTTCGTAATATAACGGAATAGTTTCTTTAATAGGTAAGTTGTCTGTACCGTTTTGAATAACGTCTGTAATAATAAAGAATAAGTTAGTTACTCTTGTGTTTACACCTGGTTCAGGTAAACTTAAAATTATGTTTTGTGAAACTGCACCTGCACCTGTTTGCTGTGAAGTATATGCAATATTTTTTAATACATAATTATTAATTAAATCTCTACAAAATTGTTTTGCAAGTATCTCAGGTTGTCTATCTCCGTCAATCTGTGGAGTAGTTTGAATCCAATATTTACTTGCGTTGTAATGTGTGTTTGCATTACCACCGTATTTGATATCTTCTGTAATACCAATTACGTTTAATCCCATATCTCTTTCACACTTGGTAGTGTTGTATGTATAGTTTTCCCAAGTTGATCCTGTTGTTGCATTTGCAACTTGATCTGCGATCCAAGCCACAGTTTCTTTCTTTAAAAATTCTAAGTTTGCTTCTAGTACTGCAACTGCTTTAGCAGAGTAACTAGGATTGTCTGTGCTTTTAGTTAGGTAAACTGTTGTAACTGTTCCTGTTCTTTCTAAGAACTTTGGAAAGTCTTCTTCAACACCTTTTGTTAACAAACTAGTGTCATCTGTTTGGAACGTAACACTTGCACCTAAGTCTGGATCACTAAAGTTAAACAATACTTCGTTGTTAGTTGTATCTGTAATTAACAACAAGTCGTTTGTTGGAACACGAGTCTGCATCTTAACACTAGAAATCTGTGTTCTTTGTAATGCTGGAACATTGTCAAGTCCGTTTTGAATAACGTCTGTGATAACAAACATTAGTTCAGTTATTCTTGCATCAGCACCTGTTTCATAGTTAGTTGCGTTATTTTTATATTGTGTTGTAACAACTGGACTTTGTGCAGATGTAAAAGTTGCTTGAGTTAAGATATAATTATTAATTAAATCTCTTGCAAAGTTTTTAGCCGCTATCTCTGGTTGTCTATCACCATCAATCTGTGGAGTACTGTTAATCCAATACTTACTTGCTAAAAATCTTGCTTGTTGATTTCCCCCGTATCTTAAATCGTAGATGACACCGCCATTCCCGTCAGTACCTTGTAGATTATATCTGGTATCTCTCTCACACTTTGGTGAGTTGTACGTATAATTGTACCAAAAACTAGTTGGGTCACTAGCATTGGCCAACACCTGTGCGGCAATCCATGCTACAACTTCATCACAAATAAATTCTACATTATTTTTGATCAGTTCGTAGGCTCCAGGATAACGATTGTCTGTTATCGGAATTCCTGGTTGGAATATATACGATTCTACTTTTTGTTTAGCCATCTAATTTAACTTCCTAATGCTATTGCCAATGCAGTTGCTCTATTATCAACATATTTCTTGTTGGCGGCCCCAGTTGGACTAACTGGTTTTGCTTGAACGTTTGCAACGGTAAAGGTAGCAGTACTTGGTTTAGTATTTCCTATCTTTGTATTATTTATCGTTCCTGCACTCGCCGTTAAAATTGTGGCTGATACAGTTCCGGGTGTTGTAGCACCTAAATTAACATTATCTATGCTACCTCCTGCACTAGGATTTATTAATACTGTACCTGCTGATCCTGTAGGAACAATTCTAATGTCTGCGTTTTCACCATTAATTGTAACGTTATCTGTGGTTGTTAAACGTAGTGCGTTAACATCCATGTTACTTAATGTTCCACCATTTGATGGATTAATTACAACTGTACCTGAACTTCCTGTAGGTGCTAGTGTAATTACAGCATTTTCACCTTGTGCTGTGACGTTACCCGTTGTAAGTATGCTTGAAAAACTACCAACACCAGTAATAGTCGGGTCAATAATTGTTAATATACCTATTGGAGTTTGATCACCGTCTCCGTAATATAATTCATTTGGAGCATTTGTAGGAACTGTAAACGTTACCTTTCCTGAAAACTGTCCTTGTGCTTCTGATAATTCTAATTTTGTTTGTCCATCAAGAGCTGTGTGTGATACGCCAGTGTTATATAATGTGTATCCTGTGCCGTCATTTGAAAAAATGTTTAAACTCATGTTACCAAGAGTTTGTCCTGCTTGGTTAACTGATCTTAGTATCAAGTTGAATACGTATGCACTACCTCTTGTTAGTGTAACACCTGGATTTACTTTTAGTGTTGTACCATCTTCTTGAAATTCTGCATCAAATGTAAAGTTACCACCTGCATCTCTAACAACATAGTCACCTGATACATCAGTTACTTCGTCGGTAACCGTATATGTTACACTTCTAAGAGTAACGTTACCTGCTTCATCTACTGTGAATCCTGGAGATTTAAATCCATGTTGTGCCTCAAATGCTGATTTTACGACTGCCATATTATGCTCCTATTGTATTTACCTTCATTTAGCTTACCACAATTAAGCCGTGCATAGCACTATGGTATTGACAGTTATAGTGATATGTACCAGTCGCACTAGGTGTCCAAGTTATGTTACCTGTAACCGCACCTTGGTTGACCGCAGTTGGGTTTGTAACTTGATAACTTGTACCTGTCGAGTTTGTTGTTTTTAGATACAACGGATGTCCCGCCGCATTCATTGTTAATGTTAAGTTGTCGTTAACATTTAAATTAATCTGTTGATTATTTCCAGTTACACTTCCGTTTCTATCAGTACCTGATAATGTGTATGCACCTGCACCTGCATTGGATACGTTAACAGTATAGTTGTTACCTGGTGTTATGCTTGTATCAGCAATGGTTACGCCTACAGTAGCTTCACCGTTGTCTAATGCAAGTTGGAAAACTTCTGAACCTTCAGTTGTTAAATCTGCTGTAACGTTAAACACTCTTGAATCAGTTGTGCCAACAATAAAGTCTCCTGTTAGAGCAGTATTGCCGATGTCTCCAGTTTGTACACCTGTGATAGTGTAAGGCAAACTCGTACCTGGTGCAATATTTTCAGTTGTAAGTGTGATAGTAAATGTTCCACCTTCGTTTACAGTTGCCGCCGAACGTCCTAAGCTGTAGCTTTCTACTGCCGCCGCTTGTGAAGTATCTGCAACCTGTATCTGTGCAGTTGCTTGTCCGTTGTCCAATGAAATCATAAAACTTTCAATGCCTTCAGTTGTTGTATCTTCTGCAAGTGTAAAGTCAAGGAATTCTGTTGTTCCTACAACAAATGATCCTGTTACGTTACCTGCTGATAAGTCAGCCGCATCAACTCCAGTTACCGTATAAGATAATTCAGTTCCTGCCGCAACGTTACCTGTTGTTAGTGTGACTCTAAATGTGTCACCCTCTGAAACGTTTCCTACACTTGTTGTCAAGTTGTAAGTAATTGCAGGAGTCTGTGATGTGTCTGCTATGGTTACGTTGGCCGCAGTGGTTGGAGTTATACCATCCAATGTCATTGTAAATGTTTCTGGACCTTCAGTTTGTAAGTCTAATGCTATTGGATACGTAAATGTATCAGTGGTTCCAGTTATAAAGTTTCCTGTAAGGTCTGCTCCACCAATGTCTGCACTCTGTACTCCAGTAATTGTAAATGGAACAGTTGTACCTGCATTGACGTTTGTTGTAATAAGTGTAATGCTAAATGATTGTCCTTCATTAACCAATGAAGTAGATCTTGATAATGTGTAAGTTGGATCGTATGCACTTGAACTTGATCCTGCAATAACAGGTCCTGGTTCGTTTAGTGTTGCATAATAGTTTGCACTATGTATGACTTTTGCTCCGGTAATATTAGTTGAATCTTCCTGTACCTTTGGATATGCCATAAGTTTAAAGTAAGCGTCTGTTACTTCAACTTCTAGCTGTAATAAATCATTACCTAGGTTACTTCTACCGTATATTACTATGTTTGCTGTGCTTGTACTTGCTGTACATAGGCATTTAATGATTTCTTTACGTGCTGAGTTCACATCACAAGCAATAGTGTATTCTACGCCGAAATAAGAACCAACATACCAACGGTCTAATTCAGTACCATTTTCTACAAGTGTAGCAGAAGGACCGGCATAACTTAGGTTACTACCGCCTCTAAATTCTATTGTGTTGTTTTGTCCTTTACGGAAAAACTTACTGATATCAAACGCCATTAAACATCCTCTTTGTAGTATTTATTCAATTAGTAGCGGCTTACGTCCTAAAGCATATTACCGCTTTTTACCGCTTCGCGGCATTAAATTTGCGTTTTACCGCTCCGCGGATTCTCTCGCGATTCCCAAATACCACATATCTAATGGATACTGTTTAGAAGGGAAATGATGTGTAATTTTTAAGTTATTCTTTTCAATCATGTCTTTAAATGTATCAGGATTTGATCCCCATACATTTTCAGCAAGAACAATAACACCGTCTGTTGATAGGTATTTTTCTACGTTATCAAAGAAGTTTTTGTGTATAGACCAGTCTAAATCTTTGTATTTCCTTGGATCATCATAGTGTGCAACATACGGGTCACCGTTGAAATGTGGAGGATTAGCTACAATTAGGTCAAAAGTTTGTTCAGGAATGTTTGTAAAATTGTCACTTAAAAAAAACTGTGCCTTTTCATCTAGATTATTTTGTAATATTGTTTGTAGTACTGCTGGTTTGTTCGGTTCCCATACATCTGATAATGTAATCTTTTCTGTTTTACCTGTACCTAGTAAACCAAATCCCCAAAAGCCTGGACCACTACACCATTCTAATGTATTATAAAATTTTTTATCTTGTGTAATGAAACTTGTTGCATCAAGGAAGTCATCGATCATGGTGTTACCACAACCGTCAATTTCGTCTGTCCAGTATATTTTTGTGTCGAAGTATTGTGTAAAGTTATCCGTCATTTTTCAGCGTTATAAGTTTGTTATATTCAGGTAGGTACAAGTACTCAATGTCGCTGTGTTTCAATGTGCGTACAGCATCATCTAACGTTTCAACTAATGGCTCTCCACCTAAATTAAAACTTGTATTGAAAATAATTGACAGTCCTGTCTTTTCTTTCCACGCCTTAATTAACTTATAGTAATGAGGATTTTGTTTTTCACTTACAGTTTGTATTCTGCAAGTTCCGTCAACGTGTATGATGCTTGGAATTCTTTCTGCAATACCTGGTTGACAGTTTACAGCATACATCATTGTTGGTGAACTTTCCATTCCACGTAAATCAAACCATTCATGTACATCTTCTTCTAGTATGCTACCTGCAAATGGTCTAAAATATTCTCTACGTTTAATAAGATTAACATGATCCTTACCATCAGGGTCACTTGGATCATACATAATAGTTCTGTTACCTAATGCACGAGGACCATTTTCACTACGTCCTTGGAAGATAGTACAAATCTTTCTATCAGCTAAGATGTCAACAACTTTATTATCATCTGCTTCTTCAACTGTTGCACCATACTTTTCTACAGCATTATTAATTTCTTCATCTGAGTAACTATAAGCAGGACCTTCGTATAATGTATCTTGCTGTTCTTGTACTGTGTTATCCTTTGTAAGTTTTCTGTGCATTAACATTGCCGCACCCATGGCCGTTCCTGCATCGTTACTTACTGGTTCAACATAGATTTGAATGTTATCGTCTTTTAGTTGATCTAAATATTCATAGTTTGCTACACAGTTAAGTCCATAACCTCCACTAATAACAACTTTATTTTTACCTGATATTTCAACTGCACGTCTAATTAGTTTTACAACTTGATCCTGTGATTGTGTTTGTACAGCATAAGCCATGTCTCTTCTATTATCTAATTTGCTTACATCTTCATTATCGTGCGTTGCAAGATATTCAAACAAGTTATAGTTTACGTGAGCACCATTTGGATATGTAGGCACAATCATTTGTCTATCAGACAACGGCCACATACTGTCTTCTCTCCATAATTTTATATCACTAGGCTTACCATATGGAAATAATCCCATTGTTTTACCTGCTTCAATAAAACTAAAGCCACAGTATTCAGTTACTGCTTCGTATGTTTTTACAATACCTGCGTTCTCTGTAAGAAATGCATCATGTGTCCATTCCTTAGGTTCGTCATATAATTCACTTGACATATTTTTTAGATATTGTGATGTAATAGGACCGTTAGTACCTAGATGCTTGTACATAGTTTTAAAATTATCTGGATATGTACAATCGTATATTGTTTCTGTTTCCCATACAGTCATAGGTTCTTGATTTGTTTGTAAATCAATAAATGTTCCTGCACCATCTACAATAACTGCTACTGCTTGATCAAATCCTGATCTATAAAAAGCTGTAGCGGCGTGTAGCTTATGATGTATATGACTCATGTCAATAACTTGTGGGTGATTTTCTTCTGGGTTATAAGGCTTTCTGCTTATTAATCCCATCTTACGTGCAAGTCCTGTGTAAACATCGTCTCCACTAAAGTCTACTCTACCTGCTGTTCTTTGTAAATTTTGTGTGTGTGCAACACATAAGAAATCTAGTTTGTCTGTGTATTCTAAAATTTTCATCATAGAAGCATAAGGACCACCATCATATTTCTGACGTGTTAGTCTTTCTTCTTCTATTGCAAATACGATCTTGCCATCTTTTAATAAGCAAACACCTGCGTTGTGTCCTCTAGCAATACCGGCGATCCAAACTGGTTTCTTATCCATTTAAAATCCTCTATACTTTCTATCCCAATCTACTGTGCGAGTAATGTTTGCGATAGTTTCTTTGTAGTCGTTAGTTTTTGCACTATTAGTAGTATCTATCAAATTTTCTTGTTCTTTAGTTACGTTCTGGTTGTGATTATGTACCCAATCCAAGTGTTGATTAGGACTAGGATGTAGTTCTACCCACTTGTTACCTTGTTCATTTTCAAACCACCACTGTAAATCAGGTCTATTCCAAGCATGAATACCAATTGGACATAACCAATGATCTCCTTTAAGCACATCACTATATTCTTCTAAGCCAAACTCCTCAATACCGTTTGCAAGTTCTGGAGTGTTTCTTAAGTTTTCACCATGTCCGGTTTGATGCGGTATGTCTGTACCTAGTGTATTAAGATTGCTTATACTTGTAAAGTAAAATTCACACCCTGTAGATTCTAACAACCCTTTTGTTAATTCTATTGCGTGTAATGTATGTAAGAAATATGCTTTCTCGTCGTAAAAAGTATCAATCCATTTTTTATCATATAGTTCTTCGTTCTGATAACTGAACATACTTCCTTTTGTTTGCCAAGGTTCTTTGTGTTTAAAGTTTAACCAGTCGTGTCTTAGATGACTAGTCCATTGTACTACAACTTGATCTTTGTGATTGAATTTATTTTTTATGTTACATTCTGCTACACGTTCAGCAATAGCACGATTACCTAAACCAGCATGACCCCAATTCTCGTAATAGTTTGCTTCGAGGCTCATGATGTCTGCCCATGTAGGCCAGTTCCAAGATGTATATGAACAGCCGAATGTATACAGCCTATCCATCTTATTCTTCTTGGTATTTAGGTCCTAGTTTAGGTCCGCCTTTAAGTCCGTTAGTAACTGACTCAACAATAATATCTTCAACTTTATCGTTCATTGCCATAACACCATCATTGGTTCTATCTGAAAACTCATCATGTGTAACTCTAATTGGACTGTAAGTTCTTGCACCTGCACCCATATCTAAAATATCAAAGTTTTCATCACCTGGATAAGAAACGTTAACAGGAAAAGTTGATCCAATTACTACTGTACATTTTTTATCTAGTGCATGGACCATGTGTTGTCCTGAACTATCACAACCTAAGAAGTAATCTGCATTTGCAATAATGCCAGCCCAATGTCTAAGGTCTGCACCCATAGGACTTGCTACTGCTTCTTTTACTTTGTGTTTAGAAAAGTCAATGCCAAACTCTGCCATATGAATTACGCCATATTTTTTAGAAAGTTTTTTAACAATATTAACTGAATTTTCAGCTTCAAAACTTCTACCACTGTAGTCTGAAATCATACCGTTTTCGTGTTGTGTTGTTCTACCAAATGGTTGGAATACTACTACCTTGTCTTTTTTAGTTTTTTCTCTAACTTCATCAACAAGTTTTTTACCAAAGATCATTTCTTCTTTGTTTAACTTAATTTTAGGTTTGTGTAGTTCACGTAAACCTTTTTTATTGATTGCAATATCATATGCTTGAGCAATACTACATAACTGATTATAATACTCCCAAACCCTGTAAGGCTCTGGTGTAATCAATTCACGTTCTTTTAACTTATCTGTAAATAAGCCTTTGTGCCAATGATCATATACTCTAGCATATAAAGTAGGATGACCTTTAAAGAAATCAGTACCTCCTTCACAAACAACAACAAAGTTATCATCTGGGTTTTCTTCTTGAAACTTTTCTAGAGCAGGGATAGATGCTATCACACGACCGGCACCGCCATTAATAAAAATAGCTGAACTTCTTTTATCTGTTGTCATTTATCATCCTTTTAACTGTGCGTAATTCATGCTTATATAACAAGCATTATACAGTTATTTAAAAGGAATTATATTAGGAAGTTTGTTTTCTGGCTGTGATAGTTCCAGCTATTCTAGTCTTGCCTTTAGCGTCTGTAGGCGCCGCAGGTAAGCCGTCAGCTACACCATCGTCGAATGGAGTACCGTCTGTGCTTAATCCTAATCTAGCTAGGTCTGTACCAAAGTAGTGTCCATCCATTTCTGGTGGAATCATATGTCCTGTTGAAGGGTGATATGTGTGTTCCATTAGCCAACCATCTGCTGGATTGTCTCTGTTATTAGCATCTGTACCATCTGGAACGTTATCACCTAATGTAGTTGATGCGTCCATACCGTTTACAACCGCACCATAACGTCCAGTTTGTCCTGGGAACTGATCGCTTTCGCCCCAAATACCTGGTTGTTTAGCTTTTGGTGATTGTGGAATTCTAACTTTCCAAGGATCAATACGTACTTTCTTTTCTAATTTAAATGTAGCACCTGTTCCTGTAGTAGAACTGTCACCTGTTTTAACAATAGTATATGCTACATTGTTAATAACTTTTGCTTCTTTCATGTGTCGAGCATTAAAGGCGTTACGTGTTCTAACACCAGTAATAGCACCGTCTTGTCCAATGCTTGTAACAATAATGTTTACGTCTAATGAACCACTAGCAGTATCAACTGTTGCATCTGGTTTCCATGCTTCTCCATCATTTGGATCTGCTTCAAAATCAAAACCTGGTCTTTGTCCCATTGGTGTTGATAAGTCATCTAATGTTCCTATTTGATCATTTGAATAACCTAATACAGTAGCATCAACTAATAAGTGATCGCCTACTGAGTAACCTGTTCCACCTGCTGTGATAGTAGGTGTCCAACAAGCACCATAAATTTCTGGTAAATCTCTTAATTCTTGTCTAAACTGTTTCCAGTTATTTGCTAAACTCTCTGGCATATCATCTGATAAGTGTGAGTCTGACCATGATAGTTGTGACCAACGTACTTTTTTAATTTCAGCCCAACCTGTGTGTGGCTTAATAAAAGGAAATTTTGTAGGCCATGCTTTTGCAACCGGATCATAAACAATTTCATCTCTATCGTATGTGTGATCTGGTGTAGGAACTTTAGGCTCAATATGCTTAAAGTAATTACCATTAATATCTTTTTGTGGTAATGTTTCTGTTACGTGTTCTCTACCTTCCAAGAATAATGTGTCTTGGTGTACTTCCATAAGCTCACATAGTAATGGATTTTCTTTACAGTCAACTAGAACCATGTACTCATGTGCTGATGGTACAAAACCTTCTTCAACTTCGTATGAGTATCTAACTTCTCCTGAACGTTTGTTGTCTACTTTTCTCATAAACACCCACATTTTTTCTGGGCCTTTATAAGTCCATTGACCTACTTTACCTTCTTTAGAAGTTGTATACAAATATGCATCGGGCATATCATATGAAAACTGAACTTCAATTTCGTTTCTTCTATTTACTGCGTCTAATCCGTGTCCCATAATTATATCCTAGTAGTATACCACATAAACAGCACCTTCGGCACCTGGTGATCCACAACAACATCCACCACCGTATGGTGATCCGTGTACTCCACCTCCACCTGGCCATGATCCAAATTGGTCACCTCCACGTGTACAACAACCGTTTGGTCCTATTCTTGGTCCTGATTGTGCCATTGGCGCAACCGGTGTAAATTGTAGTCCTCTGTCTCCACAATGCTGTGATCTTTGTGAAGAACCTGTGTAACTTGCAATACCAAAGTCAACGTTATTAGGTTGAATTTGACAGTTGTAACAGTTCATACAGCAACCATAACAACTAAAGTAACCATGACAGTGAGTACAGTTACTACAGTATCCACCACAAGCTACTGCACAGAAACATGAAGCACCTGTTGGTGTTCCCATAACAAAGCTGTTATGTCCTGCATAGTTATTACCTGCATATAAACAACATCCTGATCTACCTGCACAAATTGTGAATTGATCACCTGCTGTTACGTTTGTTGATTTAATAGCATATCCACCTGAGTCAGCTGGCATACCTTGCATACAGCAACATCCGCCTACGCCTGATGCTCCACCGCCCCACATTTCAAATACTGCAAAACTACTTCCTGAAGGAATTGTAAATAAGCAACATTTTCCACCGTTGTTATTACAACAAAATCTTGAACTTGGTGGTACGCCTCTAGCTTGTCTTGGCCATGCTTCGTTATGGTCATAATTCCAAGCATAACTTACTGTAAATGCTTGAGGAGCCTTAACGCCTGTATCATAGCCTGGTACAAAAGATCTTAAACTTGCCATTTATATACTCCCCTTATCCTATGTCGGATTGATAGTAAACTACTACTAATCCGCCTGCTCCCGGTCCACCACAGTAACAAGTACCGTTATGAGTGTGTAGTGTACCACCGCCTCCTCCTGGGAAGTCAGCTGGTCCGTCACTATCACGACCGTGTGTTTTATAACAATTATCTCTTGACATTCTAGCACTTTGTCCGCCGTATGGTGCTGATGTCATGTTCTCCCATGATGAACTAGAACACATAGATGTTCCTGCTCCACCACCGTTGAATCCACAAATACTAAAATCTGCTCCTTTTACACAACCACATACGTAGTTAGGACATCCACAATGTCCACCCCATGCAGTTCCAAATCCGCAAGTAGCACAACCATATCCACCTCCTGATGAGCATAAACAGAAGTAACTTCCGTCACAGCAACCAGTACCTGAACAAGCATAACTACCACAACCTGTACAACCCATTACTGGACGACAGCAACCCGCCGATCCTGCACATAAGGTAAATCCTGCACCTGGTGTAATTTCTGCAATTTTTCTTCCGTAGGATCCTGAACCTCCAGGGAATCCAGCCATACAACAACAGCCTCCGCCGCCGTCTCCGCCTGCTCCCCATGTCTCAAAAGCCGCCCACTTCACATCTGATGATGCTGTCCATAAACAACAGCAACCTGGGTTACTATTACGTGTTGTATCCATACTAGTATGATAGACATACACAGTACGTAACGACAATGCCGTTTCGTTGCCCCCTAGTTGAAGTAAAGATCTTAATGCAGACATTAGTTTACTCTCCTATTATCCTATTCCTACGCCATCGTCAGCGGGTGGTTCAGCAAATCCGCCCACAACTGGTTCTTCTGGAAACTTAACCATGTGTGCTGGATACTCATCTGATTCACCTTTTTTCCATGTAACCGGAATATCTCTTAATTTTTGTCTAAAGTCGATCCACGGTTGCTTAATAGCATCCGGTGAATCACTAGCAACTTTTGAATCAGTTGCATCTAGACGATCGTTTCTTAACGTAATCAATGTTGCCCAAGTTTGCCATGGTTGTTTCCATGTCAATGTCCAATCACCAGTTCCTATATCATGAGTAGAAAGTGTTCTCTCATATGCGTGATCTGGATATGGTGGCCACGGATTCTGATAGTTTCCATAACCTGTTGGTAGTGCAACTGTTACTTGCTCTTGTGCAATAGTTACTGCGTGTGGTAAAAATATAGCACACATTAAAGTATCTGCACCTGCACAATCAAGTTCTACAATACGTTCACCGTCTGGTGCTGTATCTGTACTTGGATTGTAATGAAAATCTTCATCAGGTGGTTGTTGAGCGTCTGTATTCTTGTTTGTTGCTTCATCTACGAACACATACAATTTGTCTGGTCCTGTATATGATGCTGTAGCGGTATCTCCGTTCGAGTTTGTTTGAGCCAAATACTCGTCGGGGATATCATATGTAAATGTTTTTGTAATTTCTGTAGCCATTTTATCTTCTTCCTTTGTATTTAGTCATATGTTTAACTGTATGATACTTTTACCATTCCTCCAGAACCCCAGTGACCCCAACAGCAACCACCACCGCATGATGTTCCGTTAAAGCCTCCGTCTCCTGGATATGGTTGAGCACATCCCCATCCACAACCCGAACACGTCATCGGCTTACCGCAGTAATCTTTGCCGTGTCTAGTCATTCCACCTTTTGGTGGTCCACTTACATAATCCCACATTTGGTTGTGACAATAATGTGTATGTAGTGGTGCGTTTCTAGAGTGTCCTAATCTAAAGTCACCTTGTGTTCCTCCTGAAATACAAGAACAACCAAAGCAACAGTTGTAGGCATAGTGAGCATGACAGTTTGTTCTTCCTGTACATCCACCTCTAGCACACGTTGTTGAAATACCTGAACCACTTACAAATGAAGTTGATCCATCATATCCCAAGCAATCTCTTTCGCAACAGTTTCCGTTACCTGCCGCACAAATTGTATATTGGCATCCTGGTGTAGTGTTCACTGATCTTATTGAATAAGATCCACCGCCTGCGTTTTGTGAACTCCACATACAGCAACAAGCACCGGCTCCCGCCGCTCCTGCGCCCCATAATTCAAACGTCACATTCTTAATTGACGCTGGTACAGTCCATAGACAGCAACAGCCACCGTTGTTAATACCTCTATTATTATTATAGACGTAGTAAAACTTCGTTGGTACTGAAGCACCTTCTATTTGGTCTCCCATTAATACTCTGAGGTTTGCCATAATTTGTTTCCTCTCTTACGTTCCTGAAATAATCCAACCGTAGGTTGATCCAGTATAAATCATTGTAACCGCAATATTGTTAATGTCTAGCACCAAGTCCTCGCTTAAATTCTGAATCTTACTACCGTTACGACTTAATGTTACGTTGTTTGTGTTAAACGAACCCGTTACGTCGACGATTTGAACTACATCATTAACCAGTAAAGAACTGTTTAATGGTAGAGTCACTGTAAATGCTCCACCTGATGAGTTAGCAAGAATACGATCATTAACCGTGGCAGTGAAAGTAGTACTTACGTTACGGATAACACTACTTGCAGTTCCAGTTGTTGATATATATCTTCCCATTTTATCTTCCTTTTATGTATTTATCTATGCTGTTGATGTTTCAATGCCCATCGCTACAGCACTTACGTTAACGGCACTCGAGTATACTACAAGTATTTGCCCTGCCGCCAATGCAATACCTGATCTTTCTAATACCCCTTTGGGTAACAACTCTACATCATACTCAATGTATTCGCTGTTTACGGGTGTTCCCGCACTAGCAACCGCAATTCTAACTGACACAGCCGCATTCCCTCTGTTACATATTGAACAAGTAACAATTGAAAAAGTGTTAGTTGGACAAGTGTAAAGAGAAGTATCTGTAGCCGCCGCCAAATCTGCGTGTCCTAATCTTCCTGTGGCCATAATTTAGTCTCCTTTTAACTCAATATAAATTGTTGCATCGCTACCGGTGATCCACTAATACCACCAGTAAAGTTCATTGTTGCAGTTATATTTATCGGAACCGCCGTCGTTGTTGTAATCGTGTTTCCGCTAATATGTACTACACCAGCTGTAACTGTATTTACGTTCAATTCTGAAGCACCGCCACCAATTTGGGAGGTAATATATGTCTTAATTGCCTTCTGTGTTGGCACAATGCTATCACTATTTGCTGTAAATGTTCCATCTGTACTAAACTCGTTAATTGTAGCACCTGTTCCACCTAATGCAACACTACCAAGCTGTAGTTCTTGTAATCCTGAAATACTAAATGCATCAGCATTTAGGGTAGCAATACCAGTTGCCTGTTCAACGTTGAACAATCCACCAACTCTAAAGTTACCATCTTGGTCAGTTGACGTAAAGAATACTCTTCCGCCTCCACCAGTAACTGCTTCATCTAATGGATCTGATGGTATAGTTGGTGTTCCAGGATAATTTGTTGTAGTAAATCCACCTGTACCAATATCTAGGAAGTCATGTCCTGTCAAACGTACCTGTGAATATCTAATTCTCATCTCAACTTTTACACCATGTGCTGGTGCATTGTCAATTTCTTGATCTGGTGAAATTTGTAATAGTGCCGCGTATGGTCCTGACCCTGTCAAGTTCGTAACACTAACAAGTTTAAAGAATATGTTTGGCTGATCAGCAAGTACTACGTTAGCACCCGCTTGTGGTATGGCTAACATACCTTCAACCTGTACATATTTTCCAGATTGTTTTGCATCTCTGTAACCAGCACCAAATGTAATCTTACCACCTGAACTATAAGCTGTTCCAGTTGTAAGTACTGCTGGGAATAATAAATCTTTATCAATATAAAGTTGTAAAGTATTTGCATCAATAACTTTTACATAATAGTTGTTTGCATTAATCTGTGTTGTACCACCAACTTCTTTAATTGAAATTTTTGTTCTGTCTAACAAGTTATGTGTTGCAACTGTTATGTTAACCACACCAGGTCCTGCTGGGAAACTATCTGCCGCACCTAAACCGTTATTAATTACTTCAGTTATAAGTGCAAACAATTCTGCAACTTTAGTTTGTGCCGCCGCTTCACCATTGTTACTGTTTGTAGTTTGTGAAGTTACTGACTGTAAAGAAGTGTAAGCCGCATTATCCATTACGTAATCATTAATAATTACTTTTGCTTGTAACAATGATAATACTGTTTGTGTTTGTTGTCCAGTTACTTGTGATTGTGTACCAATCCAGTAAGCCTTAGCCGCCTTAAGTGTTTCTCTAGTTCCACCAAACTTAATATCATGTAACATAGCGTCAATGATTAGTTTAGTATCTCTTTCACACTTAACTGAATCGTAAATAAATCCACCCCAAGTAGTTGAGTTTGGTTCTGTAGCAATCTTATTGTTAATCCAAGCCACTGTTTCATCTGCAATATATTCTTTGTTTGCAGTTAATAATATTTCTGCATAAGGATTAGCAGTAAAGGTAACACCTGTGATATCTTTTTCTTGACCTACATCTTCAATAGTTGCACTTAAAGTTGTCCAACCTGTACCTCTTGAAGTAAATGCCGGTTGTGCTAATACACCATCACCAACAAATGTTTCTAATGGAGCATCTGCTGTATTGTTAGGATCTGTAAATGTTACTGTTGGTGCAGTTGTATAAGAACTTCCTGGGTGGATAATTCTTACTTCACTAATTTTTCCATCTGCAACTTTGGCTCTACATAATGCAGTTGATGTTGCTGTTGATCCATCATTTCCTGGAGCCTGTACAACAACTCTTGGCTCAACACTATAAACTGTTGTGTTGTCTAACGCGGCTTCAATAGCTCTACCACTTACAATTTGTTCCCAACCATCACTGTTGTCTGAATATTTTTTAATTGTAGCAACTTTAGTACCTGCGTTGTATGTGTTAACATAACCATACTGTCCAGCACCTTTACCACCTGTAATGAATACTGCCATTCCAACATACGCCGCACTTAACGCCACGTCAGTGTTGGATAAAGTAATTTCTGTTGCGGTACCTGCCTGTGGAGTGTTAGTTGCAGTTTTGTAATCAGCGCCACCAAATGTTGTAGCGTCACCTGTCATTCTAACTTCCATTAAACCACCTGTTACTACAACAGGAGTTAATCCTGTTATACCATAACCGTCACCACTGAAACTAATTGTTGTTGTGGATGGTGTGTAATCTCTTCCTGCATTTTGATATTCTATTGCAATGATATTATTGTTATCAGTTATAGTTGCACCTACAAGTGCATCAAATGATCTGTTATCAACAAATGCTTCAATTGGTGATTCTGTTAAATCAACACCTTCTGCAACACAACCAAAGTCACCATATGAACTGTTACCGTTGGTTCCTCTAATTTTTCCGCCGTTTTCTGCTAGGTATCCAATGTGTCCGTAGTATGAGAACACGGAAACAAGCTCTGCTCTACCTAAGTTAGTTACCCAAGCACCAATACCTTGATCTAAGATCTGTGTAAAGTCGTTAGCAACGATCGAATCGTTACCACCTGCGTGTATATCTCCATCAACTTTCATTCCAACACATTTTGTACCAAAAGTTGTTACGTTTTGTACGTATGGTGAACGTGTTGATATCCAAGCTCTTGTATCTGCTGGTCCCCAACTTGGGTTAAGTGAAACAAAAGCACCTGCTGTTGGACGTTTAGATCCATATGCGTTTGCACTACCTAATGTTCCTGATAATCCTTTAACAGTACAGTTTCTTAAACCAGTACCGTTTTCCATGTAGAACATATCTTCTAAATTAGATCCTTGGATCGCATTTACTAGATATCTTGCCGCTAATACTGAATTGTAGTTTCCGTAATCTCTTACATCATCTAATATAGCTTCTATGTAACGTTTTAAATCGTCTTTACATTTTGCACCGTGAGTAGAACCATATGTTGCTTCTTTCTCCATGTACATTTTTGTATTGTTTGCTTTAATATATTCTTGACCTTCTTCAATGATAAAGTCTAAGTTAGCATACAAAGTACCTCTAGCATAAACATCGCCTGCTCTAGCATTCGTTGTAGTTTGTCCTGTTACAACAATGTCTGAACCTACACCGTTTACACCAAAGTTAATTTTGTTAGTGATATCATCAATTAAACCAGTCATAGTAGTTACTGCTGTTGCATCACCATCTGGTAAAGCATCATTTTGTGTTTGTGTATTACCTGCGGCAATCTCTGAAACGTCACAAGTAAAGTTTGCTCCGCCTCCGCCACCTAGTACTGAGTCGTTAATTGTAATTGTATCGTTAAGTACGTGTCCTGATCCACCAGTAACAACTGTTACTGCTGTTACGGCACCATTTGCATCAACAGTTACGTCAAACGTACCAACTGTTCCTGATCCTGCACTTGCTCCTGCAACACCTGTGTAGCTACCTTGTGTTCTACTTGCGTCAGCGGCACTAAAAGTATCAACTTTAACCATTGCACCTGCTGGTGTTTTTGTAATTGCGTTACCTAAAATTAAATCACTCATAACAGCTTTGATTCTAGTTAAAGCCGCCATTGAAAGTGTAGCATCATTTGTTCCTGTTATACCTGTTGGGTATACACCAATCTCTGTTGAACGTAGTTCGTCACCAACAACTGCTGTATCTGCCGGTACAATCAACGGAAGTACTTCTGTAAATTTTCCTGTTTTAACAAATAATGTTGTGTTTGGTTTTACTTTAGGATTTAATCCTGTTAAGTTTCCTGCTGTAATAACTTCTGTAATAGTAGCAAGTAAGGCCGCAATTATTGTTGTATTTCCAGTCTCTGGTGATAGAGCTGAAGTATATTGTAATACTCTTGCGTTTACGGCAATACCGTTTAATGCTTGGTAATTTGTTGTAACAGTTAAGTTCTGTGCAATTCTTTGCATCATTGTATTTGCGTAATTAATAACTTCTACTGTATTTGCTTCTTGTCCTGCAACATATGAAGCACCACCTGTGCTAAAGTATGCCTGTGCCATCTCTCTTGAACGCTCATTACCACCATGTCTTAAATCATGTATGATTGCGTCAGTGATTAATCCCATATCTCTTTGACATTTTGCATTGTCAAAAGTAAAGCCGTTCCAAATACCACTACCACCTGCATTTGCAATTTGGTAAGCTGGATATTCTTTACCTGCTTCAACTTGAATAAAGTGTTTGTTTCTTGTTAAAATATCTGCTAGAATTGGATTTCTTGGTCCACGTTTAATTTCACGTAAACTATGTCTTAATGTTTTCCAAGGTTTGTCAATAGTAACACCATATCCTGGTGCCGCTTCATCTTTACCTGCTGGACTTACATAATAAACTTGATCTACTTGTCCAAAATATGACCATTCCGGAGCATTCCCGGCGTCATTTACTTTTAATACCTGTCCTGCAATACCTACTGGTAATCTAGCTGGTCCTGATCCACCGTAGTACAATAAGTCACCAGCAGTTGTTAAGTTGCCTGACTCAGCACCACCTGAAATTAATTTCCATTCACTACCGTCAACATCTTGATCTGGTCTGTTCTGTGCAGAAGTTTGATCTGATGTATGTGCAGTTACACAAATATAAGAGTTAACGTTGTTAATACCTCTAACAGCATCACCTACGTCATAGTAAGTTGCGTTAGTCCAACTGTCTCTCCAGTTAATACCTTCGTTAAGTTTTTCCCAGTAACTTGCGTTTGGTGGTCTGTTACCTGTTGTATCTGCTATTGCAAGATATGTGTAACCACCAACTCTAACAACATCACCTGTTCTGTATGATGTGTTGAAAGATAAAGCAACATCGTTAGTTAAACTCTGTGCTGAACTTAATACTAAATTATTTTGATCTGTAACTGTTGTTACTGTAACTACACCTGAAATACCTGTTCCAGTTACTACCATGCCTTGTGCAATAGTACCAACGTTACCGTCAACTACTAATGCAGTTGAACTTGAAGTTGTACCGTTAACTGCCGCTGTTGCAGTTGCGTAGTCACCTTTTAAACTAAATCCTGTTGTAAATAAATCCCAAGTTGATGCGTTACCATATGGAACAACGTTACTGTGATTTGTTTTTGCAATATAAGAGTAACCACCGTATGTTACAAAGTCACCTGCTTGGTAAGTTGTTGAACTTGCCCAAGAATCTTCAAACTCTAATCCTGGAACAAATTGTGACCAGTTAGTTGTTTGTGTAATTGTTGCAACATTAAAAGTTAAAGAAGCACCTGTGCCTCCAATGAACCCGTTTGTTACTGTAATTGTATCTGAAGCTGAGTGTCCTGATCCGCCAAATGTTACTGTAACAGTTGCCGCACCTGTACCATCAATGGTAATATTAAATCTTTGTCCTGTACCTGATCCACTGCTTGAACCTTGTATGTCTTTATATGTTCCTGCTGTTCTAGTTGCATCAGCGGCACTAATTGATCCTACTGTTGCAACAACGCCAGTTACTGCATTGTCACTTGCTAAATCTGTTCCACCGGAAGTGTGATGTCTTGTTGCAATCCAAAGTCCGCCACCATACTTAACAACGTCATTAACTTTATATCTTGTTGCTGTTGCGTGTACTGATTTGTATTCAATACCTTTGTGTGCGTAATCCCATTTGTATTGATCAACTTCAAGTCCTTCTGCGGTTGTTGCCGCTGATAAGTGACCTTCGTTACAAATGTAAAGTTGTCCACCGTAACGTACTGTGTCGTTGATTCTGTATTTTGTAGATACTATCCAGTCTGTTTTCCAGTCAATACCTTTTGAAAATGTGTCCCACTTGGCTTGATCTGCTTCTAATCCATCTATGTCTGTGGCAAATGTACCTGATGAAGTGTGTGGAGTTGTACAAAGGTAAACTGTTCCACCATATTTTACTAGGTCATTTATTTTATAAGTTGTTGCAACTGTCCAAACGTTTTTCCAATCAAAGCCTTCTGCAAATAAATCCCATTTAGCCTGATCAGTTTCTAGTTTACCAGCCGTTCCACCATCAACTTCTGCTGTGTGAGCCGTGTTGGCAACATATAGATAACCACCATACTTAACAATGTCGTTCTGTTTGTAGTAAGTTCCTGCTACCCAGTCACCTTGCCATGATTGACCATCACTGAATAAGTTCCATTTTGTAGCTTCGTCTGTTGTGAATAATGTAGTTGAAGTATGACCAACGGCACAGTAGTAAGTTCTACCGCCGTGTCTTACGATATCGTCTTTGTAATATGTGGTACCTGATGCCCATGCACCTTTCCATACAAACCTAATTCTACCTAGTTTAAACTCAGCCATTGTGTTTTAAATCCTTATTACTGTTATTTATCATTATTGAGTACCACCGTATCCGTTTCCACCGTCGTTATAGTATCCATCTGACCCCTCAAAGTCATCTGCAAATTCCATCAACATGGCATTATCCGCGTTCATGTTATTGAATGCAGTTGCAACCATAGTTCCACCTGGAATATGTGAGCTATTTACGGGCACCGGAATATTAATTGGTAATCCACCAGTATTTGATAAGTGGTTAATTTGACTAAACTTACAAGTTCCAGCCGTTAATGCGTTTGCTGAAACGTTTGCTCCACCACCGCTTATTCTTGATTGTATGTATGCCGCCACAGCTTTCTGTGTTGGAACAATACTGTTACTATTAGCAACAAATGTTTGCTCTTTTGAGAACTCTTTAATAACTGCGTTTGTACCACCAAGTATAAATGCACCCAATCTTAATTCATCTAGTCCTGCTAGATCAAACTGTGAAGCATTAATTGTAACAATACCTGTTGACTGCTCAACTTTAAATAGTTCACCAACTCTAAAGTTACCATCTTGGTCTGTACTTGCATAGAAAACTCTACCACCATTGTATTCTTGTGTTTCCCAAGGTTGTTCTGGTGGGTTAACTGATCCATACCCTTGTGTGTAAAGCTGTGGATAGTTAGTAGTTAAGGTACTACCTGTACCAATGTCTAGGAAGTCATGTCCTGTTAATCTAACCTGACTATAATTTTGTCTAATAGTAATCGCTTCGTTATGTTCTGGCGATTCTTGAATACCCATTGTTGGAGCAATACTTAATTTTGCTCTTATGTTTGGAGCAGTTCCTGATATAGTTGTTGCTGTACCAATCTTGTAAATGATATCTGTAATACTTGGGAATCTTAAGTTATCACCTGGGCTTGGTAACAATGTTAAGTCGTCAACAATTATTTCACCACCTGTTTGATACTTGTCAATATAACCATTACCAGTAATTGTTACTGCGTTAAATTTAGTGTAAGCCGCACCTCTGTTTTTAAATGCCGGTTGTCCTAATACTTTATCTTTAATTCTAACTTGTATAGTAGCTTCTTGAGTTTTTTGTGTATCAACAATTTCTATTGTAGGTGGACTAGCATTGTCATATCCACTTCCTGTTTCGTGCATAACAAATTGTGTAATTCTACCTGTGTCAGTAGTTACTCTCATTTGAGCTCTTCTACCATACTTGATTGAATTAACAGTTGCCGTTGAACCTGTGTCAATTACTAAGAATCTAGGTCCATCACCACCTGTCATTGGATTTACTTTAGCTCTGAATGTTCCTGCTGGTGGAGTAATCTGTGAGTGTGTTACCCAAACATCGCCACCGTCTGAACTTCTAATGTTACCTGCGGTGTCTACGGCCATAAACAATCCATCGCTGTAGTCTAAGCCCCATGCTAGTTCGTTTATGATACCAGAACTTTCTACACCTCTCCAAGTTGCATTATTAGTACCTTCTGAATAATTTGTAAAGCTAACAAAGAACGTTGATGGTTGACCAAACGTTGCTGTTGTTGCCGAACTTCCATCACTAATCATTGTTGATGGAATTGCAGGGTTAAATGGAAATGCCGCTGTTCCGTTTGGTTGTACTGCCGCTACAAATACTCCATTACCATATGCAAAGTCTGTTACATTATAAGTTGTTGGACAAACTCTTGTTGTTGATTGCCAGTTTAATCCGTTGTCAATACTTTCATAAGTTGAACCATCTGCCTTAACAGCCATCCACTTACCATTACCATATTTAATATGTTTTAATCCTGTTCCCATACCTGAAGTTACATAAGTCCAAGTAGTTCCGTCTGTTGTTGATACAGCTAATTCATCTGAGTCATCTGCTATTGCAATTACTGTATGTGATGTGTCACTAAATGGTCCTTCAGCTATGTCTACCCAGTTACGTTGTGTAATTGGATATGGTTGTGATCCCCAGGCTGTACCTGCTGTTGACAAGTTAGCTCTGTCTCCATTACCTAGTGCAATAAAGTATTTTAATTTACCTTTACATTTTACCATACAAGTCGGTCTTACAAATCCTGCATCAACTGCCGCCGCTGACCAACTTGATCCACCTGCGTCACTGTATAGTGCAAGGTCTGTTCCACTACCTGGAAATGCTACCATTGTACTTCCTGTACCACCTGCAACTGGTTGCCAAACATTTGTGTTGTTTGTGTTATTTGCCTGTGCAAGATAAGTTGGATCTTCAGCTATAATTCTTGGTTCAATTCTATAAGTTGTTGAACCGTCTAAACTTGTTTCAATTGGCCAACCCGGAACAACATGGTCCCAACCACGTTTTCCATCTGACGCTCTAATAACATTTAATCTTTTAGTACCAGGGAAATATTCATCTATAATTCCATACTGGCCAACACCTTTACCTTCTTCAATAAAGATCTGCATTGACTTACTAATAGTAGCAACATCAAATGTTAATGGTACTCCACCAAAGTTACCAATGTCTAAGTCAGCAACTGTAATTATGTCACCAACTCTAAAACTGTCTCCACCGTTGGTTGCTGTAACTGTACAAGTACCGCCAGAATCAACAACAATAGTAAATCTCATTAATGAAACATTTGCAAATGGATTGTTTGATGTACCCGGAACGTTTGTATAAGTGTAAGGTGCATCTAAAGGGTTACCTACTCTAGTTGCATCTGCTCCTGAAACATTGTTTACTGTAAGTATAGCTCTACCTACATATTTTGCCGCACTTGTTTCTGCGTCTGAGTTTGCAATAGTAATATCTAAGTTTGATCCGCCTTGTCCAGAGTTTCTTACACCTGTTACGTGTCCTCTACCACCTGGTAAACTTGAATCACCTGGATCCATCATTCTTATTTGAGAAATACTTGCGTTACGTTGTTCAATAAAATCGTTATCAACATCTACACCTGATCCTGAACCAGTAATTGTAAATGTAGCATCATCATAGTGCTCACCTGCGTGTGTAAATCCTAATCCAAAGATTTGGTTTGCGTTGTTATAAACAACTGGTGCTTCTGCATCATAGTATTTGTTATTAAGTGTAGCAGTAATAGGTGTTTCTCCTGAAAATTCACCTTCTGCAAATGATCCGTATTTTCCATATGAGTTGTTACCGTTAGTAGCACGTATCTTACCACCTGCTGTACAATAATAACCTATGTGTGCAAAATATGTAAACACAGATACAAGCTCTGATTTACCATCTGCATTACACCACATACCAATACCGTCACTTATTACCTGTGTAAAGTCGTTGGCTACGATTGATTTATTACCACCGTTGTGTAACGCACCATCAACTTTCATTCCTATACAGGCTGTACCTATTGTTGTAACGTTTTGTACATAAGTTGATTTGTTTGTAATCCATACACTAGTGTCTGCTGGTCCTGATCCTGGATCAAGTGCCACGTAAGCACCTGTGTTAGGAACCTGTGCACCATAGTTGTCTACACTTCCTAGTACACCACTCATACCTTGTAGTGTCATGTTTCTTATTCCACAACCATTTCTAACTCTAAACATATCGTTAGTTTCGTAACCTACTTGAGGTTGTATAGTTGTACTTCTTAATTCATCTCCAACAATAGCAACACCTGCCGGAACTTGTATAGGAGTAATTTCCTCATAAAGTCCTGTTGCTACAAAAATTGTAGCTGGAGCTCTGTTGGCCTCATCTTGTAAAATATATTGTGTAGCATATTTTACTGAAGCAAATGGAGCCGAAATTGTTAAACCAAATCCTGTATCATCTTTACCGTTTGTTGCAACATAGTAAACCTTGTTAACTTCACCTAGTCGTTCCCAAGCCGGTACTCCACTAACAACTTTTAATGCTTGTCCTGGACTTCCAATAGATAATTTATCATGGTTGGTACCATCGTGTGTTCTTAAATCACCTCTGTATTGTGTTACGTTGTTTGGATTACCTTGTGCTAGTGTTATCCAGTAACTGTTTGTTGTATCTTGATCTGGAGTAACAAGAGTTGAATCATCACCTGCGTGTGCTTGTATACATTTATAAGAAGTTGATTTGTGTACAACAATATCTCCAAGCACGTATGCCTGTGCCGCAAACCATTCTCCTCTGTAATATGTTCCTGTAATTAGAAGTTGCCAGTACATACTAATTCCACCTTCTGTGGATCTAGTTGAACCTGGATCGTAATATCCTCTAAACTCTGGATCTAATGCATCTGGTTGTTGGTTAGTACTATCTTGTACAGCAATATAAACAAAACCTTTGTTTCTAACAACATCACCTGTTTTATAATTTGCTCCTGAATCCCATTCACCTTGCATTTGGTAACCGGTAATCATTAACTCCCAGTCATATAAACCTTGTAAACTTTCGCCTTCATAGAACACACCAGTAACACTTGGAGGACTTCCTGTGTTGTTAGTCATAGATACATAAGTGTATCCTCCGTATATTACAATGTCTCCTGGTTGGTAAACTGCCGCATTATTCCAAACAGCTTCATAACCTAATCCAGGCATCCATATATCAAATTTTGCTTCGTCGAAATCTGTTAATGAACTGTGATATGTTTTACATTTCCATAGTGTTGGACCATACTTAACAATGTCACCTATTCTATATCTAATACCTGACGAGTCTAAGTTACTTTGCCATTCACCCTTGTAAACAATACCTTCCCAAATGACATCCCACTTGGCTAAATCTTGTTCTAATCCTAATATAGTTGTCGAGGCAGATGTGTGTCCTGTGTTACATCTGTACATAAGTCCACCGTAACGTACAATATCATCTTTCTTATATCTACTAGATACTGTCCAGTCTAATTTCCAGTCATCACTTCTTGAAACTATATCCCATTTATCACTGTCTTGTTCTAGTCCTGCAACTGTTGTTGAAGAAGTATGCTCTGCTAAACATTGGTATAAAAATCCACCGTACTTAACAACGTCATCAACTTTGTAAAGTGTTGAGTTGGTCCAATCAATTCTCCAGTTAGGAGTTTTTGCATAACCAATTAATTTACCTAAGTCTTCGCTAATACCGTTTGACGCTAATTGATCTGAAACGTGTTCTTCTAAAACTCTATATACAACACCGTTGTATTTAAATAGGTCACCAACTTTGAATCTTGTGTTTACGTCCCAGTTGCCTCTCCAAGCATAACCTTCTGCATTTTTTAACCACTTACCTGGAACTGCATTTAAATCTGTTGAAAAACTTGTTTGATCGGAAATGTGTCCAACCATACAAATATAAACGTTACCACCTTCACGTACAATATCATCTTTGATATACGTTGCTCCTGGCAACCAAACGTTTTTCCAGTTATATCTTATTCGTGCTAGATTAAATTGTGCCATTATCCGTTATACCCTGTTGCTGGTGCTCCAAATACTAAATGGTCTCCTGAAACACCATTGTCATATTCGTATTTTGTGTTAACTCTTAAAACTAGTTCGCCCTCTGCATTTACGTAATAGTAAATGTTCTTGTCGTCCCAACGCATTTGTTCGTAAAGTAAGTTATCAAAAACTAATACGTGGTTTGGATTTCTACCTTCAAAGAAGTCTTCACCTGATTGAAATTCTGTATAGTTACCGTCAGTACCACCTGGTCTGTTAATCTGTGCTTCGTCTGTTGGAGATGCCATGTCTACCTTTTGAATAAACATTTGTCCATCATCGTCTCTACGTAATGCGTAGAAATAACGTTCGCCTGAATCACCGCTTAATGGTGCTTGTCCTACGTAATTAAAACTCATTATACAATCTCCACATAACTTAAGATTACATCAACAGCATCATTTTGATCTGCTGTAACATAAACTATATTTGCCGCCGGTAAAACTAATTTTTCACCACCGTTGATTGCACGTAAACTGGCATTCGGAGCAATCATAACATCTTTAACATAAAATCCAGTAACTGATGTATCATCTTTAATAGTAATACTAACTCTTGTATTACCATCTAATAAGTTTGCCACGGATAAACCAATAGCAGTAACTTTAGAACCTGCAGGTACTTCGATAATCTCTACCGGTACTAGTCCTACACTCTTTACTATCTTATTTCTAAAAAACGTTGCCATTCTATTATCCTAAACTCAATACTAATTCTAACGCGATGTTTTGTGCATCTGTTTGAGAAACTGCTCCAGAACTACCTGCAACTGTGTCCCATACTGTCCCATCATATATTTCTAGTCTTCCATCTGTTGTGTTCCAACGTGTCATTCCTAAAACAGGACTTGGGTGACGTTGAGAACCTGTACCAGCTGGAACTATAAATGCATCTGTACCTTCAATTTTAAAGAATCCAGTACCTGGGTCTAACACACTTGTAGCACCGCTACTAGTGTTATTTATAGTACTTCCGCTGATATTGAAATTGTCTATTTGTACACCGCCTGTACCGTTCGGAATTAGGTTTAAATCCGTATCCGCAGTAGTTGTACTAATAGTATTTCCGTCAATTTGTATGCTATCTACGTTTAATTTAGATACATTAAATTCTGTTTCTGTAATACTAGCAATTTGATTACCGTTTGAGTAAAATCTAATAGTATTATCATTTGCACCAGGTGTTAATTCTGCTGTAATATATGTGTCAGCATCTAAATCATACACACCTGTTAACACAATCCAGTTACCATCATAACCTTCAAACTTTGCAGTAGTTGTGTTGTAACGTATCATACCAATTGCTGGTACACTTGGTCTTTGAGCTGTTGTACCTGCTGGTATTCTTACTGAGCCCGTAGCATTAACGTTAACAACACCGCTACCTGGATTAAACACCATGTCCGAAGATGCAGTTTCTAATCTGTTTGCCTTCATTAAGAAGTCGTCAACAATAATATATCCTGATCCGTTTGTTCTTAATTCTAAGTCTGCGTTTGATACCGTGTTTTGTATTACGTTTGTATCTATTTGTAAATCATCAATGTAGGCCGCTGATGCGTGTATGCTATTCCACTTTTTAGTTGGAGTACCTAAGTTGTATACTGCACTTGCGTCTGGTTTTAGGTCTGAAGTAATACCTGCTGTAATGCTAATAGTATCAGTATCATCATCACCTATCTGTACGTTACCTGAAATTGTAATGTCACCGTCAGCAACTAAATTTCCTGTGATATCTATGTTACCTGTAACTGCTAAATCGCTTTGTATATCAACCTTACCTGATCCGTTTGGAATAATATCAATATCTGCATTTGATACAGTTGATGAAATAACGTTTGTGTCAAATCTTAAATCGTCTACTTCTAATGTTTTTAATGAAGTTACTTTGTCTGAGCCAACAGTTGTTAAGTTTAAATCACCTGATACTGAATCAATAGTGTTACCACTTATTCTAACATTACCTACGTATGCTGTTCCTGTTGTAATTAAATCTGTTGATCTTGTGGTGCCGTTTATATCTAAGTCGTATTGAGGAGTCGCAGTCTTAACACCGATTCTACTGTTACTAACATCCAAATAAAGTAAATCCGTTTGAAATGCCAAATCCACGCCATTACGCAGAAGGTTGGACTTCAAAAGCGGACCTGATATACGACCTACAGCCACTTGTTTCTCCTAATACGGGGATCCTGTCCCTCTAACCTGATTGCATTGCCGGTTAACCGCAGTATTGTCCCATAAAACGTCTTCGGGTATCTCTCCTTCAGATGGTCTTGTTCTATGTTAATAGTATTTATCGTTTTTGGAATTATCCTAGTGCTAAGGTATAGATATTAGTTAATTCTTCCATATATTCTGTGGTTACAGAATCACCTGCACCTGACACGTTAGCCCACTGAGTTCCGTCCCATGTTTCTAAGTATCTTAGTACAGTATTGTATCTGGTCATACCTAGTTGTCCAATAGGTCTGTCAGTAACACCACCTGCTGGTATTTGAAATCCACCAGTTCCGCCGAATTGTACAACTCCTAAATCAGTGCCAAGGGTACTGAATACCATATCTCCTGATCCTGTGTTTGTAATAGTGTTTCCGTTGATTTTTAAATCACCTATATTAACTGTTCCTGTTCCATTGGCTGTAAACACAATGTTCTGGTTAGCCGCCGAACTTGAAATATTTGCATTATCAATAGTAACGTTACTCTGTGAAATTAGTTTGTTTGTAACTAATCCTTGGTCTGTAAGTGTAGTATTTGTTGCAGAATTAGTAACAAAGCTAAAGCTGTTATCATTGTTTGCTAATACATAAGTGTTTCTATCTTCACTCCATATACCTCTCAAAGGTGTATATGCAGTTGAAAATAATTCAAAGAAATTTGTAGTTGTATTATAACGCACATCATTTGCAGTACTTGGTCTTTGTGCTTCTGTACCTGCTGGAACTTTCAAAGCACCTGTTGCCGTAATGCCTATATCATTTCCACCTGGCTGTAATACTATATCATTTGATCCTGTGCTACTTAAAACATTTGCACTAAAACGTAAATCCTCAACTACAATAGCACCAGTGCCTGATGGTCTAATGTACATATTAGCATTGAAAGATTTTGTAGTTATAACGTTAGTATCAATGTTTATATCACCGATATCTGCCATACCTGAATTAATATCATTCCAACGTTTTGTGGTACTTCCTAGATTTAATAAATCTTCTGTTCTGTTTGGAACCAAGTCTTGTTGGAATCTAACAAAGTCAAAGTCAACTGTATCAGTTGATTGATTACCTATGTCAAAGTTACCACCTACTGTTACGTTACCTGGAATAACAACGTTACCTGTTGCATTAACGTTACCTGTTACTTTTGTATTTTTTAAGAAATGTACCTTACCACTTTGGTTAGGATCAAAAACAATATCATCATTGTTTGCCATTGAACTTATTATTCGTGTATCAAACTGTAAGTTCTCTGTTTTTAATTTTTCTGCATGAACTATACCAGGAGAATTTAAAATAATATCTCCTACAATAGATCTAACTCCGTTGGTGTTAACTTCTAGATTACCACCTGTTAAGCGATCGTTATAAATGTTAGGGGTGTGTATCTGACCGTTAATGTTTAGTTCAGCACTAGGACTAGAAGTCTTAATACCAATACGATCATTTAGATGTCCAATGTATAGAAGGTCAGTTTCAAACGCAAGGTTTGCCTGTGTTCTTACTAGATTAGCCGCTAATAGCGGACCTGATATACGTGCTACTTGGGACATATTACCCTCCTATAATTATATTTATCGGAAAATTATGTCCAAGGACGGCCAGTTTTTAAAGTTCCTGTTGTGATTTCTTTTAGTTTACCAGAGTCGTTATTGCTTGGTGTATATAGTGTAGGCATATTACCTTTTTTAAGTGTAGATCTTTTGCCTGTTGCCGCACGTTTATCAGCCGCAAGTTTTAACTTTGCTTCTTGTCTTTGTCTTTTGTATGTTAAGTGTGAAATACCGTTGTCGGACATTATTTGTCAAAGTTGTGTAGAACTGTAACTGGTTTTCCTGTAGGTACTGCTGTACCAAATACCACATACCAACCTGCCGCATAACCGCCTGGGTTTTGTTCTAGAGTATAGTTTGTTGTTGGAAGTTGAAATACGTTTTCAACAAGTACGATTAAATTTTGTGCCGCCGCCGGAGCAGGGTTATAAGTGTCGCCATTGTTTAATGGACCAAATTTAGTTTCAACGTCATTACCGTTGCCTAAACTTTGCATAACAATAGTTGCTGGTTCAAATCTTCTAATAGGTGCCCAACTACCACCTTGGTAGTTTTCAAACACATTTGTATCTGTGTTATATCTCATATGGCCGTTAGCTGGTGTAGTAATCTTGTCAGCCGCTGTTCCCTTAGGAACCATCATCATGTCTTTGCTGTCAAGTACAATCTGTCCGTTAATATCTCTACGGATATCATCTTGTCCGTAAAGGCCACGAGCATTTGTTGATTGTCTACGTAGGAATCTCATTTACTATACCTCTAAATAACTTACAGTTATACTCAAGTTCAACGGTGCTTGACTTAATACAGTTACTTTATCGCCTGCTTCTAAGATAACTTTTTCAGTATCAAATGTAAATGTTTCTCCACCTGGTACTGGCATTTCCTTTACAACCATGTTAGTTGTAGACTTTGCTTGTCCACTCTTTACAAAGTGTAAATCAAATGACGTATCGTTAGTTCCGCCGCTATTATAACCTGCATGGTTACATACCATAACAGTTGTAATCGCATAAGACGTACTTGCTGGTACTGTTAGTACCACTGTGTCCGTATTTCCTATTGCCGCTTGTGCTATTGCCATTTTCTATCCTTAAAAAATCATGCTTAAAAGCAATGATCTGTTTTTACTAATTAGTTCGTCTCTTACATTATTACTATTTACATAATATAAGCCTGTTTTACCTACTCCCTGAGTCTTGGTATAAATCTTCAAACCATCTGTTGGTTGTGCTGGATCTACTGAACCGTCATCTGGGCTAGGTGTAGTTAAAATTTGTAATTGGTCATCAATTACTACTGAGCCTGTTCCTGGTGCTGATAATCTTAAATCACTTCCAGAATTTGTAGTACTAATTGTTGTACCGTCAATTCTTATATCGTGTAATTCTGTTCTATTGTCGTAAAAATTAGCAGTTGTAACACCTTCAACTGTTATTGATGCTACACTAGTTTGTCCTGTTGTTTCAAAGTCTGCAACAACCATCTGTGTATAACTTGAAACACCATCTCTAATCTTTTGGAAGTCAGCCGCGGCAACCTGAGCCGCAATAGCAACGTCAACATATTTTTTATTAGGAATATGATCGTCGTCTGTAATTTGATTTTCGTATTGGTTAGTTCCACTTACACTAACAACACCTGTACCAGCATTAATTAAGTATAAGTCTCCACCACCTGTTGAAATACTTCTAACTTCTAATCCAATGTTACCACCATTGGTATCTCTTAATTTAAATCCACCTTGTTTAATTGTTTGTGTTACTGGATCGTTCCAACTTACACTTTCATCAAAAACAAATTGTGTATCTACTTTACTACCTCTGTCAACTTGAATACCAGCAGTACCAAGTGTAACACCTGCACCCTGTTCTCCTGAGTTAACTTCAATAATATTATCTTTTAAAGCAAGGTCTGTTGCATCAACTTGCGTTGTAGTTCCTTTAACAACAAGATTACCTGTCAAGTAAACTTGACCAATCTGATTACCTGTGTCCAAGTAGATTGTACCTGAATCTGCTGTTTTGATTCTATAATCGCCGTCTGTTACTACATTCTTTGCCATCTAAATTTCCTTAAACTGTTGTGGGGACCAAAGCCCCCACAAACAAATTAATTACGCATTACTGAAATCGTCGTCGTCAGTACCTGATAATGTGTTATCATCACCTGCTTCTTCGATCTGCGCCGCTCCATCTGAGCCAGATGCTGTAAATGTCCAAGCTAATGATGTTCCTGATAGTGCATTTGATCCTGTACCATCTGGTGCAATCACTGTAGCTTTTCTACCTGCGATTTTAGAGATTTGATAAGTTTCGTTATCGTCACCTTTTACCGTAATGGCCATTTCGCCTGCCGCTAAAGCACTTGCAAGTTTACCTGTTGTTAGTGTACAAGTAAATTCACCTGCTGTTCCGATTTCTTCACAAACAAATTTCTTTGAACCTTTTTGTTTTACGATATAACCTTCTTTAACGGCTGTGCCATTATGAAAGTCTACTTTTATTTCGTTTCCACCAGCTGTTGGTGTTCCGAAAAATCTTTTATTAATTGGTCTTCCCATTTTTTTCTCCTTGACGTTCTAGGTCTACGCGGTTATGTCCGCATAAGTCCGCCGTATTTTGCGGCTCGCTTTATAGACACAAGTATTTATCAAAGTTTAGGGAATGGGTAAAGGAAAGTATAAGCAAAATAGGTAGGACTTGGTTACACCTACAAGCACGTACCCGAATACCATTCTAATACGCACAACCTAACCCCGAAAGTGACTTCGATGTGACTCCCTCCGTTTTCCGGGTAAAGCCTGGGTACCACCCCTGGTTAGTCAAGTTCGACCCTTCTGGTAAAGGCCTCTTCCTTGCACTATAATTAGTAGTTAATTACTCTACTAATGCTTATGTTACTAATATAGCAAACTTTCCTAAAAAAGTCAATAAGAAAGTTTACCAAAATCTACTTATTATCGTGATTAATCGATATATGCTTTAAAACTTTACCTTTGCTTGGTCCAGTTGTAACAGTATATCCAGATGTACCATTTCCATTCACGTTAACTTCAGTACGAGATTTCATAAGGATCTTCTCCTTGCGTTCTCTCATTTTCTGCTCACGGTATGATTTAAGTAGGTAATCGTATCTGTTCATTACACTCTCCTTTTTACAGTTAAGTGCGTTCCTTCAGCTTAGATGCTTACTTCCGGCCTATATCGGCTGAACGTTGTACAAATATTTAGTCAAAAAGAAAGGCCCCGAAGGGCCTTTCTAATACTTTGTTACATTAAGTAACTAACCCTATGGATTAGCTAAATGTTACGTTCGCAATAGTAACTGTACCTAAGTAGTCTGCCGCATTACCAAGAGATGATGCTGTGTTGTTTAACTCAACATAACCGTATCTTGTCATAAAGCTAACTACTGGTTCAAAAGTTGCAGGATCCAGTACTACACCGCTTGACATTAAAGGAATGTATGGGCAGTAGAACGCTGGAGCGTCTGATTCACTTGAACCTTTGTAACCTACAAGTATGCTTGTACTATCGTTTGCATATGAATCAACATATACTTTCATAGCACTATTCAAAGTACCAACCATTTTAGTATTAGTTGGAGCCTCAAATGCACCTTCAGTTGTTCTTGCGAACGCTGAAGTTGTTGCAGATTGTAGGATAGTTAATGCGTGTGGTGAAACCACAGCATAGTTACCAGCACCACGTCTAGTTCTCTGTGCGATATTGTTAGCAACACGGTTGATCATCACAGCCAAAGCCGCGTGTTCATCACCTACGAATGTTGCAGTACCGCTTACAGCGTTCTGGTCGTATGCTTGTTGGTTTTGCGTACCAGCTAAAGCTCTCAAAGAAGCTAATACTTCTTGATCGATCTCAGCAGTAATATCTTGGGCTAATGCCGCCATAATTTCTGCTTCAATATCGATGCCTTGCTGTGCTTGAGCATCCTGAGCCGCTTCAAAAGTCCATCTTGCTGATAGCTTTCTGGTTTTTGCTTCGACTGTTTGCTTTAAGATCTGGATAGACATTCTCTTTCCAGCCGCACCTTCAAGAGCCGCTGTAGCAGATCCTTTTGGTGTTGCGTCAGTGGCGTTACCTGAGTATGCCGCCGCGATCTTAAATGGTGATAGTGCTTCTTCACCAACTTCGTTACCATCTGACGAATCAGCGTAACGTACTCTTAATGTGTGGATTTGACCCACTGGACCTGTCATCGGCTGTACACCAACTAATTCGTTGGCTATTACAGTCGGCATGACACGTCTGATTACTGGTAGAATAACTCTATTTAGAGTTGCAACATTACCGGCGCTTGTAGAACCAGCTGTAGCAGTCTCATTTAACCACTTGCGTGTGTTTTCTAGAGTACTTGCCATTACAGCCTTTTTATTGCCGTTAAGGCCTTCTAAAAGTGCAGTTTTGGTATCCTGCCAGCGACTTTCTAGTAGTTGTGACATTGTTTTCTCCTTATTTCAATCCAGCAAGTTTTTGAATATGAATAATATTATTATTCTCTTCTTGACTTACTCTACTAACGTTAGATTCTTTATTGCCTGTGATTTCTTTTGCCTCGGACTCTGTAAGAGTAGCCTTCTTCTTCGCTGGAGTTTTACCGTCTATTACCGCCGGAATATACTTATCAAACGCACTTTGCAGTTTGCTTGTTTGTATATTTTCCAGTAAGTCTACCATAATCTCACGCTGGTCCTTGCTCAAAGGTCCAGTCAATTCGTGCATTACTTCTTTGCGTTTAGCCGCATCAGAAACTTTTACAATTTCTGCGTCTTTACTCTCAACAATTTTCTTAACTTCTTCAGCTTCAGCTTTAGCTTCTGCAACTGCTTTGTCTTTCAACTCAACAACTTTTAAAAGTTTTGCTGTTTCTGACTTCTCATTCAAGTAGCTGTTAGCATACTCGCCTGCGAACGTTTCGAAAATTTTGCGACCAAAATCGTTTTTACGTGCTGAATCAATATCTTCTTTAAGTTGTCCAATCTCTTTATTAAGTTTCTTGGATACTCCTTCGGATACGATCTTCGCACTTTTCTCAACAAAAGACTTACGTACTTTTGTTAAATGTTCTTTGGCTTCACGTACTAATCTTACTTTAGTTTCAGCCAAGTCTTTTTTATCTTCGTGGAACTCTGCGATTTCTTTAGCTAGAGCTTCTACAACAAATTCCTCAAGTTTTCCAAATTTATCAGACATAACTTTTTGGTCTTCATGTAGTTCACCCACTTCCTTCTTCAACTGTTCGAATACAAAACCTTTTAACAGTCCTGCGTTTTCACGCATCGCTACAGCATATTTGGCTCTAGCTTCTGCTAATTGTTTTCTATCTTCAGCGAACTCGGAAATTTCTTCGTTAAGTTTTTCAGAAACCATAGTATCAATTGCTTCAACCATAGTAGCTTTATCATGTTCGTATTTAGATGCGAACTCTTCACGAAGTTCAGCAGTGACAGTAAGTTTGTTTTCACTCACTTGCTTGTCCCATGCTTCTTGGATGTCTGCTCTGATTTCTTCCGAAATTGCGTTGTTTTCAAAAAGTGATTTCAGTGCTTCCAACATATTATTTCTCCTTATTACTGGAGGCCTTTAATGATGTTCATTAAAGATTCCTTCAAATACTTTTGCGCCTTTGTGTCGCCTTGTAACTCTCGTGCTATTTCCATTGCCTTGTACCCCCCACGGGCATTTAATAAATGCTCGTATATTGGTGTCGGGTAGGCACCTGGAGCACTGGGTTGAGCAACTACATCGACTGTTATGATCTCATAATCGCTTACTTGTCCGGAACCGTCTTCCATAACGTTTCCGCTACCACGCGATGAAACACCTAGTTTAACTCCGCTTTCAAGCATTGTTTTAACTAGCTGTCCCATTGGCGTAGGTAATACTTTAAGTTTCCCGTAACCGTTTGGTCCATCCATCCACATTTCTGTGATCATATGGCTTACACGGTCTAAGTTTATGTTAAGTCCTTCTGGGTGATCAACTTCGCCGAGAACTGAATATCCTCCCGTAATTTGATCGTTAAGAGTGTTGACAGCTCTACCTATCTCGGTAACAGGGTAAACTCGCTGATTAGCGTTTTTTACTCCGCCTTGGATACAAATTCCCTTCATATAAAGGTCTTTTCCACCCTTGTCGTTTTCAGTAGTCTCAAGGACCAATTTAGCTTGGTCGAATGTCAAATTCTCTCTTAAGTTTATCACTTAATATCTCCTTAACAACAACTATTAAGAACCAATGATTGATTTACCATCAGTTCCTGTTTCGCCTGCGCCTTTTTTCTCAGCGCCATGGCCTTTTGAGTCTTTCGACATACTCTTACTTGCTTTTCCACCTGGAACGTTTACGTTACCAGCTGAATCTTCTTTAGGAGCACCAGCTTTGCCACCAGTTTCTTCGCCACCTTTGACCAAGTTACTAGCGTCTCCGCCCATGTCGTTTTTACCAGCTACTGGAGATTTAGTTCCGTCTGTACCTGAATCGCCTTTTGGCTCTGATACTTTAGTTACATATTCTCTCATTAGTTCTGTGCTTGATTGTACTGGTTTATCAGCATTTTCAAACGCAACTGGTTGCTCAAGGTCGGCTTCCGGAGCAATCATATCAACTGCTTCGTCTTCCTTCTCTTCGTCACCTTCGTCGTCGCCAGCGTCCATGTCCATTTCCATGTCATCTTCGCCTTTGTCTTCGTCACCGTCTTTGTCGGACATCATGCCGTCAAATTCAGCTTTAAGATCATCAAGAGCATCTTCTAGGTCAACAACTCTGTCTTCTAAGTCTTCGTCGTCGCCTTTATCTTCTTCACCTTCACCGTCTTCGATGTCAGCAATCATGTCATCAGCGGCATCGCCACCCATGTCATCATCACCTTCTGGTGTAATTTGGTCTGCAAAGTTTTCTTCAACGTTTTCGTCTTTTTCTTCAGTAGCTTCATCAGTTTTTTCGTCTTCGTCAGTAGCTTCTTTAACGTCTTCGTCTTTATCAGCATCAGCTTTTTCTTCAACTTTGTCATCAGCATCGTCTTCTGATGCTTCTTCAACTTTGTCTTCGTCTTTAGCGTCTGCTTTTTCGTCAACTTTGTCTTCTTCTTTAGCATCTTCTTTAGCTGTTTCGTCTACTTCAACTTCAGCTGTGTCGTCTGCTAATAGATTTTCGTATATATCGCGTGATTTCTCAACAACTATTTCGTGAAACAGTTCTTCAGCACCCGCTTTGTCTTCAGCGATTAACTTTTCAAGCATCGCTTCAAATTTAGATTGGTTTGCCATTTCTTTTCTCCTATTGTTTAGATATGGTAAGGCTGTCACTTGTATTTATGGTATTAGAAGAAAAGTACGTAGATATAGGCGTTTTTACGCCGGTTTTACATTAAGATTGTAAAATCTTAAAGTTATACATGAATTCTGCCACTGTAACGTGTTTAAAGTTGGTTAACTGCGTTAAGTTGTCGGGGCAATAATCCTCTTTGTTCTGTACTACTCTTATATATCTCTTTTGAGGATTTTTCTGACAAACTATACCAGTCTGTCTGGCCCAGTTACCGTGATATGTAGCAGGGTCTATGGATTTTTTATAATTTTGCGTATCTGCATATATGTTATTAATAAGTCCGCCCTCGCCATTGTGTTCTTGTGCATCTGTACCTTGAAAATCAAAGCCTAAGATGTATATTGTATCATAATCGTGTAATCTAGGATTGTTTTCGTCGCCATATGTTGCTAACCACAATGCTGTAGGTCCACTGCTCCAACCTAAAGGCTCCTTAAAATAGTTAAATTTATGGTAGCTTTCGTACATCTTGTTAGGGTTGGTCCACACTTCGTGGTTCAATTGCCACTTGCATTTGTTTAGTTCGCTGACCATCTTAGTATCAACAGCAACCAAGTAATCGGGCTCGAAGTCTCTGTAAACTGCGTTACAGGCATATATCTTGCCGTATGGTCTAAGTGCTTCTAATGGTATTGGGGTTCTTGATTTTCCGTTACCTATTACAAAGGCTATGGACATTTAATTCCTCGTAAAGTTAAACTGCGCCTTCTTCTGCGTTAGCGGCCAAGCCGTACATTTGTCTAACAAAGTGCAATTCTTTTTGTTGCTCTTCTTTATGTAGCTCACTTGCTTTACGAATTTTGTTAATCTGACGTAGTGTTAGTCTAGTCTTACGTGTATCGTCTTTTGTGACAATAGAGTCATCATAACTCGGATCGTAACCTTTATCTTCTGTAGGCTCCAATGTTTCTTTGTCAAAATAAAATAGTTCACGTAGTATCATGTTAGTATTTATGCTGGAGGCGTCTGACCTGTACCGCCTGGTGCCCCTCCGCCTGTTGCTGTATCTGGTGGTGGTGCTGTTCCGCCGTCTACTGGTGCTGGTGCGTCTTCACCTGCTGGTGCCATGTCTTCACCTGCTCCATCTCCTGCCAAGTCTGCTGACATACCTGCACTTGAAATACCTGCACCTCTTAATTCGCCTGCGGCATCAGTTGGTGGTGGAGTAATATTCTCATCATTCTCTTCACGCCACATACGTTCGTTGTCTGCAATTTCTTCTTCCGTCATACCTAAGAAACGTTTCAATGCAAATCTGTTTGAGATATAAGGTATAGCACTCATTTGTGTATACGTTGGTACTCTTGCATTATCAATTTCACTTTGTCTGTAACTTGCAAAGTTTTGTGGTGGTTGGAATCTTAAGTCAAACATAGCAGTATCAATGTTGATACCTTTTTCTAACAAGTAACGTTTAAACTCTTGACTAAATTGTTCTACTACTAAATTTTGTAGTCTTTCACAATATGTGTTGAATCTTAATTCCTGAATGTACGCAGTACCCACTCGCCCATCTTGGAATTGAGTAGCACCATCGTCAGGCCCTGTAGGAAGATAAGAACTAGGAATACGCAAACCACGTACCAACTTATTAGTAAAGTATTTAAGATCATCAATCTCTCCTAGATTAGTTCCGCCTGGTAATGTTTCAACCTTAGATCCTCTACCTTCTGCTGTTTGTGGAAAGAAGTAGTCTTCGTTAATAGATAATGGATTGTATGCACTATCAATAACGTTTTGTCCTCCACCTGTTGCACTAGGTATACGTCTTTGGTGTATGTCTGTTTTAACACGTTCTACAAATTGCATTGCCAAGTGTGATGGCATATTACCCACGTCAACGTAAAATACTCTACGTTCTGGTGCTCTTTGTACACGATAAATTATAATTGCATCTTCAAGTAATTCTTTTTGTTTGTATACTTTAAATATACTTTCTAATAAGCTGTTACCAAATGGAAAGTTATTATCAAGTCCTTCACTTAAACTTAGATGTACCATGTTCTCTGCACTAACGGCAATTTCCATTGTGTCTTTTTGGAAACGTCCGCCACTCATTGATTGGTTAGGAGCACCTACTTGTCCACGTACTGAACCTGTCAAGTATCCATCTCCGCCACCTGTAACGTTACCGTTTGTTTGATGTGGAGTAGTTGCTACTGCATCTTTGAAGTTTAAGTTTACATTTTTAACAATGTATTGTTCTGGTGTTTTACCTTGTGATTCATTTACAATGATACGTGAAACGTTTGCTGGATCAACGTGGAACCAACGTTTAGTTTCAGGATCTCTAATGAAAAAAGCATCACCATATTTAAAAACGTTACGTAGTATACGAAACATTTTTGTTTCAAAATTTTGTATCTTACACCATTGTTGTAGGTATAATTTAAGTGTTTGTACTTCTGAGTTTGTTGCGTCTTGTTTATAATCAATTACAAATGGTGATTGATTTGATTTATTCTTTTGACTTGTAAATTCTGCTAAGATGTCTAGTGCGGCGTTTACTTCTGAATCTAAATCCATAGTGTTATATTGTCCATAACGTTCAACACGATTTGGACTACCTACATATACATCTGGTAGATAAGAAGAATAGTTAGCTTGAGCCGGACCCATACCACTGTTAGCATTTCCGCCCAACGGTGAGTAGTTTCCTGTTCCGCCTTGGTCGGTATCTACTGTATTAAAATATCTTTTCCAACTCATAAATTATCCTTATATCGACGCATCTGCTACTGTTTGACCGCTTCTTGTTTGTTTTCTCAGTTCAACGAGCATCATTTGTACACTACTATTTAACTGATCTAACTTGTCTGCGGCACCCTTCTGGCCTTCACCAAAACTTGTAAAGTTACTAACAAGATTTGCTTTGGTTTCTGAATCCATTTTACTGTATTCTTCTTGGTATTTCATTAGCTGTTTTGTTAGTTCTGAAAGTGATTTGGAAACAGATTTTAAATTGGCTCCATCCATTGCTTCAATAAAGTTAGCAATACCCTGTAAGCCATCTCCAATATTTTTCAATCCTGCGGCATCAACGTCAGCAAATTCTTTAACATCTTTTGCTAAATCACTAATACTTCCTGAGCTTCCACCAAATAAACTTCCTAATGCTTTACCAATGCTGTCAAGTACACCATCTCCTGTAAATGCACTCATACCTTTGTGTAAACTTGTTAGTGCAGGTCCTACCGCGTGTAAGTTAGCTGGATTAATACCTTCAAACTCTTTAATACCATTTGCTAGATTAGTAAATGCTCCTGTTCCAATAAAGTTTGCAACAATACCACCTTTAGCAAGATCCATGATTGGTCCTGTGAGTACTTTTAATCCTTCACCAACATTTGTAAGTTTGGTTGAGTCTAGATCTTCAAATTTCTTTACACCGTCAGCAAGTTTGTCAACACCACCTACTATTGCTTCAACCATAGCGGCAATACCAAATCCTGCAACACCTATTCCTGCAAACGCAGTTGCAACTAATAATAGTCCCGGACTTGCTAATGTACCTGCAAGACCTATTGCGGCAACTGCCGCTGTAACTACACCAATACCAATTGCTAATTCTTTAAATCCTATGTCAGGCATCAAGTTTGCAAACAACCCGCCCTTGTCA
>Ga0181422_1000005_pt1 | contig 65325 bp, 93 predicted proteins | sample 45SPOviralmetaG_FD_130147 | JGI IMG/M metagenome (GOLD analysis project Ga0181422, IMG submission 130147) | Marine viral communities from the oligotrophic San Pedro Time Series (SPOT) site, San Pedro Channel, CA, USA - 45 SPOT_SRF_2013-07-18 | ecosystem: Environmental > Aquatic > Marine > Strait...
ATATGATTTAATCAATCCGCTTCTTACTATGTCATTCAAGGCAAACTCAATACATTTCATTTCGTTCATTTCTTGTAATATATTAACAAAATCTAGGATGCCATTACGGTCTTGTGTTTTCGTTAAGTCAGTTTGTTGCATATCACCAGCGAAGACAATTTTACTATCTTGTCCTACTCTGGTCATTATTGTATCTAACTCATGGAAATTTAAGTTTTGACATTCATCTACAATTATAACGCCATTATCTATTGTTACACCTCTTAAAAAGGAAGTAGTAAGAAAATCAATTGTGCCTTGATTTCTTAGGTCATTATATAATCTATCAAACTCAGCGTCACTACCTCTTTTAAACATAAACCTAACCATGTTTTGGTAAGGTGTTTGGTATAAGTATGACTTGTCTTCCTCATCACCAGGTAAGAAACCTATGTCTCTTGTTGGTATGATAGAACGGACAATATATACTCTTTCTCTAGGTGATTTAGGATCCAGAACATCTTTCAAAGCATTATATAACGCTACGAAAGTTTTACCAGTTCCTGCTACACCATATAGGAATAAATTTTTGTCAGCGAAGTTATTGAAAACTTCCTTCTGATTATCTGTGATTGGTTTAATATCATTCAAATCCTTTAATGATATTTCCAACTGTTTCTTTTTACTTGCCATAATATTCCTTCACTTACGGATTATGTGTTAACTCAGCTTACAATCTTTGGGTTATATGATATCCCTACAACTTAGTGCTGTTAACTATCATATAACTATTTAGACTATTTAGATTTTACCTTTTGCTCTTTTTCTATGTTTTTTAATAGTGTCTTTTATCTTTAATGTTTTGTGGTCTTTTTTACCATATCTGTCAGCTAAATTACTTTCTGGATGTGCTTCTGCAACTCTTCCTAACATGTCTTTCCAACCACTATCAGTTTTACTATCAAGTTGACCTACACTACCTACTATGAGTGGTGCAGCCGGCACAAGACCTATTTTCTTTTTATTCTTTTCTAAGTATTCTTCCATTTCAGATATAGACATCAAATCAGTCCATTGTTCATCTGTCTTTTTATTTCTAAATGTATATGTTGGCATATGTTTATTTATGCTGTTATTCTGGCAGCGTACCAGGCTGGTACGTCACGTTTAGACCATTTAGCAAAATATGCTTTTGCTTCTACATAATAATTTTTGTAACTAGCAATACTGTCATTTGGTACTATACATTGAGGATAGTGTGACATTGCCGGTGTTGGTTCTCGCCAACCGTCTTGTTTAATATTATTAGGTGCATTTGCCAGTATCTCATTCAGTTTAAAGTTTGTACTATGTACTTTACCATATCTGTGTGTGTATTCTTGTCCTAGTTTTTTAAACAAATCATACAACCATAGATACTGTTGTTTGGTTTCTCTTGCCCATACGGCACTAGGGTGGTGATAGTGTACTGCTTTGTATATAATGTCTTCTCTTTTATCTTCCATAATATATCGTTTCACTTTTCTACCTGTCTTACTTCTACCTTCAATCTCTTTACCATCTAGCATTCTATGTGCTGTAGATAATAATTGAGCGTATTCTACAATCATCTTTACGACATGTTTATCCACATGCTGTTCAGCACATGTTTTTGTATCGTGGTTTAAATAAAATATATTCATACTAAAACTCCTTCACTTTCTCCATTAACTTAATTAATTTCCATTTAAACATATTATACATCATTGGCAACTTTTTGTCAACCTTTTTTAAATATGCTCTTAGAGCGTCAACACGTTTCCAGTATAATTCTTCTTTAGAGTTCATAAACACCTACTATATTATGTTTAATAACTTGTTTAATTAGTGATGTATAGTTCTTTTTTGTCGCATACTTCGTTAGAGTATCAGCAAGTTGGTATACATCTGCACCGTTGCTTCTTGCTTCTCTAAATTCTTCATAAGCAAATACTTCGTTAAGGATCCTTACATAGTCCTTTACACTATCACATCTAGTTTCATAAACTTTAACACCCCAACCAATCCATTTTGTTTGGTCCCATGTAATTGGTAATAACCATTTACTATCTTTGTTGAAAGTTCTAATACCAAATAAATTATTACCTTCGTTGGCAAATCTACTTTTACCCCAACCTGTCTCTAATGCCGCTTGAGCAATGATTAGTTCTTTTGGTATTTGTTTTGAAATATCTGTTGTCTCATAAATTTTGTCTATACATTTTGATAGTGTGTAAACAAATTGAGATTTTGTATCTGTATTGATAACAGGTAAAACATTAGGAAAATCTTCTATCTCCTGGTATTTGATTAGTTCTACTTGTTCAGTAAATTCTTTGCAACCATCATCTGTACATGGTTGTTCTTGTGCTACTGCGTGCCATATAAACGCACCAGCAATTAATAATAATATAGTTGAAAATATTTTCATAAGACCTCCTTAGTCAATATTAGTTGTATCATTGTCAATAGTAAGTGTTAGTTTAATACCATTTGCACCAAACGTTCTACGCCATTTGTAGAAATCAATGTTGTGGTTACAACTGTTATCTTCTAACGCATAATATTGCCATAAATGTACCATTTCATGTCCTAACACTTGTAAAAAAGTGTCAAAGGATTTCATTTTATAATGTAATTCTAAATGACATTCTCTAGGTTTCTTTTTTCGCTTTTCTGATTGGTCATTAAATACTACTTGACCAACAGCACCTCTTAATCTTCTAATAGATATACTATCAAAAGACGGTAGTTTTCTTTTAAAGATAATATTATTTAGTATATCAAACCACAGCTCAGCGTCTGTAAGTGTGGGATAATAAGGAAACTTTTTGTTAAAGTTTTCTGCTAATCTATCTATCTTTTTTCTTGCCATATGTTATCTAAGATACTCATTTTTATATAACAGTTTAGCACCGTATTCTTGTTTTGCAATATCAAGGACTTCATCTACATTGTCCTCATCAATACCACATAATGATAAATTGTCAACATCTGCTAATTGTTTTTTAGCAGTTGTTTCATCAATAGAACCTATACAGTATTGATTGATAATATTATCAGATTGTTCTTCAGCGTTGTCCCACGCCATGTTTTTAACTTTACTCATTATTGACCTCCTTCATAAAATTCAATAGTCCCAAACATTTCGTAAGATATTTTAGGACAAGTATTCATAATAACAATTTTCATTGTATCTCTAACCATAGTATCTAATCTATCAATAAAGTTAGCGGCAGCAATTAATTGATTGCCAGCAATAAGATGAGCAACGGTCTCATAATCTTGTCCGTCAAACGGAGTTTTGGTATATTTAAGTAGATTGTCTCTAGTAGTTTTAAGTTTCATAATATAACCTTTCGTTTTCTTGTTAATATACTTATAATATACACTAAAAACAAGCAAAAGTCAAGTAAAAAGGACATAAAAAAACCTTTATTTTTCAATGCTTTTTAAATAAAAAGTGTGTCAGGATGTCGCACTAAGCGTTAATTCTCATAAAATTGTCGTCCCAATTGAACGCTTCCTTTACTAAATTCTCCGTCAAACCTTTATAAACTTTATTTAATTCTTTACCTTTAATGTGTAAAAGTAACTTTGCTTCTTCATCACTTAATGCTTCAAGTGTTTCTATAAACATGTTTTCTCTTTTCATCTGTTTTAGTTGTGGATTACCACCTTCTAAATAGTGGAACAATTTTTTTGTTTCCGCTTTTAACCATATATGATTTTCAGTACCTAGTGGTGCTTCATTTTTTTTATATGGTGGGTTTTCTTCTGGTAACTTCCATACTAATTTAGGATCAAATGCTAACTTCATTAACATTCTTAATTCATTAGTGTCATACTTATTCAACACTTCTATTTTTTTCTTTTTATCTTTCGCATTATTAACCTTTGTTAATATTTCATGGAATGATAATTGATACATTGGTTCAGCCATTTTAAAACTCCTCTATTTTGCCAATCAATTCTTTCAAATCGTTATTAATTAAATAAGGTAATATCTTTTGTTTAGATTGTACCTTAATGTTTTTGTATGTATTATATATGTCTTCTTCCATATCATCTGGAATATAGTCAAAGTCAATTAGTCTCTGGTTTCTTTGGTAGTTTCTATAGTGATATTCATTACAGAAAGTCTTAGGATCCTCACCTTTCATTAAAGTGTCAATCCAATATGATAATTTTTTCTTTTGTATAGGTTTTTGTTTAATCTTATTTACAAAGGTATCGTCTGGTGACAAGAAGTTAGGTATGCCATCAGAGGTATCACCTCTCATTATATGTTCAAAGATATACTCTTGTGGATTTTGTGTTTCTATCATCTTCTTTTGTATAGGTGCATATTGAGATATGCCTGGATACTTTTGAAGTTGTTGAAAGTCTTTGTCACCTGATATAATTAAAATCTTTTCGTCTGTAGCAATGTTTAATCCTGTCTTGTGTTTTTTACATAGTACAGCAATAATGTCATCTGCTTCAACATTATCTAATTGTACAACTTTATAGTGGAAGTTGTCTCGTATTTCTTCTTTGATTGTGTGTATTAAACCAAACACACTTTCCCAATCAGTTTTGGATTCGTCTCGCCCTTCCCTTCGTTTTGCTTTGTAGTGTGGAAATATATCTCTACGCCAAGGTGCCGGTCCGTCAACTGCAATGATAACATCACCTGGATAGTCTTGTTTAAATCTGTGTACTAATCCTCTAATAGAGTTTAGTATCATATGTCTTACAATTGGTATAGACAAGGTCATCTTGTCTTTACTCATTGCCAATTGTACAGCGATATTACTAATCGCTATCTGGCTGTAGTCTATCAGTATCATCTAAATTTTCTCCTTCAAATTCAATTTCGTCTTCATCATTTTTGTCACAAATTCTTTTACCTTCATAATCAATTACTGAATATGTCCTACCTGATTTCTCGTCTTTTTGTTTAAACATAAGATTATCAGTTATATCGTGGAAAGGGTGTTCTAAGTTTAGTTCTCTATACAATAAACCTTTTAACGCCTCCATAAAGATACCTAAATCTAAGAAAGTTTTGTTACTTAACTTTGGATCTCGTAAACCAATATTCATACCTTCTTGTTGTAACTGTGCCAACATTCCAATGACCATATCATCAGCAACTGCATTAGCATATTTTGTTGTTTGTTCTTCCGCTATCTTTTCTTCTACAGGTATTTTCTGTTCTCTGGTCAGATTAGGTATATGTTTTCCGTCAGGAAACGATAGAATTTTCGCTGTCATCTAGTATCACTCTCTTTGGTTTTGTCCATCCTAGGTTGGTACACCAATCTTTATTCCTTGGTTTCACTTTGGAAATTGATTTTACCTTCATTTATTAGATGTTCTCGCAAATCAGTATAACCACCAATCAACTCATCACCTTTCATAATTTGAGGCATAGACCGTACTTGTTTACCTATCATTTCAAACATTTTATCTGGTGTAAAAGTAGGCGACAGTTTATGTTCCTCAAAAGGTAAATTTACACTATTAAGTAAGGACTTTGCCTTTGTACAATAGACACAATTATCTTTTGAAAATACTTTATACATTATTTACTCCGTTGCTATTTCTGTTAAACTATCTATAGCGTCATTCGCTTTAATATTAGCTTCTGCCATATTTATATCTTTTTTAGCTTCTGCTTTTACCAATTCTGCTAACTTGTTTAACTCACCTAACGGTAACTGTAAACCCATGTAAACTCTATACTCATTGTCTCCAGTTATAGATACAGCAATCTGCCATTGTTCATAACCTTGTACTTTAGTTTGTTTAATTATGTTTACAATTGTGGACTCTGCCTTAGAGTTTATAATCTTAGAACCTTCTTGTCCTAGTTCTTGTATAAACACATTAGCATTCTTATTCATTTCACCATGCATTACATCTGCTAAGTCAGCTTTCGCTACCATTGTTGCTTTGTCCATTGCAAGTTGTAAATCTGGACTTGTTGCCACACCTACACCGTAAAGATAAAACTTGTCTTTCTTATTAAAGAGACCTTTCTTACCTTCTTTTTCTACAAACCATTTAGGTACTTCTTCTAACATACCAGACTTGGTCTGTCCTTCATGTTCTATTTTTACTGTCTTAGCACAACCTGTAACTAACAGACCTAGTAAAATCATTATTATTATTTTATTCATTTCCTTTTATCACCTCTCTTATATACTCTATTGAGTTGTGGTATATATCAAACCCAATATCTGGATTATGATATACAATAATACCACCTATTATCATACCAAAGATAAACTTCATTGTTTCTCCCAAGTGCCGTCATTAGTTAAACATACCTTATCAGGTATTAAACCGCCTTCAACTTTTCTACAGTAGGCAGGCACATTTTCCTGTCCGTAATAAAATTGAGCGAATAATTGCCAGTAGGTAGGACCTATAACACCGTCTCTACATATCATTTTTCTACTGACTTCGTTTTCCATGTTTTCATCATAGATAACTTCTATAACACAATTACTCTTTGTGAATTTAGGTGTCTCGTCATTTGCTATTGCACCTGACCAGATTAATAATGCTAATATCAATACAATAAAAAACATTACATTAAAGTTTGGTTCTCTCATACAGTATCATCATTATAAGTTGGTTCTTTTTTCTTTGGTTTTTCTTTATTCATTAAATACATCATACCAACAGGTACTAATAATATTCCAATTGAAACTAATATACCATAAAACATATTCATTTTATACTTTTCCTCATTTGTGTTTGATTGTTTACGAATACTCTTACCAACCTAGAAACATCAACTTGTTCTTCCTTTAATGTTTTAGGATTTTTAAATAACACTCTACAATCATTTACTTTTGCATATGTCATATTTTTATCATCTATAACTCTAGCGTCATCTGTATTCTTACGCCAATCATGTGTAGAATAAACTGTCATTACATTACCCTTTCAATTATTCGCCATCTACCGTCAGGCATTTGACACGCCTTACCAAATTCTGTACTTCTATCTAAACTACCAGGAAAATTCATTGGCCAGCTATCTTGTATATTAACTGTAGATTGATAATCAACACATTTAGCACCTGACTTATGTATATAACTATTCACAATCTTAACATCACCTTGATTGCCTGTAGCACTATTGTGCCACATAAAAAAATTAGTTTTACCAATAGGCATATTGTTTAAATGGTCAACAAATAAACTGGCGTGGACAGTTCTATCATTCATACTTCCACAACCAGTTAACATTGTCAATATTATTGCGATACTAAAGTAACGCATCCAACTCCCTTTTAGTTAGAGGGTCGCCATGTCCTTCTGCATGACCAACAGAGTCCATTGAAACTCTATCAGAAAGGATATCTTCGTCACCTTCATCTTCATCAACTTTCTTAATGACAGGAAAAGGTTTCGTGCCGTCATATCCTTGAGCAAGTCGCTCCCAATTCACATCATAGGGTAAATTTAACCCACCCATTTCTCTAAGAAATTTTGCTTTGTCTAAAGGATTATCGTAAGAGTTAAACTCTTTCAAAATACCTTGCATAGATAAATCGTTCTCTTTAATCTTTTGTTGTATAGTTTTTGTAGTCATATTATAGTCTCCTCGTTGTTATTAATAATATATTGTTAACTCTATCATGCTTTAATAGAAAAGTAAATGTGACAGGATGTCGCACTACTTACCTATGTCTTTCACGTTAGATTTAGTAATTACTTGATAAGCACCTTTGTTGTAGGCAGGAGCGATAGTAAAATTTTTACTTTCTTCAAGTCGCCAGTTATTTACAGGTTTTGTACCACCTGAAAATTTTTTGTTAATCCAGTATTCTGCGTCTAGTCTTTTCGTACTGTCTTTTGAAATATCGTTATATGTAACAGTTGTATATTTTGGGTTTTGTTTCATTACAATTCTACCTTTATCATTCACTTTTAGACCTAGTTTTTTTAAATACTTGATATGCTTTGCTAAAGCAATCATATATTCTTTAGTGGGTCTTCTTCTTTTTAAACGTCTTATTGCACCAGACGTATTGTGTGTATAAATTATTGCCATCTATTGTCTATATCCTATCATAAAAGAGTGCTTTTGTCAAGCCTTTATTTGTTCTCGTTTTGTTCTAGTCCTGTAATACCCATTACTTCAACCATTTCTACAGGATCCTGTGGTGCCACTGCTTTCTCAAAATCGTCTACCTGTTTCTCCCACTTCCTCTGAATAGTATCAATTAATTTAAAGGTAGCATTATCTGTACCTACTCCTAAGGAGTTCTTAATATCCTTCAACTCATCAATAAATGTTAATTCTGCAATCATAATTGTTTCCTTTCGTTTTTTTAAACTCATACTTTTATCCAACCATCTGGCAAATCTACAGGATGGTCATTCAAATCAGTCCAATCGTAATCAGTTCTCCAATCATACTGTTTCTTTAAATCAACTGTCATCATTTTAGGATCCTTAATATCTTTCACTAAATCTTCCAGTTCTGCAATACCACTTTCTTCCATACCACTCTTAATATCTTTGATGGCATATTCTAATGTTTCTATAATATCTTCTTTTGTCTTAATTGTCATAACACTCCTTGTTCTTACTGTCACCTTGTAGTTTACATTTATATTCTTTATCTGCTTTTAGTCTCATATCAGCTATAGCACCTTCTAATATGTAAGGTAAATGTTTCTGTACACTTATCAACATATCAATGGTATACATATGGGCAATTCTAGCAAGGTCGTCACTTAACACTTCGCTATGGTCCATGTTATTCATATTTCTAATTACATGACTAACAACTGTTTCAACATACTCTTTTGAAACTATTGGTTCATCTGCTTTCACTACGTTAAATATTGACCAAGACCAAATATAGACCCAAGCAACAAAAACGTAAAAAAATGTTTTTCTCATTAAGCATTCTCCTTCTTTAAAGTTAATATAGTCATTATAATGGATACAATCATTATTGCTGTCATAATAAAAAACATAGTCCAGTTTTCATTACCCATACAATGTCCTTTACAATCGTCTATAGCACCAACCGCCATGATGGCAGCAAGTATCGTAGTCATTGAAAAAAATGTGTTCATAATATATCTCTCTTTCTAGTTATTGTATTTCTACTTCTTTAAACTCAGTTGTATAGTCTTCTAAGTAATCTTGTAATTCTGAAAACTTACTAGATAAATCAACAGTATCAACTTCTGTGTTTTCTTTATTATTCTCGTTATAGTCTTCAATCAACTCATTCATTTTTTCTTCAGCGTTATCAATTAACTTGGTAATTTTGTCACTCATTTGTTCATATGTCATAATGTTTTCCTTTGTTTTATTCATAATATAGATATACTATACATGAAAAAGACCAAAAAGTCAACAACTATTGGCATAAAAATGTAAATTAGTTCCGTTGCCTGGCAATGGTTTAGTGCTGGTGCGACAATCTGCACAGCCAATGTTCTTGTTTTGTTCTATTTAATTTGAAGATTTACGACTAAGGTAACCCTTAATTCGTCTGATTTGAAAGGTGGTACTTCGTGTATCAAACTGGAAGGTGTGATAACAAAGGTATCCTGTTCAGTAGGTAGTTTATAGTATTTTAAAAGATAACTATGTTTTTCGTTATTGATATCTAGTTTCTTATATAACGTGGGTCTGAGATATTGATAATCGTCTGCCCAATGATTGGCATTGTGGAATACTGTGGATTGATGTTTCTTAGGATTAAACTTTAAATAATGAATACAAGTAAAATCACTATCACCTATATGGTTATGTGGTCGCATATATTGACCTGATTTCATAGCAGTATAATTTGTAATATCAAATGCATATGAAAAGGTAGATGTAAGTTCTAACGTTTTACAAAACCCATCAAAAATTTTATGGTAAACTGGCACTAAAGATTTGTAATTAATCTTTTTAAATTTAGGGTTGTCTATATCTCTATTACTATGATGTAGTTTACTATTTAAGTAATTGTTGCCGTCCCATTTATTTCTATCACTATCTAAACTATAGTTATGTTCTATATCTGCAAGTATGGTATCTCTATCATAACTTTTAGGATCCACATTATATTTCCAATAAGGTATATTAAACATAAGCAAACATATCTAAAGTTACAAGTTTTTTCCAGTTTTCATTTTTTTGTGTATCATATCCCCATTCTTGGCAAAATGATATTGTAGGTGTAATATATGTTTCAGGATTTGTTCTTCTTAACATATGATATTTTTCTAATACCTCATGTTGTAAAAATACACCTGCAACAAATATTTTATTATAACTTCTTATCTCATCTTCTGGTATAAACTTTCGTTTTTTAAATTTTTTAAAATGAAATAAAGGATGTATAATACTTCTATCATTAATAGTTTCATCAATAACATCATTCATTATATTAACTTTCCAACCTCTATCTACAAATGCTTCACACCTTGCACTTAGATATTCTACATAAGAATTATAATCTTTTTGTAAATGTCTTTGTTCACTTACAAGTTTTTGTGGTAGAGTTGAACGTATATTAACAAGATTAACTAATACGTTTGTACCAATCTTTCTATCTGCGAGTGTTACCATAATGTTTTACCACACAATTTTTAACTGGACCTAATTCTCTATAAGGGTCTATAATACAACTACCTGGATTCCATTCTTTTGGTATCATTGCTTTATCGTGTATTAAAAACGTATAAGCGCCTTCATCTGGTGCGTGGTCATAATATACTTTATTAGTAGTTAACTTTCCAACATACCAACCAACTAACAAAGAAGGACTTCCTGCTGTTTGTTCAACACCTGGTTTAAAACCTCTACCAAGTATTACTACTGGCATTTTAAAAGATACACAATATTTTGCCATATTACGAGCTTGCTCTTCTCTTGCTTTCATAATAGCGTCAAATAAATCATAACCATAGTCATATCTTTCATTCAATACTCTTAATGCGATATTATCTCTAGGATGACAACCACCACCGTCACCAAAACCTGCTTTCATATAACTAGGTCCCATAATTCGTTGCGTACTGTTTGCTAATGCCTTTGTTACAACATCAACATTCATATGACCAACATTCATTGCCGTGTCTTGTATCATATTAACTAATGCAAGTTTTGTAGAAATAAAAGTATTATAAAAAACTTTGAGTGCCTCTATTTCTTCCCATGTACCTAATTCATATCTTACTTCTTTTTCTAAGATAGGATTATATAAGTCATGCAACATATCTACTGCTAAACTTTCTTCACCATCTTCCGTACCTATCATAATCATTTCAGGATTTCTCATATCCCATTTTACAGTACCTTGTGCAATCAAATAAGGATTGTAAATAAACTGACCATTTTGTACAAGTGGTTGTATTTCTTTTCTTACAGTACCTGGTAACATAGTTGATATAACAGAAATTAAAGTACCTTTATCTACCAATGCGTCAACTTGTTTTGTTGCTTCTATGATATATGAATAATCAAAATCTCTTGGTGGTAAATGTGATGTTGGGTCTTTACCATCATATGCCGGTATATGTGGTGTTTGTACTGCAATTAAAACTACATCTTTACCTTTACATGCTTGCTCTTGTGTACCTGATAATCCTGGTACATCTATGTTAGGGTCATAACCTGTTACATCATGTTTTTCTGCTAATACTTCAGCTGCGTCTCTGCCTAGTTTACCTAGTCCTATAAATCCTACTTTCATTTAAATTTCTCCATGCTACATACTGGAATAGGTTCCATTTTATGTAAGTTTTGTTTTCTGTGTTTTATATATATCTTCATTTTTTCTTGGTCACTAGGTTTAGTTACAATAGCATTCATTTGGTCTTGCTTCATTGATTTTTCTAAATCTTCATAACTTACACCAAGTTGGTCTTCATCTGTTCTTCCATCGTCCCATAAACCATCTGTTGGTTTTGCCTCTTGTATTGATTGTAATATATTTAATTCTTTTGCAATTTTCCATACATCTGTTTTCATACAATCTGCAATAGGTGATATATCAACACCACCATCACCATACTTAGTATAGAAACCTACACCAAAATCTTCTACTTTATTACCTGTGCCTACAACTAATCCATTATTACTTTGTGCCACTTGATATAACATCATCATTCTTAATCTACTACGACTATTTGCAAATGCTAATTTACTATCAGCACCTAGATAATTACTTGCGTTTTCAAACTCATGGAATATTTTTTCTAAGTTAATAACTCTACGACTTACATTATCAAAATTCTCATCTAACCACCAAGCATGTTCTAATGCTAATGTATCTTTATTTTTAATTGACATTACAATTGGTATGACTTTGATACCTGTCATAGCACATAGCGTTGACGCTACTGCACTATCTATACCACCTGATACACCTATAACTAATGTTGTCTTGTTATATTTGTTTGCATAATCTTTTATCCATTTTACTATGTGGTCAATTCTATCTTTCATATATTTTATCTCCAATTACTAATACATCAACATCTTTCATTCTATCAAATGTTGCCTTCGCCTGTTCAGGTGTTTCAACTATAGGTTCTTGGTAGTTAAAACTTGTATTCAACAAAGCAGGCAATTTACTTTGTTGTATAATATTATATAGTGTTTCATTATGGTCATGTTTTAAAATTTGTGCTCTTGTACTACCATCAACTTGTGTAACGCCTGATAATGCCTCATCATATTCGTGTTTAACTATGGCACTTGTTTGCATATAAGGTGACCATTCGTTATAATCTAATAACATTTCTTTGGCATTTTCTTCAGGTATAATGGGTGCATATGGTCTGTACCATTCTCTCATTTTTACTTTGTAGTTTAATCTATCTCTTATGCCATCAATACCTGGATTACATAAAATACTTCTATGTCCTAATGCTCTAGGTCCACTCTCACTACGACCTTCATAGTAACATATAACTTTATTATCTGCAAGTAGGTTACCAACTCTTTCAATGTCAGGTTGTCCTACATTATAATCTGGTCCTGTATAAGGACTAAAATATGATGTTTTCTTAGGGTTATCTAACACATGGTGCCAGATGTACAAAGCACACCCTATCGCTAATCCTGTGTCGTTAGGAAACGGAGGAACATGTAATTTTTCAAACTTTGTCTGTTTGATAATCTCTCTATTTGCAATACAATTTAACGCAAGTCCACCTGCATAACATAAGTTTTGATTACCTGTGTAAATATTCTTTATTTCAGTTAATAGTGTTCGTGTAGTAAGACTTTGTAAACTTGCTGCCACATTTTGACTATTAGATGTTTTTGTATCTGATAAGTCTTCGCAATTGTTATATGCTCTGGCACGTGGGTCATAATATTCATGTCTTGGTGCCTCTGATAATGTTCGCTCTATTTTTTCTATCAAGTTTTCATTAGCATTACCATAACTTGCAAGACCCATAACTTTACCTGCACCAGAACCTGGATCCCAAGCATGTACTCTTTTCATTCTATAATTATTAATTGTAATGCTTGACCAGTATGCCGCTAAGTTCTTTCTTGCGTCAGGTTTATATTGTTCTATTTTATTACCAACACCTTGTGATACACTAGAGTTCTCACTATCACCACCACCGTCCCATGTAAAGATTGTGGCAGTATCAAAAGGACTTGTATAGTATGTTGAAGCTGCGTGTGCTAAATGATGATTAACAATATAACCTCTATCAAACTTTTTATATTCTAAAGTCTTTGCACTAGGTACTTCAAAATTTAATTTTCTTTCTGGCATGTGTTGTTCAATCCATCTAGTAATTGTGCCTGGATTATTACATGCAATATGGTCAACATCATTCATTGTTAAACCACAATGTTCTAATGTTTTATCAATAAATTCCTGACTAAAACCAAAGTCATGTTTTATTCTCGTAAATCTTTCTAGTTCCCAATTAATTAATACTTCGCCATCTTTCAGTACACAGGCAGCAGCATTATGACCAAAGTACAATCCTAATATAATCATTCGTCTTCTTCTTCTAATTCTCTTTGTCTTTTTTCTTCTTCAAAACCTATCATTAAATCTTCGTGTAAAGTATTTGGTCTTGTTGCCATAATTAAGGCATTACCTTCTGGTTCAAATTGCCAGTTCTTTTTAAAAGGACCTAAATCATAAGTTGCTAAGTCTATCTTAAAACCTGCGTCTTCTATCTTTTTAGACCACCAATCTATATCTTCTTTGATAAAGTGTGACTTGTCTTGTTCATAACTATCAATTAAATATTTACCATTACGACCTATAGGTACAATTACAAATAATCTTTTACCACCTTTGTAAAATACTTCCAGTTGTTGTTCTATATTTTCATAGGGTACATGTTCTAATATATCTTTACAAAGTATCCAGTCATAACCACCTTCAGCACATGTTAATTCTTCTTGTGGTTCTATTACACCTAACCACTTTCTTATTTCTTCTGGTGATTTCTTAACTGCATATTCTGATACATCTACACCATATGCCTTATAACCTAATAGTCTAAGACCATATACTGAAAATCCTTTGGCACAACCAAAGTCTAATACTTTATCTGTTTCTTTTAATTCTAAGTATTTGGCGATATGATGGCACATAGGTATTGTGAGTTCTGGCATCCATCTATAATGTGAATACAAACTCTTACCTGTTTCTGCACCTCTTTCGTAATAATTTTCGTCAAAGAATTGACCTGGTTTAAACAAAGTTTTCATGTGTCAACGGCTCCTTAAATTCGTCAAACCTGTTAACTTTATCATTTATAAAATCATCAAGCATATTGACATTATCAGTAAAGACACAACCTGTACATCTTTTTGTTGCGTCAAATTTTTGTAATACTTTTTTATCCAAGTAGTCTAATATATCACTAGCATGGCATAACTGATATTCTTCAGCAAAGTGTTCATAGTTATCATTCAATACAACACTATCACAAGGATAAACAGTACCTGGTTTACCTGTCTCTTTATGTATTTCTTCACTTAGATAAGGTCTGAAATATGATTGATGGCATGTGGCAGTTTTAGGTGCTCCATGTATTTTGTATTGATGAAAAAATCTTGTATCTGTTACCTGTGACAATACATTGTCTAAACTTTTATGTTGTCTAATTAAATTCTCTTGTTCTAATAAACAGTTAGGTAATAACCTTACATACTTACTACCACAAGCGTCTGCCACTTTAGAAACTTTATCTAGTAACCCAACTCTATCTTCCATTACTTCGTCTGATAGTTCGTGTTCTACTGTATAGACCATTGAGTTACCTACAATTGTTTTATTCATATCAAATTTTTCTAATGGTAAACCAATTCTGTTTTCCCAATCTGTAAATACATTAATTGATATTCTAACCCAACTAAACATTTTACATACATCTTCGTCTATACGTTTCCAATATTGTTTACTACCATTACTAATTAAGGCAACTTCTAATCCTTCGCCATATATCCAACGTACTAATTCATTAAAATGTTTGTAAGCAGTAGGTTCGCCACCACCAGTTAATATTACTGCTTTTAATCCTCTTGTCTTTAATTTTAGTACATAGTCTTTTATTGTATCTAAATCTATTCTTGTATGTGTATCTCTATATGTTACACTACAATATGGGCATTTAAGATTACATGCACCTTCAGGACTTATGTGTGTGGAAATAACTGTATTAGGATTACCATTCTTATAATTAAACATTGCCTCTTGGTGTCGCCACCATTTAATACCTGTAGATGTAAATTTATGTTCTTGTTCACTTGGCTCATCTGGTAATTTTGTATCTTCACTTTTTACATCATAGAAAATATAGATATTGGAATATTTCATTCCTTGTTCTACTCTATCTAAAATTTTATTACCGTATTCTAAGTCTATAGGTTTTAAATGTGATACGTTGTTGTTATCAATGTATTCATAATTACCAACAAAGTTTTTAATCTTACCTCTGGCAGCATGTCTATAGATAACATATTGAGTACCTGCTTCTGTTAATTTTTTATAGAGACCTATTTCAGAACCTTCTTTGGTGTGCAATCTAACTGGTTCGTAATCTTTAATCTTTAGTGCCATAAGGATGTGCTTTCTTTATGTAGTGTTTATGTGCTTCTGACATTTCTAAATCTTCCGTCTCTGGTGTCCAGTTTAACCATTTCTTTTCATACCAGTCTTTGGCAGGTAAACTATCTTTGTAATATTTAGACGACTGCACGGCGACTTCAAACTTATACTTCATCACTTCGTTGCTTAAACAAAATCCATAATTATAACAATATATATCATTGTTTACAAGTTTTTGATTTGAAGCAGTACCTTTACCTGTTAGACCTGGTGCCTGATTATACAATGTAGGTCCTGGTCTTTCTCTAGTTCTTTTTATATACCATTCTTCATTCTTCCAAAATTCTATTTGTTTAAATGAAACTTCAGCGTCTGTTAGTTGTAATGCTTTTTTTAATTGTTCTTTGTCCCATACCATATCAGGTTCCATCATCAATACTTTTTTGGGTATTGTATGACCTGTAATCATGTCTGAATACATTTGAGTATATTGTCCTGATGGTAGGTCAAATTCTCTTTCTATAACATTTACTTTACCATTCCATCTTTTGCAATACTCTTTTACATTCTCATTCAAAGGTGGTAAATTTTTACAATCTTTATACCAAGGTTGTTTAGACCAGTATATAAAAATCATATCAACATCATCAATGATTGAGTTAATTGATTTTTCTAAGAAATCTAATCCATAGTGGATTCTATATAGAGCATATATCATAGAGGGTATTCGTCACCGTCAATATATGTTTTCTGAATAAACTTATCTATATTACTATCTTTTATTCTATAAGCACTAATGTATTTAATATCATTATCAATACAATACCATGCTCGTTGATTGCCTCGTAATACTTTGCCTTCACCATCAATCAGAATAGGATATTTCATACCATGTTTTTTTATACTCTCACATAGTTTATTGTATTTTTCTGTCTGTTCTTTTAATGGGTCTTCTTTTAGTTTATGTGAAGTTGCTTGCCATTCTTTTTTTAGTTTCTGTACAAATACTAATTCATATTCAGGTATATCTTCAATCACTTGTGCTTTTAAAGACGGACCTTTTATCTTGTTTATCTCTTGTTTAATTTTTTCTGCTTCTTCTTTTCTTCTTTGTACTTGATTAGGATGTTCCATAATACCTTTATCTTTTTGATATAGATTGCCTCTAGGTCCTGTTCTATTGTGAGCATATGTATCGTCCATATCACTTTTGCCTTTTGAAAAATGCATATGTTCAACAAGTATGTTATTAATATAATGTGTTCTTTCTAATCTCTTTGCAATATCAAATACCCATGTATCGTTGTAACCAAAATGAAAACAACCAGGTGCAAAATAACCTACAGTATTATACCACTCTCTTGCAATAATAGGAAAGGCACAATGTCTATCAGCATTGATACCATCATTGACCCAACTAACCCAATATGGATCCTCTTTATATCTTATTGCTAAATTTTGTATGAGTAAACTATCCCAATTAGCAGTTCTATAAATTAAATCATCATTACCCATAATCATTAAATAACCTGAACTCTTAGCTGCTAAATCATTCCATGAAATAGAAACACTTTTAGGTTCATCAAATGTAAAATCTACTTTTTTAAAATCTTTATATTCACTATCACAATGAGCAGCTAAAGATTTGTATTGTTCTAATGCTGGGTCATCATTATCAACATAAAAAAATAATTCTATCTTAGTCTTATCACTTGCTGTTGCATATATTGATTTAATAAACCTTTCACAATTGTTAGGTCTATTTCTTGTAGGTGTTAAAATAGAAATGGTAGTTTCATTTATCATACAGTTTCACCTTTATACTTTCTACCTTGTTTTAAATGTTCTCTTATAAATCTTTTACCTTTAGGTCCTGTCCAGTGAATAATCTTTTTAGTTGGACTATCTACGCCTTTATTTAATGATATTCTTAACCATTGATATTCTTGTGGCAATTCTTGTATTTCATCATGCTCTTCTTTACCAACTATTTCAAATAACATTTCTTGGTCGCCTCTGATTGCTGTCTTTAACAACATTTCATTCCAATGTTTAAGTAATTCTGGTCTATCATTAACAACTATAACGCCAGTTGCCCACCAATTGTCTCTTACCCAATCTCTAGTAAGACCTATCATGTTAGATGGCACTAATGAAAATATTTCTTCTATGTTTGTTAAGACTTCACAATCTACATCTAACCATGCAACTGATTGACTTGGTGTATCTATAACTGCTCTTGTTTTATTAAACCAACCTATGTTACTAGGGTGTGTAATAGGTTCACTTAACCATGCGTCTATACCTTTAACTACTTCTCTCATTTGCATAGACATACCAAAATCCCATATGCCTACTTTTACATCTGGATTATGTTTTTTAACATTTTCATACCACCAGATAACCATGTCTTCATGGTTCTTATCTACTCCTGTTATTATCATCATGTTCCCTTGCTTTTAATAATATATACATTGCTAATACTGTCACAGGTATTCCTAAAAAAAATAGACCTATCATAAATCTTCTACCGTCTTAGGCATATGTAATTGTACAAATGCTTCTAAGTCTATAACTACTAAAGGTTTTTGATTGTTCTTTTTGATTACTGCAATAGGTTCGTATTTGCCAGAGTTTTCACTTGCTTGTTCATATGCTGACCAAACATTTACTTTCTCTTGGTTCTTACACTCTATTGAGTATGGAAACTTTTCTCTAGCGGCACGTGCCATAATTAAATCTTCGCCACCTGCACCCATAGAACGACTTTCAATGTCCTCTGGATGTACGTCTAGTTTCTCTATTAATATTTCTCTAACTTTTTTTTGTAAATTTCTGCCTTTTGCTTTCGCACTACTCGTCTTCATATTTTATTTCATCTTCCCAATCAGCGTCATTATGTATTGCTTCTCCACAACACGGACAAAACTTAACTGGTAATTCATTAAGCACTTTTACTTTAAATTCAGCGTCACAGCTTTCACAAATTATCATAGTTTAAATCCTTCAAACGTATCTTTTTTAACATCTTGTTTTATTCCTCCAACAACATAACTTTCTATTTCTGTTTCTTGTGGTGCATTTTGCAAACCACGACTATTTAGCCAATGTTCAGTCCAAGGTAATGGATTGTTTGTACTTGACTGGTCATATATAGGCGTTAATCCTACTGCTCTCATTCTCTTGTTAGCAATAAACTCAACATAGTTATGTAATAATTTATCATTAAGACCAATCATTGAACCATCTTTAAATAGATAATTTGCCCAACGCTTTTCTTGGTCAACGGCGTCTTTAAATGCCTGTATAGTATTTTCTTCTTCTTCTTTAATTACTTGTAACATTTCTTTATCGTTTTCTTTACTCTTATAAAGTTTCATCATATGCTGAGAACCTGCTAAGTGTTGACTTTCGTCTCTAGCAATCAAAGATATAATTTTTGCACTACCTTCCATAAGTTTTAATTCACCAAATGCAAACGAACAAGCAAAAGAAACATAGAAACGGATACCTTCAAGTATCGCTACATTGACTATCGCTCGCCAAAGTTTTCTTTTTAGTTCTTTCATGTTACCTTTTTTATCAAGTAACCATCTTTGTCCGTGTTCAATTAAATCATCATATGTTCCTGTAACACTTTCTGCTCTTTCTGTGATATACTTATCTGTTAAAATTTTATCAAATACTTCACCAGGGTCTGAGTAAATATTTTTAATAATGTATGTGTAACTTCTACTATGAATACTTTCCATAAAATCCCATACTAAGATATGACTTTCTATTTCAGGTAAACTACAAAATGGTAAGAAAGATAAACTAGGTCCTCTACCTTGTACACTATCTAATAATGTTTGATATCTTAGATTAGATGTAAAGATATGTTTTTGTTCTGGTCGTAATTGTTGCCAGTCGTTTCTATCTTTTTGTAAAGATACTTCTTCTGGTCGCCAGAATAAACCTAATTGATGTTGTGTTAATTTATCAAACACAGGATACTTAAATGTATCATATCTTTGAACGGAATTGTCCTCTCCAAAAAACATTGGTTGTTTTGTAAAGTCCACTTGATTTTTATTGTAAACGCTCTTACTCATTTTCTCCTTCTTTTAGTTCGTAAAAAAACTCATCACTATCACCTGCTGTCCACTTTAGTTCGCCTTCTACACTAAACTCTTGTGTAGAAACTTTAAAGTCTGGAAACTTTAATTTACTTGGCGACAAACTCTTATCATAAAAGATAACTCTATTATTAGGTTGAGCCGCAAAGTGTCCATTATTTAATTTTATAATATTAAAAGATTTGTGTTGACTTGGTATCTCACTATAAGTTATGTTTCTTTCCAAGTTTGTACTGTTCGCATTATCTATTGTAAACATGTACCAACCATTGTACCATTTTTTACCTGGTGACAAATACTTACATTGATTACCTGATAACATTTGTTTTTCAATAACTGATATATCATAACTAAAACAATCCCATAACTGTAACTCAGTTAAAGGTAAACTTTCACCATAATCTTTTTTCCATACAAACGCACTAATAGGTAACTTGTCATACAGAGCACCATACTCTGGTAGATAAGTTTCAAAATAAAGGGCACGACCTTGTATAGATTTTGCCGTAACCCAAACTCCTTCAGTTAATTCTCCATGACCTTTTTCGTTGTCATAAAGAAACTCTTTCTTTACATACACATCTATGTGTGGTATGTTAACAGTTAAATATGCCATTCTTATACCTCTGGATAGTTAATTAAATCACCTTGTCCTGTGTATCTTAACTCAGGGTCAAGGTCACTACATCTTATTACAATTTTATAATGTGGAGTTTCAACTTTATCAACTGACCAAAAATCTATATTAGGGTCAAACATTAATAGACTACCCATTTTATTTGATATAACTGCATGTTGAAAACGATATACACCGCCAGTAGTCTTATTTAGTGGAATGTGAATGTCTAGTCTGTTCCATTCTTTTTCATTGTGCCATGGAACATGCATATCACCGTGTTGTTTTCTTATTTGTATATATTTTAACTGTACGCCATTCTTAGTAGGTGCATATAAATTTAAAAATTCATGTAGTCCTATAATTGCGTCAGAAATATGTTGTGTTTTATCATCATACTTTTCAGGTAAATCATGCGAACTTATATATTCAAATCCAAATTTATCTATCTTTACTAAATCTTTGTTTTCTTCAAAAGCGTCTATCAACGCTTGTCTTTTTTCTTGCGTGTCTATTAAACTTATTTGTTTTGATATTATCATATTGCACAACTTTCACAGTATTCCTCATAAGCTTCATCACTTTGAAACTCATTTCTTGTTTTTAATTCTTGTTCTGGACCACCAATACTGTGTTGTGGTTCATCACTATCACTTTTACTATCATATGTATTTTGATAATAACTTGTTTTCCATCCTAATTTATATGTAGTCAACAAATCTTTTGCCATTACAGAAATAGGCACTTCATTACCTTCAAACTGTTCTGGATTATAAGACCAGTTACCTGATATTGCTTGGTCAAAGTATTTCTGCATTACTGCAACGACATTGATATAACCTTCGTTGCCTTGCATATCCCAAAGTAGGGTATAGAAGTTTTTGATATTAGGATATCCTGGTACTATTTGTTTGAGTGGACCTTTTTTACTTTTCTTAATAGACAAGTAGTCTCTTGGCGGTTCAATACCATTTGTTTCATTTGACACCACAGACGAACTTTCACTAGGCATTTGTGCTGACAATGTTGAGTGACGTAATCCGTGTTCTTTGATATCCTTTCTAAGAGCAGACCAATCATAACTCAGCTTTCTTTTGACAATAGTATCAACATCTTTCTTATAAGTGTCAATAGGTAGTATACCATCTGAATATTTAGTTTTATTAAAGTATTCACATGGTCCTTTCTCTTTGGCAATCTCATTGGATGCTTTGAGTAGATAGTATTGAAATGCCTCAGTAAACTCGTCCACCATTCTCCAGGCGTCTTTTGAAGCATAAGAAACCTTGTTTTTTGCTAAGAAATGAGCAAGACCAATATAACCAATACCTAATGAACGTCTTGCTTTTGTACTTCTTTCTGCCGCTAAAACAGGATAATTTTGATGGTCAATAATTTCTTCTAACCCTCTTACAGATAAATCACAAAGGTTTTCTAATTCTTCTTTATCATTGATTGCACCCATATTAATAGCAGATAGAATACACAATGCAATCTCACCTGCACCATCTATATGTTCAATAGGGTCTGTTGGTAATGTAATCTCTTGGCATAGATTAGACATGTTTACTTTATCTTTAAAAGATGAATGAGAATTAGCATGGTCAATGTTCATAATATAGATACGACCTGTTTCTGCTCTTTCTTTTAAGATTGCACCAAATAACTCTTGTGCCTTTACTTTATGTTTCTTCACACTTGTTTTTCTTTCATACATCATATACATTTCGTCAAACTCATCTGTACCAAATGCGTCATATAGACCTGGTACTTCGTGTGGAGAAAATAAACTTATGTCTTCGTTGTTAATAAATCTTTCGTAAAATAGTTTTGATATCTGTATAGAGTAATCTAACTTTCTAACTCTATTATCTTCCGTACCTTTATTGTTTTTTAAAACAAGTATATCTTCTATTTCTTGGTGCCAGATAGGAAAGTGTACAGTCGCTGACCCTCCTCTAACACCATTTTGTGTACAACACTTGACCGTTGCTTCAAACTTTTTAAGGAATGGGACAACGCCGGTGTGTTGAACTTCGCCGCCACGGATACGACTATTAATTCCCCTAATTCTGCCAGCATTGATACCAATGCCAGCCCTTTGAGCAACATAACGCCCAATAGCCATATCGCTAGAGAAGATACTAGGAAGAGTATCATTAACGTCCACAAGGACACAACTAGCATACTGGCGGATAGGAGTCCTAACGCCTGCCATAACCGGTGTAGGAATATTGATAAGGTGGGTTGATATTGCGTTATAATATTTTTTAACATAATTCATCCTTTTGTCTTTTGAGTAATTTCTGAATAATGTAGCACTAATCATCATATACATGAATTGTGGTGTTTCAAATATTTGTCCTGAACTTCTATCTTGTACAAGGTACTTGTCAAGCACTTGTCTCATACCTGCATATGAAAATAAGTAATCTCTTTCATGTTTGAGTAAACCATTCATCTGGTCAACTTCTTCTTTACTATACCATTTTAAAATATCAGGATCATATACACCTTGTTCTATACATGTTTCAATATGTTTTTGTAAGTGTGGTAGTTCCCATAGTCTATGATATAAAGATTTTCTTAAACTGAATAGTAATAATCTAGCAGCAACGTATTGATAATTAGGATTTTCTAATGTAATTAAATCACTAGCAGACTTAATTAAAATTTGTTGTATATCATCTGTATTAATACCGTCATAGAATTGTATACCACTATTCATTTCTACTAAACTTTCAGATACACCTGCTAAGTCTTTACAGGCATAACCTACCATAGAGTGTATTTTCTCTAAGTTAAGAGGTTCTGTTCCTCTACCATTTCTTTTTTTGACGTTAATTTGGGACAATCTATACCTCTTTCCAGTTGTTAAGTTGTTGTTGTGCTGATAATTTTGAAAATGTATTACTACTTATAATCTTTTCTATTTCAGGAGCAGAAATATTTTCACATATTAAATCGTTGATATCTTTAACTTTTATATTTTTCGGCCATATAAACACTTGATAATTCTTCTCAATTAATTTTTGCATTTTTTTTATTATTTCTATACTTCTTGGTTCATTATCAAAGATATACACAGCTTTGTTTTTTAACTGTTTCATTTCTAAATCACTACCTGCAACTGCAATGGCATTTTTTAAAAACATACTATCTATTGGACCTTCTACAATCTTTACTTGTTCATTCATATTCAATCTATCTAATCCATATATACGTCTTTTGTTTTCTTCTAGTTTAATAGTTATGTACTTAGGTTCTTCAATGCCAAAGGCACGTCCTTGAAAAGCAAAGACATTACCTTTGACATCATAGAAAGGGATAACTACTCTTGGATGGTCGTTCTTTATGGTTGGAAACTTATTTGGTATTAATGTATTAACCCATGTCATAAACTTATGACAGAAATAAAATTTATCTTTATGTTCGTCTAGTTTTCTTTTTGTAATAAAACCTAGTGCTGGGTGACCTTCTGGTAAATCTGTAAACTTAATTAAATCTTTTAACTTCTTATCATCAAACTTAACAGGTTTAAATTCAAAGTCAGGTTCTTTTACTGAAGCAGTATTACCTGATTTATATTTTTCAACAATGTATTGTTTGTAAGTAGTAGGGTCTAAGTATTCTAATAACTTAGCAATAGTTGTACCTTTACCACAGTTATGGCATTTGTAGAACATATCATTTTTTACTCTATAAATGTATGCTCTTGCCTTTGTTTTTTTCTTTTGACTATCTCCACAATAGACACATCTAAAATTATATAAGTTTTGAGACTTCTTTTTAAACCTGTCTAGTTTGTGGGAGATTGTGTGTATATACTGAATATCTAATGCCGACATAATAATTATATATTATATCACAATACAGCAAAAAAGTCAAGCTTTAATCTTTACTTTTTTTGTTGATAAAGATAGTGTTCCAGTTCCGCTTTCCAGTGCTTTCCAAATTCTGTCCTAAAATAACGGACGATATTTGGATCCACATTATCGTAATAAGCGCCACTAGAGTTAGTGGTAAAAGTAAGTGAGTTAAAAAATTGTCGTATGAGTTGTACCATTTGTGTCCTTTCATAATACTATATAACATATTTTCATATGTTTTTCAAGCATAAAGGACCACTAATGGGTATGACTTTATTGCATGTTTAAAATAATGAAAATTCCATTTTCTGCATAAGAAATCCTAGAAGTATGGCGCCGCCAATAATCAACCAACGCCATTTCTCCAGAACGCCTACACGTTCATCTAATCGTCTATCTAGTTTATCAATTGCCTCTCGTAATTCTCTGGATTGTGTGGAAATCCTAGAGTGTAAATGTTCTAAATCTTCGTTCCATTCTCGTCTTCTTTGTTCCATTAAGGACATCAAATCCTCTTGGGACATATCAACACGTCTAATCTTTTCTTCTTGTACTGCTAACATACTTTTAAGACTAGATGAAATATCTGTTAGTTTTGAAATCGCTTCATCAAGTCTCATATGTACTTGACTTGACGCTTCTTTATCTGCTTTAAGAGTTGCGATATCTTTTACTAACTCTTGTATCTGTTTGCCGTTATTCTCCACCTTCGTAATACTCCTGATAAGATATGATTATTTGTCTTTGCATAGCAAGTGCTGTTCGTATATCAGCAATATTCAAAGCAAGTTGTTCATAACCCTTGTCAGTCAAGGCGAATAAAGCATAGTCATTACCATCTGCTTTTAGTTGTTCAAAAACTTCTTCAGCATTGTCCTTAGTTATTATAACCCATTTTACATCCTGTAATTCTAAAGGGGACGGGGCAGATAAAGACAATGGTTCCTTTTTTTTTTCTACCTTATAAGTAGATATCTCTTTTACTGCAGCTGCACAATTAGTCAGTAACAGTATCAGGCCAAAAAGAAGGACACTCTTTGTTAGGTTTACCATTTAATTCTTCCTCTGTTAAAGGTGACCCACTTGCAATCTCTATACATCTTAGAGCTTTCTTTGAAGCACCGTTTATTATTTTTTCTACTAACTTAGGTTTGTTTTCTGCTAAGTTACCAATGTCGTGTTTACCTAGTCTTTTAGATAAATCGTTTTTGTCTTTTTCTAATTTTTCTTTTTCTTTTTGTACTGTATCTAATGTACTTCGTATTTTTGCAAAGTCTTTGATTTGTTGGTCAATGACACCTTTTTGGTCTTCAACTGCTGTCTCTAACTTTGCTTGATTAAGTTTTAGTATATCATTATCTTTTTGTAGTTTCTTTACATATAGAAAACCACCACCTGCACCTGCAAGCATTAATAAAATCAAACCTATTTTCAAACTACTAAACATTATTTCTATTTATCTTAACTAATCTTAGCGTCAACTTTACGGTGTTTGTTCCACGCCACAAAACCACCTAGTCTTAATGACCAGTATGCTAAGTAATTCATAAGAAAGAAACCATTAATCTCTATATTAATATCTCTAAAGATTTGGTCTGCTTTCTTTTGTGTAACAGGTACACCCTCATTTTTTAGATTTGGGTCCATGTAATTTTTGTTGTTTATTAATTGCGCTTCATACTTGTACATATAATCGTGTACAAGTCCACCCATTAATAATACACCTACTGGTGACAAAAATGTATGTAAGAATTTTGGTATACTCGCACCATCAAATTTAAAACCTGCTGGTATAACATATTGTGATCCACCTACTGAGTAGTTAAAATCTTTTACAATTTCCCATTGTCTAGTACCTAATAACCACATTAATATACCTTTCCAAAAACCTTTACCTTTTGTTTTAATTGGTATTGGTTTCATATGAGGAAATTCTGTATATTTAAAACCTATTCTATTAGTGTTATCTTTTTTATCTAATAGGTTAACAATAAAACCTATTATGATTAATGTAATCAATATTGACCATTGCCAAAATTTCATTGCTAAAGCTATTAATAATTCCATGTTAGTCCCTTTTCTTTTTTGCTATTAAATTCATTTGTGGTTTATATGTGTTCATACCAGGACCTACTGCCGTTTCTTTTTTCTTTTTCTTACTTGCATTTAAAGCATAAGCAGGTCTGCTTCGTGGTGATTTCATATTGCCTATATCAGCAATAGGTCTTGCCAGACCTTGTGGTTCACCATACGTAGCTATTTCATAACACATATTTTTTAAACTTTTAAGACCCATTTGATTAAAGTTTAACATCTTTGTAAACTTCTCTTTTAGGTCGTCTCTTAATTCATTATATACTTTTAGTAATATACTTGCTTCTTCTGGAAATACTCTCATACTTCCATACTTGTCAAAATTAATCTTTTGTCTTTCATTCTTTAAAACTATATCTTTTAAAATATTGATATTGTTTTCGTTAGCAATTGCTGGTGTTTCATACAATTGATTTTCTATCTTTGAATTAAAGTCTTCGTTTTGTAGACCTAAGTTTTCAATACTAGATTTAATCTGTTGTATCATTTTACCATATTGTTTACTTTCAATACCATTTTTTGCTTTTGCCATTTTCATAGCAGTTGCATACATAACTTTTTTAGCGTCTTTACCATATCTCTTAGCAAAGTCTGCTTTTTTCTTTTTTAAATCTTTTACTATTTCTTCAGCGTCATCTAATACTGCTTTAGGCATATCTTTATCTTCACCTACAATACCACGACTTAGTTTGTGCCATTGTCCACCACCCATTCTATTATGTCTGATTGCTCTTACTTCACCTGTTACAGCATTTTGTAAGATAATGACACCGTGATGATTTTTGATTGCCCAACTGTATAATGCTCTTTGACTTTCATCTTCTAAGTTTAGATACTTAGACCATTTTTCAAACTTCTTCTTACCTCGTCTGAACATATCAAAGACTTGTGGAGATACACTAAATGTTTTTTTCTTTTTAACAACTTTTCTAGCAGTAGGTGGCATAGAAACTGCACCGTCACCTGCAACATTAGCAATCTCGTTTTGTTTGCCTTCTAATTTTATTTTTAACGCCGTTAACTGAGCATTGAAGTCTGAAAAATTTTTCATTATTGTCCACCCATTTGTTTACGTCTTGCTTGTTCTTTTTGTCGTATCTTAGGGATTAGTTTTAGTGTGATAGTTTTAATTCTACCTGCCATCTTCTTTAATCTTTTTTCAATCTCTGTTCTTTTTGTAATTGTCATATCACTTTTATCCATACCTTTAGTAAATTTTTTAATCAACATATTCTTTGCCTGTTTAGTGGCACGTTTCTTTAAAATATCTGGAGTTGCCATTCTTTTCATGGCACGTTTTCTTGCGATAACCATACGTTTCGCCATACGTCTCATTCTAATTGACTTCTTTCTTCTAGCAGCCATGTCCATTGCTTCTACAACTTCTGGACCTTTTTTAAATTTTGCGTATGTTTTCATGCTTCTTCTATGTCTTCTATTGTTACTAGTAATACTTGTTTACTCTCATCATGTATCACTTCAAAAACATCTTGTCCCATAACATTATCTTTAGCAACTTGGTCTGCATAAACAGAAACTTTGTCACCTTTTTTACCTATAATCTTGTCTTCTTCATCTGTACCCACACTTTGTATTAACTTGTAAGTACCTTTTAAAAGTTTATCACCAAAAGCAACTTCTTCCTTAATCTCGTTATCTTCTTCTTCAAGTAAGTCATTGTCTTTTAAGTATTTATAAAATTCTTTTTCCAGCAGTTCTCCGTCACTATCATTCATTTCAGCAACATGTTCTTTAATAAGAAATAGAGCGGCAGCATAACTCGCCAATCTGGACTTACCACCAGGAACTTTTTCAATCAATTTCTTTACATTGAAAACCAACCTGTGTAAAATAGTATATGCTTGCCTTTCTTCTATTCGCTCAAGTGTCTTGTACTTCTTTAAAACTTTACCTCTCTCATTAATAATACCAAGTTTAAATGCCTCAGTTTTATTAAATGGTGTAACTAATAGTTTCAAAAAACGAAATGTAATAAAAGCGTCTATTGCTGTACTTGCCATTTATATTTTCCTTAATGCCTCTAATAAACTACCATCTAGTGAGATTTGTTTCAATTCATCTGCGGTCATATAATTTAGAAATATCAAAAATGTTTTCAACTGTGTCCAATAAATCTGGTCAATCTTAAAAAATAATAATACTTTAACTGCGTCTGGACCAAACACGTTTGCCAATACAATAATATGGTTCATAATCAATCGCTCTTTAATAACACCTGACTTACTGTATTTCTTAAACAGTCTTTTCAGATACTTAAATCGCTTCATATCATCATAAAATTCCTTCTCGCTTGTCGCTTGATGGTTTTCATAGTGTTTCAAAGCAAACAGTAGGACATTGTCCTTTGTTAAATTATCAAACCTCATTATCTACGCTTATACTAATTCAGCGTAAACCTTTGTAGCTCCGTTTTCTAATGTCTCGTATTTAATTTTTAAATTTCTTTCAATACCGTCATCATTTTTAACTTCACTAGCAGGTTCTTCACCTGTTTTACCATATACACCACCAAACTTAGATAGTGGAATACTTACTGTACCATTCTTCTCAACAAACTCTGGTAACTCACCAACCATTTCTACACCTAAACCGTGTAGTTTACTTCTTAAATGATTTACTGCTGCCATTGGATTAATATGTTCCATGCTCGCAATTGAACCTACAAAGTTATTAATTCTAGCAACAATTTGGTCACTAGTAATATCATTAAGGTGCATATCACTTTCTGAAGGTGCGTTAACAGGAGTAGTTTTTTCGTTTACGTTTTGAAAATCTTTAAATGATTTCATCTAACATCTCCTTGTTTTCTACCAGGTCATCTCCCATGATTTCCTGAATTACTTTTTTAGTTTTCTTTTTCTTTTTGGAAGTTCTTTCTTCCTTATTAGCGATAGATTGTTGATAAGAAGTATCTAATTCTTTTTTCTCAGTCTCAATTGCGTCTGCCTTTTCGTAGTAAGGAACGCCACCAGCGCCATATCTAATCTTTTGTTCCGTCATTCTTATCTCCTTTTTCTTCCTCTAATAATTGTTGACAAACTTGTATCGCACCTTGAATTGCGTTTAAGTCTGCCTTTGCTTTCGTTAACAATTGTTCACCATTTTGTATCTGTTCAGATACTTTTAAACGATTGTCTTCTAAAACTTTTAATTTCGCCTCAATATTTTCTTTCATATTATCCTCATGTTAAGAAAGGGCGCCGTAGCGCCCTCACTAATTAATTATTACGCTATTGTACAACCAAAGTGTGAAATTAGTTGCCAGTTACCGTTAGTGAATAGTAAGAATGCTGTATCACCTACGTCATTGAAAGCGATTGTTGAACCACTTGCAAAGTTAGATGGAGTTACAGTACCTACACCACCGTCAGTTTTCATAACTAGGAACTTAATTTGTCCCTCAACACCGTCAGCAAATGTTAATGCGTTAGTACCTGTAGTTACGATTTCTGTAATAGCAGATACAACATCAATAGCACCTGCACCTGAAAGTGCTTGTGTTAATCCAAAAACTGGAGTTGCGTTAATTTGTACGTTGTCAGCAGAAGCGTCAACAAGTAAAGCAGTAGAGTAAGAGTTTGTCTCTGCTCTTAAATCTGTTTGACCTGAAGCTTCGTTAATTACAACTTCTCTGTTAGCACCATCAACTCTTAATGCTTCTTCGTCATCATTTGAAACGATAAAGTCACTATCAGTTGCGTTAGCGTTAATTGTTACATTAGCACTTGCACCTGGATTGATTGCTACAGCAGTTGGAACGTTTGCGAATAAACTCGCTACTGAGATTTTTTTGTTAATTGGTGTTCCTGATGGATCATCAATTACATGAAGTAAGTCAGCACTTGCTATGTTACCTGAACCCAGGTCAGTAAGTGCCGTTATTTTTTTGTCAGCCATTTTTTTTTCTCCTTATATAAACCCGTTATGTATTTCGGGAATGCTACTAGCAGTACGCATATGCTTAACTGCTATCATTATGAGGGTACTAAGTGTACCCTCGTAATAATCTTATTTATTAACCTAAAACAACACCAGTTAATACAAGTGAAGATGTTCCACTTGATGAACCAGCAACTGTTCTTAGTGTGTTATCTGTTGAACCAGTACGAGTAATCGCTGTTCCCCAGATTGAACTTGCACCATCAGCACCTGCTGCCGCTGAACCACCTGCGTGGTCGGCGTCTGCTGAAGGTACGGTTGTTCCGTTACCATCAACCATTGCTGAAGTTCCGTCTGTTGCCATAGCCGCTGTTGCGTCTGCAATTGCAATCAAACCACCTGCTACACCGTCAGCAGATATTCTGCCTCTGAATGTAATTTTGTTAGTTCCACTACCTGAGTAGTATTGCATTTTCATATCAGCGTCTTTTGCCATATCAGTTGGACCTAATATATGCATTGATGTATGTATTTTATTTGATACTGTATTGTTTGCTGTTGCTGCCGCTGATGTTACTGTGACTGCTTCATCATATGTAAATACGATATCAAAGTCAGTTGCACCTGCGTGTGCGTAAGTTCCGTCAGTCCAATCAACAGACATTAAGTTAGCTGCTCCAAGAGCCGCTGACAATCCGCCTATTGCGACTAAAACTTCACTATCAGCACTAGCGTTGTCGTTTCCGCTTGCCGCTGTTCCTGCTTTTAGTTCCCAGCCTCTTGTAGTTGCTAGAGCGTCTTCTTGTTTGCCCCCTGCACCTTCAGCGCCGTCACCTTTCAGAAACTTTGGTCTACTATCTGCGGAAGTAGATTTTCCCCATAGTCCCATATTAATTCTCCTTAATTAAGTTTTGTTTAGTTATAACTTGTTACTATTTATACATATCCTAGTTTTCTCAACTGAGAAATCGTTTCAGCAGTTGATTTATGCTTAACTGGGATACCTTTGTTTGATTTCCATTCTTTCACATTTCTACCATAATCATCAATTAGTACATTACCATTAGCGTAAAGTTTCTTTTCTTTACGTCTGACCAAGTGTATTCTACTTTGGTCAGTAAGTCTTAAATTCCTTTGTATCCACAGTCTTTTACCTTTAATACTGTTCTTATCGTGTGGTGTATATGCTGATAAAATATGTGGTTTAAACTTGCTTATGTATGACCATAACTTTAGACCGTCTTTCATCCACGGTAATGTCGGCCAAAACATAGGGTAGTTATGTATAGGTTGCCATTTTGTAGAACTCATTGGCGCTTTTAACCAATCGTCTGTATCTGAGTAACCATTGGTTTGCATTGGTCCAGGCATAGATGGATCTTTAGATTTAAGCGTAAACATCTTATCAATGCCTGCAACAAAATCACAAAGTACACCGTCCATGTCACAGTATATAGTTGGGAGACTGTCCTGTTCCTGAACTAGGTGTAGGTTTAAAGTCTCCGCCTTAAATGCGGAGTATTTCATATTACTTACTTACTGCTTTAGATATTGCTTTTCTTCTTTTGTGAAGAAATTTATCTGAACTATCAACATCGCCATCGTTATCAATGTCTTTGTCTTTTCTATCGTCAAATTTTTTCTTTACAGCAGTTTGATTTACTTTATCTAATTCTGCTTCTACATTAAATTTCTTACCAGATACTACAAATTCAGTCTCGCCTTTTTCTTTAGCAGCTTGTAGTGCCTTACCAAATGCGTTACCTTCTTCATTAGTTTTGTACATATCAATAATAGTATCTACTAGTGATTTTACTTTACCTTGTTTAGCAGCTTCAATCTCAGCATTAACATCTTCGTTTTTTTCACCATGTACTTTGACAGGACCTTTGTCTTTAGACTTAGGTTCTTTCTGTGCCATATCTTCGTCTTCTTTTTTCTCTTTTTTAGCGTCAATTGCTTTTTGAAGAGCAGGTGGTAATTTACCCTCTTGTGCTAATTCTTCTTTTGCTTTTGCAGCTTGTACTGCTTGACTGTCTGCGACTTCTGGTTTACCACCAACTAAGTCGTTTTGTTTATTTGTTATATCTGCGATTGTATGTGCTAATGACCCTGGTTTTGCTTCGCCAAAGTAACTAGAGTTCCAACCCACAGTTCCATTTTTATCTTTTGACATTTTAGTCTCCCTTTAAAATTTAATTTTGCCTCTTGGTTGTGTTATTTTTAGTTTGTACCTAATCATATCAACAACTTCAGGTGGCATTAAGTAATTTAATAGATTAGCAATAGAGTTCTTTTCGTCTCTACTACCTTTCATCATTTTTTCAACTCTATCAATTACTTTTGGTTCTACACTTTTAAACTTAGATTTAGCTTCGTCTAATTGTTCTAAATCAATATACGCTACCAGTTCTTCTGGTAATTGTGACCACTTCATTCCATGATGAACAACTAATCTTGCTTTCGCAGCTGATGTAATTATAGGCAAATCTGCCTTAACTAATTTCAACAACATATCTTTAGTCATTCTACTTAACATAACACGAAGTTTTTTAAACTTCTCTGGATTTATTCCAGTTTCTTTACCTCGTAGTGGTTCGTATTCTTTTTTCAGTCTCTTTATTTGAGCATCTGTAAATTCTAATATCATGTTTTCCATTAACTTGTCATGGTTTTTAATGGCATATTCTTCAGCGTCTTTTTTATCTTTGAATAATTTAACTTCATTACCATCTTTATCAAATACACAATACATATCTGGATTCTTTTTACTCTTAGCAACATGTTCTCTAGGATCCATTTTTTCTTTTATCTTTTTCTTACTTGCGTTCATAGCTTTGTTTGCTATCGCCATGCCGGCACCTGTTGCTGCCGCTCTAGCAAGACCTGCTATTGCCGGTGCGATTTCGTTAACTTCTTCATTTTTCTCACCTGTTTTATATGAGTATGCCGTTTTGAGATAATCAGTTGCCTTAGTAATCTTACTTTGTACCCATTCTTCTACATCACCATCTTTAGCAATCATACTTTCAATGCCGTCTAAGAAGTGTCGCATTTGATTTACTTGGTTCTTTATCATATCTACTTCAGCAGCACCACCAGTATCATCACTATCAACTGCTTCTGATTGACCAGCACTTGATTTTTGTTGTGCTTTAATATCATCTATTTGTTTTTTTAAAGCCGCAATTTTCTTTGTTGCGTCTAGTTTATCCTGTGCTTTTGCAACTGGATCCTCAGTAACTTCTTTGTAGGCTTCCGCCATTGTTTTTGTGTATCTTGTCATAACTTTACTATTTATACTAATTATTAACCTTAGCGCCTGCACGCCATTGATAACATGACCAATAACCAGCCGTTGTCTTATCTTTCTTCTGGTCACAGTTATGTCTTGCTCTAAAAGATTTACGCCTTGCCGGATCGTCACGTTTAATACTTAAACCTGTCGTATCACCAAAAGAAACTTTTTTTACTTTGTCACCGTCTTTAACATATACATAAAATTTCTTTGAACCACCACGAATTGGATCGTTAAGTGTAACTTTCTTACCTTGATATTCTGCTTCTTCTAAAGGCAAATCTTGGTATTGTTGCTCACAGATAGCGTCAATCTCCTCTACTTCTTTAAATGATTTTACCATTGTTTCTTCCTTTACTTTCTTATATTTACTAGGGTGTTTAAATACAAATGTCATTAACTTCCTCTAACTTGTTTCGCCAAGTCAGCGTCTGCTTTACCCCATGTGCCACTTGATTTAGTAACAAATGAATTAACTCTTGCAAGACCCCATTGTTGTGGTGTAGTTCCTGGTCTATGTCCTGTTCTCCAGGCAGCAACTCCACGATTATATACTTTTCTTAATACACCTGCCGGCATACCAGATTTATCTGCTTTATTCTTAATCGCTGCTGTAGCAGTTTCATCTATCTCAATATCTTTCATCATTTCTGCAATTGTATTGTCTAATTCAATTTTCCAGTCAGTTTGATATTTGTCTTTAAACATATCAATAGTTTCTGGTAATAATGACCAATCTCTAATATCATTAGCAGATAATACTTCTTCATCAACTTCACCAAACATCTTTTTAAATTTTTGTGTATGTGTGCTAGGTTTAGTTTTACCTTTAGTATCACCAGGTGCCGGTTTATATGCCGCTGGATTATCGTCATCCATTTTTGCACCTTTTTTAAAGTGTGCGTCTCTAGCAGATTTAGTTGATTTCTTTAAACCAGAATAGTATTTCTTAGGTTGTGTACCATCTTTCTTTTTGATATCTGGATCCTGTGCAACTCTATCAACACCTTCAAACTTAGTGAACATTCTTTTTGCCACTAACTTCTCATAGTCTCTATCTTGTCCTGGTGTTACTTGACTAAACTTTCTAGTATTACTTTTTTGTACATCAGAAACATGAGTATCAGTATAACTATCAAACGTATCTGGTTGTCCAGGTGTTTTTACTTTATTCTTTTGTTTATCTTTCTTCTCATTATCTTCTCTTGCTTTATCTTCGTCATCAACATTTACATCTTGTTGATTAGAAGCTGCGTTGATTTCTTCATCAAAACTTTTAAATGAAACTAGTTTATCACTATTCTTTTGTAATACTAATTTCTTTTGGTCAATATTTTCATTAACCAATTCTTCATTTACCGTATCCTCAGTTGGAACGATATCATCTAACCATGCACGTTTAACACCACCGTCTTCCATTTCGTATTGAACGTAATTAGGTCCTCTTTTAATAATCTTACCTATACTACCATCTTTTAAATTTTCAACTGTTTCATTAATATTGAATATGTCACCTGCATGATAATTTTCTCTAATAATATTTAACTCGTCACTCTCACTACTTGTACTAGGTGGTAACATATCTTCTCTTACACCCATTTGATTTTTCAAATCTTTAAATAGTTTCATTGCGTCTTTCTCCTTTGTGTTCTTCATTAGACCACTCCTAAAATCTTTATAATTGTTTACTTTTGCGAGCGCTCTCATTCTACTAGCAGACATACCAGTTACACCTTCAGCGTCTGGATCTCTTTCACCTGCACTCACTACATTAACGGTATCAAAATTGTAATCTTTACCGTTGTATTTTTTAATTAGTTTTTTAAACTCTAATACTCTATCACTACCTGCAACCATATAAACATCTGTATATCTTTTATCAAATCTATTTTTTAATATTTCCATAAATGTTCTTTCGTTGCCTGTAGCAGGCATTAATTTTATACCACGAGGATATATCTTCTTTAAATAATCTAGTTTTTGTTTTGCTGTTAAAGGATTTTTATTTTTATCCTGTGAAGCACTAACATACAAAACAGGCAAACCTTTTACTCGTTTTGCCATAGTAATTACTTTATCAATTAGTTTTTGATGACCTACAGTAGGTGGATTTAAACGACCAAATGCAAATACAACTGGTTGTTTTCTTCCAACTTCCTTTCTTAGTAATTCTTTTAATGTCTTCATCTTTTTCTCTTATCTGTTTCTTTTCTAATCCATTGCTTTGCAATATGATTATCTACAGGTTTTTTCACAAACTTGGCAACTTGTTTATATACATTGGTAATAATTTTTTCGTCTGCCTTATTATTATCTATGATAATCATTTTCTGTTGACCAAATAGTCTTTGAAACTTACCTATATTTTGTTGTACAGTATTCCAGTTATTCTTTACAATTTCAGGTGGTACAGTTCTTTCTCTTTCTGTATTTCTTACCATTGCAACTTCTAAACTCGTATTCACAAATACCATATAGCAATCATATCCCATTTGTTTTAATAATGAAACTGGTCTTGCTATACTCTCATAATCTCTACCTGTACTATCTACAACAAGACCTAAACGACCTTGTATGTAATTCTCTAATGCTTTGCCTGTCAATTCTTTGGCACGCAATCTAATTGGGTCTCTTTTCTTTGCCTCATCTTCAGGCATTTTTAAAGATAGACCTGCCCTTTTTAAACCTATTTCAAATGCTCTATCACTATTAATATTCTTTAGTCCCATACCACCCATTACTTTATTTGTAACATATGTTTTACCTGAACCAGGACCACCTGCAAGGAAAAATGCTTTGAATATACCTGGGTCATATAAACCTTCTTTTAAAATAAATGGTATCATTTCTTTGTCTTCTTTTTCATTGCGTTAATAAAACTTCTATATACTGCCGCTTCAGCAGTCTTACCCATAACTTTTGCTCTTTGTTCCATGGCAATCGCTGCCTGAATTTTATGAGCATGAGATTTACCAGAACCTTTAATCTTTGCAACACTCTTTTTTGCCGTTGCAACATCTTTAAATCCTAAACCGTGTATTGTACCTTTAGGATTTTCGTCTGTATATAAGTCACTATGTTTTTTAGAATTAGCAGGTTGACCTTTTTTTCTAGGTATCCTTTTATTTAATTCTTTAAACGTAATCATTATTTGTACTTATCACTCTTTCTTTTTTCTCCATCTGAACGAGGTATTAAACCTTTTGCTTTCAAATGTGCTTTATCTGTAAAACCTGCTTTACCTGCTTTGTGTCTTTTCATTGCGTCAGCAGTATTAGGTGCCTGTTCTAAATATTTCATTATAAATTCTTTAAAACCTTCCACCTTTTGTCCTGGTGTATCTTTTTTATATTTGTTTGTTAATTCAGGTGTGCCTAATAGATTATCTTTTTTGTATGCGTCTTTGTCTTTCATAGCAAGAGTTTGAGCGTCTTCACTTTTTGCTCTATCAAATGCACCTGGTCCTGGATAACCTTTTTCGCCTGGTTTACGTTTAGGTTTACCCTCTTTTCGTCTCTTGTTCATATAATACCAGAGTCCTTTTTTAGCCATTATTTTTTATCCCAATTTTTAGCAGCAGTAAAGTTTTGTACACTAAACTCTAATCTATCAACTAACTTAACTGCTTTGCCTGATTTGTCAACAGCAACATAACCTTCTGGATTGGTTACTTGTAATCCTTTTGGTGTTGTCTTATATGTTCCTATTGATTTTGCTTTGTTTAACTTATCTATTAAAACTTGTTTTGCTTTCTGTAAAGTCTTATATGTAGCACATGCAAAGTATATCTTTTCGTTTTGACTATCAATAAATTTAAGTCCTTCTTTTTGCACTATAATATATTTCTCTTTACCTTTATCAGTTTTCTTACTATCAATTTCTTTTTGTGTTCTATCTAAAAAAAACTTTCTAAATTTATTTGCTGTTTCTTTTGTACTAGGTAAATCAGTTGCAGCTCTAATAAAACTGTTTAGATATGTTTTTAATTGTACACCTACTGATAGTGTATTTGTTTCCGTTTTAATTTTGTTTAATAATTCTTTTGATTTTTTTAATGACCCACCTGCCATGTTTAATATCTTTTGAAAAGATTGCATTTCGCCAATTGTCATTGTGGCAACACCAGATACATCTTTATAACTTGCGTCATCAAAGAAGACACTTGGACTTCTTCTTAGTTTTGATACATTAGCACCAAACTTGGCACTTAACTTATCAAAACTAGACCCTTTATAAGTTGTGTGGAATATAATACCTAATTTACTTGAATTAATTTTACGACCTAAACCAGACGCTTCTGGTACCATATAAACAATAGTATTAGGTTGAAAGGATAACATCTGTTCAGATTTACCACTTGATGATTTGTAAGTTGTTTTCTTTACTGTACCTTGTCTATACAATAAGTCACCTTGTAATATCTCTTTAAGACCTAGTGTAGAAAGGTATCTTAAACAATCTTGTAAAATATTTGCAACTTCACCTGTGTGATTGTTTTTAATATCTTGTACTGTATAATTTATTTTAGGTGTTTTGTTGAATACTGATTTTGTACCTACAAAGAATTTGCCATTTTCTGGACTAGGTCCACAAACTATTGCTGGTGCACCGTCCCATTTAACAGTTACGTTTACACTCTTAGTTGAATTACCTGATAATAAGTCTGCTGTTGCTTTAAGAAAGTTTACTGCATTTTCTCCACCTGCATAACCATTATTGATGATATCATCTTCTAAATGTTCTAGGTGTGTGTTTTTATCTTCTACTAATAAATCGTTATACATCTGTTCTTACCGTTGGGTCAACATCTACTTGTGGTTCTAAATCTAAAAAATCAATTAGATTATTAAAACCTTTTGAAATATATTCCATTATCTTTTTGAATAAGTTAACTATAAAGTCTTTTACTTTTCCATAGATATCTTTGAGTTTATCTAATACACCTTCGTGTAATAATTGTCCCTCAATAGGTCTCATTTCTTCTTCCAGTTTGTCAACTATTAACCCTACGGCAGACCAATACTTGTATTTGCCTGTCTTTTTACCACCAACTTTTTGTGATGATGATTTAAACCTTACTGACACTTTCATTTGGTCAGCAATTTTCTGTACATATGCTTTATCACTTACTTTTTTTAAATGTGCTTTCTTACCATCAAATGATACTGTAAGAAAATGAGTACAACTACCTGGAGATTTTTTACCAAACTTGGTATCACCAGACATTGCTTCATAAGCAAAAGCATTTGAAAAGACTTTGTTCTTTGCAAAGATAGCTTTGAGTTCACCCATTAATTCTTTATGAGCAGCGTTTGCTTTCATAACTGCCTTATCTTTACCTTTTTTAATTTCTTTTCCCAATTCACTACCTGCAACTGAAGCAGGTGCCAATCCTTCAAACATATCTGTTAATTTGTTAACAACTTTTTTCTGCATACCTTCTACACTCTTTAATGCTGTATAGAAAGTTGCAATACTCTCATTACGACCACCACTCATTAACTGAGCAGCACTACCTGATTTAAGGGAGATTTTATTATTTCCTATTGTGAAGTCTGTTTTAGGTGTTTTAGTAGAACCTGGTACTGAACCACCCGGCCAATAACTAGTCCATTCTGGTGTTACATTAATAGTATCTGCACCAAGGACTTGTCCTTTACCTCTAATACCTTTTGCTTTGAGAAATTTGGCAACATTTTTACCTGCGCCTGTAGGTATACCAAACTTAGATTTAGGTTCTTTCTGATTGTTGACAGCTGCAATAATCAGTTCTTCCATTTCTTCACCACGACTTCGTGCTTCAGATAAGTTTGAGTATGTATTAAAACTTAACATTTTATCAATGCCTCCATAATAGTTATGTTACTATTTAGTCGTAGAAAAACTTAGGAAGACCACCATTTACTTTCCAAGGTTGTTTTTCATTGTGAAAGTCTGCTAGATGTTTGGCGTCTTTACGAAAGGCAAAGGTTTGTATTCTGCCTATATTACCGTTTCTATCAGTTTGCCATACTTCAAATACTATCTTGTTACCTTTCTTCTTAGATTTAACTTCTAAGTGATAACTAGTATTGGAAGTCTTGGAACTTTTTATATTTTTGTTCCGGTGTTTCTTCCTTCGTAGGGTTGTGTTGGACATATTTCTCCTTCTGCTCTGGTTGTATTAGATTTTGTGCCGCTTGTTCTATATCAAACAATTTCATTCTACTTCTATCAACGCCAATAATAAACTTTCTATTCATTGTTGGATCGTTATATCTGTTCTTTAATTGTTTGACAAGCATTTGACCTGCCTTTTCTAATTCTTCACTACTAATCAACGCAAACATAAAGTCTGCTGTTGCTGGTAAACCAAAACTTTCAGACGTGTCTTCTAAACCTACATCTGTGGATACAAAACCAGTTCTTGTGGTTTGTGTTGCCGTTACAATTGGCACATTTAATTCTACTGCCAATCCTCTTAATTCTTCAGCGATTGCTTTAATGTAAGTATAACTGTTTACATTACTGCCTGCTTTAAATCTACTTGAAGCACAAATATTAATATAGTCTATGAATATAATATCTGGTTTAAAACTTTTCTTTAATGCCAATTCATTTACTAATGCACGATAATGATTTGCACCTGCACTAGCAGTTGGATATTCTTTGATGATAACTGTACCTGTTGTTTTGCCTTGTAATTGTACAATCTTGTCGTTAAACATTTTCTTATTTAACATATGTAAATCTTCCATAGACACATTTAATAAGTTAGCGTCTATTCTTTCAGCAATTCTTTCCTCTGCCATTTCCATTGTGATATACAATACATTCTTATTATCAGATAAGGCAGCGGCAGCTTGATGACACATGAATAAAGTTTTACCAACACCCGTACCTGCAAGAGCAACATTAAGTGTTTTATTTGGTAAACCACCTTTTGTAACTTTGTTAAAGAAATCTAAATCAAAAGGTATTCTGTTTTCTTTCTTATGGTAATAATCAAATCTTTTTTCTATATCAGACAAGTAATCATGCCCAACATTTTTATCAAACGACACAGAAAGGGCGTCTTTCATTATTTCGGGTATTGCTTCTGGTGTTTGATTTTTATTCTTACCATCTAAGATATGAATACCTTCCATAACTGCGTTATGAATAGCACGGTCTTTACAAAACTTTTCTGTAGTATTTGTTAACCAATCAATGTCAATGTCTTCTTTATTAAGTGTAGAGATTAAATCTACAATAGATTGGTGTTCTTTTTCGTTTAAGTCTTTACGTTTACCAATATCTATTTGTAGAGTTTCTTTTGTAGGTTGTTTGTTGTATTGTTCAACAAACTTTAATATTTGAGAAAAAACAATACGCTCATTACGGTCTTCAAAGTATTCTGGTCTAATAAAAGGTAATACCTTTCTTGTATATACTTCGTTATGTATTAGATTTTTGAGCGCTGTCCGTTCTATTCTCTCTGCTGTTACCATCTTTTTCTACCTCTATTGTTAATATGTCACCAATGACATTAATGAAATTTTTATCTTCCGTTTCTACACCACTTGGATTCTCTACAACGTTATATTCAAACTTTAATCTCAACTTATCGTTTTCTTCAACAGGTTGGACTTTGCCATAAGTATAAACAACGTCTTTATACACACCATCAGTAATCCTAAAACCTGTAAGGTCACTTTTAGGATTTTCCATGTATGTATAATTAGGAGTTTCCATAACTATATTCTTTGTCTGCAGCTTCGTCTAATTGTTTCATTACATCTTTAGTAAAATATTTTTCTGGATCAGCATATATGCTTTTCGCATATTGTTTAGTACCGTCTGGTAGTTCTATTCTTGTAGATACTTGTTTGAATATACCATGTTTAACTGCTAAGTCAACCAAACCATAGTGTTTATCTAAACCAGTATCGTATCTTAATCTTACATCAACCATCATGTTTTCTTTTGACAATCTGGACTTTTGAGTTTTACAATGTATGATATTACCAACTACGTCTGTACCTTCTTTTTCTTTTTTCTTAGATAGATATACAATTGTACTAGCAGCATATTTCAAACCTGAACCGCCACCCATTTCTTTCATTGGCATATATGCACCAACTACGTCATATGTATGATTAGTAATAATCATAGGTACTTTTGTTCTACCTAGTTTTAATGTTAATACTCTAAACGCAGCTTTAAGTATTTGTGCTCTAGTCATATCTCTAGTTTCTTTACCCTCTGCTGTGTCTTCTACTTCTTTTGTTGTTGACAACATACCAAGACTATCTAATACTAACAACAATGGTTGTCTATCTGCTTCATCTTGTTCATTGTATTTTTCTAATACTGTTAATGCTTGATGTCTAAACTCTTGTACTGTAGTTACAGGCATAATTACCATGCGTTCACTATCAATACCTCTATCTTCAATAAGTTTTTTTGTTAATGCACTTTCACTTTCAAAGTAAATTACACCTGCATTTTTATTATTCTGTAAAAATTCTTTTACCATACCTAGTACAAAGAAAGTTTTACCTGTTGCACTTTCACCTGCAATCGCCGTAATTTTATTACTTGGTAAACCACCATTAATACTACCTGATAGTAAGGCATTAAACATATACGAACCTGTGTCTATGAAACTATCTACATCACCTGCTTCAACACCTTCACTTACTACACTCGCATATTCATTGCCAGTTTCTTTAATTATTTGTTTTAGAAAGTCCGCCATCTGTTTTCTCCTTTTGTTCGTTTTCTACTTTAAGCAAATGAAATTTTAACTTCTCATACAATTGACCTACTGCTGTCATTTCTTCAGGTTTAATTGCACCTCTTTGAAGTGTTGCTTGTATTATCTTAACCATTGTAAGATAATCTTCATTTGTTATCATTTGTTCTTGTGCTTTTTTCATTATTTGTTCCATTATATCATACTCCTTTCAAATAGTCAAGCTTAATTATAATTAATATTAATGTTTATTCTGGCATTAGCATTCGTACATGTGGTGCTTCTATGCCTTTCTTTTCCGTTGAAAAGCAACATTCTATTTCTGATAGATGATATAAAACCATCATCTTCAAAACTTGTATATCCGTCATTATTATTAACATAAAATAATGCCGCTTTAACTGGAAAGTTATCTCTATCTGTATGAAAGTTATGTTTTACTATTTCATGTGTTCTAGGATAAAAGTTAACTTTAGCACGGATAATTTGTTCATGTGGAATCTTTTCCATTAATTTAGATACAATAGGTTCTGCCCAATCACTATTGCTATAGGATCCTGTAATAAGACTATGTGATAACATAAACTCACTATCATTCTTTGTAATACTACTTTGATAGTAATAAGGAAAGTTTGCTGATAGTAAAAGGTCTTCTAACCATTTTATATCTTTCTCAGGTAAATAATTATCGTATAATTTGTATTTCTGCTTTATCATGCCAGATTTCAAGTTCATTTCTTATGTTATTGTTTTGTTTAAGTTTATTAAATCTTTTAGTAGCAAGTTTTTGCCACCATTTGATTGTATTCTCTAATGTAAACTTATCGTAATGTATACCTTTTTTAAGTTCGTCTGTTTCTCTTTTAAGATATTGTGGTACATTTTCATATCCGTAATCAGACATGTAAAATCTTTTCTGTTCAGTTAAGTCTCTAGTTTTATTTACAAACTTACTAAACTTATCATATAGATTGGCGTCATATTGTTTTAAGGATTCCTTAATTATAGATACCATCTTTGTTTGTATTTTTAGTTTTCTACTACTTGCGTCAGCGTCAACTAAAGGTTCTCCGTTTCTTTCTGTAAACCAGGCATTCATTTTCTTAAATGCTTCACCATGTAATAATGGTAAGAAGTGACTATCTGTCAAACCTTTAAATCTTAAATAAGGTTTCATACCATCATACTGACTTGATGATTTACTACTACCATATAAACTTGTTGTTTCAAATAAACATATGTTAGTGTTATATTTCATATTTAGTATATCTCTCACATGATGACTACAGCATATCGCCGCTAATAGTTTACCACCAAGATAATTATAACCAAATGGTTGTGTAGGTACAATTACAAATCCCATAATGGCACTATTGTTAAATCTACCCATTTCTTCCATGTCTGTAGTTTGTAAAGGTCTACCAAGATAAACGTTTCGTGGTTTACTATTAATCACAGGACTACCAAGTCTAATAAAACCTACAATAGTATTTGTAGTTGTTTCTGTAACTAATAATCTAATTGACTTACCAGGTATACTTGACATGTTAGTATGACTAGATGTTTTGTTTAACATTCTATCAAATATTTGACCATTAGGTATCGTCACACTAAATTTCATATCTTCAGGAGATATTTCAAAGTTAGCAAAAAACTCATCTTCATCTGCCATACCAGGTAATTGAAATGGAAAATTTTTAACTTGTTCTAATTTTTGTTCTTTAAGATATTGGTCTATTCTTTCATATTGACCAAAGTATTCTATAAAGTAATTCATTGCCCATGTAGCGTCTTGGTTATTTAATATCAAAAGAAATCCTCTAGGTTACTTGTTTCGCTTGCGTCAACTCGCCACTTGATTGCTTCAAGTATAAATCGTAATGGTTCCATAAATGATTTATTAAACTGTAAATCATAATCTATAATTTTATGCATATCAAATTCTTTTGGCAAATCTGCAATGAAAGTAATTACATTTGCATTCCATATATTCTTTCTTAGATGTACAAACTTACCTTTATCGCCATTGTATATTCGTTGGTACTTATGTGCCACTTTATTAGTTTTTAATAAGTGATTATATAACAATGCACCTTTGACATGCATTGGTGTACCTTTCTTGTATATAGATGTTGTGTCAGAATATTTTTCTATGTTGTTAATACTACGAGGGAAACCAATCTGTTCTGGCGTCATATGTTCAAAGTCACGTTTAAATTTTATTACAAAGTCTTTCATTTGTGTTTCATTACCAGACATTAATATTTTAAAACTCTCTCTTAACTTTTCTCTAACAGGTAATGGCGTTGAAGTTTTTACTGCTTCAATGCCCATAATTTTAAGTTTAGGTTCAGAATATTGAACACCCTCAGAATTATGAACATTTAGAACATATCTTTTCTTGGCAGTCCAGATACCTCTATCAGCAATCGCCTCTCGTTTCATAACCATTTTGTTTTCACTAACGTTCATATAATCGCCAAGTTCTTTATATACTTTTGCAATATATGGTTCTAGTCTTTCACTACAAAATGTGTCTAATGCTTTTACAATTTTATCTTTATCAGTTGCACCTGTCATCTTAACAAGTGGTGCCATATTGATGTACACACTATCTGTATCAGACGCAATGATATAATCATCATCTGTATTATATAACTTGTTAAAGTATTCGTTTAATCTTTTTTCAATCCATTTAATGTTTAATTGACCAGACATAGTAATCGCTTCTGCTTGTCTATGGTCATAATATCTAAAGTATTTGTTACCAATTGCACCATAAGCACTATTCAAGGATATTTTTTTAGAGTGTTGTATGATATAAAACTTTCTTGCCAGTTTTTCATACTTCTTATCTTTTGTGTTAGCATACATTTGTTCTGCTTCTAACATTTTCTTTTTGTAAATAACTCTATCGTTATATTCTTTTTGTATAATTCGTGGCAACATACCTTGTACGTCTCGTTTATACATTGTGCCATTGGCAGCAATACAGTTACCGTCAGACGTGTCAACTTTCTTTTCAAGTAAGTCATCAATCAATATATCTTTTTGTTCTGGTAGTATAGTTTCAGGACTAATATTGTATTGCATAATCAAATGTGGATATAGTGAGTTCAAGTCAAACGATACAACCCAATCATGGAAACCTACTTTAGGATCCTTAACATATGCACCTACAAGTTCTTTTGCTTGAATACTACCAATCTTTCTCATTGGTACAATAATATCATCTTTTAATAATTCGTTGAATATGATTGTATCCCACATTCTAACTTGTGAGAATACATCTTCAAAGTTTGCTTTTGCATTATAAGACATAGTGATTGCAAGCTCAATCAGTTGTAATCTATCTTCTAGTTTATCAACTAGTTCTACATCAACAATATTGTAATCAATAAAAGATTGTATATCATTTTGATACCATTCTTTAAAAGTGTCATATGGGTTTTTATCTTTTTGTTCGCCAAGTTCTACAAATGCAATATGGTCAAGTGTATAACGTTCTTGGTTCTTAATTGTAAATTTAGCATAGAGTTGTAGATAGTCAAGTTGTGCAATACCTAACAATCTAAAAAATGTAACTTGTCTACCGTTATGATATGCTTTGTCTTCGTCAACAATATCCCATGGCGAATATCTTTTAATTGAGTGTTCGCCTAATACTTTTTTAGTTCTATTAATAAGATAAGGTACATCAAAGTATTTACTATTCCAACCTGTTAGAATATCTGGCGGATATTGTTTCCAGAAACCTAAAAAGTTTTTAAGTAAATCTTTTTCATCTTTACATTTAATATAATTAACATTCTTTTGTTTAACTGTATAATCAGCAAGACCCCAAACTAATATAGATTTTTTAATTTGGTCTTTAATTGTAATACAAATCATTTTTTCGTCAGCGTCATCTGGATTAGGAAATCCATGTTCACTTTCTACTTCAATATCTATTGTATAAATTCGTAATTTGCTTTTGTCGTATTCTACTGTACCTTGATAATAGTCAGCAATGTATTGATATTGCCATCTATCTGTCCCGTATATAAAATTAGGATGCTCTTCATACCGTTTGATAAGCATTCTTGCTTCTTTGACAGTTTTACATTTACGAGCAACAAGTGGAGTACCGTCTAGTGACTTGTACTTTGTTTTGCCAGGTGATTTGTAAGGATGATAAATTGAAGGTACATAATGTAGTCTATCTTCAAATCTCTCTCCGTTTTGAAAACCACGGACAAGTAATTCATCGCCGTAAGGTGAAACATTAGTATAAAAATCTCGCATAAACAATAATATATTATATCACAATTGACTTAAAAAGTCAAGCTCTTTTTAGTTAAAATACTTATTTAACATTTCTAGTTGGTCATCATATTCAGCAATGTGCTTCAACTCTTTTTCAATTGTTTCCACATGGTCGCTGTGCTCTGCCACACCTGTGGCATTTCTTATATGTATTTCTACATTAGCAACATGCTTGTCTATATGACCTTGAGCATGTGACTTAAGCGCTTTGAGTATCTGCTCTCTTGCTTTCCATTCTATCATTATCTTTTCCTTCTTGTTCTGGTTTCTTACCAATGTTATACTTAGGTTCCAATATCCACTCTTTTTTATCCTTGTAAGGTAAAACTTTAATTTGTGATAATGGTGCCTTTTCTGTTATAGTACCAACCAATTCAATTAAACCCCAATCACTTAATAATTGAGATATAGTATTTCTTCGTTCAATATCATTAGTCATTATATTGCTTTTCTTACCATCTAAAGCAAATAATTCTTTGAAGTGTACAATAAAATATCTACCTTGTTTATGTAATATATGACAAGATTGGAATATCTTACGTTCTTTTCTACTTGCAACACCTATTCGTGTTAACGTCTCTCTAATTTTTAGGAAATCATCTGGCTCTTTGAGTTTGACCTCGAGCATACTTTCTGGTTTCCATTCTACAAATTCACTCATTTTTTCCCACCTTTATGTAGTTTGTCTTTAATATATTCAACCTGTTTTTTAGTGAGTAAATTGAGTGCTACTTGTGCTTTTTTGTTGCTATATCCGTAATATTGCTTAACCAGCTCTAGGTTTGCTAACTTACTAGCCTTCATCCACTTACTAAACCTTTTTTGAGGTCTAATAGTATTTAGTAAAAACGCAAATTGCATATGCTTTGTGGCATGGTGTAGTCTATTCATTTCATTAGCAAACATAACTGTATCAACAAAATATGAAAGACCTTTGTTTATAATAAAAGGTGGGTATTTCTTTTCCCATGTTTTATCATCTGTATCCATTAACTTCTTTTTAGACCAGTTAATAGATGTTAAGTAATCTGTTAATTTATATTCCATAATAACACACCTCTTTAGGTTCAAAATAATACACATGATTAAGTATCGCCTCAATCGTAGGTCTTATTTCATCATCTTTTATATTATATAGTTCTCTTTGATTTTGGGTTAATTCAACATGTCTATCAACTAAAAATTCTTCTACTATCTTTTCTAGTTTTTTTATTTGATTATTTGTTTCACAAACTATTTCTGCATAGATACGAAAATCACAACCAGGTTGATTACGACTTCTTTGAAGTGCTGTTGCAAATTTGGCACGACCTATTTTAAGTAAACCTCTAGCTTCAACACCAGTTTGATGGTCTATAATATGAGTTCGTGCAAAGTAAACAACAAAACGTTCTTTACCTGGATCCTCAAAACCACTATTGTTTTTAGTTTGTTGAGTTGATAATCCTTCGTCTATACGTTTTTGACAATAGTCTAAGTACCCTAAACCTATCATTTGAATTTACACTCGCCCATTATTTCAGTTAGGCAAGCGACCATATTCAATTCAGGATCAGCTACAAAAGCATTCTTATACTGATACTCTGCTAGTAATATAATCATAGCAGGTATTGTTTCAGGTTTTAATACTTCATAGAAGTTTTGATATAGTTCTTTATATAGACCAGTAGGATCCTTGTCAATGTTATCTACTACCCATTTTCTCATGTCACCAAAGTGTTTATTAGATAACGCTTTGTTAAGACCTTGGATATTCATTTCAGCAATACTTACAAGTATTCCTGTGTCTATTTTACCACTTACACTATAACGTTGTAATTCATTGATAGTTCTTCTAAAGTCTGGATAGAATTTTATAATTAATTCTGCCAATACTTTAGGATCAAACTCAATGTTTTCTTGTTCTAGTATTGTGGATAATCGTTTGTGAAATAAACCTGCTAACTTTTCTTTATCTTTTTTCTGAACAGAAAAATTGATAACAGTACATCTACTGTGGATAGCAGGTATGATTTTGTTTTTATAGTTACATGTAAAAATAAATCTACAGTTATTACTAAATGTTTCTATAAAGTTTCTTAATGCAGGTTGCACGGACTCAGCATTCATATAGTCTGCTTCGTCAACAATAACTACTTTTGGTTTATTGCTTTCGTTTAATGAAACCGTACTGGCAAATGACTTGATTTGATTTCTTACAATGTCAATGGAACGACCTTCGTCTGAACCATTAATCATCATTACATCACAATCAAGTTCGTTACATAATGCTTTCGCAATTGTAGTTTTACCTGTACCTGCTGTACCAGATAATAATAAGTTAGGTATTTCTCCTTGTTTTACTATCTGTTTAAATGTATTCTTAATTTCTGTAGGTAAGATACATTCATCAATCTTACTTGGTCGATATTGTTCGACCCATAAAAAGTTTTCCATAATATATTCCTCATCTAATTAGCCAGTAAATTTACTTGTGTTTTCTAAAGCAATCCAGTATTGAATTGGTTTTGATTTGTGTTTAAAATTACTAATTAATTTTGATGAGATAGATACATTGTAATCACCAGGTAACATTTTTAAATGTTCTGTTTTAAAATGAAACTCAAATTTAGAGTTTGTTTCACCAACTTTAATACTAAAGTTATTAGCAGTATCATTCTTTTTATCAATTGCTGATAATGTGATATCACTACCTTTAGAAGTAATAGCGATATCTGGCAATTGTAACATTGACGCCGCTTTCTTCACTTTAGTTAAATCTGTTTCAGTTAGAGTAAACTGTACCTCTGCGTCAGGCATTTTTACATCTTTTTGTGGAACAGTTAAGATTGAAGGATCAGCAAAGTAATATTTTGACTTTGTTGATGTACCTTCTTCACCAATAGATAACGATTTGTCATCAAAGGCAAACTGTGGTTTTGTAAATAAAGACATTACACCTAAAAACTCATTCAAGTCATAGATGGCGATATCTTGTGGAAAATCTTCACTTACATTTGCTGTAGCAAGGATATTCTTCATTGTAGAGATAGTCTTTAATTGTTTACCTGGTTTAATCATCAAGTTTGGATTAATCTCAGAAAAGTTTTTAAGTATCTCTTTTGTACTTTCACTTAATTGCATTATATATTCTCCTTAGTTATTATTAAGTTTTTCAGACATCACACTACCAAGAGGACGTTCTTCTTCTTTGTAGTGGTCTTGGGACAATTGTATTATGGCATAATGAATAACTTTCATAAGGTCTGCCTTATTCTTGCCTTCTTTTTTGCCATATCTTTGGGTATATTTCATAATATTACCCATACAGAAACCATCACCATGTCCTTGGTCAATAATGTTTTCCGTAGATTGTCTTTGACTTTGTGCATAATGACCACCGTAAGTGTTATCAATATAATTCATCACATCATCTAAGATAATTTTTTCTTTAAATTTATAGTTCATAATATACATTCTATCATAAAATCATACTTTTGTCAAGCCTGAAATTAATTAAAGGGCGGCGATTAAGCCGCCCCATCTATTTACTTAATCTCAAAAGTTTTTGCTTTCTTGTGGTCTGGAACAATTCGTTCTAAACCTACTTTAAGCAAACCATCTTTTAGTTCTGCACCTTTGACTTCAACGTCATCAGCAATCGTAAAGACTTTAGAGAAATATCTTTTAGCAATACCTTTGTGTATTGTTTCTGTATCTTCCTTTTCTTCGTCTTTAGGATATGGTTTTGATTTAATTGTTAATTGATTGTTTTCGTATTCAACTATAACATCATCTTTACTATATCCTGCTAATGCCATTTCAACATCATACTTGTTACTGTCATGTTTAACAATATTGTATGGTGGGAAATTATTTGCTGTCAAGTGAGGAAGATGAGTTGTCATTTCGTCAAAATGCGAAAATAAATCATCATACCCTACAGTAAATGGTTTAAGTGAATTAAAAATAGATAGTGCTTTGTAATTGGTCATTTGAACCTCCTTTTGTTAAAGCAAAGTTATTTTTTTATATAAATTGAAACACCCTTATGGCATGCTTCGTAAGTATTTATATAATCATTAAATTTCATATTTCAAGTGGCAGTTTTTAAAGAGATACTGCCAAACTCAATGTCTTGCATTTACGAGAGGCAAGACTTACCTAGGATTTACGAGCTACCTAGATAAACTATTTATGCGTATGCTTGTCCCTCAAGCGCCATTAAGCCAGCGGCTACAATCGCTTTTGAAGGTGTACCAATTCTGTAACTAGTACCATTAGAAGATTTATTGATATATACACAATATCCTTCTTCTCTTAACTTATCAACAACCGCTCTTGGTCTCTTTAAGTTAAATTTATTTTGTGCGTCAGTCCATGACACACTTGCACCTCTTAACATTGAGTTAAGAAATTTAGTGCTATTCGCTATTTTAGCTCTTCCCATAACAACTTTTCCTTTCGTTTTCTTGTTTGTCTTGGTCGTCTTTTCACTATCGCTAATGAAATCTTTTATAAAGTTTAACATCTTATTGTTCCCTTTCCCTTATTTTTTTGTTTTTCAGGACACGCTTAATGTTTTCCTTTTTTAATCTGAGTTTTTTTTCTGATGGTTTTTCATAGTATTGTCTTGTCTTCAACTCTCTCACTACACCTTCTCTCATAAGTTTTTTCTTAAGCTGTCTGATTGCTTTTTCAACATTATTGTTTTTTACTACAACAGTTATTGACATAATATACCCTTTATTGGAGCGGATGGCAGGTAACGCTCCTGCATTTCCAGTTTGGTAAACTGGCGTAATACTTCTATACCACACCCGCTTGTTTTAAATCCGTGGACATTGCTGCCCACGGATACGAGGTCTACATTATGAATGTTTTTATTAAACACTTGGAGTTTCCTCTTCCATGTTTATTGCGTCAACATCATTCGCATTTCCAGATATATCTTCCATGTTAACACCAGCGTCAACTTTAGAATATAAATCTAAGAAACTGTTTTTAGTATCGTCATCAAATCTGTTTACACAAACTTGAACAGCTTTAAGTTTATTCTTAAAGATAGCAAAAGCATTAATGATATGCACTAGTCTTCTAGTAGCAATAATCTCATCAACACCGCCATCATAAAAAGTTTTTCTAATAACATCTGCCCATTTAACAAGGTTCTCAGTAAACTTAGGATCCTTTAAAGCATAAGCGGACATAACGTTATCTAAAATTTTCTGTTCTACTTTTACAGGAGGATACTCTTGTTCAAATGTAACAGGAAATCTTTCAAGGAATGCTTCATTGAGTATATTAGTACCAATAAATCTTCCGTCTTCACTACCTTTACCCTTAGTATTGGCAGTAGCAACAATGTTGAAACCTTCAGCAGGTTCAACAAATTTACCAATCTTTTTAAGGAACACTCCGTTACCTTCTAAGATAGGTTGCAAACACATAATTTTGTTTGAAGCAAGGTCAATCTCATCTAATAAAAGAAGAGCACCACGCTTCATAGCGTCAACAACAGGACCGTCATGCCATACTGTAGCACCGTCAACTAGTCTGAAACCACCAAGTAAATCATCTTCGTCCGTTTCAACAGTTATGTTAACTCTAATTAATTCTCTTTTTAACTCAGCACACGCTTGAGTAACACCTAAAGTCTTACCGTTACCAGAAAGACCTGTGATAAATGTAGGATAGAATATTTTAGATTTTACAATATTCTTAATATCTTTGTAATTACCAAATGATACGAAAGTTGCCTCTTTATTAGGAACTAAACTCTCAGTATTTTGAGCAGTCTCTTTTAAAGTAACTGTCTCAGCAACTGCTTTAGTCTTAGGCAATTTCTGTTTGATATTCTTACTAGGGTTTACAACACCGTCAGTAGGTAATTTATATACGCCTCTGCCCACTTTGTAATCTCCTGAATTTACTAACCAACTGTTACCAGTAAGGTTAAATTTTGTTTCAATTTCTTGTACTTGCTTTCTTGTTACTGTATCAGTACCAAGTTCTTTAACCGCAAGGTCAACAAACTTTTTTTGTTTCTCGTTTAACATAATTGTAGTCCTTTCACTTTTTTTCATAATATAACTATATCCTATCACACTTTGTTGTTAAAGTCAAGCGTTATTTCAAATAAAAAACCTTTATATTTCAACGCTTTCCAAATTAATTGCTGTGTCAACATGTCGCACTTAGTCATTTTTTTCATTTAGGCAACTCTTTCCACAAATTTATTCAGTAAAACTCTGGATATCTTTTTAGTTTTTAAAGTCTTACCAAATTCTGATTTCATTTTAGCAATTGACATATCTGGATCAATCTTCGCTTCTTCGTCAACTATCTTTAAATTCTTTTTTGGAATGATAAACAATTCATCATAACCATTACCAACAATAGTACCAACTTTATCTTTACGCATTTGTTTTCTTACAGCGTCAACACCATTATAACCGGCACCTTCTGGTAAGAAATTTGATATATCATAGTAACTAGCATTATTTCTACTTGTAACATAGAAACCTACAACGTTAGTACCAGTAGCATGTCTTAACATATCAAATATAACAGCAGTTGATTTTGTAAATCTATGACTTTCATAAGGATAGTTTTTTCTAGTAATTGAATTTTTAATAACTAAATCTGCTCTTTCAGCACCATAATCTAATTCTAACTTGCCATCTACTTCAACAACAGTATTATACATTGAATGACCACAACCATCAGTTAAAAAGATTGTATTCATTTTTTGTATCTTATGTTTAGCAATAAAGTTTTTAACAATAGTTATAGAAGCAACTACAGCAGGATCCAAAGGAGTACCGCCAAGTCTCATACAACTAGGTATATCAATTGGTTCTTCATAACTGTCATAATTTCTTCTATGATTATAATATTGAGTATGATACTCACCAAATCTATATAAGTTTAACATATTCTCATTATACTCAGGAGTTTTTTGGTCACTTGATAACCACTCAATTAAGTTTACGTTTTCAATAAACAAGTCACCGTGTTTATGTTTAAAAGGATTGTTATTAATATCTCTTGTTGCTCTACTTGAATAACCATAATCATCATCAGCGTCTTTTTTATAGAACGCAGCTCTAGTAATATCTGAAAAAGCAAATACTCTAAAAGGTATTTGAACTGCTTTACAAAACATTACTAAGTTTAAAGTTTGTTTGATTGTGTCATCAATATTTTGAGACATGGATCCAGACCAATCTATAAACATAATCATACCATGATTTTTGGCACCTGGTTCTACTTGAATTTTTTTGAATATATCATCATTGAATTTATATGAGTGAATTTTATTCATATTGATAATACCAGTTTTACTTGTCATAGACTTTTTATAATTATCTGCCGCTTTTTTCATTTCAAACTCTTTTGCCATATAAGAGATTGTACCAGATTGTGATTTCTTCCACTCTTTAAATCTATTCACACTATTTGCTAACAATCTAGGAGTTGATTGATATTTTACATAGTAATCTTTGTATATCTTAGCAATTTGTTTTGTAGATACAATAACGTCATCCTCATTAAGACTTGGTAATGTAACATACATACGGTCTCTAGTATTCTCAGACATATTTGATAAAGACTTCATTGCTTCATTAAATACTTCATCAGTTAATGAACCGTCACTTTTTGAAGGAGTAATTTTTTCAGGTTGATAATCTGGATTATGACCACCCATGTGACCTTTGTCACCATCTACTTTTTGTTTATTATCGTTTTCAGGTTTGTCTTCGTTACCTTGTGAACTACCAGAAGTATTGTCTTCTTGTTTATCTTCTTCTTTATCGCCACCAGATTGTTCTTGTTCTTGGTCACCTGGATCCTGACTATCTGAACTATCAGATTGCTCTGATTGATTATCTAATTCATCTTGGTCAAGTTTATCTTGTTCTATTTCTTTTAACTGTTGATATAAAGGGTCTTTTTCTTTATCGTAATTTTCTTCACCAGAATATTTGAATATTTGTTTTGCAAGGTCAATTACATCATCAAAAGTTTCTAAGTGATTTGATTTTTCAATAAATGATTTTTCTTGGTCATTAAACTCAATAGTATTTTCTAAGTGACCAGATTTTGTAAACACATTAAGTCTATCAATAAATCTCATATTGTTTGCTTCGTCACCAATCTTACCAAAAAAGTCTCTAGCAACTAATTCTTTGTAACCGTTAAAGTATGATTTTCTAAGACCAGGGTATTTTAATTTCATCTTCTTATCAATTCTGATATCTTCAATAACATTCATGTAAGAATGAGGAATATTGTATTTCTTTTTTGCTTCGTTTAATTTTGTCTCATCAGCAGGAGTCCATAATGCGTGACCAACTTCGTGTCCACATAATAAGTCATAAAGGTCATTAGACATATTGTCCCATATTGGAAGACATAAAGTTCTAGTCTTAGGTACAAAGTGTGCTGTCTTAACTTTACGGTGTTCTACATTTAGATTTTCTGTTGCAAGTAATTTAGCAAGATTTGATTTTTGCTCTTTTGAAATAGTATTCATATTTGACCTCGTTTTCATAATATACTGTATATCCTATACCAATTTGGTTAAAAAGTCAACATATATTGGCATAAAATACAAAAAAAGAACCTTTATAAATCAACGATTTATTGCTGGTGCGTCATATCGCACAGCCTATGTTCTTGTTTTGTTCTTATCTTCCTACCTGTTTTAGATACTTTTCCTTGGTTTCTTCCCATGTTAAATGTATCAAGTCATCATAGTAAAGCGTCTCCATGTTTGTCCTTGTTTGGTCAATCAATGATTTAATACGCTTTCTAGCATAACGTTCTCGCCATAATTCTGATAATGCGTCAACGCTACTCTCAAAACTTTTGACTAGTTTATCTTCAGGTATTTCTTCTCGTAAAAATTCTCTTGTATTATCATATAGTGTGGAAAAATAAATACCTCTACTGTGGTCTGACTTTGTTAACTCTTTTGGTATACCTAGTTTACTATATGCAAATGTATGACTTCTATTTCTGTGGTCTCTCTTATATGGTTGACCTGTAGGTTTTGTAGCACTATACCATTCAAAGTATTTTCTGGTGTGATTTTCCATAATCCACTTTCTTAACATTTGAATAGTAGGTTTTGTTGCTTCATATGATACACTACCTGCACTATGACCTCTTTTCTTCCAATGTCTTAAATTTTGATATTGACTAAAACTACCATATAAACTTGTAGTTGTAACACCAACCATTGTATCGCCATATTCTCTTTTCCATGTCTCTTGTACTTTATCTGATAAACACATCAACGCAAGTAACTTACCACCTGTGTAATTATAACCTAGTGGTTGTAGTGGCACAATCGTACTACCTATCGCCGTGTGATTAATCATCTTTTTAGTTTTACGTTCTCTATCCCAACCTATGTAACTATCTCTAGGTGTTAAATCTAAAAAGTCACTTGATATACAAATGACACCTAGATATTTCTTTGTTGGTTTATCTCTTACTATAAAGTTTAGATTACGACCTATATTGTTATTGTTTTTCATTGTAGAGGCAAATGTTCTTATTGCGTTCCACAATTGTGGTAATTCTGGACTATCTTTTGTATAGATTAGTTCTGGTTGTAACTTCTCAAAATCCATAGGATCCTGAGGTGACCATATATTGTTCTTTACATGAGTTAATAGTTTGTCTTTTGATAAATCTACTAATTGACTTTCTTCGCCAAATAAAGTGTTTACTGTCTGAGCAGGATACTTGTTTTTAACTTCACACCATTTTTGATATAACGTATATTCTTCTACCGTCATACCAGACACATAACCTAGTTCAGTAATTAAACGTTCTTTAAGTTCGTTTGTATCTATATGTTCGTAAGGTGTAGGGTTTTCTTGTTGAAAGGTCTCCCATTGCTTTTCTAATAAAGGGTCTATAATTTTTTCTGCCATAATATAGTCTATATCCTATCACAAATTAATCAAATTGTCAAGCCTTGATTGAAAAGCGTTGTAATACCACTCTTTTGACTTCAATGTTCTTCGTTTATAGTCTTCTAATATCTCATTATACTTTTCTTCCCAGCTATTATTTGTTCTCATTTCTTCAATTTTAGAATATAAATGTTCTACATCTGTTACCCTTTGCCATTCGTTTCCAACTATTGTATTGTTTACGTCATATTTCATATGAACAAATGGTATTATGCCACATGCTAATGCTTCGTGGTATCTACTTGTTGTTGCTGTCTCACTCATCCAGTTAAAACACATTGTTGTTTTACCATTTGTTAAGTGTGGTAATAGATTTCTCATCTTATCTATTTTCTTATCTCTTTGTACACCTGAAAACTTACCAATCCAGTATGCACTAATTTTTTTCTCTTTGTATATTTGTTTAAAGAAAGTGTGTCTTATATCTCCACTATCAACATTATCTGCCGTCTTTCTTTTGTCTGTACCCCAATATACAAAATCATATGCTCTTGTACCTTCTTCTAGTTTAGGTGGTATTGCGTCTGTGATAAAATGATACTTCATAGCATGTATGCCACCTTCAATATCTATTTCATCTAATATACTTACCTTACCTATATCAAATCCTTTAAATGTTTTGTTTCTGTATAGTTCTTCATTATCTGCTCTATCACTTCTCATTATAATAATATGTTTGTCTGCCAACATGGCACCTATCTCTTGTACCTTTTCGTTACTACGAAATACTTGTCTATTGTCCTGAAAATTTTTGATATGGAATGTAAACTCATTCTCACTTGGTATTAGAATAACATCACTATCTTTAATATCATCCATTTTTTGTCTGTTTGCAAAACCAAAACCAAAGTTGTAATATCCATATTGATGTTGTGGTCTTTGTATTTGATATTTTTTATATAACTCATAAAAAGAATCCATAATATCTAATAACGGTTCTTTGTAATTTGTTCCACTTCTTAATCTAGCAATTGTTATTTTCATTCTACTATCCTTGTAAAGTTCTTATCTTTCTCAAACCTTATTTGTTGTTTAAATTTGTCTGCCATAATATCTGTCTTGTGAGATATAATAAAAACATTCTCACCTTCTAGTGTGTTTAGTATCTTTAAGAAATCGTCTGTGCCTTGTCCGTCTAAACTACTATCAAATATTTCATCTAGTAATAATAGATTTGTTGATATACTGTTTTTCATTTTAGCAATAGCACGCCATGTAAATAACAATGCAAGATTTATTCTCATCTTCTCACCTTCACTAAAACTTGTATAACTAAAATCGTCTCTAAATCTACTTCTTATTATTTCTTTAAACTCATCATCTAATTTAAAGTTAACAAAGAAATCCATACTAGCAAGATACTTGTTAATTAACTGGTTCATAATAGGTAAGTATTGTTTAATAACTTTTGTTTTGATACCTGTATCTGCTAACATTACTCTTGCCGCTTGTAGGTAATCAGTTTCTTCTTTTTTAGTTCTTATTGAATTTTCATATTCTTGTAATTGATTTTCTAATTCTTCTAACTTACCTTTTGCTTTACCTGTGTCTTCACTTTGTTGTGATAACTGTTCAATATTATGTGCCAGTTTTGTGTTAATATTGTGTAACTCATTTTTTGATTGTTCATACTTAACACTATCAATCTCTAATACTTTTATTTCTTCGTGTACACTAGCAATTGCTTGTAATCTATTTTGTTTAGTTGTAATCTCTTTGGCAACATCTGCTAATGCCTGATTAAATTTAATAAGTGATTTGTTTTCATCAGCAATCTTTTCTGATTTAAATTGTGGGTCAATACTTTGTTGACAAGTAGGACAGTTATCATTGAGTTCATAAAACTTCTTATGTTTTGTACATTGATTTACTTTACTTTCAAATTGTGTTTCAAAACTATTCAGTTTCTTAACTTGTTGTCTTACCTTATCTTCATCTAGTATTGTTGTTTTAATATTTGTTATCTGTTTATTGATACCATCAACATGTGTTGAATACTTGTCTATTGCTTGTTTATTATCTTCTATCTTAGAATTATAATCATCTATAACTTTTGTATTCTGTTTACCTGTATCTTGTAAATATTGTTGTTGAGTTTCTACCTTACTCTTTGTTATTTGTATATCTCTATCAATATCTCTTATCTGTTCAGTAACTTCTTTGATTTGCATTTTAACTAACATATTCATTACTGAAAATATCTTAATATCTAAAATGTCTTCTACTACCTCTCGTCTATGTGGTGACTTCAATTCCATAAAAGGAACAAATGTACTACTACCTAAGATTACTACCTGAGTAAAACTTCTATAGTTAAATTTAAGTATATTATTCTCTAAATGTTTTTGTTGGTCAGCTATAGTTGCTTCTTGGTTTATCATTTCACCATTTAAGTATATCTGAAATATATTAGGTTTAATACCTCGTACTACTCTATACTTGTTTTGTGCAATGGTAAAGTTTACTTCTATCTCAGTACCACCTAAGTTAATACTGTTAATTAATTGTTCTTTCTTTATATCTCTAAAAGCTTTATTAAATAAAGCAAAACACAATGCGTCAAGTATAGTTGACTTACCTGCACCGTTATGACCTATAATAAGTGTTGTTTCGTCTTTGTTTAAATCTATTTCTATACCTTGTTGTCCTGTTGAAAGAAAGTTCTTCCATTTAATCTTTTCAAATACTATCATACTTCGTATCTTTTTTCTCCCATAACATATAGTTTACTATCTGGTCTTTGAAACGCACCATTACCACTTACTGATATTCTTACACCATCACACTTAAATGGTGGCACAGCATGTTTTAACTGAGACGGAAAGATATACATTTCATTTGCTTCAGGTACTCCCATGTGAATATTTGTTACCCAAGGAAAAGTTACATCTGGATTGCCACTTGTCTCGCCATAACTAAATGCAATACAACCAGGACCAGGACCTTTCTTTTTATAATTTTCTCTTTCTGCTTTCATGCCCTCTGGTATCTGTAAATAGATTACCCAACTAAAGTCACCAGAATGTGTATGTTCAGGTTGATATTCATTGGCATGTTGATAATTAATCCATACGTTCTCTATTACATAATCTGGTACAAAAATATAGTTATGAAAGTTCATACGTTCTTTTGTATAATGTGTAAACACATCTTTTAAACTTTTATTAAACCATCTTTGTTGTTTGCCATCAAATTGTCTTTCATGTCCTGTTTTTAAATCACCTGCTAAACTATCTTTAATAATTTGATTAGTATATGTACCGTCTTCTTGTAAATATCTATCTGTAGTTTTATCACCTTGTTCTAATAAATCTTTACAAAATTGTGGGTCTAATTTACAATGATAGATGTAAGGACCAAAGTACATATTTTTATATTCATATTTGTGGTCGTAATTACTCATAGTCAAATGCCTCCGTATATAAACTTTTCATTAAGGTTTTTAATCTATCTTTATTTAAATTCGTATCTGTTTGTTCTATATAGGTATCAAGTAAAGTTGGTGTATCTTCCGTCTTTTCAACTATATCATCATTTACTGTTGAAGCGTCTAAGTCTGAATAATCTTCTATAATTTTTAAATCATATACATTAGACTTTTGGTAAATATCATCAACAAATTTATCAAACATAAAGTAGTCTGATTTCTTTTCTACTATAAGTTTAATGTATTTGTTATTACATTCATTAAAATCAAAGTTCTTATAATCTGTAGTTTCATCATTGTAATATATTTTATGATGTATTGTTAAAGGGTTTCGTATTGGTGTAAGTTCTCTTGTTTCTGTATCGTAAATGTGAAAGTGTTTAGGACATTTATAATCTGACCAAGTCATTTCATATTGACAACCAAGGTAAAATATATGACCATCATCTGATTTCTTATGAAAGTGACCAGATAATACTGTTTCAAATCTTTTAAACATTTCTTTTTCTACACCTACATCTGAATGATGTCCAGTATGCATTTCAAAACCTTTAATCTCTAAATGACCCATAACAATGTCTGCTGTTTCTTGTTCTAACATCATTTTAGTTCTATCGTAGTTTTCAGGTGTTACCCATGGTATAATCAATATATCATGTCCTGCAATTGTAATCTTTTGTGGGTCTGAATAAACTTTAAACTGACTTAACAATTCTTTAGGTGCGTTTACTTCATTTGTGTTCTTGTAATAGGTATCATGGTTACCTACTATAAAGTGTGTATCATATTTCTTAAATTGACTTACTATCTTATTATTAAAATCAGTAAGTGTTTTAAAGTTTACATACTTACGTCTATCTAATATATCACCTAAATGAATAATTGTTTTGATATCGTTTTGTTCTAAGTATGGAAAGAATTGTTTTTGCCAAAACTTATACATGTATTCATGGTAATTTGGATTGTCATTACGACATCCAAAATGTGTGTCGTTAACTAGGGCGATTTTCATATATGTTGTCTTTTAAATATTGATATAAAGATGGCATAGTATTTACTATTTTTTGCCAATCTTGTTTGTTTTGTTCTAAATGATTTGTCCATTCTTCGTTTATCTCTTTTGTATCCGGGTCATACAATAATTGTTCTACATCTAATAATGATACTGCCTGCCAATTTAAACCTGTTGCTATATAATGCATACCACCTAATGGGTTAAAATAGTAATCTTGCATTTTGGCATTCATTAAAGATTGTACTTCTTTTAAATGTACCAAACTTCTTTTTCTTACATCTTGCCAATATGGTGTATCGTCTCTTAATGATAAGGCATAATGCATGGCAACAAATGTAACATACTCATCAAAAATACTATTACACTCTAAGTTGTGTGTGTCTCTATCCCATTGTGAAAAATCACCTCGTTCTAAATTAGATACTAGTTTCATTATAAACGTATGTGTTTGTAAAAGACCTGTGCTCTCTAATGGTTCTATAAATCCGGCAGATAAACCAATTGAACATACATTTTTTATCCACATTTCTTTTTGTCTGCCAACTCTCATACGGATGTTTTTAAATTCTAAATCGTCTCTACCTAAGTATTGTTTAAATTGTATTAATGCGTCATCATCATTGATATATTTACTTGAATAAACATAACCAGTACCAATTCTTTCCCAACTAGGTATATTCCACACCCAACCATTATCTATCGCCGTACAATTTGTATATGGTTCTAGTTGTTGTTCTTTGTTTGTGTATGGCATTCTTGTTGCCCATGCACTATCATTAGGTAATATATCATTGTAAGATATAAAATCACCACCAACTTTATTTAATATCATAGATTTAAAACCTGTACAGTCTATGACTAAATCACATTCATGTGAATTGATATGTGATACACCATTATCATTTTGTTGTACAAGATTTACATTTTCTAATACATGTTTCACACCTCTTGGTAAACAATAATGTTCTTTTAACCATAAACCAAATTTAGTGGCGTCAAAATGATAAGCGGTATCTGTTTTAAAATTGTAGTTAGGTAAAATATCATTAATATCACTTATTTTATTAGCATTAGAAATTAATACATTGGGTGACATGCACTCAGCATAATCACTATTAGGTAAATTTAATAATTGTTTTCTAAAGTACCATTTGTTTCTTTCTTTATCGTCCCAATAATATGGTCTGCCAAATGGGTAATGAAATGAACCTGCACCTTTTTTATAGAAGTCTGTAAATTTAATTGATAACTTATAACTAGCGTCACAGTAAGGCATAAAGTCTTTGTCTTCAATGTTGAGATAATTTAACCAACCATTGATATGACCTAATGTACTTTCACCTACACCAACTGTAGATACATCTGGACTTTCTATTACAGTTATATTTTTATCAGGAAAGGTACGAATGAGTGTAGCTGCTGACATCCAGCCTGCACTACCACCACCCACAACTATAATATTTTTCATTGCATAAAGTATTCTAGTTTAGATACTTTTTTCTTCCTTGGTTTCTTTTCTTTTGGTTTATCAGGTGCTATCTCTACCATATTCTTTCTTAAAAAGTCAGCATATGCGTTTTGATATTCTGTATTATCTGCTTCTTGTGAAACTAACTCATCTAAACCAGACTTCATTATTAGTTTCTGTTTAATAATTGTTTGTTTCTTTTCTTTTTGGATTCTTCTTATAAATGCGTAGTATATTATTTGTGTAAAGTAAGCAAATGGATTATTTGATTTTGTTGGATCAAAGTTAGAAACATATTGTAAACAATTTTCTATACCATCAGATATCATATCTTCTTTATAAGTGTAATTAATGAAGTTTGGTCTATATGATAAATGATTAGCAATCTTTAGAAAACACTCACCAATGTAATCAGTTATTGGTGGTCTAGGTTTCTTTTTCTTTTCTGCCGCTATACACTTTAATTTATATTCTTTCATGGCAACTAAAAATTCTTTATTAGAGACATAATGCTCTTTCTTTTTAGGAACCTTAATTGGTTGTGTATTTTTCATATTATATTCCTTTTTAAAATATTACCCTATTATATCACAATCTAGTAAAAAAGTCAAGCTGTTATACTAGATTTTGTAGTAATAAATTATTTTCATTTTTTTTGGTTTAAGCGCTTGACAATTTGAACAAAATGGTATATAATAGGCATGTGCCTCCTTCAGAGATAGATTACCTTAGAGTTACCTTAGTGTACTGTCTTCTTACCCATTAAGTAGTCTTGTGTCTCGTCATACTCAACATCGCCCAATTGGTCTAACAATTTACCAAAAGCAGCGGCTCTGTGTTTCTTTATTTCTTCAGGCGATTGTCTTAGTTTTCCACTACGAATATTCATATAATACTCAGAAATATCATCTGTAGGAACTGCAAAACATAAAATATTATTTTTATGTATAGATATTACTTTATCTTTAGACTTGAATAACCAAGGTTTAATTGTCATCTTTTCTTCCATCATATAGTCTCCCAAAAAGTCATGTGGGTGTAACTGTATAATGTAAGGTTCTTCTAATCTTATAAAATCTGAGTTATCTTGTACCATTACTATGGCAACAAGTTGTTCACCTGAATTTAACTTTACTATTCTAGGTGTTGGTATCTTCTTAATAGTCTCTTTAGGGTTAGTAGTCACTTTACTTCCTTTCTTTGGAGTTCTCATATCAAGTCCACCGTGTGTATATCATAATCAAACTGTTGTTCATTGTAAATATTTATCCTTTCCAAAAAGTGCTGGATTGTAAAGTTCTTCTTTTCTTTATAAGTAAAATCGTCAGATATATCATACACTTTAGCAGTATCTTTCTGCTCACCTAATCTTAAACCACGACCTATAGATTGTAAAACTCTTATAGGTGATTTAGTAGGGCTACTAAAAATAATGTTGTGTAAGTTACGAATATTGATACCAGTGCTATACGTCCCGTAAGAAGCGACAATAATCGTGTTGTCCAACTTTTCTGTGATTGCTCTAATTCTTTCTCTATCATTTGTTTCTGTTCCGCCGTAAACAAAAAATACTTTACGGTCTTTTGCTTTTGCCTTTATTTGGTCATGTAAAGGTTTTCCATGTTTTTCTACATACTGAAATAGAACTAGAGTATTACCTTTTTGGTCGATTGCCAGATTAGTTAAAAACTTATTTCTTCTTTCGTGTGTTACTATATAGTCAATCTCGTCTTGGAACTTAGCATTTTTTATTTGCATACATTCTTCTTTTGGATATTTTAAGACAATACATTCTATTTTTAAATCCGCTAATTGTTTCTTATCTATTAATTCTTTTGTAGTTGTAACATAGTGAACAGGTCCAAAGAGACCTTCTAATACTAACTTATGTACTTTACTATCATCTAGTGTACCAGTTGTACCTATTCTAAACTTGGCATTAATGCAAGCTGCCATAATCTTTTGTAATTCTTTTGATTTATATAAGTGTGCTTCATCACCTATTACACAATCAAACTGTTCAAAGTATTTCTTATCAAATGTTGCCAGAGATTGCCATGTAGATACAACTATCTTCTTATCTTCATCTATCTCATAACCATAATACTTTCTTTGTACATTTGTTTCTGCGTCATACCCATATGATATAAAGTCTTTATACATTTGTTCTACTAGTGATGTAGTTGGTACTACTAATAATATCTTTCCATCACTTTCTCTTATCATTCTAATAATACAATAGATGATTAGAGACTTACCTGAAGCAGTTGGCGATACTAATACAGCACGTTTATTATTGATTGCATGTTGAACCGCTCCTATTTGATATTCTCTTGGTTTGATGTTAGGTATAGATAAACCATCAATATACTTGGAAAAAAGATTGGTAGGATGGTTCACACCAATGGTTTCAGGTGCTTCGTGTATGATTGTATGGCTGTTCCGGCGACAAAATTCGTTGATATATGGTAGTAA
>Ga0181422_1000006_pt1 | contig 60594 bp, 79 predicted proteins | sample 45SPOviralmetaG_FD_130147 | JGI IMG/M metagenome (GOLD analysis project Ga0181422, IMG submission 130147) | Marine viral communities from the oligotrophic San Pedro Time Series (SPOT) site, San Pedro Channel, CA, USA - 45 SPOT_SRF_2013-07-18 | ecosystem: Environmental > Aquatic > Marine > Strait...
GATATGGTACAGGGTACGTCAAAAAAAAAGCTAAAAAAATCAGCATTGCAGTTTTGGTTTTGTAAAATCGATCAAAAAAAAATCTGACTTTTCTGAGGGGGGTGTATTGTGTGTGACTATATATAACCCAAATACTCTAACCATAAGAATAAATTTATTATCTTTGTTACAAACAAACAAAGGTATTATGAAAAACAAGTTTAACATTCCACCATCAATGCAAGGATACACTATTAAGGATGGTAGATTAATTAATATGGCACCGTCTCCTGAGATGGGTATTACTAAGCTAGCTCAAATGAGAGCTTCAAAGAAAAGATATGATAAGGTTCAGATGATAGCAGAGGGTAATGAGTTATCTCAAGCTAACATTGATCTATTCAAAAGATAAACTAGTGAGTAGTTTGTGTTCGGTTAGTTTTTAGTAGTGTTTTGACTAACCATATTTAAGGGGGAAGCTTCTCAGGCTTCCTCTTTTTTTTGTACTTAGCTTTAATTTATGTTGACTTTTAAATGTTTATGTCGACTTTATGTTGACTTTATGTCGACTTTAATTTTGTAACTAATTGATTATCAATATATTAATTATAAAATGTTAAGAATGTTAAGTTTGAAGCCTCGTATATGGAAATAAAATGTTCATGTGTATAATAAGAGAGAGAGAGTAAGGGAGGTAAAAAGTCGACATCTCGACATAGCTTACTGCTTTGGGGTAACGTCTAATGTGAGTGTGGCTATAAACAAATAGAGCTTGAAGGTAAAGTAGTTATATTGCTTATCGGGTTCAATCATTTCCCATCCTACTAAGAACCTATCGTGTGGATAGTGAAAGGCAATCTCTAAAATCCAATCGTCCATATTAAAAAATTATTTTTTATATTTGCTAAAGATAATCTAATTAAATTTAAAATGAATCCAAAACAACTACACTTCGACTCTGAAGGCAGAGAGAAACTGTTAAGTGGTATTACTAAAATAGCCAAGGCAGTTAAATCTACTTTAGGTCCACGAGGAAACACAGTCCTTATAGAATCCCAAGAACATACCCATGGCATTACAGTTACCAAAGATGGTGTTACTGTAGCCAAGTCCATTTACCTTATTGATCCTGTAGAGAACCTAGCGGTTCGTATTATGAAGGAAGCAGCGGACAAGACCGCAACCTCAGCAGGTGATGGAACGACAACAGCTATTGTACTCACCGAGGCTTTGGTCAAAGAGGGTATGGTAAAGATAGAAGACGGTGTGAACCGTACAGAGGTTTTGAAGATACTTCAGTCTGAATGTGAGATCATAATTGATGAGCTGCAAAAGAAAGGCAAGAAAGTATCGGGTAATAAATTAAAAGATGTGGCGATCATCTCAGCGAACAACGATGAGAAGATAGGAAAACAAATAGCTGACATCTACAAACAAGTTGGTAAGGATGGGATAGTCACCGTTGAGAAATCGAAAACCCACGAAACATTTTTCGAAAGTACTAAAGGGATTAAGATCGACAGAGGTTGGACATCGCACTTGTTTATCAACAACCACAAGCATGACGAATGTGTATACGAAGATGTGCATGTGCTTGTATGTGATACCGAGATCAATACCATACTACAAATAGAAAACGTACTCAAGCCAATCATCAACGAGCAAAAGAAACTTATGATCATTGCACCTTGCTCTCAAGGATTCATAAATACAATGGCAGCCAATGTAATGAAAAACAATCTCAAGATTGTAAACGTTGCACCGCCTGACTTTGGATACAGACAGCACGAGCTGATGAACGACATTGCTCTTGCGGTAGGTGCCACATACTTTAGTGGTGAGACCGGAGATGATTTGAGTTTAATAAACTTTGGTGACTTGGGTCATTGCTCCAAGGTGATAGTTGGGCGTGACTCAAGTATCATCATTAAAGATGACACATCAGACAATCAAGAAGCTGTAGACAAAAGAGTAGAAGAGTTGTGGGTTCAGCATGAGGCAGCCAAAGAAAAGCAACTTAAAAACTTTATAGAGAAAAGAATCGCTTCACTAACCGGTGGCATAGGTGTGATATACGTTGGTGGAAATACAGACCTCGAACAAAAAGAACTCTACGATAGAGTGGACGATGCGGTGTGTGCAGTAAAGTCTGCACTTGAACAAGGAATCCTACCCGGTGGTGGACTCTCTTTGTTTACCATAGGTGAGAGATACGAAGGTTTGTCTGAGGATATGGATGAAAATTCTGCGAAAAAAATTGCTTACGCAATTTTAGGATCTGCGTTGAAAGCACCACTTGCTCAAATTTTAAGTAACGCAGGAACAGACAACCTCATATACCAATCTTATGAATCTAAGGTTCGTGAGTGGGGTGAAGGTTATGACGTTAAAAATGAGAAGTGGGGTGACATGATCAAGATGGGAGTTATAGATCCTGTTAAAGTTACAAGGTCAGCTCTGCAAAATGCAATCTCTGTTGCAGTTACTTTACTTTCAACCAATGCTATAATTACTATAGCAAGAAAAAAAGAAATTAAATGAAACCAATAAGTAAATATATTTTAATTGAACCTATAGAAGAAGAGCTAAAAACAGAGTCAGGTATATTACTGACTAATGAAGAAGCTCAGAAACGAAGATATCAAAAAGGTAAAGTCTATTCTGTAGGAACTGAAGTCGAGACCATACATGCTAATGATGAGATATATTACGATGTAAGAAATGCTCACACACTTTTAATAGAAGGAAAAAAGATTACGGTTATTCAGGAGAGGGATGTCGTAGTTGTTCTATAAAGTTTCTATATACTTTGTCCATATAACTTTTATCTTGAAATACAGATGTAGGTATTTCATCTCCGTTTAGTTTTGAATATACTGAAGCTATGACTCTTTTAGATTTGTAGGTCAGTTGATACAAAGCTCTTCTTTTGCCTACTCTGTTTCTAAACTTTTCTATCCACCCTTCTTGTCTTAGTTTCTCAAAACGTTTCTTGTCCCAACTAACAACTTCATTAAATTTTTGAAAGTCATCACGAGAGAATCGTCCTTCACTTTTTAAAAACAAAAGAACCTCTAACTCAGCTGTGGTAAGGTTGTATTTCTTTTTGATGTAGTATCTTACTACTCTCCAATATTTAAGGTAGTTTTGCGAATCCACTAATAAATTTAATTTAATTAACTTTGCACTATGAGCAAAGATAAAGAAAATAAAACAGAGATAGGGTCGAGTCCCTTATCTGCTAATTTAAATAAATCCCTTGCGAGTTTCAAACAAGTTGCAGATTTAGCAGTTAAAAATGCACAAGCTGAAAATGTAATCCTAGGTAATAACAATGTCAAGAATAATATTAGAAAACGTTCAAGACAGACAGCGAGTAATACTTTAGCAGGACTTGCTAGCTTCAAAGGATTTAAAGGAACAAAGAAAAAGTCGTAGTTATGTCAATACCTGATGGTACAAAATTTCATGGAGTAGCTCCTTCTGTTGATACGTCTAACAGAGGTTCAGCAAGTCTGAACTCTAAGAGAGATGCATACACAATAGATGAAATATGTGATTCTTGTTCAGAGGGAATTATAAAAATAGAACCTGTGTTGTTTGTGACTGCCTCGCCGGGAGGAACCGGTACACTTACTGAAATGGTTAACATAGTTGACTTTGATTGGGTAGGTAACTCCGGAACGTATACATATACTCTTCCTAGTGCTACAGCTATACCTTACAGAAAGATTCGTTTTGTAAATAATAGTACAATAGGTGCTAATACTAAAATTGACTTAGCCGCACCTGTTGGTGAGAATATAGATGGAGGTGCAACATATGAAATCAACAAAGCATTTAATGGATGTGCAGTTTGGTCTGATGGAACACAATGGATAGTAATACAAGCTAAATCAACATAATGGCAAAAGGAAGAACAAAGAAAAAAGGAAATAAAATTTGTGCAGCAGGAATAGCTTGGGCAAAGAGAACTTTTGATACATATCCGTCAGCGTATGCGAATATGGCAGCAAGTAAATATTGTAAAGACCCTAATTACGCTAAGGGCAGTAAAAAGAAATAAATGAGCACAAAAGAAAAAATGACAGAAGAGATTCTAGCTCAGATAGAGATAGATAAGATACATGCTAATAGTACAGCTAAAGAAATTGCATCTAAACATTTGGGCAAGAACGCTATTAACTATATAACTATATTAGTAGTTATAGGGGTTATTAGTTCACAATTTTTAGAAGGCGGTGCATTGACTGCGGTTATAGGTCTTGTATCTACAGCATCTATGGCTATGATAGGAATACTACAACATATTGTTGGAGCTAAAGAAAAAGAAGAGAAGCCTGAATTGGAAATAATTAAAAGCTTGATTAAAGAGTTGTCTGATAAAGAAGATGACCCTATGCAAGTTGACGTTACCGATACAGATGTAACAGTAACAAAAGGTGAAAGTAAAGTAACAGCAAGTAAAAAGAAATAACTAATGAGTAAGTTAAAAAAAGGAAACCGTCCTAGAGTAAAAAACGGTGGAAAGAGTAATAACCTCGGAAGGCAAAGTGTTATTCATGGAGTAGATAATAATCCTAAGATAACCGCAGCTGACCGTATAGCTAAATTTATAAAATAATAATTATGCCAACAGTAAAATTACCAAGCGGAAAAAAGAAAGTATTTCCTTACAATGCAGTAGGGAAAGCTCAAGCCTCATCATGTGCTAAGATGTACGGAGGTAAAATGAAGAACAATCCTAATTACGGGATGGAAAAGAAAACTAAATCCTCAGGATATTAATGGGTGAACTTAAAAAATGGCGTGAAGAGAAATGGGTCCGTATAGGACTTGACGGTTCTATTAAAGGAGCTTGTGGTACAAGTAAAAATAAAAAGAACCCTGATCGATGTTTGCCATTAGCTAAAGCTAAGTCCATGACCAAAGCAGAAAGAGCAAAGACAGCTCGTAAGAAAAAAGCTGCAGGTCGTAAAGGTAAAACGGTAGTAGCAAATACTAAGGCAGGAAGAGTAACAAAAAAATTTACAAAAAGATAAACTATGGCAAAGATAAGCAACACAGGTTCGTATCCAATCGTTAATGCATCAAGCGATGATTTGATTGTTATAACCGATAAATCAGATAATGATGCAACTAAAAATATTACGGTAGGATCTATTCAAAGTGGAGGTACTGTGAGCTATAATGTATATTCTGCATTACTAACTCAGCAATCTACTCAAGACCCTGAAGTCGTAAGTTTGTTTGAGAATAGCACAGGTGCAACCCTTACATGGAGAAGAGTTAGTCCGGGTGTATATACCCTTACAGCGGATAGTCCAATTTTTGATCCTGCAACTAAAGTTCAGATATGGATCAATTATGGTTTTCCAACTAACCCTAATGCAGAACAACCAAGGGCTAAAGTGTCGCAGCCTGATTTAATTACTGTTGAAACAGGAGCAAGCGGTACTGCTAGTGATGATGTTCTTGAGGCTGCTCCATTTGAAATTAGAATTTATTCATAATAAAAATGGCAGATAAAAGTAAAATGAAATGCAACAGAGTTGTTGCTTCAGACAGAGCCGGTAAGAAAAAAATGGTTAAGGCTTGTGAAGGTGGAAAAGAAAAACTAATTCACTTTGGTGCTAAAGGTTATGGTCATAACTATAGTGCAGCAGCTAGGAAATCGTTCCGAGCTAGACACAAGTGTGGGACTGCTAAATCTAAACTTACAGCTCGTTATTGGGCATGTAAAAAATTATGGGCAGGAAAAGGAGGAAGCACAAAGTCATCTCCGAAAAATAGACAAGGAAAATATTAGTATCTTTGTATGATAAAATAATATGGCAAAGAAGGCAGACATAAAAATTAAAAAATCCAACGCAGGTAAATTTACAGCTTGGGCAAAGAAAAACATGCCTAACAAATCTGTCTGTAGTGCAGCAAGTGCTGTAATGAAAAGAAAAAGTAAATACAACCCAAGTGTGGTCAAGATGGCAAATTTTGCAAAAAACTTTGGCTGCAGTAAATAAAAAGTAATATGGCATTAATACCACTTAATCAACAGTTCCACACACAATCAGGTGATGTGGATACTTCTAATAAAGGTTCAAGATTAGCTAACGCAGATAGAAAATCTTTTACCATGCAAGATATTATAGATACCGCAGGGCTATCAGGAACTAACAATGTTTATGTTGCATCTGACGGTACACCAAAAGAAAACGGAGTAGCTTTATTAAAAGGTTATGAAGAAGCTAAAACTAAAGTATCCTCTATACTATCGTCAACGCAATATGTTCTTGCTACAACGACATGGGTAGGAACTGACCAAGGTATACCATACGGGGTTTGGAGTATAGGAAAATTTTTGCCATTCTTTCCGTTGCCTTATATTCCTGAAGGAGGATATACATATAAAGGTACTGCAATTATAGATAACGGAGGTGTTAATGAAATGATAGTACTTACAGCTGTAGTAGAAGCCGGTGGAAATGGTATTCCTGCACCATCTGCTGATGGTTGGTCAGTAAGATATTATAAGGAAGATGGAACTGAGCTTGTAGGCACAGGTGGATCAGGCTCTCCGGCTCCATTTCCTCCCAACAATACTACAGGAGGTTTTGCAGCAGGACTTATTCCTATTTTGTCACCTGTAGCTGCAAATTTAATAATTGAACCCGGAATCTATGAGATAGAGCAAGATTGGATTTTAGATGGAGAATATGTAAATGTAACTTCATCAACAGGTCAATCTGACGTAATCATACAAGGTGCAAACGTAGATATTCAAGCAGGAAATGTAAACAATGAATTTAATACTTATATAAATGGATTAAGTACAGTAATAACATCAAATCCCGGTAATGAAGATTATACAGACACCGGTTTATTCTCTATATTTATAGGAGCCGACAATACAAGACTTGTTGTTTCAAATTGCAAATCTTACGGATGGAATGCGTTTTCTATTAAACCGGGGAATACAGGACAGCTTACTCATGAAATTATGGATTGTGAAGGTGGTTTTTACTCTTTTGGTCAAGGAGTCGGAAATAATAATTATGCTAGACATTATAGATGTAAAGGATTTGATTATAGTTTTGGTCATCAAATTAATATTGAAAGGGGAAAATATTATAACTGTGAAGCAAACCAATATTCATTTGGTAGACAAGCTTTAAGCGTAAGAGCAGAGTACTATTTTTGTAAAGGATATGTATTTTGTTTTGCTAATTCAGCAGATGCTATTTTAACAAGTGCTGTATTCTATGCGTGTAACGCAGGTACTTCTTCATTTGGAACGAATTGTTATAATAATGAATGTCCAAGATATGAATACTGTAACGGAACAAATCAATGTTTTACAGGAGGTACTCAAGGTGCATCTCCTAAATATTATTATTGTAAAGGGCAAGACCAAAGCTTTATAAATGCATCAGGAGCTATTGAAGATAAAGAACTTTATAATTGTATATTAGACGTAAGCGGTGGTGTTACCGCTGTTACAGATGGAGGACTAGTTTTTAATACAGTAGCATCACAATGGTCAGTTAATGGAACAGGAAAATTAACAAATTGCTTGGCAAAATTTACTTGGACATCAGTAACATTACCTTAATAATTTTATAATATAAAAAAATGGAAAACTTATTTAAAAGAAAAAATAGCGAAATAAATGTAAGCGAAATTTTAAGTCACATTTCTGATGGAGAAAAAAAAGTTTTTGTTAAAGAAAAAATAAATTCAGATTGGAAGTTAATGTTCAACTATCAACCTACTGAAGAAGAAAATAAATTACTATTTATTAATGGTAATCCTTCACAAGAAGAAAGTTTAAAACTTAAAGAGCTTCAATTAAAATACAGATTGGAACTTGAAGAAAAAGATTTAAATGTTGTAAATACTTATTTAAATATCTTGTGGGAATTATATGGAATTGATTCATCTGAATTAGATGTTGAAGGTTCAATAATTGCTACTAGTTCTGAAGTTCATTCAGAAATTTTATACAAACAAAAAGACGAAACAGAATATAAAAAGATAACATTATAAAATAAACCATGGCATTAATCCCAAACACACAAAAATTTCATACAGTAGCTTCTACTGTAGACACAGAAAACAAAGGATCTGCTCAGTTAAATGCTAAGCGAGAAGCATTCACTATGCAAGACATTGCTGATACTGTAGGCGGAGTAGATAGCAGCGTTTCAGTTTATGTAAAAGCTGATGGGACACCTCAAGAAAACGGAGTAGCGTTGCTAGCAGCATATACAGACGCTGCATCAAAATCTATAGATACTAGAGGTATTACTAATTATGTAGCAGGTAGACAGGTAGATAGAGGGAATGGTCAGTATTATATCTTTGATACGGTAGGTGTAAATCCTGCAGATGTTGCTATAAACGTAAATTACACAGTTAGCTATGGAACTGTCCCGGCTCAAACACTTGTTTGGAGAATAGAAATGGTTAATTCAAGTGGAGCTTTAGCTGTATATATTACAGATACTTCCGGAAATCCCCAAGACAACCTAGTTTTTGATTTCACTCAAATCCCGGTTTATGGTGGTACAACAAAACTTTCTTATTTAATGATTGGTCCGGGAGATTACGAAATACCCTCTAATCTTGTAGTAGAAGACTTGGTTTCTATAACTTCATTAACAGGCGAAAGAGATGTACATATTTATGGAGCAAATGTCATAATAAAACCTGAGGCTAATTTTGATAATATTTTTTATGCTAATTTACTTATAGGTGATGATAATTATTTATATATTGAAGAAGGTTTGAGTCTTGTAACTTTTAAAAACATAAAATCTACGAATTTTAGTTCCTTTTCTTCTGAAGCAGGAGGAGCTAATCAGTCAAGTACTTTTATTGACTGCCATGGCGGTAGCTTCGGTCAAGGTGTCGGTAAAAATGCTTCCGGAACATTTATAAATTGTATAGGAAGTAACGGTTTTGCAGGCGGTTCGGGTTCAATTTCATCCGGTTATTTTGAGGGTTGCTCGATAGATGGAGGCGATTTTCCTGCAAATGGTGGTTTTGGGTCTTTTACTACACAATGTGGAGGAACGTTTATTAACTGTACTGCAGGAGATAATGCTTTTGGACACAATTCTGATGATGTTATTGCTTATTTTGAAAACTGTCGTGCTTATGGACAGAATAATTTTGGTTCAGGTAGTGACAAAAACAGTGGTACTTTTATTAACTGTCATGGTTTCGTATCTAACGGAGGTGGAACCACAGGTAGTAATTTTGGATCTAATAACACTAGTTCAGTTGATGCTGATACAGATCAGTCTAAATATTATTACTGTACGTCTGCAGGTAATGATAATTTTGGGTATTCACCTACTGCAAATCAATCATCTAGAGGAACTTATATAGGCTGCATATCTGAGGGTAATGGCTTTGGATCAACAGCATATGGTGTTGTCATTAATTGTGTAACAGGCGGAAGCTTTGCTACATCAGGCTCGGGTATAATAAGAAACTCTATTGATGGAAGTTACAATACAATAAATTTAAACTAAAAGTAACATGAAAAAATTTAACAAGTTAAACAAAAGAGATTGGAAAGTTAAAATTCCATATAAACCAACAGAACAGGAACAGGAAATTATAAACAGCGTACCTGATACTCAAGAAGATTTAGAGTTAAAGAAAAGCACTATAAAAAATGTAGTTAGTAAAAGTATTGAAGATCCAACGGAAGATGATCTTGCTTGGTTAAATGCACTAGAAGTAAGGCTAAAAAAAGGAATGGATTTGTCTTATTACAATCTATCTGCTATTGAAGTTATGAGAGAAGTGACAAGCGATAGAGGTATAGAGTATTCAGGTATTTTTAATTATTATATAGGCAGCAACTTAATTCAAAAAAGATTTTAAAAACTTTAAAATATAAACCATGGCATTAATCCCAAACACACAAAAATTTCATACAGTCGCAGGTGCTGTAGATACAGAGAATAAAGGCTCTGCTCAATTAAATGCACAACGTCAAGCATTTACTATGGCTGATATTGCTGAATCAGTTGGAGGTTTAAACGGAGCTCATTCAGTTTTAGCAACTTCAGGGGGTACCCCTTTGGAAAATGGAGCAACATTATTAAAAGCTTATGATGAGGCAGTCACAAAAATAGTTGACAACACCTCTATTCTATTATATAGCTACCAAACTTACGATTATAATAGTTGGTCTGCTCAGTATGGTTGGCAGATACAATTATACACAAGTTCAACTAAGCCTTACGCTCCTACGACACTTGGTCAAACTTGGGTTTATGAAACAGATATAGCCGGTGGAGCTGTAAGACCTATTACATTTGTTGTTGATGGTTATGTTCTTGACCCCGGTGGAGAGCTTTATGATACATATGTTTATAGTATGAGACTTTATGAAGCAGATGGTACTGAAATTACTAGTGGGTTACCTACAGACGGATCAAATAATTTTCCTTTTCAATTTGTAGATGTAATTCCTGCAACTCTTTATATAGCATCAGGTCGTTACGACTTAGGAGGTAAGGATTTTGTTGTAGATGATTATGTGAATGTTACTTCTGTTTCAGGTATCGCTGATGTAGAAATACAAGGAGCTAATGTTATAATAAGATCAGGAGCAGATAATCCAAGCGTTGGTATAACAATACAAGGTCTACGACAAGAAAATCAAAGAGGGGTAGGTAGCGAGTTTCAAATAGGAAGTAATTTAAATTGGATTACTTATAAAAACATAGTGTCTTTAGATTACTACGCTTATAGCATTGAAGGTGCAGCTGCAGGATTCTTAGGCGGTACTTTTATAAATTGTACAGGAGGTCAAAATGGTTGGGGTGGATACTCCGGAACTGTTCTTACAGGAATTTATCAAGATTGTAAAATACAAAAAAGATGTTTTGGAAGAAACGGTGCAATAGGTATTTCTTCACTTATAATAGGTGCCACACCTGATTCAACTGCTTTTGCCATGGAGTTAGGTCAAAATCAAGATAGAGGTTTTGAAGATAGTTTTGCATATAACTCAATATACAATTATGGAACTTTTGTAGATTGTATTGTTACTCCGGGATACTTAGCAGAGAATATGTTTGGTGTTCAGTCTGATGATGAAGGCGGTCAATATTTTGGTTGTGTAGCAGGAGAAAGTTCTTTTGGAACGAATTCAACTAATGTTTCTGCTTATTATAATAACTGTGCCGGTGGACCGGATTCTTTTTCACCTACTAGTTGTTCAACTACTGAAATACCAAAATACGATTTCTGTGTTTGTCATAGTACATTTATAAATTTCGGAGGTCAAACTACTACTTATTTCTCAGGTTTTAATATTCCATCTTCAGGTAGTGCTTCCCTTAATAACTGTATCGCATTAACCTTTGGATCATTTGGTACTGATTCTGTAGCATATAACTGTAGAGCTACGGGTGGAACATTTGCAGTTACAGGAAACGCAAAAGTTAGAAACTGTTTAGATAATACAAACACAATAATAAATTTAGGTTAACATGAAAAATTTTACTAAAAAAAATATAGAATCAGATTGGATAGAATTAATAAACTATCAACCTACTGAAGAAGAAAAAGCAATATATAATGACCCTAGGAGTACTCCTGAGTTAGCAGAAGCTATGAAAGAAATAAATAAAAAATTTTATGGAGAACCTTCTGCTGAAGATGTAGAAATGCTTGACCAATTATATCTAAAACTAATTGGTCCTAAGGTAACACCCACAGGTATGCAAATGCATGTTACAGTAGATGGTGTAAAGAAAAAAGGTGTTTTATCTTTTTCTACAGAGAACACACCTATGAGGCATATTAAATTTTAAAATATAAACTATGGCAACAATACCTAACGGACAAAAATTTCATACAGTAGCTTCTACTGTAGACACAGACAATAAGGGGTCTGCTCAGCTAAATGCTAAGAGAGAAGCCTTTACTATGCAGGATATAATTGATACTGTTGGTGGTGCTGCTTATAAAGAGGCTGTATTTTATCTAAATAGAAGTTTGACTACTTTTAGAGTTGAAGAATTATCTAACGATACAGGATTAACTTTTACTTGGAGCTCAACTAATGCTCAAACTCTTCATGCTGACGTAACGGGTGGAACTTTAGTTGATCTAAATAATGATATATATGCTTGGGGAACTTGTAGTAGTCCTTCTGTTATTTCAGGAAGTGATTTACAAATTCTTGGAGCTCAACTTCAATCATCTACGGTTGATGTGAGAGAAGCTAGAATTGCTGCAGACGGATCAGGTATTACTAGTGAAACGTCTTTCTCAGGATACCTTATAATTAGAAGAATAGTAGTAACCCCTTAAAATAAAAAAAAATGGCAGAAACAGTAGAAAAACATTGGTTTGAAACAACAGAATTTTCAGAAGAAATTTTAGATCTTATTATTCAAGCTTTTAAAAGATGGAATAAAAAAAATTATCCTGCATTATCTGAATGTGAACTTATAGATTTTGTTTTAGAAAATGATACGGATAATGTTTTAAAATCTGAAGTAATGGTGGCAAAAAAAATTAAAGACTTAATTTGTAAAAAATAATTAATTATGAAACAAGGATATAACGATAGACTCGATGAGTCGTTAGGAAGCAAGCACAAAGGTGCTCACAAACAATCTCTTAAAGATAGAAGAGATGAAAGTAAAGGAATGTCTAAAAAAATTAGTGGACATGCTTATGCAGGTAATCATTCAATGAAAGAAGATAAGAAATACCCGTCAAGCGTAAAAGGTCACCTAAGCTCACTTATCAAAAAGTAATGGGAAAGTTATTAGTAAAACTAGGTCTGTGGATGCAGGGAGTGTGGTGTAAATTTCAATGCAAGTGGAATGTATTAGTAAGTAAATTGCTTTTTAATATAGAGACTTGTCCTAACAAGTTATGCACTTGTAAGAAATAAAAAACTAAACTAAAAAATTATTATCTTTGTATAATATGAAACCAAGAAGACCTTCTAGAGGATTTGGAGATACGGTAGAAAAATTTACCACAGCTACAGGAATTAAAAAAGTAGTTGATACTGTTTCTAAAGTTACAGGTAAAGATTGTGGTTGTAGTCAAAAAAGGGATTCATTAAATAGAATGTTTCCTTATAAAAAAAATTAATAATATAAAAAAATGAGTTATCAAAAATTAAACCCTAATAGAGCGTGGACTGTTACACCGAGTGAACTTGCACCATTACCTGTTTTTATGTCAAAAGTTGCTACTGTGCAGGGAGGAGATGCAGTTTACTTTGGAGATACAGCTTTGGTTTTTGACCCTGACATGCTACAAGCGGGAGTTAAAACGGGTGATGTTGTTGTTGGAACTAATACAGGTAGGTCAGCAATAGTCGTAGGTGCATATGATAGTAATGGTATGAGTTTTTTAATACTTAATGGAGATCCTCAATTAGATAACGCAGAAGGTATTATTGTATATAGAGGGAATAATAGAGGTGCAATTCTTTATGTTGGTACTGCAGGAGCTGTTAAAGTATTAACTGCAGGAAATGACGAAGTAAGTTTTATAAATGTTCAAGGAGGATCTTTTATCCCTGTTAATGTTATTCAAGTTTTTCGACTAGGAACTACTGCTGAAGATATTTTAGCACTATATTAAAATTTTAAAAATATCTATTTATGCCAACAGGATGTGGAATAGGAATAGGAACACCTTTTATGCAATCTTCAGGAGTGCCTTTACCACCATTTCCATGGACTCCTGATTTTACACCTTTTCAATTTGAAGTTGCCGTAAATGCTACAGGTAATGGAGGTAGTGGAAATAATACCATTAGACTTCCTTTTAGACCTATAGTGGCTACTAAACAAGCTAGCCTTGCAGCAGGTTGGGCAATTGATGTTGATTGGGGAGATGGTCAAACAACTTCATACACATCTTTTCCTACTACAGATTTTGAAATAACTCACACATATGGTACTTCCATAAATAGAATAATTTCTATAAGTATGAACGCTGCAGCTACAGTAAATACATTAAAGGGTTGGAGTTATGGTAGTGCATCTAGTGTATATAATTCATATGATTCATATAAATTTTTAAGAGTTTTAAATTGGGGTATATTTGATTTTGCTGCCGATGTTATTGGTGATAGTGGAAATCAAGAAGACTATGATACAGCTAATTATTTTGCAGCTATATCAAATACTGTAGCATGGAAACCCACTTTTCCTCCACATATTAGTGGCACATCTTTAAGAGGTTTATGGAGCGGAGACTACAGAGCACGAAACGGTCAAGTTCCTACACAGCCTTTTACATGTCCCTACTTAAGTCAATGGGATACTAGTGGTGTTCAAAGTTTACAAGAAACATGTTCACTGAATTATGGGTTCAATTCAGCTCAACTTCCCGCTGCCCAACGAGCAGATTGGAGTGGATTAAGTAATTGGGACGTAAGCAATGTAACTAATATGGAAGAAACTTTTTATAGACAAATATCGCTTTTGGGTCCTGAAGTTGAATCTTGGAATGTTAGTAATGTTACTACTATGTTTCAAATGTTTCGAGAGTGTGAAAATTTTAATGGAAACATTAGTTCTTGGAATACTAGTAATTGTAAGAATTTTTCCTCTATGTTCCAACAAGCAACTATTTTTAATCAACCACTTGATTCATGGGATGTTAGTAATGCAGAATATAGCTTATTCCCGGATTTCAATAGAGGATTAAAAAGTATGTTTAGAGATGCAAGTAGTTTTGATCAATATCTAGGTAGTTGGGATGTTTCCAATAATTTTGAGTTTGATTTTATGTTTAGCGGTTGCACATCTTTTGGGACCGGAGCAGATAGAGGTTTAGGTAATTGGGTGTTTAGAACAGGAACTAGTGGATCACCTTCGGGAAGAGGGGTAAGTATGCAAAGTATGTTTGCTGCTTGCACGAACTTTAATGATGATATAAGCTCTTGGAATGTTTCTAATGTAAGTCGATTTGATGGTTTCCTTGGCTCTGCACAAGCTTTTAATAGAGATTTAGGTTCTTGGGACATGACAGGTACACATTTTGTGGGATCGGGAACAAATCAAGGTTCCGTATCAGGTATGTTTGCGGGAGCCACAAATGTTGATTTTGATATGTCATCTTGGGATCTTAAACAAACAGGAGTCGTATTTGGTTTTATGAATAATCCATTTAATGGTCCAACACCAAATGATCCTACATTAAGTGTTTCTAATTATGATGCTACTTTGGTAGCATTTGGAGCTAGAGTTCCATATACTCGTATACCTTTAAATCCACAATTTCAAAATAATTATTTTACTTTTGGAAACAGTAAATATACAGGAACTGATACAGCTGTAGTGGCAGGCAGAAACGCTCTAATAAATGATCTTGGTAACTTGCAAGACGGTGGTGCAGTATAGAAAAATAATTAAAAATAATTAGTTACCTTTGTGACTATGAAATATTGGACTACTAATAATACTTTAATGATCGAAGACTTAAGAATAACTTATTGTATAAAATAATGACTCTAGAAGATTTGAAAATATATCTGTTAAACACAAGCGTAATGGCACTTTCATTTACGCATATAGAAGCGACATTAAAAATAATATTATTAATTGCCACAATTGTTTATACAATTCACAAGACTTTTGTAAACTTCAAAAATCATAAAGATAAAAAGTAATGGCAAAGCTTCCGCTTTCAACTTACAATTTTCGTCATAAGAAAAAAAGACCGGGCATACATTCTAAAAATGCAAGTAAAGGTCAATCCGGATACAAACAAAAATATCGAGGTCAAGGAAGATGAGACAGATCGATAAAATTATATTACATTGTTCTGCCACACGAGAGTGTGATGATTCTGTAAATGCTGCTGTTATAGACAAGTGGCACAAAGCTAGAGGATGGAGAGGATGTGGATATCATTACGTTGTTTTAATTAATGGGAAAATTGAAACCGGTAGAATGATAGATGAGATTGGAGCTCATGTAAAAAATATGAACTTTTCTTCTATTGGCATTTGTTATGTAGGAGGAGTTGAGAAAGACGGTAAAACTCCAAAGGATACTAGAACACCTGAGCAAAAAGAAAGTTTATTGTTGCTTTTAAAAACATTAAAGAAAATGTTTCCTGAAGCAACTTTGCATGGACACAATGAGTTTGCAGCTAAGGCATGTCCTAGTTTTGATGTTAAAAAAGAATACCCAACATTATGAAAAAAATATTAGAAAAGATTTTTGGTGGAGCTGCTACAGGAGTAGCTGAAGGACTTGCCGGAATAGTAGATAAGTTTGTAAGAACTAAAGAAGAGAAAGATGCTTTTGAAAAAGAAATGACTGAGTTGTTTATGAAGCATGAAGCAGATATGGAAAAGAATATTACTGAGAGATGGGTGTCTGATAACTCAGCTTCTTGGCTTACTCAGAATGTAAGACCTTTAGTATTATTGTTTCTAGTGGTATCTACTGTACTTATGGTTTTTATTGATGCAGGTTTTATAACATTTAACGTTGAAGATAAGTGGACTGATCTTTTACAGATAACTTTAATTACTGTGATCTCAGCTTATTTTGGTGGGAGATCTTTTGAAAAAATAAAAAAAAATAGTAAAAAATAGTATATTTGTATTATTAATTTAAATTAAATAAAATGAGTAAAGAAGTACAATTAAACTCTGAAGAAGTAAAATTAACTGAAGAGGAATTATCAAAACTACAAGCAGCTAACGATCAGCTGACTAAAATTAAAGTAACAATAGGAGATTTCGAGGTAAAGAAAGCAGGGTTGTTTAAACAACTAGATTTACTTCAAGCAGACTTTGCTAAATTAGAAGAAGGCTTTGTTGAAAAATACGGAACAGATGCGGTTATAAATATTAAAACCGGAGTTGTTACAAAAAAATCAGAATAGCACCTACAATATAATACCTCTTGAAAGAGGTATTTTTTTTTAATTATCTTTGTTGTAAATCAAATTAACAATAAATGGACATTAGAAAAATTTCAATAGGACCTGATTATAAGTCGGGGGGAATGCATTATCTTGTTGGTCAACATGTTCTTAATGGTAGTTATACTATACATTTAATAAAATTTAATGCAGAGAAAGAAGCGTATCAGATTTATATAGAAGACTCTAATGAGCAAGAGATTTTATTGTGGAAACAATTTAATTCAACAATGCCAATATCTTTGGAGTACAATATAAATTTTTAAATTAAATGCAATCACCTAATCAATTTATAGTTGCACCGACTAATAATAGAAGGTACGACAATATCAAAACAATAGAGGGTCTAGAAATAATAATAGACACCTCTGAAGAATCAGCTTCCTTTTCTAATCGTGAAGCTGTTGTATTAAGCATACCTATTAATTATGACGGACCAATAGAAGAGGGAGATAGCTTGTTAGTTCATCACAATGTTTTTAAATATTACAACGACATCCATGGCAGAAGGCAAAGTGGAAAAAGTTTTTTTAAAGACGATAAATTTTTTATAGATGATACTCAGTATTATATGTATAAAAAAAATAATAAATGGTTTGCTGTTGAACCTTTTTGTTTTGTTTCTCCACTACCTGTAACTGAAAGCTACATATACAAACCTTTTACTTATGAACCCTTGATGGGTGTTATGAAATATACTTGTCCTTCTATTGATGCTCATGGTATTAAAAAAGGAGATATAGTTACGTTCATGCCTGACTCAGAATATGAATTTAAATTCAATGAAGAAAAGCTTTATAGAATAAGATCTAAAAATATTATTGCATATGAATCTCCAAGAAACTAAACAAAAAATAATTGTTGCAGGTTACAGAGCAGTAGAACAACTAATTAAAGTTGCTAAAGAAGATATTATAAAACCTGACCTCGATGATGATCTAGCAGCAGATAGACTTAAGAATGCTGCAGCTACAAAAAAATTATGTATCATGGATGCGTTTGAAATACTTACTAAGATAGAAGCAGAAAAAGAAGCTTTAGAAATGGGGTCAAGTAAACCTATAACAAAACAAGGATTTGCAGAAAGACGTTCTAAATGATCAAGCAAATAAAAAATCATATATCTAAAAATGTAATCTCTAATAAAAACAGAGGTCGCAGTTGGTTGTATGGTTATAATAAAAAATATGATGTAGTTATTATATCTAAGAGTGGACAGATAGGTGAAATAATAGAGATCTCTAATTTAAAGATTGCCCTGCCAAAAAAACCTAAAGAGGTTTATAAAAGAAACGAAAACAAACTAAAACAATATTGGGAAAGAAAAGAGCTTCCTAGAAACTTAGAAAAGATAAAATCTATTTTTCAATGGAATGAAATGCCAAACTCATTCAAGGATCAATATGTTGATTATATTGAAAATGAATTTGATTGCAGAGAGCAAGGCTATTGGTTTATGAACAGAGGGGTGCCTACATACATAAGTGGTTCACATTATATGTATTTACAATGGACCAAAATAGATGTTGGTTATCCTGATTACAGAGAGGCTAACAGAGCTTTGTTTCTTTATTGGGAAGCCTGTAAAGCAGACTCTAGATGTTTTGGTTTGATATACCTAAAGATAAGACGTTCAGGTTTTTCATTTATGGGTTCTGCTGAATGTATAAACACAGCTACTCTTGCAAAAGATGCAAGGGTTGGTATACTATCTAAGACAGGTGCTGATGCAAAAAAAATGTTTACAGATAAGGTTGTGCCTATATCTAATCGACTTCCTTTCTTTTTCAAACCTATTCAGGATGGTATGGATAAACCTAAATCAGAATTAGCTTATCGAGTACCTGCCTCTAAGATTACTAAAAAGAATATGCATGAGATGTTTGAAGATGACATGGAAGGTTTAGATACCACTATTGATTGGAAGAACACAGATGACAACTCATATGATGGGGAAAAATTATTATTACTAGTACATGATGAAAGTGGTAAATGGATAAAGCCAAATAATATTTTAAATAATTGGCGTGTTACAAAAACTTGTTTACGACTAGGTAGTAAAGTTATTGGCAAATGTATGATGGGTTCAACATCAAATGCTTTGGACAAAGGTGGTAATAATTTTAAAAAGCTATACGAAGACTCTGATGTAAAAAGACGTAATGCAAATGGTCAAACTAAAAGTGGTATGTATTCACTTTTCATCCCAATGGAATGGAATATGGAAGGATTTATAGATAGATACGGAATGCCTGTATTAAATAACCCTTCTCATGAAATCGAAGGTATAGATGGTGAGATGATTTATCAAGGTGCTATTGACTATTGGAATGCAGAAGTTGATTCTTTAAAAGGAGATGCTGATGCTTTAAATGAATACTATAGACAGTTTCCTCGTACTGAGTCTCATGCATTTAGAGATGAAAGTAAGCAGTCTTTATTTAATCTAACTAAACTTTACCAACAAATAGATTATAATGATTCTATGATTAAAGATCATTATTTAACAAGAGGTAAGTTTGTGTGGGATAATGGTATAAAAGATTCTAAGGTTATATGGATTCCTGATTCGAAAGGCAGGTTTAATATTTCTTGGTTGCCATCAGCTAATATACAAAACAATGCTCATCAGAAAAATGGAATGAAGTATCCGGGTAATGAACACATTGGTGCTTTTGGTTGTGACAGTTATGATATATCAGGAGTTGTAGGTGGTGGTGGATCTAACGGAGCATTACATGGTCTAACTAAATTTAACATGGATGATGCACCAAGTAATGAGTTTTTCCTAGAATATGTAGCAAGACCACAAACCGCTGAAATGTTTTTTGAAGATGTTCTTATGGCTTGTGTTTTTTATGGAATGCCTATATTAGTAGAAAATAACAAACCAAGGTTATTGTACCATTTTAAAAACAGAGGTTACAGAAAATACTGTATGAACAGACCCGATAAACAATTTAATAAATTGTCAAAGACTGAAAAAGAATTAGGAGGTATTCCAAATACAAGTGAGGGTGTAAAACAAGCTCATGCTTCAGCCATAGAATCTTACATAGAAAAGTATATAGGTATAGATTTTGAGTCTGTATTTAGACCTTCAGATGAGATGGGAACTATGCCTTTTAATAGAACATTAATTGATTGGGCAAAGTTTGATATAAGCAATAGAACTAAGTTTGATGCTAGTATTAGTTCCGGTTTAGCCATCATGGCTTGTCAAAAACACTTATATGTTTCTGAAAGAAAAGAGTCAAAAATAAAACTTAACTTTGCAAGGTATACTAATACCGGCATACAAAGCGAAATAATTAGATGAAAGATGTAAAGGTAAATATAAAATCTGCAGCTTTCCCAAGTCAATTTGTATCTGACGCAGAAAAGGAAACCATGGAGTATGGCTTGCAAATAGGTCAAGCAATACAATATGAATGGTTTCGTAGAGATGGAGTTAGTTGTAGGTTCTACGATCAATTCCGTCAGTTTCACCGATTGCGTTTATACGCTAGGGGTGAACAGTCAGTTGCGAAATATAAGAATGAATTAGCCGTTGACGGCGATCTAAGTTATTTAAATTTAGATTGGACTCCGGTTCCTATCATTCCTAAGTTTGTTGACATAGTAGTAAACGGGATGTCTGATAGATTATTCAAAGTAAAGGCATATGCACAAGATGCAATGTCACAATCAAAAAGAAGTAAGTATCAAGACATGGTGGAGGCTCAAATGGTTTCCAAAGATTTCTTGTTAGATCTACAACAACAATCAGGATTTGATCCCTTTACGGTATCACCTGAACAACTTCCTCAAACAGATGAAGAGCTTTCGTTGTATATGCAGATCAACTACAAACCTTCTATTGAAATAGCTGAAGAAGAAGCAATCAATACTATCTTTGAAGAGAATCATTATATTGATTTAAGAAAAAGATTAGACTATGATTTAACTGTTCTTGGTATATCTGTAGCTAAGCATGAATTTTTATTAGGCTCAGGCGTTCAGGTTTCTTATGTGGACCCTGCTAATATAGTATACAGCTATACAGAAGATCCACATTTCAAGGATTGTTTTTATTGGGGAGAAGTTAAGACTTTACCTATTATTGAATTAATGAAAATAGATCCTTCGTTAACTAATGAGGATCTAGAAGAGATTAGCAAGTACAGTCAAAATTGGTATGACTATTATAACGTAGCTCAATTTTATGAGAACGATATGTTCTATAGAGATACTTGCACACTTTTATACTTTAACTACAAGACAACCAAAAAAATAGTATACAAGAAAAAAATAATGGCTACAGGCGGAAGCAAGGTTATTGAAAAAGATGACCAATTCAATCCACCTGTTGAAGTTATGGAGGATGGTCAGTTTGAAAAAATTGAAAAGACTATTGATGTATGGTATGATGGAGTAATGGTTATGGGTACTAACATTGTATTGAAATGGGAGTTATCTCAAAACATGGTTCGTCCAAAGTCATCAAGTCAACATGCATTACCAAACTATGTAGCTGTAGCACCAAGAATGTACAAAGGAGTTATTGAATCTTTAGTAAGAAGAATGATTCCTTTTGCTGATTTAATTCAAGTGACTCACTTAAAGCTACAGCAAGTAATTGCTAGAACTGTACCTGATGGTGTATATATAGATGCTGATGGATTAAATGAAGTCGACCTTGGAACAGGTGGATCTTATAATCCTGAAGATGCATTAAGATTATATTTCCAAACAGGTTCTGTTATTGGTAGAAGTTATACTCAAGAAGGAGATTTCAATCAAGGAAAAGTTCCTATCAAAGAGTTAACTACTAACTCAGGAGCAAGCAAAACCCAAACATTGATTGCTAATTATAATCATTACCTAGGTATGATAAGACAGGTGACAGGATTAAATGAAGCAAGAGATGCTTCTACTCCTGATCCTAACTCTTTAGTTGGTTTACAAAAGCTAGCAGCATTAAATTCAAATGTAGCTACTAGACATATACTAGATGGTGCATTATATATATACAGAACATTATCTGAAGCTTTAACATATAGAGTAGCTGATATATTAGAATATGCAGATTTTAAAGATGACTTTATAAATAAAATCGGTAAGTACAACGTAAGTATACTTAATGATATATCTGATTTATATATATATGATTTTGGAATCTTTATTGATGTAGCACCTGATGAAGAGCAAAAGGCTCAACTTGAACAAAATATTCAAATGGCTTTATCTAAACAAGATATTAACTTAGAAGATGCCATAGATATCAGAGAGCTGAAAAATATTAAACTTGCTAATCAATTGTTGAAATTAAAAAGAAAACAAAAGCAAGAAAGACAAGAGCAATTGGAAATGCAGAAACAACAAATGGCTGCACAACAACAAATGCAACTTGTACAGGCTAAGTCTCAAGCAGAAATGCAGAAACAACAAATGGAGATTGAAGCTAAGATGCAATTAAAACAAGCGGAGATTGCTTTTGAAATTGAGAAGATGCAAAATGAAGCTCAATTAAAATCTCAGTTGATGGCTGAAGAATTTAACTACAACCAACAACTAAGAAATGTTTCAGAGGAAGCATTGTCATTTCGTGAAGGAGCTAGAGAAGAAGCAAAAGCAAAAAGAATCTCTCAGCAAAACACAGAACAATCCAAGCTTATAAATCAAAGGAAGAATAATCTTCCACCACAAAATTTCGAATCAAACGAAGACAGTTTAGATGGGTTTGACTTAGCAGAGTTTGAACCTAGATAGTGAATAATTTGAACGAAATATATTTATTAACTTTGTATAAAATTAAATCAAATGGAAATTAAAGTAAGAGACCTTGGGTCTTCAGAAGAAAAGTCTGTGGCTGAAAAAGAACAAGAAGTTCTTGACAAGGCTGCAGAAAAAACAGAAGCAGTTGAACAAGTGCCTGTAGTTGAAGACACTACACCACAAACAACTGAAAGTGTGGAAGCTCCGGTTGAAACACCTAAAGAAGAAATAACTCAATCCTCAGAGTTAAACGAGGAAGACGTTCTTTCATTTATTAAGAATAGATACAATAAAGATGTGTCATCGGTTTCAGATTTGTTTGAGCAAAAAGAATCAAACAGAGAATTACCTGAAGACGTTGCTGCATATTTAGAGTATAGAAAAGAAACAGGACGTAGTTATGAAGACTATTCAAAACTGAATAGAGACTTTAATGCTATGGACGAAAAGCAACTTCTTAGAGAATATTACGCTGCTACAGAAGAAGCATTAGACTCAGAAGACATCGATTACATGATGGATGACTTTAGTTATGATGCAGATATTGATGAGGAAAACGTAATTAAGAAAAAGAAAGTAGCTTTTAAAAAAGAGATTGGTAAAGCTAAAAAGTATTTCGAGAAGCAAAAGGAAATGTATAAGGAGCCACTTGAGTCAAGTACGGCATCTATTTCTCAAGAGCAACAAGAAAAACTAGAGGCTTACAATAAATATGTGCAAGATGCTCAGACCTATGAAGAAGAGGCGAAAAGAAAACGAGATTGGTTTTTAGATAAAACCGAGGAAGTTTTCCACCCGGAGTTCAAAGGTTTTGACTTCAAAGTTGGTGAAGACAAAGTGATTACTTTTTTACCTTCTAAGAATGTGTCTGAGATTAAACGTATGAATTCAGATTCAACAAACTTTGTAAAGAAGTTTCTTGATGATGAAACAGGTTTAGTATCTGACGCACAAGGATACCATAGAGCATTATCAATTGCTCAAAATCCTGAAAGGTTTGCTAAGTTCTTTTATGAACAAGGTCAAGCTGATGCAACGACAGATGTGACAAAAAAAATAAAGAATGTTAATATGTCTACGAGGAATGCACCTCAAGTTGCTAAGAAGGATGGTATGACAATCAGAGCGATCAACCCAAGTGAGGGTAGAGGACTCAAAATTAGAAGTAATAAAAAATAATAAAAACTTAAAAATTAGAAAAAATGGCAGGTAGTTTAGCAGGAACTCCGGGATTTTCATTACAGCCTAGTGCTCAGAAAGTTCCATTGGAGTCAAATTACATTACTAACTTTGACTTCTTGAATCAGTATCTTCCTGATACATATGAGAAAGAATTCGAAAGATATGGTAATCGTACACTTAGCTCATTCCTAAGAATGGTAGGAGCTGAGATGCCTTCAAATTCTGACCTTATTAAATGGGCAGAACAAGGAAGGTTACATATTAAATATGTAAACGTTGGAACAACAGCAACAGCAGGTGATGATAATGCAACATTCCAAATCAATGATCCGGCAATCGGGACAAACCCGGCAGGAACAGTAATTACAGGAAGCAATCCTTTTGATGCATCAGGTGCTCCGGCTCTTAGAGTGGGACAAACTGTTGTAGTAAGTCAAAATGATGGTTCAGGTGAGAACAAAGGTATAGTAACAGAAGTTGCTGTAGGTGGTAACATCTTACAGTTTTCAGTTGCTTTCTATGAAGGAGCAGGTTTAGTAACATCAGGTACAAGTTTAGGTGCATCTGACGTTACTGTATTTATCTATGGTTCTGAATTCAAAAAAGGAACTGCAGGAATGCAAGGTTCTTTAGAGTCTGACGATTATATATTTGAAAACAATCCAATTATCTTAAAAGATACATATTTAGTAAATGGATCTGATATGGCTCAAATTGGATGGATCGAAGTTACAACTGAGAATGGTGCATCAGGATACCTATGGTATTTAAAGTCTGAGCACGAAACTCGTTTACGTTTTGATGATTATTTAGAGACAGCTATGATTGAAGCAGTACCTGCTGAAGCAGGTTCAGGAGCAACAGCTGCAGGTCTTGTAGGTTCTGAAGGTGTATTCCATGCTGTAGGAACTAGAGGTAACTTGTGGGGTGGTGGAAACCCTGATGCATTAGCTGACTTTGATGCAGTAATTGATAGATTAGACAAGCAAGGAGCAATCGAAGAGAATGTTCTTTTTGTTAACAGACAATTCGGATTCGATATTGATGATATGTTAGCAGCTCAAAACTCTTACGGTGCAGGTGGTTCATCTTATGGATTATTTGACAACGATGAGGAAATGGCTCTTAACTTAGGATTCACAGGATTCCGTAGAGGATATGATTTTTACAAATCTGATTGGAAGTACTTAAACGACCCAACAATGCGAGGTGGTTTAACTAACACACCTGTTATTGCAGGTTCAGGTGCTATCACAGGTTTATTAGTACCGGCAGGTTCTACAAGCGTATACGACCAAGTACTTGGTAAAAACGCTAAGCGACCTTTCCTTCATGTACGTTACAGAGCTTCAGAAACTGAAGACAGACGTTACAAGACTTGGATCACAGGTTCAGCAGGTGGAGCAGCTACTACAGACATTGATGAAATGAAGGTTAACTTCTTATCAGAAAGATGTGTTTGTGTTATGGGTGCTAACAACTTTGTGTTATTTGAAGAATAATACCCATTTAAAGCTAGGGGGTCACAAAGTGAGAGTGACCCCTAAGCTTTATTTATTTTAATTGTAATTAAATTTTAATGTAATGAAAGAAAAAAAAGAGTTCAAGTCACGAGTATATCGTTTGACTAGAGGAGCAGCTCCATTGAGTTTTATGCTTCCATCAAAAAGTTCAAAGCGTAGACCCTTACTTTATTTTGATGAAGAGACAGGGGAGAACAGAGAAATCCGATACGCAACAAATCAGATGAGTCCTTTTAAAGATGAGCAAGATGGCAATGCCATTGTAACTCCTATTATCTTTGAATCAGGATTACTTACAGTTCCAAAACAAAACCAAGCTTTACAAAAATTCTTAGCTTATCATCCTTTAAATGGTAAAAAATTTGAAGAGATTGATACTGCAAAAGATGCAGCTAAAGAAGTTGAAGCACTTAATGTTGAAGTGGATGCATTAATTGCAGCTAAGGCTATGGGATTAGAGCAGATGGAATCTTTAGGTAGAGTAATACTAGCAGGAGACTCAAGTAAAATGTCAACAGCAGAATTAAAACGAGACATGTTAGTTTATGCTCGTAACTATCCTGCTGATTTTTTACAAGCGTTGAATGATCCTGCATTAAAGTTATACTCTACAATTCAAAAATGTTTTGATGAAAGATTATTAACATACAGAAACAAAAACAAAGATGTATACTTTAATCTACCTTCAAACAAAAAGAGATTACTAACAATACCATTTGGTGAGGATCCGATGCATGTTATTGCATCTTACTTTAAATCAGATGAAGGAGTAGAAAAACTTGAGTATTTAGAAAAACAGTTGAATTAGTCTTCATATGTATTCGAGGTGTTCACAAAGGGGGTTGGTTTTACAACCCTCTTTTTTTTTGTTTATCTTTGTATAAAATAATTTATTGATGATTAATTCAGTACGAAATACAGTATTAGCTATTCTAAATAAAAATAACTACGGATACATTTCCCCACAAGATTTTAATCTATTTGCTAAACAAGCACAGATAGATATTTTTGAAGATTATTTTTATCAGTATAACTATCAGCTGAACAAAGAAAATAAAAGATTATCAGGTACAGAGTACGCTGATATTACAAAGGGGTATGAGGAAGTAATAAATATTTTTTCAGAAACAAAATTTTTACTTCACAATACTAATAATTTATTCTTTACACCTAGTCTTGCAACTACAAATGATGACTACTATTTATTAAATAAGGTTCTTGTTTATCCAAATGTTTTGAGAGTGGGAAATACTACTGCTTTTAATGGCACAGGTATAACAAATGCAAATTCAGATTTTATAGCAGCAGGAATCAAGGATGGAGATATTGCAGTAAACCTATCAAATAATAGAATAGGATTCACTTCAAATATTACTACAACTACTATGGTTGTAACCGATGAAACAGGAAGTACTATTTCATTTGGTACCGGTGTGGGTTATGTAATATATGATTCTACTATAATAGCAGAAGCTGAAAAGGTAACACACAGTAAAATAACATTGCTTAACAATTCTTTGCTTACTAAACCATCAAATTTGTATCCTGCATACACACAAGCAGAACCAAACTTGTCATTGTTTCCTACAACCATTAATCGATTGGGTGCTGTGCTATGTCAATATATAAGATACCCTCGTGATCCTCAATGGACATACACAACTCTTACAGGTGGTGAGCCGGTATTTAATGCTACAAATCCATCTTATCAAGACTTTGAGCTACCATTAGACGATGAGTATACTTTGGTTTTGAAGATATTACAATTTGCAGGAATGTCAATAAGAGAAATACAAGCTGTTCAATTTGGTCAAGGACTAGAGCAGTATGAAGACAATCAAGAAAAATAATTAGCTTATGTATATAACACCATATCAATATTACGAAAACGGAGGTAACCAACCTGAAGATGCTAATTGGGGTTCGTATCAATATGTAAGCTTAGAGGATATTGTTACTAACTTTCTATTGATGTACTCAGGAAATCATTCTTTGGTTAATAATGAAGAAAGATATAAGATTCTGTTTCATGCAAAGAGAGGCATACAAGAACTTAATTATGATGCATTCAAGGAAATAAAGATATTAGAGCTTGATGTATGCAATACTTTAAGATTTGTTTTACCTCCTGATTATGTTAATTGGGTAAGAATATCTGTTTTTAAAAACGGTCTATTGTATCCTTTAACAGAAAATATCCAAACCAATTGGAGTGATGCTTACCTACAAGATAATAATTGTAGAATTTTATTTGATCAAGATGGAAACATTTTAAAACCACAATTCTCTGACATCGATTACGACAGAATTACAGGTGGTCTTAAGAGTATTTATTTAAATAAAAATAGTATATTCAATGGATGTGAAGGTTGGTGCTATGAGGGTTATTGGTATTTTGATTACGCAATTGGAACACGATTTGGTTTGAATACTGAAACTGCAAATGCGAATCCAACATTCTCAATAAACAAAAAAGGTGGAGTAATAAACTTCAGCTCCGGTATGGCTAACGAGAAATGTATATTAGAATATATTTCTGATGGAATGGAAAATGGTGATAACTCTAAAGTGAGTGTCAATAAATTATTTGAAGAATACATTTATGCATATATCGAATATGCTATTCTAAGTTCCAAGTTAGGAGTACAAGAGTACGTTGTTAATAGAGTAAAGAGAAAGAAACAAGCTTTATTAAGAAACGCAAAAATTAGAATAAGTAATATTCACCCCGGCAGATTACTAATGAACATGAGGGGTAAAGATAAATGGATAAAATAGAATGGCAAACATCCAAAGAAATTTTGTAGCAGGTAAAATGAATAAGAGTCTTGATGAGAGACTCTTGCCTAATGGTCAGTATATAGATGCTGTTAATGTTCGCTTGGGATCTACTGAAGATTCAGAGATCGGTGCTGTGGAAAACTCAAAAGGTAATGAACAACTTACTACACTACAATATAACGGACAAGTTTTATCATCTCAAGCTAGATGTATTGGTGCTTATGCTCTAGGAGAGCAAGAGACTATGTATTGGTTTGTACACGACCCTGCATTTGCTTTAGGAGCCACAGGAAAATGTGATATGATAGTGTCCTTTAATACACAAAGTGAAACTATAACGTATCATGTAATAAGTATAGATGATGGTGGCGGAGTTAACACTACATTAAATTTTGAAAAAGACGAATTAGTTTTAGGAGTAGATTTTGTAAATGATCTTTTGTTTTTTACAGACAACTACAATGCTCCTAGATTTATAAACGTAGAAAGAAATTATGATAACCCATCTGCAACATTTATAGATCAATTTTCTGCGGAAGCCTTATTGGTTATCAAAAGACCACCTTATACATCTCCATTGATTGTACCTAAAAAAGGTGCAGGAGAAAACAATTATTTAGAAAATAGATTTGTATGTTTTGGATACAGATATAGATATGCAGATAATGAATACTCTGCAACATCTCCTTTTAGTGCACCATCTTTTATTCCGGGACCATTTAGATATAGCTCTTCTTTAGCTAACAACAGAGGAATGTTAAACACCACAAACATATGTGAGATAACATATAATAGTGGTGGTGAATTAGTAGTAGGTATAGATTTATTGTTTAAAGACATGAGTCTAAACACTATTAAGGTTATAGAAAAACTTAATAAATCAGATCTAGGTATACCGGATGATACTGAAGTAACATATACTTTTAGTAATAGTAAAATATTTACTGTCTTATCTGATACAGAAATTTTAAGACTGTATGATAATGTTCCATTAAAAGCTAAAGCACAAACTTTGATGGGCAATAGGTTGATGTATGGTAATTACATAGAAGGAAGAGATTTAATAGACTACACAGGTTCAGCTTTAAAATTAGAATATACAACTGAACTTGTTAGTGAACCTGTAGAATTTAGAGTTTTACCTATTGAAAATGAATCAGGGGATTACACAATATCAGGAACTACTAGAAGTATACCTCAATCAATTGTGCAGATAAACTTTGGTGGTTTAGATTTAGTTCAAGGTGCAGGTATATCTTTAGAGTTGGATTTAATTCATCATTCTTATGATGCAAGTTTTGATCAACTAACACAAGTAAATAATCAGATTGAATTAAATTTTCAATACACATTAAGACAAGACTATAATACTCTATTTGATCTAGCTCAAGACCAAGATTTTATTGATGCTATACAACTTTTAGAACCTGTGTTTTTAGATGCTTGTGATGGTACATCTTTATCTGATGAATTAAACTGTGAAGCACAGCTTATATTAGATACAGATTATCAAAAAACAGCAAGTGGTATTACAGGATTAAATCAACCTTTTGATATTATATTAGATGCTGCTAATCCCAATATTTTAAAAATACAAATAAATGCATTACAATACGTTGATCAAACTGATCCTGCTAATGTAGCATATGAATATTTAACTATAAGTTTATCAGAGGCTGAGTATACTAAGATAGCAAATGCAAAAAGCTTACATAGTAACAGAGGTTATGAGATTGGTATTATCTATATGGATGAATACTCAAGAGCAACTACAGCACTTGTAAGTGAAAACAATACACAGTATGTTCCATGTGGTAACTTGGTAGATCAAAACTCTATTCGAGTTACTATACCAACTACACAACTTCCGCCGGATTGGGCAAAGTATTATAAGTTTTGCATAAAACCGGATAGAGAAGATTACGATATTATTTATACTAATTTATTTTTTAGAGATGCTACACTTGGTTCAACATGGTTTTTACTTAGTGGGGAAAACTCTCAAAAAATAGAACTTGGTGATAAACTAATAGTAAAATCAGATACAAACGGTCCTGTACAAAGATGCACTACCGTTACTGTTTTAGACAAGGAAGCTAAAGAAGCAGATTTTATAAATCCTCCACCATCTGATGCTGCAGGTAATGAAGCTATAGTTCCTTCAGGAACTTACATGAGGGTTGCAACTAATCAAATTGCTACCGAACTAGGAGAAAATCCTGTGATTGAAGATAGTGATGCTGATAGAGGTGGTGATGATGCTTCACCGGAAGTTTATTTAAATGTTTGTTCTTTACCAAATCCTGACTATGATTCTTCGTCATATGATCCACTAGATCCTGCTACATTTGCATTTCAAAGCTTTACTATTCCTGAAGGCTCTACAATTAGAATAAATTATTTTAATAAAAGAAATGGAGGTCCGGGAAATAAATGTGAATTAAGAGAATGTATATGGGAAACAGAAGCAATAGCATCTCAAGATTATTCTTCTTTGAAAGCATTTTGGGATGGAGATAATATAGGTGGATTAACAAGTAATGCAGAGTGTAGAACAGATACTTCTGCTCTCCCATCAACATTTCAATATGACTCTGCTATAGGGTCTTGGGGAGAAGGTGTTTTTGGAGGTATTGGTAGTACTATTCCAACTTCTTTTGGAGTAAACTATATACAGTTTTTGAATTATAATCCATCAATTGGTTTTGATCCTGACTTGTCAGGAAAACAACTTTTAGGTTTTACAGGTACTGAAGGGTGCGGAAGTAGTACTAACAGAAAATCTAGGTTAAAAGTTGAAATAACAATAATAAGAACAGACACATTAATTGTATTTGAAACTGAACCTAAAGATGCACTACCTGATTTATGGTATGAATCACCTACAACTTTTCAAATATTTGATGCAGAGTGCGAGATAACAATTCAAGTTGACACAGATGAATCTGCTCCATTGGTATTTGATTATACTTTTGAAGATAGAATATTTAGTGTAACAGTAAATCCCGGAGAAACAGAAATAGTATATGGTGATTGTGGATCAGCAGCAGTTAGTCCTACAACACCTCCTGATGATTTAGCTAATGTATCTATTGACTATGTAACTTTACCGGGTGCAATTCATCAAGGAAATGTACAAAACCAAACAGATGCATTACCTGCAATTATTGATACAGATTTTTTTAATTGCTATTGTTTTGGTAATGGAGTAGAGAGTTTTAAAATTGAAGATTCTATTATTGGTAAACCATTAACTCTTGGTAATAGAGTTACAAGTACATCAGAACAAGATTACAAAGAAGCAGACAGATTTGCTGACATTACTTATAGTGGTGTAATTAATGACGAAACAAACTTAAATAAGCTTAACGAATTTAATTTAGGTTTATTAAACTTTAAACCATTAGAGGATTCTTATGGACCTATTACTGTGTTAGACGGTAGAGAAACAGATATATTAGTTTTACAAGAAGATAAAATTTCTTACGTTCTTCAAGGTAAAAATTTATTATCTGATTCAACAGGTGGTGGATCAATTGCTTCAGTTCCTGAAGTTCTAGGTACTCAAATTGCACGAATAGAAGATTATGGTAATAGTAATAATGCTGAAAGCTACGCTGTTTGGGGTCCTGATAAATATTTTACAGATGCTAAACGAGGTGCAGTACTTCATTTGAAAGGCAGTTCAGCTCAATCTGAACAATTACAAGTCGTATCTGAATTTGGTATGAGATCTTTCTTCAGAGATTACTTTATAGATAACTTCAATACTTTTAAGCTAGGCGGATATGATCCGTATATGGATGAGTATGTGTTAACAAACTCTGATTTATTTATACCTCAAGAACCACTAGAGATAAATTGTGGAGTTACAAGAAGTATAGTTTGGAATGGACAAAGCCAAGAATATATTTATAGGCTTGGCAATTTAGTTGGAGATGTTACTGTTACATTCCAAGTCACAAACTATGGTGGTACTCCTATACCATATGAAGGAGTTTACAATGGAGCTCAGGTATTTAGTGGTAGCATAAGTGGTAATGGATTGATATCTGCTACCTTTAATAAAAATATTGTTTCAGTAGAAGAACTAACTCTTAGTCTAGATAGTGCAGCTGTTAGTGGTGAAAGAGTTAATATAGACCTTACCGTTACATGTCCTGATGCACTTAAAATTAATGTTATTCAAGTAGCAATAACATCTGATAATGAAGCAGGTCAGTTTATTCATGACGAATATCGTTGGACAGATGGTGTATTTACAAGTGCTTTACAATCTGAACAAGTAGAGTTTCAAAGTGGTTCAGGATTACTAGTTTCACAATACACACTTACTACAGCACCACAAGGCGGAAATTTAATTCCTGCAAACGGTGCTACTGTAAGAATAATTAGTAATCAAATTGCAGCATTGGGTGATGACTTTGTATTCAACCCTGCATTAAACCAATTTAGATACCATAGAAGTGCAACACTTTACACTAATACTCCGGCAAACATTCAGACATTACTAAATGTATCTACTCAAGCAAGCCCTATAAACGGTGCTGCTCCGACATATGATGCTACGTTTGCTATGCCAAATACTAGTGATGAATATTTATATTTGATTTGGGATTATAGAAAACCTACTGCAATAGAGTTATGTTATTCAGATGTATCTTGTGCAGAAGCATGTTGTGATTGTAACAGTACTCCTGAGCCTACTGATAATTTAGAGGCTGCATTGTGTTATGATCCACAAGCAACAACATTATCTCCAACAACTATCATTATTCCACCAACAGCAGGAGTAACAGTAGGAACATTCTTTAATCCAACAGGAGCTTTGAATGGTTGTACTTATGAAGTTACATCTACAACTACTGCTTCAGCAACAGACACAGTTGGAGCAATATTATCAGGAGTTACAAGCTGTACTCAAGTGTGTGATCAATATGTTTTAACAGGAGCACCATTGACAGGTGGAACTTATACTTATTTTGATTGTAATGCAGTTCTTCAAAACGGAAGTTTAGGAGATAATGAATCTGTAATTATATGTGCTGATAGACTTCAAACATTAACAGATGTTACTGCAGTTCATGGATGTGGATGTAATCTAAACTTCTTAGTTGAAAGATGTCAGCAGTCAGGAACAGGAACACCTGATCAAAGAATAATAACTTATTCTCCTAGTAATTCTATTGGAGATTTAGTTACTCTAACAGGAGGACCTTTTAATAATTGTGTTTACAAAATTATAAGTACTACTACAAATCCTACTAATGCAACTAAAGGATCAGATGTAGCAGGAACTTGTGATACAGTCTGTAATAATTATTTTGTAGAAAATTTAGATGGTGTAAATTCTCAAACATTCTCATATACTGATTGTTCAGGAAACGCTCAAACAGTAACGTTACTTCCAACAGATGTAACAATAATTTGTATGTATAGTTTTACAACACCACAACCAAACTTTAGTGTAACATTTCAATCATGCGGATGTGTAGTTTAAAATTTAATAATATAATATGGCAGCAACTTTAGGAAATTACTATATAGACGGACCAACTCTATCAACAGCAACAACTGTATATACAGATTCAGAACTTACAATTTGTGCAGCTGATGGATTTTATTCTGACGGTACAGTATGTAGACAGCAGATAGGATGTGTTTTAACAGTAGCTATTCCATGTCCGGGATGTTTTGCACCATGTGATTCTACAATCAATGAAACCGGTGGTCAAGGTGTTTATCAATTAACTTTTAGTACCGGTGGTGAATTAGGAGCAATAATTATTTATTTCAACCCTGTTAGCGTACCGGATGGATGTAAAGCTGTATTTGACAGCGTTACTTATAATGAATTTACTTGTGATTTGTTTGGTTATTTAGCTAGTCCAAATGCAAACAATCATACAGTACTAGGTAATTCCTCAAATGATTGTTCTCCACCAATAGGAACTACATTAGATTCAGGTGGATACTCAGGATTAAATAGATATGTATATAATAACGCAACAAGTTCATTTGATTTAATCGATACTAATGCAATTGCAATAGGGACTTCAGCAGATGTTAAACTAACAGCAGGAGATCCGGGGTGGTGTACACTTGTGATTCCTAGAGCAAATCAAAATGCAGGAGATTGTCAAATAGATATTGTGGGATATTGTGGAACATCTTGGAATTTAGAAATAAATTGTCCGGTGGCTTTACCTGCAGTACCTGCTAGTTTGTCAGGAGATGATTGTACTGTAACTTCATTTCCAAACTTTATTTATCATGCACCAAACAGGGGTAATACAGCAGGTGAACCGTCAGTAAATGAATTTGTTTTTGCAGATCCTAATGCTTTAAATAAACTACCTGCAGGAACTTATGTAATGAATCCACCATCAGGTAAAAAAATATTTACTGTTGATGCAAACGGAATAATAACTAATATAACTGTGTGTCCATGAGCAAGCCAAATAAATGTACGATAACATATAGCGAAGATTCAAAAGGGTTTCCATCTTTTTACAGTTACTGTGCTGAATTCATTAAAGGAATGAATCAGTACTTGTATACTTTCAAAGGAGGTAATTTATGGAGACATAATACAAACGAAAATAGAAATAGATATTACGATGTTGATTATGCATCTACTATTCAGAGTGTATTCAATGCCAATCCTTTGCAGAATAAAATATTTAAAACTATAGCTCTTGAAGGTGATGATGCTTGGGATGCTACGTTGGTTTCAGATCAGCAATTAGATGGTGAAATAAACGTAAATTATTTTGAGTTAAAAGAAGGAGCATGGTTTGCTTTTATCAGAAACAATGGACCAACAGGATCGGCTACAAACCAAACACAATGGGAACTAAGAAGTGTAAATGGTATCGGTGTAAATAATTCAATTGATTCTTCAGCACCTGACAACGTAATTGTTACATTCCCAACTACATTGAACATAGGTAGTATTATTTCTGCAGGAGACTTTATGTACTACGCAGCAGGACCTGACTATGATACACCACAATTTGTAGGTGTTTTGACAAGCGTCAATATAAACTTACCAAGTTCAATAAATAATATAACAATTAATACAACAAACGCATCTGTAGGAGGTTTTCCTGCAGCACCACAACCAACATTTATTCCTACCTCAGATGGTTTTTGGTTCTTCATAAAAAATCCAATTGCAGAATCTCATGGAATACTAGGTCACTATTGTATATTTGAGTTAGAACTTAATACTACAGAGCCTTCCGAACTGTTTGCAGTCGAGACAGAGGTGATGAAAAGTTTTCCTTAAAATTTAGTATCTTTGTCATATGGTTGATGAGCAACAATCACTTATAGCAGAGAGAGTACTAGGTGGTATCCCGCAATTAACAGGTATAATGTGGGAAAAAATTGAAGAGTTTCAGAAAAAACTCAGTACATTCGAGGGTGGTATAAGCCACAATGCAGGTGATGAGCAATGTGAAGAGTTGCAAAAAACTTTTCCATTAAAGCAACATATAGAAGGAGGTTTATATACTCGTGAAATATTTATGCCAAAGGGTAGTGTAGTCATTAGCATGATACATAAGCAAGACCACCCATCCTTTGTGCTAAAAGGTGTGGTATCTTTTTTAGATGATAAAGGTGTAGTAAGAACGGTAAAAGGTCCACATAAAATATTCACTAAGATTGGTACGCAAAGAGTGTTATACATTCATGAAGATACTACTTGGTGTTGTGTATATAAAACAAAAGCTAAAACTTTTGAAGAAGCAGAGGCAGATGTGTATACAAATAATTACAAAGACCTTCCTAAAAAGGTTATAAACAAAATAAAAAAATTATGGCAGGACTCGGATTTGCAATTGCAGGATTAGGATTATCAGCTATAGGAACCGGTTTTTCTTTTGCTCAAGCGGGTAGATCAAGACGGGAGAAAAGAGATGCAGAATCAAAAGCTGAAATGATGATGCGTCAGGCAAGAAAAAGATTAGATATAAATTATATGGAACAACTTTCTATAAAGAAAGAACCATATGAACTTCAAAGAGAAGCATTGCTTCAACAAGGAGCAACAGCTTTAGCAGCAGCTCAGGAGGGAAGTCAAAGAGGTGTCGCAGCAACAGCAGGTAGATTACAACAAGCTCAGACTCAAGCTCAAGGTCAAGTAAGAACACAGATGGGTCAAGAACTTCAAGCTATAGAAAAAGCTGTAGCAGAAGAGGACGCAAGATTAAGAGACTTAAATGTTCAATTAGATTTAGGAGAAATACAAGGAGCTCAACAAGCAGCAGCAGATGCAGAGCAAAGAGCAGCTGCACAAACTGCTCAAGGTATACAAGGAGCTATAAGCACAGTCCAACAAGGTATTCAAATGATTCCTTTATATCGTCAAAACACTGATGCACAAATGGCAGCTTTAGGACAGACTCAATTTACACCTGAAGAGTTTTCAACTATTGGAAACATTGAAGGTCAGGGTGTAGCCGGTGAAGGATTTACAAACTTTGACCCTTCAGCCTTAGCTACAGGAAGTAAAGCTGAGTTTAGAAAATTTAGAAGAGCTTTAACACCTCAACAACAAATGTTAATTTTTGGTAACGAAGCGTTTCAAGCTAATATGGCACAAGCTACAGCAGGTCTTAATGCGTTTTCATCAACACAAACACCACAGCAAGTAAGAATACAAGAGCTTCAAGCTAAACAAGCAGCAGGTACTATTACTGCAATGGAACTTCAGGAGTTAAATAATATTACCGTAGGAATTAATAATTAAGGTATGACAAAATTTGGATACGTCAGAAGAGAGGCAACCAATCAAATAGATTGGTCTGCAGTAGCTTCACAGTTTACATCAGTACTACAAGAAGAAGCAAAGTCAAGAGCTCAGCAAAAAGCTGAGTTAGACAGGGCATCAAGAGAGATGGTAGAGACTTTGCAAAATTCACCTACAGGAGAATATGTAGATGGTAATCAGTTTATTGCAAACTATGCAGCTGATGCTTCACAAGTTTTATTAACTCAAGACAGATTATTAAAACAAGGAGTTTTAAAACCTCGTGATTATGCAGTAGTTAGAGCTAATTTAAATTCTTCTAATAAGCAAATGTTTAAATTAGGAGAAGCTTATCAAGAAGCCTACAAAAAGAAAATGGAAAGAATGAACTCTGCTGATCCTGCTACTAGATCTCAATTACTAGAGCAATGGAAAATGGAGCAGGCAGAAGGTCTATATAATCTTAGAAACACCAAAGCTTTAATTAATCCTAACAATGGAATGGTTTCAATTGGTTTATGGAAAGATGGTAAAATGGATACAAATCCCGGTTCTTATGCAACTGTACCTGAGCTTATGGGTAATCTTGTAGGAGAATACGATTATTATGATGTAAGAAAAGACGTACAACAAGCTGTTGATGATTTAGGAATAATAGATGAAATAGATATAAAGTATGCAGCACAAGGTGGTCTTGACAAAATATTTAAAACATCATCTCAAGGTGGTAAGTATTCCGGAGATGATAAAGTTTTAAAAGAATACTTTGAATGGGCAGGTTATACTGCTGAAGGTATGATGTCAAATCCATTTCATGTAACATCTATTTTAACAAACGAAAACTTAAGAGCTTCTAATGGAGAGCAGTATACTTTTACATATGAGCCTGATGCTAGTAAAAGAAAGCCTAATGAAATTTATTTAGACAGAACTAACAATGCAGGTGGTGAACCTGTATTCACAGATGAACAAAGAGCTAAAGTTAAGGATGCAATTATAGAAAGACTTAATGATTCAGTAGATAAAAAGGTAGAGGTTAAAACTTCTAGAGTACCTTACGAACCACAAGATGTTAGAAGACTTAAACAAACTAAGAAGGATGATCAAGCTACATTTAACAAATTATCTGACCTTTATTATGGTGATGAAGCGGCAGTTAGAGCAGCTGAAACTTATTTTAGAGATAACTTTAATGATGTTACTAGAGTTCAGAAAAAAGGAGATGTTATATTTGTGACAAATACAAACGGAATAACTAAAGAAGTTCCATTGGTAGATGCTCAAGGTAATCTTATGGGCTTTGAGGATTTTGCTGAATCAGCTGTTTTACTTACAGGTATATCTAACATTAAAGATAGTGTTGATTTAGCCGGCGGCAAAAGAACAGGTGTAGTATCTGCTGTAAGATCAAGTGATAGAGATGGTTTCTATGAAGTAGAATTTAAAGATGGAAGAGTAGAAACTATTGCAGGTGATGTTCTTAAATCTCCTTATAAAGTAGGTCAAGAATATGAGTTAGGATCTATTGTACAAACAAGTACAGGAGCAGGAATTTCGCAGGCTGAAACACCGCAAGAGCAGGTTAATAGATATTACGATCAAGAAATTACTGCAGATATATTTACAGGTCAAAGTGAAGGTGATGCGGAACAAATGTTACTACCTTTAATTTCTCCTTTTGGATTTACAATAGACCAAATAAAGGGCGGATTTGATGTTCTTAAAATTTCTAAGGGTGATCTTTCAATAGAAGTTAATACCGATGAAGATGAGTTAGCAGCACAAGGGGAGTTGAATAGATTACTTAGCTTCTTACAAGGAAATACTTCAGCAGCAGAAGCAGAAGGACAACAAGTATTTTTGACTAACAAAATAGGACAACGTACTAAAGGCGGTAGTGGCGGAGCTCCTTTAGATTAATAATTTTAAACTATGAATGAATTACAAAAGTTATATGATGTTTTAATTTCTGAAGGATTATATACAAAATCATTTGATGCTTTTAAAGAACAATACCAAGATCAAAGCTATAGAGATAAAGTATATAATGTGGTTAGTGACCAAGGTTTATATACAAAATCTAAAAATGAATTTGATTTAAAATATAAAATTGATTCTACCCCAAGTCCTGATGAAACAGAAGTAGTATCTTCAGGTGTCCCTGAAAAAAAAAATCCATTCGAGTCGGAGCCGGACTTACAAGAAGAGCCAAAAGTACCCGAAGAATTGGCTTTACCTTCAGAATCGGATACACAAAGTATTTCATCGGAATCATTTCTTACAGAAGATAGTGTAGACGAAACCGATCCTTTTGCAGGCAGCATATTATCTGATCAATTTAATAAAGATTTAGCTGATAATTCTTTTATGGCTAGTGTTAACTCTATAACACCTGAGCTTACAGGCGATAGAGAAGAAGAGCAAGTCGTTCCTGAAATGAATTACAAGTTCAATCAATATGGTTTTACTTTTGAAGAGACAGGTATTGGTGATAAGATGAAAGTAAAGGCTGCTAACGGAGAGGAAATATCTATTCCTTTAGATGCATTTGGATTACCATTTACGGACAAGCTTGAAGTGGGAGCTGAAAGTAGAGCTAATAACCTTAGAGATTTTTTAATAAAAAATAAAAAAGAATCTGAAAAATCTTTTACTGAAGCCACACTTAAAGAACAAAAAAAATTAAACAAAATTCAAAACAAAGAAGAGCTTGTAGCTTTAAATACTTTGTTTAATACTCAGGTAGATAAGTTTTCTGAAGACGTAAAAAATTTCTCTGCAGAAAAACTTAGGCTTGGTAAAATATATAAAAACACATTTGCAGGTAAAACAGCAGAAGAGTTGGAGGCTAATCCATATTACAAAGAATATGTAGAAGCCACTAATAATTTAAATTCTGCTAGAACAAAATTAGTTAACAGACAAAAAAACTTTGCAACCAAAGGAGCACAGCTTGATGAGATGGTGGGTGAATATACTCTAATGCAATCTCAACAAGGCGGAGCAGGACAGTTTGTAGAAAGACTTGGTAACAGTTTATTAGAAGGTGTAGGTGGAGCTTTTCTTTCAGCAGCAGAAGAGATTGCTGCTTTTATTGCACCTAAACTAATGAACTTTGATGCATCTGAAAGTAAGTTTGCCGCAGGTGAGCATGTGGATTATGCAGTTGCTCAAGTATTAAATAACACAGACGGTTATCAGTTAGATGACATAAGCATATTAGCAGGTGAACAATCTGAAGAACTTCAACAAATAAAAGAACTTCTTGCTAAAGGAAAACTAGATGTAACAGAAGATAAAAAATTAAAATCTTTATTGTCTGATTTTAGTCCTAAAAATTTGCAAGTGGTATTGGAGAATATAAAAACTCCTGATGGAAATACTTTACATTCGTTAACAGAAAGTCTTTTTGAAGATGTTTCTACTAAAGCAGTAAGAGAGTATGAGGAAACAGAAATACAAACTGATGTAAAAGGCAGACCTGATATAATTGCTACTGAAAAAATATCAAGATATCAAAAAGCCAAGAGTGCCGCAATGGGTGGTGCCTTTTCAGAAAATATATACACAGGTAGAACAAATTACTTGGATTTAGAAGAAGGTCTTCGTGATAAAGTTAGAACAGTCTTTAATAGATATATAGGACAAGAAGATGATGCTCAAGCTGCTTACAGAAAAGTAATAAAAAACAATGGTAACGATCTACAAAAAGCAATGCATGGTGTAGCATATTCTATACCTGCTTTTGTTGGTGTTGTAAAAACAGGTGGTAAAAAAGCCGCACAGCTTACTGCAAAATACGGAAAAGAGTTAGGTGAAAAATATTTAAAGAATAGAAAAAATATTAACAAGGCTTCAAGAATTATAAGACTTATGTCTCAATCTACAGAAGCACAGATGAATAAGATGGCTAACAATCCAAACTTTGATAGTGTGGATTTAGATGAGCAAAGAGCTGTTGCTGTTCCTGTAGCAATTACTACTGCAGTTTTAGAAGACTTAGGTTTTAGAAACATTATAAACTCAGGTGGTTTAGTAAACAGTTTAGCAGCAAGAGCAATAGGAAAGTTTTCAAGAGCAAAAGTTGCTAACCCTAAAATTGGCTCCAAAACATTTGCAGATTTTATAAGAAAAGATGTAGACAAAGTATTGTCCGGTAAGACAGCAAAAGCTGTAAAGTTTGGATTAACAGTTGGTGCCGGTGGAGCTGCAGAGTTTGAAACAGGAGCACTACAATCTATAGGAGAGATTGGTATCGAAGCTTTATACAATAACTACAAAAAATATTTTGACGGAGTAGATAAAAAAATGTTTGATACTCCTGAGAGTATAAGCGAGTTCGCAAGTGAAGTAATGTACCAAGGATATTTAGAAATGCTAGGTGGTAAAATAATGGCTATACCTACAGCTATATCTGTTATGGGTTCTAATCCACAGGATTTAAACCTAGTTACTGATGAAGCATTCGAGATGTTTAATGGAATGATTAAAGATCCGCAGTACAAAAAGATGTTTGTTACTAATTTAAAACAAAGAGTAGCTGACCCTAATGATAAACTTACACAGAAAGATGCTGCAAAAATGCTTCAAACTTTTAATAAGATTGAAGGTTTAGCTCCTAAGATTCCTGCTGACTTTACTATTGAACAGCAACGTAACGCTTTAAACTTGTTGATGGAAAAACAACAATTAGAATCTGCTATTGAAGGTAAAGCACCGGAGTTAGTTGTTAATCAAACAGAAAGAATATCTAAAATTAATGAAGAGTTAACTAACATTACAACTCAAGCTGCTGCTGAACAAGAGGCTGCACAAGAAGCCGAACAAAGTATACCTGATTTTGGAGTAACGGATACACAAGTAGGAGAAGAAGTTACTGTTGATCCAACTGTAACTACTGAAGAGAAGCAAGACATTGAACAACTCTTTGGAACAGAAGAAACTGTAACTGAAAAAGAAAATTTATTTTTTAATCGTAAAGGGAAACCTGAAGCTGTATTAGATAAAGAACAAATATCTATTCGTAATAAGGTTATCAATAAAGCTGTAAATGCAGCCAAGTCTTTGGCTAAAAACTTTGATACTAAAATAGTATTACATGAATCTTCAGATGAATTTAACAAAGCCACAGGCAGAACAGGTAGAGGATTCTATGACTTTGATAACAAGACTATTCATATTGATATGAATAAAGCAAATGAAAGTACAATTGCACACGAAGTTTTCCATTCAGTCTTATTTGAAAGGTTAGGAGAAAAGAATATTGCAGCTGCTGTCAATAATCTTACAACAAGTACAATGAAAGCTTTAGATAAGAACTCATTGTTATATAAAAAGATTGACAACTTTGCTAAGTTATATAAAGAAGAAGGAGATAGTATTCAGAACGAAGAAAGATTAGCAGAATTGTTTGGTGAAATGGCAGGAAGATATGAAACACTACAGCCACCTGCACAAAATTCTATTATAAAATTTGTTAAACAAGTAGGAAAAGCATTAGGTATTGATGTAGGGGACATAGTAAATAAAGGAGATGTAGAAGTAGTAAACTTCTTAAACACTTTAGCAGATAGAGTTAGAACAGGTGAGGTGATTGAAGAAACTGATGTTACCACACTTGAAGAACTAGACAATGGAACTAACCCTGTAGGTAATCCAACTACTATTGTAAAGCCAACAAAATCAAGAGAACAAAAAATAAATTTTAAAAACTCTTATCCATTATCTTTAGTAAGTTCAGCTAATAAAATAAACATTGATGCATTGGTTGACGAGATAGCAACCAAAGGTCAGAAGGTTTGGTTTTGGGTAGCTGACCAATTAGGCTTAGATGCAGAGATGGATATTGATGCAGGTCCAAGTTTTGCTTTTCAAAAAGAAGGAGAGATTTGGGCAAGTAGTTTTCCTCTAACAAAACTTAAAAAAAATATATCTAACGCTGATTATATTTTTATTATTAGTGGATCACCTAGTAAGAGTCATTTGTTTAATAAAAAAGTATACGATAAGTATATACAAAAGCTTGGTGATTATAATACATTTAAACAAAATGCTTTGAATACAAATCCTACAAAAGGCATTAGAGATGTTTTAAATAAATATGAAAGTTGGGAAGAGATAAAAGAAGCTGATGGCTCAGTAAGAAAAAACTTTTTAATTGCATTAAATGCACAAGCTAATACTCCAAACACAGAGTTTCATAAGTTAGTTAAAAGTCTAGATGGTTTTATTGATCCTAATTCTTTGAGAGATGGATTCTATAGAGAAAATAATTTTCAACAAAATGATGTGATGTTGGTGTTAAAACCAACAGGAGCAAAGGAAGGATCAAATCATTCTACTTATAGCAATACCATTCTTGGTGAAGTTATTGGAGTTCCTGATACAAAAATTGATGCGTTTGAATTAATGCCTGCGGAAATGAGAGAGTCAATGGAAGGTGCAGCTAGAACTCAAACAAGTCAAAAGGTAGCACCATATGGTTCAGGAGTAAGAGAGGTTACATCTAGAAAAGGTAGAGAGCAAAAAGAAGTAGTTGACATTGTAAACGAAGGTAGAGAATACAACTTTAGAGATGAAGTAATAAAAGATTACTTAGTAAGAGTTAAAAAATATCCTGCAAAGTTAGTTAATAAAATTATGGAAGTTGAAGTTGACTTGTTTAAGACACTTCCTAAGAGCTTTGCTAACATAGAAGGTGGTGTAGAAGCAGGACTAAAACTATATAAAAGAGTAAAAGCTTTTGAACAAAAGCTTATCAACTCTAACAAGACAAAAAAGGTTAAGCTTACAGAACAGCAAATAGCAGATCAAACTATAGAGTTCTTACAAAAACAACCTGAGTATAAGAAGGAAGGAGATGGAACTAAATCTCTTACGACCAAACAAGCTATGCTTCAAGTAGAGTTTCAGAAGAGCGTTGGAACTAGAGCAAGTGAAAACATGCAAGATAAACTTACGGAAGCTCGAAGAATGGTTCAACAAAGAAAGCGTGGTGCAAAAAATTTACAACAAGTTAAATCTTCTATACGAAATTTTATTAGAAAGTCTTTACCTAAAGATATATATACTCGTGGTGAAGTAATGAAACTAATAAGAAAAGTAACTACTGCAAATGAATCTAATATAGAAAATATATTTGCTGAGGTTACTGATTTTGTTAATGTAAAAAATAACATAAGACTTGAAAAGAAAATTGAAAACCTTCTTAATGGTAAGTATGAAACTAGAGTAGGAGGTAAAGTAAAAGCAGCTAAAATTAGTTCAAGAATTAAAGAGAGGATAGATAAGATTAAAAAAGACAGGCTAAGTAAGAACTCTTCAGCCAAGGAGATAGACGCTGAGAACGAAGCACTAAATAAAGAGTTTAATAATATAGCTGAAAAAACTATTCTTCAAGAAGGTGACATTGATAGACTGATAGACTTACAAGTTCTTATTAATTTAAATAACTCTTTGAAAATGGAGAACACCGATGTTAATAAGACCGGTGCTCTTGATGTGGCTTTTTCTGCTTTAGAGGAAATGATTCAGCAAGGTAGAGGCGAATTGAAACAAGAGCTTGAAGAAGCTCATACTAAATACAATGACGATGCCTCTGTAGCTTACGAGGAAGTTACCGGAAACAAAGTTGACATGAATGACCTTGATGCTAAGAAGGTATTAGAGGAAGAACAATTTAAGAGGGACAACGCTAAGACAAGAGAAAGGGTTAATAAAAGAATTAGAACAGGCATGAAGGAGATACTTAAGCGTATTGAGGTTGGAGTATTTGCTAGTGCAGAAGCTCTTGATGGTTTGATGGATAGAATATCTACGCTTCCCGGAGAAATGTTTGGAGGTAGACTTCAGGAAAACGTTACCGATAAGGTTGATGAATCTTCTAGAAACTTCAAAAGTCGAATGCTTCAACAGGAAAAGATAATTAAAGACAAAATGAAAGAGTTCTATGGTCCTAAGTGGGCAGACAAAGCTAGATCTCATAACAACATTGAGTCTACAGGTATATACAGAAATCCCTCTGCTGTTCAACAAGCTCAAGACGCTTACAACAAAGATAAAAATGGAGTAACTAAAGCTGCTCTTGATAAAGCATTAGCAGATAATGAATTGTACCTCAGTCAAAATCAAATGTATTATTTGTATAATCAATACAAAGACCCTGCAAATAGAAAGGCATTTGAAAATATGTATGGCAAAGACTATGCTCGAATCATGAAAGAAATGGAAGCTAAGCTTCAACCTGAAGTAAAAGCTTTTGCTGATTGGCAGGTTAATGAATACTTCCCTTCTCTATATAAATATTATAACAAAGTATACAAAGCTATCTATAGAACTAATATGCCATGGAATCAATTCTATGCAGGTAGAATTTATAGAGAAGGTGTAGAGATGGAAGTTCTAGATTTATTGTCAAATGAATCTGTATACAACACTTCAGTAGGAGCAGCATCCACTAAAGCAAGAGTAGACAATGCACTTAAAATTACTCCAATGAATGGTACCGATGCACTTGCTTCCTACCTAAAAGACATGGAATACTTTGCAGCCTACGCTGAAAACATACGAGACATCAATAAGATGTTTAACAACAAGTATGTTAGAGATGCGATTACAACTATTCATGGAAAGACAGTTATGAGTCTTATTGATAATGCTATTCAAAAGATTGCTAATAAAGGAGGGAGAACCACCCTAGCAGATAGAATAGTAAATGGCATGAATACAGCATTTATTATTGGTCGTATTGCATTGTCTCCTGTGATTACTATCAAGCAGTTAACCTCAATGGTTACATATATAGATAATATAGGGTTTGTTAATTACACCAAGTATGCCATGAAGAATATTCCTGATGTTATAAAAACATATAAGGAAATTAGAGACAACTCTGTTTACATGCAAGACAGAAAGAATCAAAGCATCTTTACAGTAATTGAATCTTATAGCGATGGAGCAATGAAGAGCTTTATCCCAAGTCCTACTAAACAATTTTATATAAACTTCATGATGTTTACCACCAAGTTTGGTGACCGAGCTGCAATTATGTTGGGTGGTATGCCAAACTACGCATACTATAAAGACCAAGCATTAAAGAATGGTAAAACGGAACAAGAAGCTATAGACATAGCAATAAGAAAGTTTGAAAGAGACACTAAAAGAACTCAGCAGTCTCAGGACTTACAAGATAAAGATGTGTTCCAAACATCTAATCCTGTAATCAGAGGTTTAAATATGTTCTTGACTACACCTAAGCAATATTTAAGAAAAGAAATTCAAGGTACTCGTAATTTGTTTAGAAAGATAAGAGCCATGGATGCTAAGGCAGGTAAGGGTACAATTACGGAGAACATAAGAACTATGTTGATGTATCATGTAGTTGCTCCTACTGTATTTCAATATGTATCTATGGGATTACCGGGATTACTCAGACCGTTTAGAGATGATGACGATGAGGATTTAATAAGAGCTGCTGTGATTGGTAACCTAAACGCATTGTTTATTTTAGGCGAACTATTCCAAGCAGCAGGAGACTTCTTTACTAACAAACCATACGCAGGTGATAACGCAAGAACAGTTGGTATTTTACAAATAGGTTTTAGAATAACGGAACTTGCTAAAAGGTATGAGAATACTAAAGACCCTAAGAAAAAACAAGAGGCTTATGAAAAATTAATAGCTGAAATTCTAACACTTAGTTCGCTACCTGCACCTACATTAAAACGATTCATTGATAACTACGAAAAGGTAGGTGAAGGACAATTGGGTGAGGACATTCTAAGACTTTTAAATTTCTCCAACTATCAGATAGAAGGTCCACCAAAAAAGAAGAGCAGTAGTAAAACTAAATCTACTGCAGAACAGAACGCACAATATTTTAAAGAACAAGAACGAAAGAAAAGACAATCTAAAAACTTAGGTTTTCAAAGAGGAGATAGACCTACACAAGGACGTAGAGAAAGACCCACAAGAAGAAGATAGTTATGCCATTTAAAAAGATAGGAGATAATAAATATCAAAGTCCAAGTGGGAAAGTATTTACTGAGAAACAAGTAAAGTTATACTATGCAACTGATGGTTTCAAAAAAGATATAAAGAAACCTAGAGGATTAAGACCTAATAAAAGATATCGAAGTTAGTAATATCTAAAGTATCGTAGTGTTTTTTGTTTGTCGTAGTATATCATTAGCTCTTGGTCATTGACTGCACCTTCTCTTGGTTTTCGACCACCCCACTTTACACTACCTTCAATCTGTGATGGCTGACCATAAACAATACCATCGTCACATGCCCATATCATTACAGGGTTTAACCTTTTGTCGCATAGCTTAACAACTTTTCGTGCCGCTACAGGAAGAGGATAGCAGTTAGCTATAGTTCTGTACCTACCTTTAACTTCAGCGTAAGCAATCAGCTTACCATCTTTGTCAAATATTTTATAATCAATATCGTTTGGTCCTAATTTTTTAAAAGAACCTTCGAATCTTTTTACAAAATAACTTATAGCTTTTTTTTCTCTACTTAAATCTGATTCGTTCTCAAACCTCATAGATTATTTTTTACCGCAAGATAAACTAAGATAAATATAATTCCTAAAAATGCTATAAAACAATTTAATAGCCTATCGTCTAAGTGTTTTTTTTTCTTCATTAGAGTGTAGTTCTGCATGGCATCTTGAACAAAGTACTATGCATTTATTAATTTCTTTTTTTATTACGTTTATCGATAAGCCTTTACTTGCTGCATTGCCAATTGTAAAATCTTTATCGTTGCTAGTGTGGTGAAACTCTAAAGCTCTTGGTGTAAAATTTTCATGAGTTTCTTTTGAATATCCACAGCTTGAACATTTTAAATCTTTTTTATAGTCTCTTATAAAATCTCTTATACCTCTTACCCTATCCCTCTTGTATTTCTTTTTACAAGTTTTACAAAGAGTGTCTTTAATATAAACTCCATCTATAGTTTTTTTACCTGAATTGTAAAATTCTGTGTAATCTTTTTCTTGATGACAACATCTACATTTTTTAGAGGTCATCGTGTAAAGAGTCTTTCAAGGACTTTATTTCTGCTTGTAATTCAGCAATAGCTTCCTGTGCTTCAGCGTATTCTCTATCACAAAGAGATTCATATATGATATCGTTTAAGGAGTGGAGTCTCTGCATCAAATTATTGATGTAGTTTATTCTCTCCTGCTCCATAGCTGTTATCATAGTTCTAATCCATAAAATGAAGGAGCTTGTCTCCAAGACCTTTATCTACTTTTTTTATAAGTCTATATATTTTTCTTGAAGTTTTTTTCACATCATCTCTTTCTGTTTTGGTAGAGTCAATCCCTAGGTTTGTATATTGTTTACAATCCAATCTAAGAAGTTCATCAACCTTTTGCTTAACGCTCCAAGTTTTAAAATCTACTATCTTTTCAATATCATTTATAGTATATTCCATATCTTGTGTTAAAGTTAACAACAATTTTTTAACATTTCAAAATAAATTTTAACTTTTTTTTAAATATAAATATTTTTTTTCCAATTCGTTATACGAATTTTCTAATGATAAATATTCTTTTATCAGTTCAGATTTACTACAATAGAACACAGGATGGTTCTGTTTTTCAAATACTTGTAAGCAAATTAAATATTGATTGTAAAGATCAGGCTCGTACTTTATGTAGTGCTTTGCTTTGTTAACCAAATTAATAATTGTCGCATGATTTTTATTCAAGTACCTGCCTATTCGTTGGTATCCTACACCTCTGTTATGTAAGATGTAAGAAAAAATTAATCTTCCGGTTACATATTCTTGTTTTCTAGTATTCGTCTGAATGTCTAGTTGAAGTTCCGTATTCACTACCTTCTCTAGGTATTTCATTTGTGCGTTTGTTGTCATTATTTAATTTAATTATTCTACCTTGAATATAGTAGTCAAGGTAATCGTCCATTTCTATTCTATGTAAGTCTAAAAATATTGGTGTTAAGTCTTCTTGATTCATAAACTCCACCAAATAAAAGTAAGGCTCTGACATTGCGTCTGAAACTCCTGCTATCTTTTGTTCCCAAAAATCATGAATGGGAAGATCAGATGCAACTTCATCTATTTGTTTTGCTATATCAAAACCAATGTCTATAGGAAGATCTTTTATCTTCTCTACAAAATATTCATCAACTTCGTAATGCTTAATCACCTCTGTATACTTCTGTCTTAGCATATTCTTTTAACTCTTTCAATCTATATTTCTGAAGCTCAGAAACTTTTCCTTGCTTTGTTTTACATTCTACAAATAAAACATTTGAATCTTTAGGGATAGCAATAAGATCAGGTATACCATTCTTGTTAGTGACTGTGAGTTTAATTACATAGTAACCATCCTCTTCCAACTGTTTAATTCTTTTCTTCTGTATCCTTTGTTCGGTCATTATTATAGTCAATTAAAAATCCAATAGCAACTATGAGATTCATTCCTATTGAACTTAGTAACTCAACTAAACTATGAAAGCTGTGAACAGAAAGATGAATGTGACCCACCACCCAAAAAGGAATAGCAAGGTTCTGACTTATCCATACCAACAAGAACTTTATGAACCTCATATCACAAAGATAATAAATCCTTCTTGAAGTGATTTACTGTGTAATCTTTCTTTTTAATTACAGTTTTATAGATGTCATTTTCAATTCCATCTTTTGCAAATACCCAATACACATCATTCTTTAATCGCTCTTTGGTGGTCATCCTATCCCTTGATTGCCAATAACTTGTAGCAGAAAAGTCTATGTTATAATAAACAAGAGCTTCTGCTTTACGCAAACTAATACCCTCTCGTCCACTAACTATCTGTAATGCTATGGACTTGTCGGTTGAATTAAACTTATCAAGATCTGTTGTTATATCATCTCCGAATATTTCTTTGATAGCTTTTAGTTCTTGTCTGAACTTATAAAATATTCCTATCTTCTGTCCATCAAAATGTTTCTTTATAAACTCTGCCTTACTATAGTCAAGTATAGTCCCATTATTAGACTCAAATATAATCGTACCTGAATAAAGCTGATGCAGTTTGTTCATAAGCTTAGCAGGAGTATCACCCAATATAGTTTCTTCATTACCTTCTACAACATTATGTCGCTTGAGTCTTTTGGCTATGTCATATGTTGATTGATTCAACTCAACAGTTAATACTCTTTCAGTTGTTTCTACTTTAAACCCTGCTTCTTTTTGTGTGTAGCTTATGGTATAGGGTTGCATAGTTCTAAGTATACTTGGTTTACCACCACTATAATCATTGATGTACATAGAGTTTATTTTTTTTCTAGTAATCTTGACATAGTCTTTGGCAAAAGCATAAAAGTTTTTGAAATGATTAAAAGGATTTGCCGGTATCCCAAACACCTGATGATACATTTGACTGTAACTCTCAGGTGTTGGTGTACCTGACAACAAACAAACACAACAATTGTGTCTTCTAATAAAGTCTTTTACATTCTTTGCCCTGTTGCTTGGCTTGGGAAACGCACCCAATCCATGAGCTTCATCCAATACTAAAAAGTCACAACGACTAATCTCTAGTTTGTGCATGGACTCATAGTTAATTACATCACATTTATAACTTGGATTCAACAGTTGATAGTCAGCTACGATAGATGATATAGCTTTTTTCTTTGTAAGAAATACAATGTTTCTGAAACCACAGGCTTGAGCTGTGCCCAAAGCTGTTAGTGTTTTGCCTGTTCTAACTTCCATAGCAAGATAAACAAACCCATACTGATTTATTACTTCTCTTGCTTTATTTATTATCCTCCTTTGATAAGGTCTCCATTTTAGTTTCATAGTGTTTTATTGTATTTAATATTTTCTCTCTCACTTCATCATCACCTTCTGAGTTGTACATATATTCCTTAATAACATATGCTTTTTTACCTCTACCCTTTTTTATTTCCACAATTTCAAACATAACTCTCTTGAGTATGTTTGCTTGTTTTAAACATTGCTCATCAGAATAACATAGATGATCATAGTTAATTATATTCATAGAAATGTATTTGAAATGTAATTATTTATCTCTATACACTTTTCATATTCTTCTGTGTCGCTAAAATATTCCCTCATCTCTTCAAGCAAAGCTTCAGTAGCTGAGTCAGGTGCAGAAGGATCATGTACAAAATATCCTACATGCGACTCAATCATATCTTGAGCAGATTTATTATTTATGATTACATCGTATGAATTTCTGAAAGCTGTATCTAAAAATTCATCAGGGTCAAAGCTCATATTAATTTAGTCTGATTGGTTGTTTCATCTTTTCTTTTTATTCTCATCCATCTGCCTTGAGTATCTCTGCCTTCTTCAGGAGTTGCTCCTGAAACATAATTAGCATAAGACTTCATCCACTTGTTAAATTTTATTCTACTTATCGTTAGCTTTGCTTTCGGTCCATAGTCAGGATATTCTGAAATAAAATCGTAGTAACAATCCTGAAGATGAATCTTAGTATCTACTGCTAAGCTTTCGTTAGCTATAGATCCATTTATAACTCCACACCACTCAATAAAATCATGACAAGTTTCTGCTGATAGTTGTCTGATCTTTAAATTTACAAATTTACTTTTAACTAAACCTTTATTTAAATAAGTTTGTAAGCAACTGATCATATAATTATCGAACAAGCACCACTCATTATCATCCCAATCACCGAACATAAGTTTTTGAAACTCATCAAGTGGTGTGAAGTTTTTATTGTAATGTTGGTGTAACTCTAGCTCCCATTTTCTACGAGCAAAAGAATTACCCGCTCCTTTGATAGCGTAGTTAGTTGTGATCGCTATCTTTGGTGACTTGCTAAATGGAATCTTAATAGCATCTTTGTTTTTCTTTTCCAATGTAAGACCTTCAGTAACCACACTAAACAATCTTTCAAAGTCAAAGTATTTTTTTACATCATCGAACACAAGAATCTGTGTGTCAGCAGATACAAGTTGGTATGCAAAGCTACGCTCAAAAGTAAAAGACTTACCATCAATAGTTACAACCTTTTTCATTTGGCTAAGTGCATTCATAAATATTCCCTTGCCTGTACCACCTTCAGGGTTATCTGATATAACCTCGTCATTTAAAATCACAGCAGGACAATAGCTTAAGTTCTTGTGTCCATGCATTAAGAAACCTATAGTAGACTCCATTGACTCTACTCGGTCTTGTTCGTTCTTGCAGATGTTAGATATAAACTTCTTGTAGTCAGAAGAATTGGTGTCACATACATTGAACTTTCTGTCAATGACATGGTCTTTCCAAACGTAACCACCCAAATCTATGTAGTCTAAAATATTTACAGAGTCTTTGGTGATCTTAACTGCACAATTTTTAAAGTAAATGTATGAGATACTTTTTGTATCTTCAATAAAGTAAATGTCTATTGTAGATAGCAAAGACAAAAACTCTTCCTTAAAAAACCTTGTATTGTCTGCAAAGTAATTGTATATACTTGCATCATCCAATTCAATTAATTGATTTAGTACAAAATCTTTTATTTGTTTTTCATCTGTGTGATCTATCAAGTTGTTAGTCACTTTAACAAACACATAGTTCTTGCTACCTTCAGGACAATACTTATAGAATCCGTTGTCTTCTAAGAATTGTTTGAACAGAATGTGCACTACTTTGATAACACCCTTGTCACTTTTAGTCCAAAACTTTTGCTCTTTGTTTTCATCATCGACCCTTTGAAGTACTGAGTCAATTACATTCTCACTAATTTCGGAGTCAAGTAATTGAGACTTGATTTCTTTTTTGGAAATACCTCTTCTTAACTTAATCTTGATGTTGTTTATTCTTTCGTCATCCTCATAGTATTTCGTCCCAAAGTTTTGAGTTTGTGCATAAGCAGAATCTATAGTCTGTTGTATCTCTCTCTGTCCAAAGTCTTTGGTTTGATAATTATTTAAAACATAACTTGCTAAAGACTTGTTGATACCAAAGTCATTAAATGCTGAAGCTAAAACAAATGTATTATTGTTTCGTTGACCCTCGATCATTGGATATTTTTTTACCCACCACTTAGTTAGTATCTCTACTATTTTATTTTCATCTGTGATTGGTAGAGTTGGTAGGTCTCTAAGCGAATGCTTCTCTTCATATACTTTCTCTTCAATCTTATCCCACTCACTTGAGTTTTCATTTACAAAGATTAAAGGGTCATAGCTTTCATAACATACTCTAGATAAGTTCTTGCATGTCACATCAAACCTTTGGTTATCAAAATGATTTGCCAAAGAGTTGAAATAGTTTACATGATTCTCTGCATCCTTTGGTATCTTAACCAATACCTTCAAGCCTAAACCTGATGGAGAAATAAATACAGAGAAAACATATTTATCTTTAGTTAAGTTTTCTTTATCCTGTAAAAGCTCTTTGTTTTTTTCATACCCATCAAAGTCAAGACATATAATTCCTGTATGCTCTTGAAGACTACTGTCATTTCTCTTGTTAAATATACCTGAGAAACATATGGCAGGCAATAATTTTTTTAGTTCGTTTCTTTCAGACTTTCTTTTCTCTGCTCGGATTTGTTTTACTAATTCTTTAGTAGCTCCATCCTTAATTCTTTGTAGTATATGTTTTATTGGTCTATGAAACGGAGTATCGGTTTCTTTTATGTTCTTAAAGATAGTTATGTTCTGTTCTAATGTCATGTTTGTAGTGTTTATGTCGACTTCATGTCGACTTTATGTCAAGTTTCTCGCTGATTATCAATGAGTTGTCAACTATGTTAACTTTTTTGCCTCGTATATATAAAATAAAAATAAAAAAAATAAAATAAAAAAAGGGAAGAAGGAACAAAAATCTTGACATTCTTGACATTCTTCCCCTTAATTAATTAGAATGGAAGATCGGCTTCGACCTTGGCTTGTTGTGTTTTGTTCTGATTAGTGTTCGGAACAAAAGTATCTAGCTCTAAGTAGTAGTTACCACTCTTAGCTTGATTACAATTTAGGTTTACCCAACCATTCTTTTGATTCTTTTTCAAGAAAGAAATTGCATCGTCAACTTTTACATTGATTCTACCTACTACAAAGTCAGGTGCATTTTCTCTACGTTTGAATGAGAATCCATCAGCAAAGATTTTTTCTTCAGCTTGTGCCATAATTTTTATTTTTAATTATTAAGTTTTGTTCCATCAGCTCTATAGTTTGGATCACACACTTGTTGTAATCGAGGACATTATTATATTCCAATGGAACGTAAATAACATAATGTGTCCTTTTTCTTTTAAACTTATATACCAACCTACACAGTATGTCGTAGATAATGTGACTTGATATCTTCTGTTTTGTTTTCTGAAAAGTATTTGTGGTAAACCTCAAGAGCTTGCTCCACTTTATACTTACCTCTTTCGTAACTCTCTTCAGATAAATCAAACATTCCCAAAACTTTTGTCGACTTGTCGATAACAAGAAATAGAATTGGTTTACCAAAGAGTTCACGATATATATAACCTTGTGAATCATAATTGTAATTGTATATACTATTTTTAAATTTAGTGATGTCCCCACTTGTCTTAAGATCAATAATATAATCTTTGTGAACTATGTCTGCTTTACCTTTCCATAATGCACCACCAAGTAACTCACCAATGTTCTTTACATTTGGCTCTTCAAACTTATTGTCTTTATCTTGAATCAATTCATAGAAGTCAAAGTTGCTTAGCATAACATCACACCACTCATCTACCTTTTGCTTTTCATTTTTAAGCAGAGCAAAAGGAATTAAATGATCAGCACAAAATTCTTTGTATGCTTTTGCAGTTCTACTCATTACAGGTGCAATTAAATACTCGTCTACTTTTTGAGGTTCTAGCATTTTACAATGAAAGTATCTCCCCATAATAAAAGCCTTGTTATCAGGCTGAGGTACACCATACATCGTAGGGTTTTTTAACAGAGTTCCTATATCAGAATTAGAGAGGAATTGTTTACCAATCCCTCCATAATATTCTGCATCAGACTTCAGTAAGTTAATAATTTTTTTTGTTATCTTACTTTGCATCTTCTAAAGTCTTTTTAATTTTATTCTTTACAGAAGTAGTAACATTATATTTCTTACTGATGTTACTTACAATCCAATCAAGACCTTTTGATTTGTGAGTTACCACATACTTAAGTACATCTTGCATCTTGTCTTGATCAAGCTCCATTGTAACTTCTTTAGTAGATTTGTTTTGGTTTGAAATAGCATTGTTTACTTCATTTGCAGAAGCAACTGATGTATCTATTCCAATTCCAAAGTTACCCAAAGCTCTACCCCATGCAGAAGTTTCGCAGTTCTCAACGTAAGAAGTTTTGTTTATAAATGTACTTCCTTTTTCTTCTTCAGCCATACCTGTAGCTAAAATTTTACCATCTTCATTAATAACTGAAGCAAGAATTAAGATAGAGTTTTCAGTCTTATCTAATACTTCTGATGTTAATGAATAGTTTGGATAGTTTTCACGAAAGTATCTTAGTCTTTCATTTACTTCAACGTATTGTTTTCCTTTGATGTTTACTGTTTTTAATTGTTTCATTTTATTATAATTTATTTAATTTATCACTTATTCTATTATACTTATTTAATATTCTTATCCTTGCATTCTTTAAAGAAGTTATTTGTTTTGGATTGTTAGTTGCATTTACTTCTTCACGAATGGCATCTTCGATTCTATCTAATTTATGTTTGTAATTCTCAAGTGTGGTTATGTAAACTCCATATCTCCAACCACCCTCAATGAATGGATAAAGATTATTTACTTCATTATAAAAATCCCCACCTCTTGCAGTATTATATATGTTTATTCTTTTAGTTTCATGATCATAAACTATTTTTATTCCATAAACTACTCGAGCTTCATACCCATCTGCATCTAAATTGGAAGAATAAAGATCGTGCTTTGCTTCTTCCCAAACATCTCTTAATGAAAGCCTACTGAAACTCATATGCATTTTGTAAGCCTAATATAAATCTTTTATAATCAGCATCATTTTGCTGAAGTTTTGTAACCATTTGTATGCCATGGCTTATACTTGAATGTCCGATATCATATCCTCTTTCACTCATAAAAGTTTTTATATATATTATTTTCATTGGTCTCTTGAAGCACAGGTAATATAAAAGATGCCTTGCGTCAACAATTTCTCTGATTTTTGTTTTCTTAAATAACTCCTGTTCCTTTATGCCATACAAACCACAAACTCTGTTGACATATTCATTAAAAATATTTATTTTCATTTTTCATTTGATTTTATTAGTTGTTCTTTTCTCTCTTGCACCTTATATAAGATTAAATATCCGATGATATCTGTAATAGTATCTTCTACTTTATCTGTAATACCTTTGTGCTTTACTCTGCTTAACTTATCATCAATCCTACATAGAATTGCTTCTTTTGGAGAAAGTTTACTAAAAATATTAGGTGGATTGTTGGCAGTATCTCCATACGCCTTGTTCTTTTCAAGCAAGAGAAGGACTACGTCCCTCGCTACTTCTTTTATTAATTCTTCCGTAGTTTTCATAGTGTTCTTCTTCAGTTTTTATTTGTTCTAATTCATCTAACATCTCATCAACAGGAGATGCTACATAGTTTGGGATATCGTCAAGAAACTCCTCAGTTCCATCATCCCACTTTACTTTAATTGTCCAATGTGTTATTCGTGCCATTTAATTATAGTGTTTTAAGAGCATCAGATAATTTAATGTACCAATGCCCGTTGTTAAGTATTCGTTTACATTTATTCCAAATATTTGGTTTGTCGCTAACAAAACCAAGTTCCATTACTATCTTGAGATTCAATGACTTAGCCATAATAAGTTCATCAATACTTTCAATTAAACTTTCGCTTCGATCATCGTACAAAATATACAACTCAATCGACTCAGAAGCAAATATCTTTTCAGCTTTGTCGGTTACATCCCACCAACAAAAACCATCGTCCATTTTAATTAACCTACTCATTGCCAAATTTATTTTGAAGTGCTTGGATGTATCTCTTGTCCAAGCCTTGTTTCTTTGCTTCAAGGATCATCTCAGATAGATTTTTTTCAGGATATTCAGATGAAATAACATTCTGTATCTCAGTATTTATTTCCTCAACAACTCTCTCACTTGATAAAGCTTTTTCTAAGATCTCAAGTGCTTGTTCTTTGTCAATCCAAGGATAATCTTTTATGACATCATCTGTGTGCCATAAAACGTCTACAGAAAAACCACTAAGTTCTAGTATCTTTAGTGCTTCTTTTCTGTATTGTGCTTTTGTAAATTTTATTTCAGCCATAGTGTTTTGATTATAATTTAAACTAAATTACGAAATAATTTCGACATTACCTAAAGTTCTGCTTCAAAATAACAAGCTGACTCTTTAGAAAAATTATCAAAGTATTCGATTATTTTTTTACCTAATCTGTGATCTGCATAGTTTCGCATGTCTTGATCTGTAATTTTAAACTCCTTTAAAATCTTGTCGTTGTATCCATATTGATACTTCTCAAACATATCATTAATACGATCTACTATACCTGTACTTTCAATATCCTTAAGTTCTTTGCTGATAAAGTCATACTTGTCTCTTTTTACTACATAATCAATGCAGTAATCATCATCTGTTAATATTTTTTCTTCAACCATTTCAGCACCAAATCTTTCTCCTGCATCACTTGGCTGAACTGCAAACATAAATTTGCCTTCTATATCTCCCCAATAATATCTTCCCATTTTATTAAATTTTAAAAGTTAATTAATAGATGTTGACTCAACGCTAAATGTTGAATCGTACTATCTTTATTTGTTTTTAGTATTTCTTTTACTCTTTCATCTTCCAAAGCTATGGAAGGATCAACGTTGTGTAGGCAACATAGCCAAATAAATTCTGTTCTTGTCATAAGTTTTCATTGTTATTTTTTTTTGTTAGTTTGCTTTCAAGTTTTTCAATGTATTTCATAAAAGCTTCTATATAATAAACGTCATCTGTTTTGAGTTCTTCGAGCCTATACCCTTTGAAGTAATTAAATCCGTCATCAACTTGGTCTATTAAATTTTTCATATTGTTCTAATTTATTTACTAATGTTACTAATTTTTCTAAGTCACCAACCATAATTATACTATCGTTGGTAAATAGTTTTCTGTGCTGAAATACCGAAACTAAGTCTACTAATTCGCTAATTGTTTCTTTCATATCTGTCCTCATAATGTTCGTCTATTAAATCTATTATCTCATCAAACCTTTCGCATCCACAATGTTTATGTGACTCCTCATCACAAGGTGTTCTGTCCCTAAGATCTCTTAGTTTGGATAGGATTATATATTTCATAAGTGTCCTCCTATTTTTAGTTCGTCACATTCGTATCTCCATTCGGAGTCTTGGTCTTTGTCTGTCCAATCTCCACTATCCATTCCAAGTCCGAAGATGAATTCAGACTCGTTTATCTTGTGGTCTATGTCATCAACCCAAAGGTTTTCATTGTCATTGACATAGTCTTGAATATCAAGTTCATCAATGTCGTTAGGGATTTCTATCTCTAACTCTGCCGTTTTGTAGTAAACACTACGTTGTAAAATTCTTACTTTCATTTTTTAGAAATTTTAATTAAGGTTTGTGGTAAAAAAAATGGGAGAGGGAAAACAATTTCGATCTCTCCCATTGAAACACACAAAAAATTATTTGTCTTGTGATCTTTCGTAGTCAAAGTCGCTTTCGTCATTACAATTTGGACAAGGCTCTTCGTAAAAAGGATCATCATAAGTGGGAGACATTATAAATCCATCTCCGTCACATTCTTCGCATCGGTCACGCTCTTTTTCCCACTCTTCAATTTCTTCTTCATCAAAGAAATGGTTTGTAAAGGTATGACCATCTTTTATGATCTGCTCGGCATCTAAACGCATGTTGTCAATGTCGTAGTACAATTCATTGCAAGGATCAACGATCTCATTTTGATTGCTCGGATAAATCCAACCTATGTTGTGTCCATCTCGAGTCTGTATGTAGTCAAAAATATAATGCTTATCCATAAATACCAAGACTTAATGAGTTTGGAACTCCGTTAATAAATAAGCGAATGATCAACATTGAAAAAAAGAATATCAATAATGTTGATAGAGAGAATACAATAAATCTCTCGATTAAGTTAAAGTGTTTAAAGTGTTTCATTTGTAGTGTTTTAATAAATAATTGATCAAAAATAAGTAAAGATTTCGTAATAACCAAATCTTAAATGTTAAATTTTCTTTTTTGTTTCATTTTATTCAAGGTGTGATCTAACTGAACTTCTTTTCGATGCTTGGCAGAAGTTTTTAAATATGTGCCTATGACCTTGTGACCTCTTTTAGTCATAAAGTTACACCAATTAATAAAATGTCTGTCGTTTTTAAATTCTCTGTCAAATGTGGAGAAGTTTCCGTACCATTTGGTTTTTAAAGTTATTGTATATATCATTACGTTACGTTTTTTACCACCAAAACCCCACTATCGTCATAGTGAGGTAGGTGTTGAAGTTGAAGAAAATACTACTTCACTTTCAAATAATCATTAAACAAACGATTTAATTCTTCAAAGGCTTGATCTAAAGCATTCAACTGAGTTGCTTGATGATGAAGGGTTGCGAGTAATTCGCTATTTAACTTCTCGATCTCAAACCCACAATCAATCGCCATTTGAATAGACTCGTTTAAACTTGCATCATTTTCCATTAGATATTTAATTGAATTACCATAGTAAATGAATTCTAATTCGTGGACTCTGTCTATTAATAAATCAAAGAACTCATAAAATTGATCTTCGTCTTGCATTCCTTCCCATAATGATGGATCAGTTAGATCAATATCTAATCTATATTTAAATTCGAAGTCTGAAATTTTTCTTTCGATTGCTTCTTTTGGTGTGTATGTTTCCATTTTAATGTATTATTGATATTAATATTCTTACGATGAAATATATTGGAGTAACAACCAATATACTTATTTGGATCTTCTTGGCTAACTTGCCTAACTTTTTTGCATTCATAGTGTTTTGTTTTTATTTTTTAAATTGATTTTAATATATCTCTCTCCATCATTTGTCTTGTTTGCTCACTCTGATAAACGTCAGTCATTTGTAACCAACCGTGAACGCTTCCGTACAGACGTTGTTTTTTGTCGTGAAAATTAAAGTCTTTATTTGTTCTCGCTCTATCTCTCATTGTCATATGGTATGCAATACCTAGTTTTAAAACAGACATTTGAAATTCAATATCTTCTATGTTAAGGAAACAAAGTTTGTTAGAATTAGACTTTACGTTTTGTGTTGCCGTAGCTGAAATTTGTACTCTCATTGTGTGTGTGTTTTGTTTAAATTATTATTAAATTCTTATCAAATATAGTTCAATTCATAATACTATGCAAGTTTTTTTTTATAATATTATTTATTCTCTTTTTAAATCGTTGATAGTCAGTAAGTTATGAGCGTAAAATTATTTACGTTTGTTTTAGCGTCAAACGTTTCGTAGGGGGACTAACGAGGGAAGGCTACTCTGTAAGAGTTTTGTTCAGTTCTCTCGGTGGTTTAGGGGAAGGTTATACGAGGGAAGGTACGCTTATGTACAGGGGTAAACTAATCGTACAGGGGAAATGCTAAAAAATTAGAAGCTACAACAGATATGGGACAGGGTATTCTCTCC